>JAABUV010005483.1_pt1 | contig 14440 bp, 16 predicted proteins | sample 5559971 | NCBI WGS metagenome assembly JAABUV01 (sample SAMN10711881, study PRJNA513362) | rock metagenome | isolation source: Antarctica rocks | place: Antarctica: Victoria Land, Knobhead nord | collected 2015-12-19
ATGTTTCTATGACTTGTAGTGTAGTTCATAGCACTGACGTAGAGTCTTGATGCCTGCCTTTCTATCAATCTTTCTATTGATTCAAATCAACTCGTCAAATGCCTATTGTAGCAGACTCACTATGTGAAATAGAGTGATCATTGAAGCAGACTCACTAGTCGACTTGCTCATCGAAGAGGTTGACTATCGGCTTGTCATTGAAGCAGGCTCACTAGTTGCACGTGAACGTGAGGTAGATCGATTCACTGATAGGTAGAGCGATGAGAGTAGATATGTCATTGCATTGACGAAGAGTGTCATTGAAGCAGACTCACTAGTCGACTTGCTCATTGAAGAGATCAACTTTCGGCTTGTCATTGTAGCAGGCTTACTATTTGCATGTGAACGTAGAATCAGATTCACTGGTAGGTAAGACGATGAGAGTAGATAGATCATTGCATTGACGAAGAGTGTCATTGTAGCAGACTCACTATGAGAACGTCATTTGTAGTAGCAGGCTCACTAATTTGATCTGACGGCACAGATTGTTTTGACTCGTCTGATTCACGAGCTTGGTTCGAGGCGAAGAGGGAAAGAAATGGGTTGAACAGCTTATTTTCACTCGTCTGCTTCATGAGAATGAGTTGATTCTCAAGCAATTCACGAAGGTTCTTTATCGTCGATTCTCTTAATCGAGTTGAACAGCTTATTTTCACTCGTCTGTTTCACAAGAATGGGTTGATTCTCTTGATCGAGTGAACTTTGCGTACTTAGTAAGCGATAAGTTGTCTAGCGATTCAAACAGTCTCGTCGTTGATTCTATCAAACTCTCTAGTGTTGTTCAGTCTTTCGATTGCGTCGACCATCAGGTAAATGAATTTCTTTAGACTCGTTCTGTCTGTACGAGTATCTTGAATGAATATTGATATTGATATTATGTGATTAACGAATTCTTAATATAATGTTGAGACCGTGCCTAGAATCTAACCACACTGCAGCGAGATAGTGCGTAGCTGAATAGAATGTTTGATCAATAGAGATAGTTATAACTAGAATATTAAGAATACAGAAGAAATCAAAGAGAGTTCCGAGCTGTATCTATAGTAGGGCAAAACAAAGAGAACGAAGCAGGTTTGCTCGAGTATCGAAAGCGCTAGAATAGTGTGCTGAGGCTAGAGATTCAACATGAGCCAAAACTTCTAGAGCTTGTTGACTAGAAAACTCTATTCAATTTCGACACACTTGTAACAGAAAGTCATGAAGAGAATCATGAAGACTGTTTAATCAAGCTATTTACATTTATATAATATCTTGTCAAGTTGAATCGAGTTTTTGAATCGAGTTATTAAGTTAAGCTTCTCAATTTGATTCGAGTTCTTGAATTTAACTTCTCAACTCAACTCGACACTTTTTCAAAAAAATTTCAACTCAACTCAACACTTTTCAAGTCAAATACTCGACTTAAACTTAAGTACTTAACTCAATGCAATCAGTTTAACATGAAAGTACATTGATTCAAATCAAACATCAAGAAAAGAATTCACACTTTAAAACAGATATCAAGCGTGATGTTAAGTAAGTACACTCAGTGCAAAACTTTGTCTGAAAACATGAACTTGTCAATATTTACATCATCATGATGATTGATATTTTGCATCAATTATTGAAGAGCACAATAATGTATTTAATTCAATGACTTGAAACAATTATCAAGAATATAACATTGATGATCAGATTTAAAAGAAAGTATGATTTACAAGTAATTGCAAACATAACACATGATGTGCAATTGAATCAAGAATTTCAAGTAGTTCTTTTATATTCAGAGCTAAGATGTTTTCACGACTTTTTATTCATGAAGCAATGAATCAACGTTGAACAAAAGATGATAGTGCATCAACTTATTATGATCGTCACTCACTATTGATTAGAAAAGCATCAGATGCGCTGTACTGTGCTTGAGCTTTTATGAACTTCGTGATGATGATTCAATATTGATTGCATGATGATGAGTCTCTGCGTTATATGAACAATGCAATATACAGAATTAACGTCTTAAAAGAAGTATTTAAGCAGTTTCAACATAACAAAAACTTTAACTATTTTAAGTTTCATGTGATCTTTTATTATATGAATTTTATTCAAAGATATGAAGATGCAAATGATTTTGACACATTTTACATGAAGATTGCACATAAATTTCTGATCAAAAATTATTATGATTTTACAAATAAACAAAAGAACTTTCAAATGCAAATACTGCATCACAATACTTGATGAATTAATATGTTAACAATAAAAGATATTATTCTTCATGATTTAATCATGTTCAGATTAGAGATTAACAAGAAAATGAAAGTCATGATTAATAATAATAATAAATTCATACATTTTTGTGACATTGATTAAGTCGACTCATGAAGAACTCTATGCTATTTATATTGAGTGAACAAAACTCTCTGAGATAGAAAATTACTCACTGTCTATACAACTGCTTTGCACATTCAAAACTATCATTATGAGACTATGTATCAAATTAGTTCACGTTGATTGCATGTTAGAAAATGAGTGACTCAGTCACTTTAAATTGCTTCAGAAGCTTCGTTTTCATCATCATTTTTGCAGCTGCTCTGAAACTCTTTATGATAGCAACAATTATTTAATAGTTTAAAAAGTTGATGTCTTGTAACATTCTTGATTGCAAATGCAATCAGTTTAAGCAATGCATAAGTACATGTTTTGTCATCTGATGATCACAGTTGCAGTTGCATTGTACACTATTTGTGTCTGAAACATTTCTGAAGTGCAGATAAACATTTAAATTTATGCATTTAATTCTGATGTAAGTGACAAGAATGCTTTTAATCTTCTGAAAATTATTTTGCATCTTTATCATCTTGTTGAACAGATGCAATCTTTGTGTTGAGATGATGTGAACATCTGCAATGCATTTTCTATATTTTTCTCATCATTGCTTTTACTGACTTTTGTGATATTGCTCTATTGCGATGCTGTTACTAGTTAAAATCGTTACAGCGAAAGTTAATTGCTTATGTCTCAACTATATTTTTGCATCTTCTTGAATTAAGTTGTGTAGAAGCATCACTTTCTTAATGACAAGAAAGCAAAAGATGATGCAATTAATATTCATCAGACAAGCGCGTATCAGTTTGCATGTTTATCTGATTTTCTGCATATGATTGTTGATTCAACTGCGTAACGTGATCTTGTCTTGCAGCATGTTCAGATGAACAGCAGCGAGCTTGTGTACATTTCTGCTTTCAGAGTCTCAATGCTTACTCTTTTGAACATCTTTGCAATATGACGCAGAGTTTGATTCTGTAATGTTTCAAGTTTATGTTCTTTGTCTGACAGTTTTTTCTCTTTTTCTCGCTGATATCAGACTGATGCTTCAAATGCAATTTCTGATCTTACTACTGCTGAGTATATTTGTCTTGCTTTTGTGAAGATTACTTCTCATGTAAAGACTTTGAGTTAACTAAGTGCTAGCATTCATGTGATGTGATTCACTTCAATTTGACGAAGATGCACGTCTCATTGCAATTTCATGTTCAGTTGTACTTTCAAAACTTGCATGTCTGATTTCAACTTAATGACTGAGCTTTCTATTTATATGCTAGTCATCATGTCAAATCTCTTTGATTTTTTGATGAAGTACGTAAATTTATACTTTTCTGAGATGAATGTTGCATCATGAGTGCAAGCTCATTTCGCGCAGACATCATGTGCTTTGCTCAGTGTTTTGCAAATTTCTTTGATGAATTTATCATATACTAGAATGTTAATGTCATTTACAAAGTTAAACACTTCGATCTTAATTTTCAGTGCTTTGCACTTCTCAATCAAACTTATGTTGAAGAATAGAAAGAGAATCGATAAAATGAGAAATCTCTGTGATATGTCTGCATTTATCTTACGCATGTCACTCATTTATTCATTGAATCTCAGCAATGTTTCTCAATTCTCAAGAAAGCTGCATGCTCATTCAATTATATAGTCTGAAGTTCTTTTCATTTTCAGAGTATGCAGAAGTCTGACATGCAAGACTTGATTAAACACTTTAATGACATTTAAACTTAGCATGAACATTATGTATTTGATTTTGCAATCTTATACTGTGTGAATCTGATCTACTAGTAGATTTAATATCAAGATCACAAATCACTTGCATCTCACTTTCATTTGAGCATCAGATAGCATGTGATGAATCTCAATTATATCGCTCAGTCTTTTAGTCATGATCAACTTCAGAGCTTTGCTCATGATATCAAGCAAAGCAATGAATCGATATGTCTTTAAATCAGTATAATCACTCTTCTTTGATTTGCATAATACTATCATTTGAGCTTTTTTGAACTGCTTTGAATGATATCTGTGTGTTATACATGCATTGAATAAACTCATCAGTATTGAAATCAGTTTTGCAAGATCTGTCTGCAGCATTCTGTTTGAAATGTCTGAGATGTCTGATGCTTTGTTTGCTTTTATTCTTTTGATTGTCTGTCTCACTTCATCTTCTGAGATGTGTAAGTCAAATGACATTGTCAAGAGTATAAATGAGTTTGCGATGTCATTAATATTTGTTTAAAAGAATGAGAAAAAGAATTTTTCTTGCAATATTTCGATTTTTTTCTTGAACGTTGTTGTCATTTGATCAGTGTCACTTTGCTTCAGTGACAAAAACTGAGAAAGTTTTTTAGATAATCGACTTTCGATTCTGATTCATTTTGCGAAGCATCATATCAACTTAAGTGCATTGCTCAGCTCATGCATTTGTGACCTGAAATGTGCGCATTTTGCTTGTTGAATGATCTTGTTTTTATGATCATTGTGTTTCAAATAGTCATTTCACGCATCTAGTGTACTCTGTGTTTTTCATACAATTTGCAGTCATCTTGATTTCATTACTATCTCTGAACAGTTTGAATTTCAGAAGTTCTTTGCTCAACTTGATGACTTTGTCAAAAGAGTAGATTTCTCAATGATTTCTTGTAACATCTTGATAACTTTGCATATTCTTTCATTCATCATCATCTTGCTGTTCAAAGAATGATTCAACGAAAGATGCATATGTAAATACGCGCTCAATGCTTCTGTGTTTATTTTCTTTCATAGTCATTAAGTTGAAGATTGTATTGAAGTTGTTTGTAGACAAAGTTCTGTAACAATTGAAAGATGATTTGATTCTTGATGCAGATCAATGTGTATCTTGCACTTGCATGTCATAAACTGTATTTTCTCGCTGCTAAAGATCAGATCAATAGTTGTAAACTGATTGTAAGTCTCATGAGTAATAATGTCTGATTTCAGTAATAATTTCAGCTTAGCATTAATAATAATGTCAAGTAAACTGTTGATCACTGCATGTCAAGTGAAGCATCTTCATTTCTCTTAGTGAGAGTGATGTAAATTGAAATCTCTCATGATCAGTTGTTTGCAATCATCTTTAAGTAACTCGCTTAAGCAAGAAATGATTGAAGATCTTTTTATAAATGTAAAGAACAGTGAACATGAATTGTAAACATTTATAAGTTGCAACGTCTGCGTTTCAACGTCTGCGTTTCATCATGTGTGTTGCAAGTTAATATTCTGATTAAGCAGATGTTTGATTCAGCTGTTTCTATCACTCATTGATTGAGTCTTAAGCATTTGTTCACATATATGCAAGTTTTTGACTGTAATGACGTGTTTTTTACTAGATAAAAGAAGTTATGAGCTGAGTTAAATGATTATATATCATTAATGTTGCAACTCTGCTTCTGTATGATTACAATGTCAAAATCATGTACTTCTCTGTTGATTAGAAACAATTTCTGAATTTTCAATGATTTTCTGATGTTGTACTGCAGTATTCATAGAAAAGATTGTTTCATCATAAAGTTATTTGTAGCTGTTGTTGACTTTGCAAAGAGAAGACTTTTTGAATGCTTTCAATCATTAAGAATCTGTCTCATCTTCTGATTTGTCATTTCTGACTCTGCTTGAGCGACGTCTTATCTGAGTCGCTACTTACATAAGAGAAATGATCAACGCGTCTCTTCTTGACTTCTATTATCTGTCATGTTGATTCATGAGCGACTAAACTGCATGTTTTCAGCACAACTGTCGTTGAGCTCGATGAATTCGCTGAACTGAAAAAGTTCATTGAATTCAAAAAGTTCATTGAATCTGAATCTGCAAAGCTTGAAGACAGTGATGAGTTCAAGAATTGCAAGAGTGTGCAATTGTATTTAGATGCTTCTGAATATCTAAACGATCTGTTTCTATAAATTTCGAATGCTTGTTTCATCTGCTGTCATCATTTGAAACAGATGCGTCTTCAAAGTTCGTGATTTTCATTGCAGTTAACATAACATCTTCTATTTGAAGACATCATGCATTTCTTAATGTGATGTTTGTCTGCGCACTTGACACAGCATTGATTCTTTCTGCAGAATTTGATTATATGATCAAATTCTTGACATCTGAAGCACTGTGTGATGCAACAGTTCTTCTTGAACAGCTCACATATGCATTCATGATATGCATTTAACATACTCATGTTTATCAGTTAATTTGTCATCACTTTGATTGCTATCTTCACGATGAGTGATGAATGAGTCTTTTCACTTTCTACTACTTTCTTGAGTCAGACTATTCTTAGAATCTTCAGATTCTCATGAAGTCTTGCATTATTCTTTATCAGCTTTCTAATGACTTTCTTCTGATTGCTTGTGTCAATTGTAGTGTGCACTTCATGTGTCAGCATTGCGAATGTTCATCACAATATGCGCGTCAAGTTCATAATTTCTTTTGCTCATTCTTGAGTCTTTTTCAGATTTGCTCATGCATTTGAGCTGACTGCGTGAAGAAAGATGTCTTTGTTACTCAGCTTGCAAAGAGACATGATCAGATTTCGTTGACTTGTTGACACATCTGCTATTCTTTGAAGAATCTGCTTGACAATCTTCTTCTGCATCTTCTCTATTTCTTCTCTGTCTGCTATCTTTATCATGACTTTGCATTTCTTGCAAAGCGACAACAATTTCTCTTTGAGACGTTGCTTTCTCATTGATAATTCTTCTCTTGTCACGTTTGCTTATGACATGATTTTCGATGAGAAACGCGTATTTCCCTGCATTTGTAACTGCTTGCTTAGCAGTTGAACTGATGCCTTCAGTTTCTGTACATTCTTCGCGATGAACGCGTTCTGAGTTGCGTGATGTTTTTCTTCTGATTCAAGTCGAAGATGATACATCAGTTTCACTGCTACTTCTTTTCATGAATGATCTTTGCTCTTCTCTTTCTCTAACATTGATGTCTGTATTAAAAGATCAATAATGTTAGCAACATACTTTTCATTGTTGCGTAAGCTTTTCGACTTCACGTTGCTGTTTCTTCGCGACAAGTCAACGTTACTTGCAATCGTCTCTGAATCAGCATTGCTGCAATTCATGCAATTCATCATCGTTTATTCATCTTCTAGATTCATTCTGCCTTAATTGTATTGCTCTTTTCAAAAATTTGCTTTGCGCGCGTTGTGATTGTTTTTCAAAAGTCATGATTACAAAGTCTTTTAAAAGTCTTGATTTAATGCAGCTTGAATGAGATTTGTCAGAAATAAATTCAAATCAACGATGAAACTGATTTAATAATTTTCAATTCTGATACATTACTTCTGAAATAGTAAAGATAACACATATTAAAAGTTTCTTGAATGAATTGTTGATTTTTATAAAAGAATCTCGACGCAAGAAAATAAAAATAAAGTCAAACAAGTATTAAATGAATCAAAAAGAAATTGACTTCTTCTGAATAAATGATTACTTTATTTCTGTTCATGCATCAATTGAATGCTGAAGATGCAAAGATAAAGACTCAACAGACTCTGAAAAGCTTACATCAAAGTGAATTCAATGTATTTCTGCATGACAGAAACAAATGTTGAATTGAAGATATGATTACATTTATGTTTAAAAGTATGCTGAGAATGATCAAGAAAATTCTGACATAGTCGAAGCTTTGAATGATAAACTGATGAGACAGTTGCAAATTATAATCACTGTTCATGATTCATTTCATCAAGATGACAATGAGAAATTTATGCAATACTCAAGAACTTTAATAGAATTGTTAAAGTTTAAAAACAATGAAGTATTTAATGCTTTACATGATATGATAGAAGTTAAGCAGTGATTGAAGAATACTATCAAGAAGTTTTGATATCTTAAGTGTTGATAATTTTACAATATAAGTACTATACTATGAAGTGCATATCTAATATCAATTGAAAGCAAGAAGTTTTTTTACATAAATAATTACATCGACTGAGATACATTTAACATTTTATACAAAGAGAGTTTTCTGGAAAAAAAAGTTTGAAAGATGAACGAGCTTGCGAGCTTAAACAGACGAGAAAAGACGAAATTCACTCAATAATAAAGAAAGTTTAACATTATGTAAGTTGAGATAAATTAAAGTAAATTGAGATAAATCAAAGAAAATGAATGAAAAGCATATAATCACGTTGAATGAAGCATATATGAATAATCAAAACATTTCAGTCGATAGCGTTTAATCATGATTATGATGACAAAGTATTGAAAATGAACAAGTGACTGAAATTTCACTGTAAAGATCTATAAACAATGAGATTGATTATGTAACAGCTAGCAACATACAAGAACTTACATAGTTCAAATGATAAGAAAATTTAAAATTAATTAATCTATTAATCATAGTGTTTGCTCATTCATTGAATGAAATTTCTACTTACTTTATGCATTCTTCAATGCATTTAACACATTACACACAATGTCTGTCAGTAGAAGTTCATGACTTGTTGAAGAAAGTTGTAAATTCTCAAGATAGTGTTTTTTTTCTATGTACACTAGCATTCTTTTCTTCTATCAATGTCTTTTCTATCATTGAAGAAGAATGTTTCAAGTGAATGAAAGCTTTGATTTGATTTTTCAAGCGAAAAATAAATTTGATGATGAGTTTCATGTAGATGATGATTTCAATGAAATGTCATTTCTTTTCAGTATTAAATGTTTGAATCGAATTATCATATATATTCATCATCAATTATTTCACAGTCTCATCAATCTTCTGCTCAAAAATCTTTGCATTCTGATCAATCAAAGTTGAAATCTTCAATTGCAGAAGAAGAGACGTGTAATCAATCTGTTTCAATTTATTTCAAAACTGAGCAAACTGATAATTGTATATGAGATCATTGTAAGCGTGATTGACTGCTGTAATTGAAATTTATGATAAATAAGACTGTAAACATTGTAGAAAGATGAGTTCTGCGCAATCACTAACAGACATGATGTATGATAATTGAATAACTGTAATGAAAGAAATGAGTAAAGTAAAACTGAAGCTTACTAAGATAAACATCATGCAAAATCATGAACATACAATAGCTTGATACGAGTTTTGCTCTGTTGAATCAGCTTGTAGCTGATCTAATCAGCTAACAACTGACTGATGATTGATTTTTTTTTATTTCTTCATTAAGTGCATGCAGTTTATGACTATAACACTATTTAAAGACTGTGTATATGCTAAATTACATGTAATCTAGTCAAAATCGCTGCAGTATATCTTTTCATTGATCAATCACATTGATAGTTTGCGCATACAAGCATGTAAGCTGTTTATATAATCAAGTGATCATATAAACAACTCAAGATTGTAAAAGCTGATCACTTCAATGTAAACTTTCGACTTGTCTGTATGATTATCAAGCTACGCAAGCTAGATGAGCTTTGATTTATGTAGATGAAAGCTGATCACTTTGACGTGAGCTTTCAAGTTCGCTGTATGATCATTAAGCTAAGCAAGCTAAATAAGTTTTGATCTCTGTATTTGCAACGCATGTAAATCAATCAGAAAATCGAAAAATCGATCGATTTATTACGTTGCACAGATGTGTATATGTGCAAAAGCTGAGTCGTGCCTTTGCAATGACTGTGTGAATGTCGTATATTAATTGCAGCGTGTGCGCAAAGACGTTGCTGTCGTTCTGTGTATATAAGCAAAGACTGTGTTGTATCTTTGCAATGTATATATTTGCGACGCATGTAAATCGCTCAGAAAACCGAAAAATCGATCGATTTACTGCATTGCATCGATGTGTATATGCGCAAAAGCTGAGTCATGTCTTTGCAATGACTGTGTGAATGTCGTATATTAGTTGCAGCATGTGCGCAAAGACGTTGCTGTTGTTCTGTATATATAAGCAAAGACTGTGTCGTGTCTTTGCAATGTATGTGATTGCGACGCATGTAAATTGATCAGAAAATCGAAATCGATCAATTTATTGCGTTGTACAGATGTGTATGTGTGCAAAAGCTGAGTCGTGCCTTCGCAATGTGTATGTGTGTGATATATATGAGTTGCAGTGCATGCGCAAAGACGTTGCTGTCGTTCTGTGTATATGAGTAAAGACTGTGTCGTGTCTTTGCAGTGTATGTGATTGCGATGCATGTAAATTGATCAGAAAATCGAAATCGATTAATTTACTGCGTTGCACAGATGTGTATATGCGCAAAAGCTGAATCATGTCTTTGCAGTATGTATGTGTGTGACGTATATGAGTTGCAGCGCATGCGCAAAAACGTTGCTGTCATTCTGTATATATGAGCAAAGACTGTGTCATGTTTTTGCAATGTATGTGATTGCGATGCATGTAAATCGATCTGATAAAGCGAAAAATTAATCGATTTACTGCATCATGCAGACGTGTAGATGTGCAAAAGCTAAGTCGTGTCTTCGCAGTATGTGTATGTGTGATGTATATGAGTTGTAGCACATGCACAAAGACGTTGCTGTCGTTCTGTGTATATGAGCAAAGACTGTGTTGTGTCTTTGCAAGGTATGTGATTGCAATGCGTGCAAATCAATCTGATAAAGCGAAAAATCAATCGATTTACTGCATCATGCAGACGTGTAGATGTGCAAAAGCTGAGTCGTGTCTTTGCAATGTATGTGTATGTGATGTATATGAGTTGCAGCGTGTGCGCAAAGATGTTGCTGTCATTTTATGTATATGAGCAAAGACTGTGTTGTGTCTTTGCAATGTATGTGATTGCAATGCGTGCAAATCAATCTGATAAAGCGAAAAATCGATCGATTTACTGTCTTATGCAAACGTGTAGATGCGCAAAAGCTAAATCATGTCTTTGCAATATATGTGTATTTGTTGTATATGAGCTCAACGTGTGAATAAAGCGCTGTTACTGCTCTGTGTGTGATTGCGCTGCGTGTAAATCGATCTAAAAATGCGAAAAATCGATTGATTTACTGCATCACATCTGTCTGTATATGTGCAAAAGCTGAGTCATGTCTTTGCAATATATGTTTTTTTTTCCATTAATTGCATGCAATCTATGACTATGACACTGTCTAAACGCTGTATGTATGCTAAGTTACATGTAATCTGATCAAAGTTGCTGCTTTATATCTTTTCGTTGATCAATCACATTGATAGTTTGCGCATACAAGCACTCTTGCTCAACTCTCATCATCATACTCTCATTTTTCTTTGTTTCTTTGCACTTTTCACATTCTACTCTTTTATTTCTAATAGTCATTTTCTTATCGCAATTTGAGTATTTTTCAAATACTCTAGTGTTGCAATTCTTTTAATCTTGATGATGAACAGTGTCAATATAATGTCTGTGTTTTTGAGCTGAGCTTTTTCCTTAAGCTTTATCTGCTCTGCTCTATAATGTCTGCAGTTCAGCAGTAAATGCTTCAACGTTTGTCTTGCATTGCATATTTCATAGCATTTGTTTAAATTATTCTCTGATAATCGATGCAAATAGCTCTTGAAATAGTCATGTCTCATTTTCAGCTGAATCAAGATTGAAAACGTTAGTTTATTGATTTTTCTCATATCTTTTAGTGATTTATGACTTAGATTCACATTCAATATGTGCTTTCAATACTGATTTCCCTTCTTGATGCTGCTTTTTCAAACATTTAACCATTGTAATTTCATCTCTTTGCAAATTTGCTTTTTGACGAAGCTTATGATGATTGCTTTCGTGTTATCGATGACTGATAATTCTTGAGCAGCGCTTTTGATCAATTGATCTGCTTTTTCATTCTCAATAATGCTTTTGCAACTCAATATTCACTGTATGCGAATTTGACACTGATTCTGACGTAAATTGGTTAAGTTTTGTCGTATGTCATCAAATAACTTTGCATTGACGTTGCTCTTTGCATTTAGTCTTTGCAAAGTTATTTAACTATTCATGTACACTCAAATTTCGCTGTTTTTGAGTGCTTTTTCGCTGCATATTGCAATTGCATCGCTAATAGCTTGTAGTTTCGCTTTCGTTGTGATTATTTTGTCAGAAATGCTTGTTGCTTTGCTGTATCTGACGAATTCATGCGTGAATATTACTGTTGTTTCAGTTTCTGTTTTGATCTCTGCTATCTTTTTTCGAATTTGCGATGCATTGATATACATCACTATGTTTTTCGCCTTTTTGATAATTCTTTCTAATTCTCTGTAGTGCAAATTGATCATTTTGCAAGTTTCGCTTTTTGCAAATTCGGTTTGAATTCTTGTCAAATGCTTAATTTCTTGACTTCATGATTTCTTGAAGTGAGAAATTTCAATTTCTTTTATTGAATTCAGTGTTTTTTGCACTTTGTTCAATATTCAATATATCTGCGTGAGTCTGTCTTTGCACTTGCAATATATGTGTGTATGTCGTATATGAGCTGCAGCATGTATGCAAAGACGTTGCTGTCATTCTGTGTATATACAAGCTTCAATGCGTCAATGATTGCGTTGTTATTGCTTCGCTTTTCGACTGTGTGTGAGCTCAACGTGTGAGTAAAGCATTGTTACTGCTCTGTTGATGTTGATGAGATTGTTCAGCTCTTCTGACAAGCATAACTTGCAGAAGATTCGTAGTCAGCATCTCGTACAGATAAATCTTGTTGTCGATCACTGAAGATTAATTTATGTTGCTAAATCAGTTAATTGCTGAATTATGAAAAGTGTCTGTTTTAATAACTAGCATATGCATCTTAAGTGCATTAAGATTCAAATGTTGTTGCTCACTAGCTTACAAGCTACTTAAGCTTTTTGTTGAAACATTAATGAAGTGCATGTCATCATTTATCAGAGTAAACAAAGACATTAATTATTGAGATTAAGAATGAACTCATTTAGAAAAGAAAACAATTGTCATGATGAATTGACTCATAAAGATTAAATCAGAGATTAAAGTCAGAAACTAAGTTGAAGATCAAATCTGAGTTAACTCTGAAACTTTATGACTTTGTCAAGACATCATTTAGACTACATCATATCTTCAACTTGATAATGCTTGACAAACTCTTTATAGTTGATTAATCTTCTTAAGTTATCAAGAGCTTCTTAATAATTAACTCTATCATAATAATAATAATAATAATAATTCATAAATCAGCAATGAAACTCATCTGTACATGATGCTGACTATGAATCTACTGTTTAACTACAGTAAAGTCTAAAGATTATCAAAAGTTTGAATGACATTAAGATGCTGCATGATGATGAAGCGCTGTGCATTGATCGCATGCAGAGTTTTCGCGATCGCGCAGACTTTAATAATCTCAATGCGCATGCTACAAGCAATCTTCATGCAGATAAGAAAGTCAAATAGAATGCAGAACTACAAGGAAAATCGCTTATGAAAATCATTCAATTCAGTATTTTGTCATCATAATGATGAGAATTGAAACAAAACATTCTTGCATTTGATTTGTTGAGAATAATTAGCAGAAAGAACTTGAATCACGAACATTCTTTAAATTTACATGCTAACTACGTATAAATCTTGTTAAGACTGCATGTCTGTTACTACGACATAAGCAACTCACGAGACTCATTAAGTTTAACATGAGCAAACTCAAGAATCTTATTAATATCGTTTAACAGACGTTCAGACACAGACATTCTATATGTAAATGATACGCTGACGAGAAGACTTTATTAAAAGAAGAGAAACACAAGCGAGTTAGTAAAGAATGATTGAACTACGCTATCTGATTAAAAGTGTAGCATATGAACATCTTTGCAAAACATGATTGATCTGCATGAGAAAGATCTCTACAAATAATGCAAAACAGATGAGTTGCACGTTTTACAAGTGAAGTGAGTGTTTGCAAGACATGATATACAATGATGATGATTGTTGATCTTAAGAATCTCATCTTTTCACTGAGTTTTGACTCTTGAATATCTTGATGATAAAATCAATTTCTAGTTGAAAACATCATTTGTATAGAAGTATTTTCGACCCGATGCACATTTCGATTTCGTGCACACCTCACTTTACTACTTTCATCTTTCTTCAAAAATCAATTACAAATTCAATATGACTTCAATTGAGGCAGCGCTTGCAGATCTAGCTTTGCAAGACTCATCTAACTACACTGCAACTGC
>JAABUV010005484.1_pt1 | contig 14438 bp, 9 predicted proteins | sample 5559971 | NCBI WGS metagenome assembly JAABUV01 (sample SAMN10711881, study PRJNA513362) | rock metagenome | isolation source: Antarctica rocks | place: Antarctica: Victoria Land, Knobhead nord | collected 2015-12-19
GCTCAATCTTTCGCTTGACATCGTCTCCGCCGACTTCTCGGCAGAAGCACCGCTGGAGAGCCTGGCCGAGGTCTGCATGGGAGAGCATCGGTTTGCCGATGCGCTGACGTACTCGCAGCGTGCCTTGTCGCTGGGATCGGGCGATGTCTCGCCGTTCGCCATCGCCGGAGATGCCGATATGGACATGGGGGAGTATGACAAGGGCGCCGCGGCATATGCCCGCCTCACGCCACCGGATATGACCCTCGCTCCGCGCGCCGCCTATGCGCGGGACAGCCGGATCTCCTATGTACGCTTCATCGCGGGAGACACCACGGAGGCCATCCGCCTCATGAAGATCGCTGTGGCTGAGGGCATCGAAGCCCAGCTACCGAAGGAAAATCTCGCTTGGCTCTACTACGAACTGGGTGAGTATTTTACGCAGGCAGGCGATGCCCTCTCCGCCAACGCGTCCTATCTCGCCAGCCTGGAGACTCATCCGGGAGACTATCGCGCCCTGGCCGGCCTTGCGAAACTGAGCGCGAACAATGGACGGTATGCTGAGGCCATCGTGCTCTACCAGAAGGCGATCGCCGTGGTGCCCATGCCGATCTTTGTTGGGGAGCTCGGCGATCTTTATACCAGGACCGGCAACCAAGCCGAGGCAAAGAAACAGTATCAGCTGGTCGAATACATTGGTCTGCTTGAAAAGATTAATCAGGTGCTGCACAACCGCGATCTTGCCCTGTTTTATGCCGATCACGACACGAAGCTCCCCGAGGCGCTGACGCTGGCGCACAAGGAGTTCGAGGTGCGGCACGACATCTACACATGGGACGCCCTGGCCTGGGCGCTCTACAAGAACGGAAGATATGCCGATGCCGGCAAAGCCAGCGGGAAGGCACTGGCGCACGGGACGCGCGATGCCCTTCTGCGGTACCACGCCGGCATGATCGCGGCAAAGCTGGGAGATTCGGTTCGAGCTAAAAGGAGTTAACCGAGGCGCTTGCGATCAATTCTCATTTTCATCTGATCTATGCCAGTGAAGCGCAGCAAAGGCTGAACGCATTGAACACTCAGCTCGCGTCGGGCGCGGGCACGGCAACCTCGGAGAGCCATGCACACTAAGCAGGATCGACCTATTCACCGGACCAAGTTTCTGTGCGGCATTGCACTGCCCACGGTTGGGAAGGGCACGGCTGAAGCCGTGCCGAAATTTAGCGAAAGGGAAGCGGGCTTTAGCCCCGGAGGCAAGGCTCTTGGGCATAATCAGAGCTTTCCTAAACGCCCAAGTTGTCTTCTAACGTTGTTGCTCTCCTTATTTTGTTCGTGCCCGGCTTATGCCCATCCCATGGGAAACTTCAGCGTGAATCACTACTCCAAAATCACCCTAGGATCGAATCAAATTACCATCCGGTACTTCATCGATCTGGCGGAGATCCCGGCCTACCAGGAGTTGCAGGGCGGGAGCATCACGGCCACTCCCGGTGACCCTGCCGTACTGCGTTTCATCGCGGCACGCGGAGCGGAGCTGGGACATGGCCTCGGCCTCACTCTGGACGGCACTCCAGTGCCACTCCATCTTAGGTCCAGCGAGGTGATCTTTCCGCCCGGTGCAGGTGGTCTTCCCACGATGAAGTTGGGCTTCGTCTACGAAGGGTCGTATCCCGCGGCCGTGAACCGGGACCACGCTGCGCTGCACTACGCAGACAACAACTACCCTGGGCATAGCGGATGGAAGGAGATCATCGCCGTTGATCCGGGCGGCTCGCTGCTCAAGAGCTCCGTGCCGGCGACGGATCGCAGCGCTGAGCTGAGCAACTATCCGACCGATCTGCTGACCAGCCCTCCGCAAAATCTCGAAGCCTCCCTCGACGCCAGGCTGCCGCCAATAGCGTTGGCCGCTCATGTATCCCCGGAGAGAAAACCGCCTGCGGCGACATCGCTGCAGACACCCGATCCTGTATGGCCCGCGTTTGCGCAGGGGAGTCGGTCGAAGGCGAGCCCCAGGCCTGCGATCAAATCTGAAATGCCCGCAGCTGCTGAAGTCCCCGCAAGCGTCAGCCGAGTGCCGGAATCGCCAGCCTCGTTGCATCTCGAGGCAAACCAGCAGAAGACGCCGCGTAACAGATTCACTGAGCTGATCACGACCGGGCACCTTGGCCTTTGGTTTCTGTTTACGGCTGGACTTATCGCCATGGGTCTGGGAGGATTGCACGCGCTCGAGCCGGGTCACGGCAAAACCATCGTGGCCGCATATCTAGTCGGCTCTCGCGGGACCGCACGCCATGCTGTTCTGCTCGGCCTGATCGTGACGGCCTCTCATACCCTCGGGGTTTTCGCGCTCGGCGCCATTACCCTGTACGCCTCGCGTTACATCGTGCCGGAGCAGCTATACCCCTGGCTTGGTGTGCTCTCGGGCCTCACCATCACCGGGCTCGGAGGCTACATGCTCCTGCGCCGGTTGACCGGCACGGCGACCGACCACTCCCACCTGCCGGGCGAGAGCGGAGGCCACTGGTTCTCATTAAAACGTTCGCAGGAAGCGACTACGGATGGCGAACAGGCGCGTCTGGCGAGTGCAGCCGCCACATCCGCGAAGCCCGTGAGTCTCACCCAACTCTTCACCCTCGGCATCACCGGTGGAATTATCCCCTGCCCGGCAGCGCTGATCGTCCTTTTGAGCGCATTCGCGCTACACAGGATCGTCCTGGGCTTCTTTCTCATTGTTGCCTTCAGCCTGGGTCTCGCTGCCGTACTGATCGGCTTTGGAACCTTGATGGTCTATGCGCGCCGGTTCATGTCGCATCTCCAGGTAGATGGCCCACTGACCAGGCGCTGGCTGCCGGTCGCGTCCTCCGCCTTTATCATGGTGCTCGGCTTTATTGTCGCTTGGCAAGCCTCCGCCGGCATTCACCTCAGCCATCTCAGCGGCAACTTCTTCACCAAGGAGAGGCTTGGCCCCGTCCTGTTCGTTACGGGCTTGGGACTGCTTCTCGGAATGCGGCACTCCACCGACGCAGATCACGTGGTGGCCATATCCACAATCGTCAGCAAACAGCGCAGTATTCGAAATGCAGCGTTTATCGGTTCGGTGTGGGGGCTGGGCCACACGATTACCATCTTCATCGTAGGTGCGCTTATTATCCTCTTCGGGGTAGAGATCCCACCGCGCGTGGGTTTATCCATGGAGTTCTGCGTTGCTCTCATGCTCATCGTGCTCGGGGTCCTGAACCTGACGGGCGTGATGCAGAAGATCACCACCTTCTTCACTCCAGCCAATACCAAGTCTGAGACGATCTCTGCGACGGCGAGCGGCGACAGCAAGATGGGCGGTAATGGAAGGATCCTATCGTCAGGATGGGTTAAGAACAAAGTCGGTCGCTTTGGCGTCTACCAATGTGTTCGGCCCCTGGTTATCGGTCTCGTCCACGGCCTTGCCGGATCGGCGGCCGTCGCTCTCCTCGTACTGTCCACGATCCACAACCCCATCTGGGCGACGATGTATCTGCTCATCTTCGGTGTGGGTACGATGATCGGGATGATGTGCATGACCGCCGCGATCGCTGCCCCACTGGCCTATGCCGGAGATCGATTTTTTGAGATGAGCCGCTATTTCGGCATCGCGTCAGGAGTGGTCAGCCTCTCCTTCGGATGCTTCCTTGTCTACCAACTCGGATATCTTGGAGGCCTGTTCACCAGCCATCCTGAATGGACTCCTAGATAGCTGCTTGTCAGGGGTAGACTGCTACCGTGGTCGTTCCTGCGCAAACCGACAGGAAGGTACCTCCGGTCCACGGAATCGCCAGCGGGAGTGCCCTTCTCCCGGCCTGACCCCGACCCAGCGGGAGCTGCGCCAGATGGTGCTCGATTCGGTCCCGGCCACAAGCTCGAAGCTGGCCTACGGCCACGCCCTCGATCAGCTGTTCACTTTCTCCGCTGGTCGGCCGCTCTCCCGGGCCTTGCTGCAGAGGTGGCGAGCATCGATGGACGGCGCCTTGAACGTCACCGCGCATGTGTCCGAGAACAACATCGGCCGCCGTTCCAACATCGACCGCCGGACGACACGGCACCCGGGCTATGCCCTCAGCCTGAGCCGGCGATGGCTGGTCGAGAAGGGCTTCGGCTGGCTGAAGCAGCGAAGCAGACCGGACCGCTGCGCCAGGTGAAGCTGCGCGGCCTCGAGAAAGTGGACTGGCTGTTCGTCTTCAGCTGCGCCGCCCACAACCTAATCCGGCTTCCCCGGTTGCTCGCGCAACAGCACGTGGAAGGACTCAGGGAGCAGTGCGCCTGAAACTCGGGTGAGTGTTCACAACGCCTCCCCCGGAGAGCACTTCCGTTCCACAAACAAGCAGTCAACCCCGAATCAGCCCTTCTACACACAATCGCAACCCAGCCCAGGAACGCTATTTCAACAAGTTCCTAGCGTTCCTCAACTGACTACAAGCGCATTTCCTTCAGTGGAGTTCTGACCCTCAAAGCCCGATCAGGGACGGTGATTTTGGGGATACACAGGATCATCCACATTCCTAAAACCCTACAGTTCCTTCAATCTATAACCGCCAAGACGCAAGCCGCTCATGGAAGGATGGGTTGCGTCTTTGTCGTAGGGGACCGGATCTGAGCCAAAGAACGTTTCTTTGCCGTTACCTTCGTCGGATCGGTCAGAATCTTGTAACCAGGGAAGCACCAGCACCCTGAGCGGGACTAGAAGCGTTGAGGGTGTAATCGAAGTTCGCTAGGCTGGGCTCGGTTGTGAAGACTGTAGGCTCGTTATTGAACAAGGGATCTAAGCAGATCTCAACATTGTTGGCCGGGCAATCTCCGCGGATACCATAGTAAACATTGTTGGTCTTATCCGTAGGAACATCCTGTTGGTAATAGAAGCCTCCCGGTCCTCCGACCTGACCACCCCTATTGTGAGTGTTAGGGTTGTCGTACCCTCGAATGATGTTGTTTGTGAACGTCAGTTTACTGTTGGGGCAGCCAGTGGTGGACCAGTCCCAGCAGCCAATATCTACGCTGGTGGGAGCGTAGGTCACAATCGTGTTGTTCGTCATGACGGCAGTGCCCCCATTACGGAAGTTAAAGGATAGGGTGTCATTAGCGCGGCAAAAGTCTGCAAGGTTGGCATTGTAGCTCAATGGCGCTCCATCAATGGGCTGAGACATCGCCAGGCAATTGCCCTCTGCGAAGTTATTCGCAAAGTTCACGGCCAGCATGTTCGGCCCCCACTTGAAGGGCTGTCCGTTATTTGCGAAAGCAGTTGAGTTGGTGATGGTTAAGAAATGATTTCCTGAGTCCGTATGCCCAAGATCGAGCCCGTCCTGCGTGTTGTGATGAAAGCTTGACTGGTCAATGTGGGCATCCATACCGTAACCGGCTGGCGTTCCTACGCCGTCTCCATAACCACCTGTGCTCTGGCTATAGCAAGAGATCACGGGGATTGCATGGACAGCCGGGTATTCCTGATTACACCCGTTCCACTCAATCGTTGAATTGTTAAAATTCCACACGCCATTGACGCTGGGGGTCGAATTGCCGTCATCGAAATCCCAGCCAGCCATGCCGTTGAAGGCAATGTCCACCCGGTTCGCCGTGACGACACCTCCGATTGGTCCCTCGATTCCTCGGTCGGTATGGCCGTGAATCCAGAGGTCATTCAGAACGATGTCATGCGTCCCTGTGTTGGTTGAGATACCCGTGGAGTCGTAATCGTCTATAGGGTAGCTGCTATTGCAACCACTGGGGTAAGCGGGGTAGCCGTGCACGACACATTGCGAGTGACGGGTGATCTCTAGGCATCCAACCTGTACAAACTGTGCGTCGTTGAGATTCAGAGCCATCCAAGCACCAAAACCGCCAAATATCTGCGTCTTGTTCGTTGCGTTGCAACTCTCGTAGTTCTCACCAAGGATGCGGGTTGGCTGCAATGCTGTGCCACCGGGGATGGTGGGATTAACACAGGCAAAGGGTCCGTTACCACCTGAGCACCACACGTCATTAGGGCTTGCACCCTGATTGAATCCAACCCTCCAAGGGCCACCACGAAGAATCACAGTATCCCCACCTGCAATGACCCACTCCGAGTTGCCATAACTCTGATCATCCCAGAGATAGCGGTAATCACTGAAAGCGCAGGGCTGGTTCACTCCTACACCGGGATACGACTTGTCGGCCAGGCCGTTACACTGACCGGAGGTTTGTTTCTCTGAATAGCGTGTTCCACCATCAGGACGGATATACCAGCTCTTAGGTGTTGTTTGGGCCTGAACAAACCCTGCAATCATCAACAGTGCTGTTATAAGAACTTTGGTCATAGTACCTCCTGAGATAGTTATACTCCCGTTCCCAACGGGGTATATAATGCTGTCAAACTGGTGTAAGACGTAGAACCGAGCGGCTCTGTTGCATTAACTAGCTGGAGCGCAGTTCGTCTGCGTCGGGCGAGCGATCAAACGGCAACTTGGAAGAGTTGAGTTACAAAGCGGATCTCATTACGGACGCCACGCTTGCACGTGAGGCAGTGTCCGCGCCCGGATCATTCGCATGATCTCGAATCCCTTGATTGTGATTGTGGCTGCGCGCATGGTCTGAAAGTCGCGTGTGGGTCGTATCACCCTCTTGAGCGCGCCATGGTCTGCCTCGATGATGTTGTTCAGGTACTTCGAGGTTCGATGTCTCGTGTCGTTCGATAGCTGGCCGTCGCGCTTGAGCCGGGCGATCGCCTCAGGATAGGAGGGGAGCTTATCTGTTGTGATCGATGTCGGAGGCCAGTTCTACATGGGGATCACCGCTTTGCTTAGGAACTGGTGTGCAGCGTGGGTGTTTCGTCGTTCCAAGAGCGTGAAGTCGATCAATCGGCCGTGCTTGTCAACGGCACGGAACAGGTACTTCCATCGGCCGCCCACCTTGACATACGTCTCATCGACTCGCCAGGAAGTCGAGCCGTAGCCCTGATAAGCCCGCACGCGCCTCTCGAGCTCGGGCGCATCGCAATGAACCCAGCGCATGATCGTGGACGGGTCCAACTGGACGCCTGGTCCTGCATCATCTCGGTCAGGTCCCGGTAGGAGATCCCGTACTTGCAATACCAGCGAAGACAGACCAGGATGATCTCGACCGGGAAGCGATGGCGCTTGAACATGAACTATGCTAGCGCCTTGAACCTCCGATCCCGGTTACTGCAACAGTGCCGTCGAACGCATCTTCGCACTCTACGCCATCGAGAAGAGGATCCGCGGCAGCACGCCGGAGGTTCGCAAGTTGGTTCGTCAGGCGAGAGCAGCAGCGATCCGCTATGCACTCTCGCTGGCAGGCCCCCACGCGCTATGTTGACGACGGTCAGATCGACTTGCCCCGGAGCACCACTTCTCGGCCCAGTCCACCATGGGCTGTGAGCAGAACTCCGGCCCGTGTTTCCGAACGAACCACCTCGGGACTGCCGTGCTGCTCGATCAGCCGGTCCAGCACCCGGGTCACTTGTCCTGAGCCCAGACTTGAGTCTGCCTCCAGCGCCAGGAACGAAAATTTGCGGAACGCAAGCGGACTCTGACGGCAGCTGTAACAGTCTTTTTAGAGCTACGGAACCGCCGCCGCCTCAGTGTGCAAGCCGACGTCTGGCCTTGAGAGAATAGAAGCAACCGGCCCCGCGCTGACCAATTTGCCTTGACGAAGTAAAAGCGCGTCATCGCAGAAAGCCAACGTGTTCGCCTTGTGGCTCACGATTAGCATTGTCACCGACCCGCGTAACTCCTGCAGCACATGGAGAATCCCATGCTCCGTCGCCTGGTCCAGTGCGTTCGTGGCTTCATCCAGGATCAACAGCTCAGGCTTTCTGACAAGGGCTCGGGCAAGTCCTATCCTTTGGCGTTGTCCGCCTGACAAGCTCAGGCCTCCCGGGCCGACCGGCGTATCTAACCCAAGAGGGAGATCCTGGACGAAGTTAGCGTGCGCTGTGCGTACGGACTGTTCGATCTCTTGCCTCGTAGTCTCGGGGCGGCCGTACGCGATGTTTTCCGCTATGGTGCCATCAAATAATTCAATATCCTGCCCCGCAATCGCGATGGAACTCAGCCAATCCGCAACTTGCAATTCGCATAATGGTGTGCCGTCGATCTTGATCTCACCCCACGTTGGTTCCAGCAGCCGGCACAGCAGATTGATGATGGTTGACTTACCGGAACCGGATTCGCCCAACAGCGCAGTTGCGTGCCCGCGACGCAATACAAAGCTGACGTCTGAAAGTGCGGGAGTGTTGCGTGTTCCGTAATCGAGAGTAACGTGTTCGAAGGCAATTTGATTGCGTAGACATTTGAAGCGAACTGTGCCCACGGGAGGTGGGGGATTGTTCGCTGGATCCAGCAGCCATTCCACCTCCTCGAAGTGCGCGCTCGCTGCAGCGAATGCGGCCGCTGTTCCTTCCAGTGTGCGCAAGTGTGGCTGCACGCGGTTCATCAGCACAAGGAACGTTGCCAGGACCGGCAAAGACGTTCCAGTGAAGCTCGCAGTGAGCAGCACTATAACGAGCAGCAAGCCGTGCATGGCCTCGAGCAACGGCCCTTGTGTTCCAGATACTCGCTCTGATTTCAGAATGGACCGGCGCACATTGTCGGAGGTCGTTGTAAGGTGCTCCTGCTCCATCCTGCGCGTGTCGAATATGCGGATTACGCGCGCTCCGAAGATCACGAAGAGCATGCGATTGTGCAGGATCTGGTTGACCGCAACTATCTTCTGGCTCAGCCCGCGCAGCTTCCGTTCCATGCGTTTCTGAACGGCTCCGGTTATGAGTGCGCCAACAAGCACCAGCAGCGCCAGCTCCCAACTCACAAGGAGCAGCAACACGCCGAACATGAGGACGTTGGCTGTGGCGGCGATACGCGTCAGCAGCACGCGTGCGGCATCGGAAGCCTTCCACGATTCTGTACCCATGATGTTGAACAGCCGACCTGAATCTTCCATTAGGAAGAACGGATACCCGACACTATTCAGGCGTTGGCCGAGCCCACAGCGAATATCCTGACCTACCTTCCCGTCCACCCACGATGCAAAGATATTCGCTGCTACCTGCAGGACAGCCTTCACGGCCACAGTTGTAAGAATCACGCCGGCAATCATCAACAATCTTGCGTTGTGGCTGTGTCCCGCGGCCAGCATGGCCAACAAGCTGAGTGGGCCATGGCCTTTTCTGCCAGGTAAGTCTCTCGTGAGGAGACCCAGCAGCGGAATCAGCAGACTAACGCCAACGCCGTCCAGCAAGCTGACTGTAAGCGCGAGCAGCGTCACAACACAGGCTGTCCAGTAGTAGCGACGCGCAAGAAGATCGAGATTGCGATTTGCCCCGAAAACACTGAATGACTTCATCGTCGCGGAATATGCCACCGGTCCCCGAGTCTTCGGAAGGGGAACACAGCGGATCAAAATGCCTCTGATACATTTGTATACTGTTTGCATTCTTAGGGTTGAAACGGAATTTGTGTATGGAAAGAAGCACGTCAGGAGTTTTTCAACCCGTCGGCGTTCCAAGGACTAAAGAACGCGTTGCCGTCGTCATCACAACCTTCAACGATACGGCGTTTCTTGCAGACGCACTGCGCAGCGTTTTTGCTCAGACTCATACTGTAGACGAAGTCATTGTCGTAGATGACGGCTCGGATCAAAGTCCTGCCCCTCTGCTGGTTGCTTTCCCAAAGGTTACTTTGGTGCGGAGGCAGAACGGCGGTCTTGCAAGTGCCCGCAACGCCGGCCTTCACCACGCTACATCCGGTCTGATCTGCTTCCTCGATGCCGACGACCGGCTGAAACCAAATGCCATCGCCGCGGGTCTCGCCTGCGTTAATAGCAATCCGGAAGCAGCCATGGTCTACGGTGGGCACCACGGCATTGGCCCTGACGGCCAGCGGATCGGCGACGACAATTACAAGCCGCTCGGCGCAGACCCGCATGCGAGCCTGCTCACGTTGAACCTTATTGGTATGCATGCCACAGCGCTGTTCAGGCGTGATTGTCTCATAGCACTAGGAGGCTATGACGAACAGCTACGCCGGGGTGAAGATTATGATCTGTACCTTCGACTGGCGCAGCAATATTCGATCGCCTCTCACCGGCAGATCATCGCTGAGTACCGCTGGCATGGAAGCAATATGTCCAGCAATACGGCGCGGATGCTGGAGACTATCCTTTCCATCCACGATAAGCATCGTCCTAAGCCTGGACGCAAGCTGGATTTCTGGCTTCAGGGCAGGCGCAACTGGCAGTACTGGTACACCAGAGGCCAGCGCGAGATGTGGGGAGATCAGGCACGGAGAGCTATGACTGTCGCTTCAGCTTGGGACTGCTCCAAGCGAATCTTGAGGCGCATTACCCAAAAGGCGTCCGCGAAATGCCTGCACAAGTTCGTGCCGGGTCGCTGGCCACCACCGCTGGGAAAAATCGATTTTGGTTCTCTGGGGAGCACGCGTGCTGTCAGCATGGACTTTGGCTGGGATCGCGGCATCCCCGTGGATCGTTATTACGTCGAGAACTTTCTGAGGGATCGCTCGCAGGACATCCAAGGGCGTGTGCTCGAGATCGGCGATGATTCGTACAGCCGTCGTTTCGGAACCGGGATCACCCAGCAGGATGTCCTTCACGTGAACCGCGAAAGTCCTAAGAGCACGATTACCGGGGACGTCACGGTGCGAGGCGTTCTTCCGGATGACGCGTTCGATTGCATCATATTTACTCAAACCTTGCATTTGATCTTCGAACTTTACGAAGCAGTTGAGAGGCTTCATGCAGCCCTCAAGCCTGGGGGTGTTCTCCTATTGACGGTTCCAGGCATCAGTCAAATCGATCGCCAAGAGTGGGCAACAAACTGGTGCTGGTCGCTTACGGCCACGTCGGTGCATCGGCTCTTTGATCGCGTCTTTGGACGAGGCGATCTGCATATTATGACGCACGGCAATGTGTTCGCCGCGATATGCTTCTTGACCGGTGCTGTACAGGAAGAGCTCGATACAAAGAAGCTTGACGTGCACGATCGCGCGTATCCCGTCATTATCACGCTGCGAGCGCAAAAGGCCTGATGCTCCTACCATCAGTTGCTCGCAGAGTTCTGCGACGCGTCTATGGTGCGAGGCTTGCCCCTGCCATCCTGATGTACCACCGTGTGGCTGAGCTTCAGCACGATCCGTGGGGTTTGGCTGTGTCGCGCGCGACCTTTGGGCAGCAGCTCGCGTATCTCAAGCACCATCACACGCCCATGCCTCTCGACCAGCTCGTCGAGGGGCTGAGAAGCAAAAAGCTGCCTCACAACACCGTCGCCATTACCTTCGATGACGGGTATCGCGATAACCTCGTCAACGCAAAGCCTCTGCTGTTGCGCCACGGCTTGCCCGCAACGCTTTTCCTTGCGACAGGGTGGGTAGGCTCCAGCGTTCCGTTTTGGTGGGACGAACTCGCCGAGTTCACGCTTTGCTCGAGCCAAACTGTCGATCACACCGAAGTGATCGATGGTGAGAGCCTCCTACTACGGTGGGGAGAGCCCGAGAGGGCAGATATGGATGGGGCGTGGCGGGCGTCCTGCGAGCCGCAAACAGCCAGACAAAAAACCTATCTTACGCTCTGGCGTAAGCTGCGGGGTACCTCACAGACCGAACGCACCCGAGCAATGACCTCGCTTCGCGCTTTTTTCCCAGCCGAGCACAACAGCCTCTCTATGCCAATGAATAGTGCCGAAGTCCAAGAACTAACCCATGACGGTGTATTTACGATCGGTGCTCACACTGTTCATCACCCGGCGCTCACCAGCCTATCGGCGGCGGAGTGCCGGGACGAAATCCTTGCCAGTGCAAAGCAGTGTCTTACGTTGACTGGCGCGGAAGTTTCTGCCTTTGCCTACCCTTATGGGGATGTGAACGAAATGGTCCGCAATGTCGTCGCAGGCGCCGAATTTTTGTCAGCTTGCACGACACGGGCTGCTCACCTGGACGTTGACCTTCAGGATATGTATGCGCTGCCCCGGCTTGCGATACCTAATTGCGATATCGCGCAGTTCGCAGGAATGCTCTCCTGCTGAAATCCAGAAGGATGGGTCAGCGCCTGAAGTGTACGGACGCTAGCTCATTCATATTCAGGTGCTGCTGATTCCTCAGCTCTCTCCAAAGCTGGGAATCGAACTCCGTTAACGCCTTTAGAATCTCCTGGTCGCGGCGTCCCAGCGAGGCGCCACAATGGACTGTATCGATTTCCGGGCTGAGCTCCACGAAGAGCGGTCTTGCCGGAGTTTCTCTACGAATCTTTCTCCGTAAGAACCGTATCGCTCGTCGCGGCTCGGAGTGAAAAAGTCTTTCGAGCAACAAAGACCTTATTGCTTGCCCCGGCTGGTAGCTGAACATCCTTGCTAAGTGCCGAAGCGCCTCAAGCCAGTGCCGACCGTGGATTAGCAGCCGCAAGGTCCAGGCCAGCGTTGAAGCGTACACCAAGGGTGTGACCCATTCCGGCACTTGCGGATTGGTCTTGAGGTGTCGCTCGATCACTCCGAGATAGCCCCGAGCCATCTTCAGCTGGTTGCTTGACATATTGCCTGGACTCTTGCGATAGCCAATTAGAAGCTGCGGGACACAAACAATCGGGTATTTGGCCGCAACCTTCAGTTCGAAGTCCAAGTCCTCACATCCGCCAATCCCATGTGCGGTCCAGGCCGGGTCATAGCCTCCGAGCTCGAGCGCAACACCCCGCCGGACCAGCACTGAGCTGCCGTTGCCCACTGGTTTGAAGTACAAATGCCGGGCCAGCATAAAGCCGCTCGAGCCCAGCATGTTCCCAGTCCCTGTTACCCGGTCTTCCATATCAATGGAGCGCATGAGCGCATAGCTCGCGCCGGGCGGTACTCCGTCAACCAACTGCTCCATGGCCGCCATTTGCAGCGCAATCTTTTCGGGGTGCCACAGATCGTCGGCGTCCAGAAAGGCAACAAACTCGCCATGAGCCTCGCGGATCCCGAGATTACGGGCGTTTGCTACGCCGCCGTTTGGAATATTGAGCACACGAAAACGATGATCCACTGCGGCCATCGCCTCGGCCAAGATGCGGGTGTTGTCCGCTGAACCGTCATCAACAACAAGGACTTCCAGACTTGGATAGGTCTGCTGTGCGACAGACTGCAGCGTCCGTTCGATCCAGACGCCTGCGTTGTAGGCCGGGATGACAATGGTGCAGAGTGGCAAGCTCATCTCTGTGTTACAAGCCCCCGGTCCTGCGCAAGCTGCTTGCGGAACCATTCCACGGTCAGCTGCACGCCTTCTTCATACGGCACCTTGCAGTCCCAGCCCGGGAGGATGCGTCTCGCCACGGTCAAGTCGGGCCGTCGGTTCGTCGGGTCCTGCGGTACTGGATCCAGATAGCGAATTGGTAGTCCTCCAAACATCCTGCTGATGTATGTTGCCACCTCAATCACCGGAATCTCCCGATCGTTGCCGATATTCAGTGGTCCTGGATACTCTACGAGATCACGCCAGAAGTAGCGCTCCAGGGCATCAACGATATCGTCGATGTAGCCCCAGCTCCTCGATTGCTGACCGGTACCGAACACTGTCAATGGCTTACCGGACAGGGCCTGCGTGATGAAATTGGACACAGCACGTCCGTCATCGGATCGAGTGCGCGGTCCGTACACATTGAAGAGACGGACAACTCGTAAATCCAGCGCCTTTGTTCGTCGGGTCTCAAACAGCAGAGATTCTGTGCACCGTTTGCTTTCGTCGTAGGAAGAGCGCGGCCCTGTGCAGTCAACTGAGCCTCGATAGCTTTCGGGTTGTGGAGAAACAAGTGGATCTCCGTAGACCTCCGAGGTAGACGTGAACGCGAACCGGCCGTCAGGCGCAAGTAGCTCCAGCAGTCGCATTGCGCCAAGCAGATTCGCAGAGATCGTGCGCTGAGGTTGACTCATGTACCATGGGGGCGAAGCCGGTGAGGCAAGATGAAAGATCTCATCGAACCGCAGGTCAGACTGGAACCGCTCTACATCGCCTTGCACCAGGCGAAAGCGATTATCCTGAATGTGGGCGACATTTTCGATGGAGCCGGTCCAGAGATTATCGACGACGAGGCACAGCTCCACATCGGGCCGGCGCAGCAAGCGATCACAAAGATGCGAGCCGATAAAGCCGCATCCGCCACTGATCAACACCCTCGCCATATATCCTCCTGAACAAACCCGCGGCGCGCTAAACGTCGCAGTCCAGCGTACCTCTAGTGTTGCATTGTGAGACCACAGAAAAGTTTGTGAAGTTGCAAATCTTACCCTACTTCAGAAGCACATGATTTCAGAAATCTTTGTGACCAGCACTGAAACGGAGGTTGCAATATTTGTGAGCGGTTTCGACGGCACTGTTGCAGTAACCGGGATCGGAGGTTCAAGGCGCTAGCATAGTTCATGTTCAAGCGCCATCGCTTCCCGGTCGAGATCATCCTGGTCT
>JAABUV010005486.1_pt1 | contig 14428 bp, 16 predicted proteins | sample 5559971 | NCBI WGS metagenome assembly JAABUV01 (sample SAMN10711881, study PRJNA513362) | rock metagenome | isolation source: Antarctica rocks | place: Antarctica: Victoria Land, Knobhead nord | collected 2015-12-19
CGCGCGCAGGGCAGCGGGCGCGCCTGCTCGATGAGGAAGCCGATCCACTGCGTGGCCAGCGAGCCGTCCTCGCCGGCGCCCGCCGGCGAGCGCGGCGTGCCCGGCGCCGCGCCCAGGCCGCCCGCCGCCAGGCTGGCCGCGCCGCGCACGAGCGCCAGCGGCGCGCCGGCGACCGCGCGCAGCACGCCGCGCCGCGCCGGGCCGCCCGCCACGGCCGCCACGTCCTCGCCTGCGCGCACGCGGGCGGCTCAGGGCGGCGGCGGCCCGCGAGGCCGGCAGCTCACCCGGCTGGCATGCACTCATGCGCTGTGCGAGCGCGGGCGGCGCGCCGGGCTGCCTGCGGTGCGCGCCGTGGCCTCGGGTGCGCGCATGCGCCCTGCGGATGGCTTCGTACAGGCGGGCCGGGGCGGGGTGGCGGGCGACAGACTGCCTGGGCAAGGCCTCCACGCACGCTTCCCGTCCGCATTTCAGCCTGCCGGTGCAAGGGCGTGCTTCCGGCTGGCAGCCTCCCGATACCAGCGCGCCGGGGCCCCGCGCGGCCCGCGCCGCGCCGCACCCGACATGCCGAGCATGCGCGCCATGAGCGCCAGCACCTCCGGGCTGCGCCCGCGCTCGAAGAAGGTCACGAGCAGCTTGACCACGATGCGGCGGTCCACGAGCGCGCCCGCGTCGCTGCTGGCCGCGGTGAGCCGCCGCATGGCCTCGCCGAGCGCGCGGCGCAGCATCGCCGCCTCGTCCTGCGCGCCGCGGCGCGCTGCGGGCGTCGCGGGCGGGGCCCGGCGCAGCGCTGCCCTGATGTGCATATACTGCGCAGAGCGCGGGCCGCGCAGCCTCAAGTCGTGTCACACGTGTGGACCTTAAGAGGTGTCACACGTCGCATGCGTTGCAACAGCGCGTATGGAGCAATCCTGGTGCTGTAGACAAACTCCTGTTTTTTTAAACTCGTTCTCATGTTTGCGGGTCAGCACATGGGATGGCAGGCTCGGAGCGGCGGGCGCGCACCGCCGCCGCCGCCTGGCGCGATGCGGCGTGCGCGACCTCCGCTCGCGCGCCCTCCAGCGCGGCCTCCGCCTCGCGGCGCCCGCTCTCCGCGGCCTCCGCAGCCGCGGCGGCCGCGTCAGCGGCGCCGCGCGCCTCGGCCAGCTGCCGGCCGGCCGCGCGCAGCTCGCCGCGCAGGCGCTCCGCGGCCTCGCTCTCGAAGGTCAGCTCGCCCAGCGCCGCCTGCCGCGCATGCGGCCCCCGGGGTTGGCGGCCGGCATCAAAGCAGATCGCTTGCTCGACCAGCAGTGGCAGGCTGTGCACATGCCCTGCCGGGCACTGACGACATGCCCTTGCCACGAGAAACCAAAAAACGTGAAAAGCCTCAGATGGTATATTCAGCGCTGCGCTGCCGCCTGACAGCCTTGCTTGACCTCCTCTGCCTCGCCGCCTTGCATGTGGTCCTGCCGCGCATGCATGCCCTGCGCGTGCTGCCAGGGGCGGCATGCAGAGCCGCTCGCGCACGCGGGAGGAGTTGGACGCGCCTGCAGGTTCTGCAGCTCGGCGTCACGCTCGGCCAGCGCCGCCTGCCAGGGCCCCAGGTCTGCCGCGGCCGCCGCTGCGGCGTCGCGCGCCGCCGCCGCCTCTGCCTGCAGCAGCAGCGAGCGATGCTCCAAACACGCCGTCTCTTTCCGCAACCGTGTCAAGTTTGTTTACTCACACAGACAGCACGGGCCGGACAAGGCCACCGCGAATCAGCATCGCGTGCCAGGCCACGTTCGACGCCCAGGCAAAATTCCTATACCTGTCAATTGCACACATCTTGCAAGACACCCGCTGACAGATGCGCGCCCGCAGCGCCGCCGGCGCCTCCCTTGCATGTGCGCACGGACCCCCGCACGCCCGCTCTGCCGAGCGCCGGCCGCCACCCCGCGAGCGCGGCGGCGCGCGTGGTCGCCCGGGCGCGGGGCGGCACCTGCAGCGCGGCGACCTCTGCATTGTGCGCCGCAGCGGCGGCGGCGGCGCGCGCGGCCAGCTCCGCGGCGCGCGCGCTCACCTCGGCGTCCACGCGCGCGCGCACCTGCTCCTCCTCCTCGTCCTGCTCCTTCACCATCGCCTGCTTGAGCCTGCGCGCGCGCCGCGCGCGCTCCTCGCCCGCGCGCCGCGCCCTGACGAGCCCAGCCCTCGCAGCCTGCCGCAGGCATGCCAGCAGCAAAACCCTGTGCAACCTGACTGGAAACATGGGGCAAGATTGGACACCTGAGGGTGGGGCGGTATGCCTGAGGTGCGTATGCGTGCACGGCAAGCGTTGGGGAGCAAAGCGGGCGCTGAGCATGCGCGGGCCGCACCGCAGCAGCTGCACCCTCGCCTTGTCGCGGTCGGCCTCCGCTGCGGTGGCGCGCTCGTGCAGCGCCGCCGCCGCATCAGGTGCCAAGCCGCCCTCTGCGGCGCCGCTCCTGGCCGCGTCCGCCTGCGCGCGCGCGTTCGCCGCAGCCTCACCAGACGGGCGCCGGCACAACTCGTCCTGTGTTTAATCGATATCGTTCTCGAGTCTGCGCTGCGGTCGGTCCCAGACAAGCGTCTTTGGTGGGTTTGGGCCTCGCCCGTGCGAGAGGAAACGCGTGTTCGTCATCATGTAACGAACGCCTCTCAAGGAAGCCGCTGCTGTTGGTAAACTCTGTGTTGCACAACACATGCTGCCACAGGGCCTGGCGAATGCACTGCCGTCAGAATTTACACACAGGCGGGTCGATGCGGACCTGCAGGCGCGCCGCATCGGCGAGCGCGTCGCGCAGCCGCGCCTGCAGGCCGCTCTCGGCCTCATCGCCCGCAGCCGCGGCCGCGGCGGCGGCCGCGCGCGCCGCCTCCGCCTCCGCCGCCGCCGCCTCCAGCTCCTGCCGCGCGCGCGGCAGCCAGCTGCGCTCACTCATGTGCCCACAAGCAAGCCCTTCCGCATGCAGCGCGCACACGCTGCTGGGCTATGCTCTGCAAGGGCAGGGCTGTGAGGCACATAGGGGTCGATAACCAAAGGACCTTGTGCAGCACACCACGAATTGCCTGCATGTGCGAGCGCGCCTGCACCAGGCACGATTGCAACCTGTACTTGTGCGACACCGTCAAGGTGCGAGAGATAAGCAGGAAATAAAATTGGCGCCACAGCGCCTGCACCGAGCGTGGCGAGGGGCACAGCGGCCGCACCCGCCGCAGCGCAGCACACGCGGCGCGCTCGTTGGCGGCCTCCCCGCGCGCAGCGGTCGCGGCGGCCTCCACCGTGTCGGCCGCGGCGGCGCGCCGCTCGGCCGCCTGGAGCCGCGCGTCGAGCGCTTGTGCGCGCGCGCGCGTGGCGTCCAGCTCGTCGCGCCAGACGGCGTCGCGCTCCGCCGCGCCGGCCGCCGCTGCGTCGCGCTCCGCGTGCAGCGCGGCGGCAGCCTCCGCGGCGCGCGCCTGGCGCCGAGCAGCCCGCCCGTGGGCGCCGGGCGCGCTGGGCGTGCGTTCTGATGCGCGCACGCCGTGTCCGGCGCGCGCGTCATGTGTCCTCACAGCGCGCCGGGCCTCACCGTGCGACGCTGCAGGTTTCTATGGTATGTCGCCTGCAGGTAGCCTCCGGCCCTTCTCTGCGGAGGCGGGGACGCGGCCACGTGCCAGGTCCGGTCACCGCAGGCGTTCGGCACAGGAGCGCGCGCACCGCGCACCTCAGCAGCATGCTGCGCGGCGGTGGCGGCCGCCAGCCGCTCCGCCGCGCGCTGCAGCTCCGCGGCCGCGCAGCCAGCGCGCTCCTCCGCCGCGGCCGTGGCGCCGCGCGCCTCCGCGAGCGCGCCCCGCGCGGCGCCCAGCTCGGCCTGCAGGCCCTCGCGCGCCGCCGCCGCGCATGCGCCCTCCGCCGCAGCCGCCGCGTCCGCGCGCGCCGCCGCGCCGGCGAGCGCCTCCGTGTGCGCCGCGCGCTCGGCCGCCAGCGCGGCGGCCGCGGCGGACGCGCGCTCCTCCGCGCGCGCCACGCGCGCCTCGGCCTCGCGCGCCGCATTGCGCGCCGCGCCGTCGGCGGCGGCGGCCGCGCCGTCGCCGCGAGCCCGCTCGCGCCGCAGCTGCGCCAGCTCCGCCGCCGCGTCCGCGGCCTGCTGCTGCGCGGCCTCCGCGTCAGCGCGCGCACGCGCGGCGGAGAGCCGCTCGGACGCCGCCGCGACTTCCGCAGCAGCCAGGCGCTGCTGCAGTGCGCCGCACTCGGCCCGCAGCTCGGCGAGGCCGCCAGCGCCGTCCGGCGATGCGCCCGGGGCGTCTGCGGCGGGAGCCGCCGACGCCGAGGCGTCGAGGCGCGCGCGCAGGGCGTCCGCCTCGCTGCGCGCCTCCGTCGCATCTGCCTCGGCCGCCGCGGCGCGCGCCGCTCCGGCCGCCGCGTCCCGCTCAGCGCCAGCCTGGAGCGCCCGCATGCTCGCCTGCGGGCCCGAAGCCCGCCTCAGGCGCCGCCGCACCGCGCGCGCGGCCCCTGCGCCTGCTGCCGGCGCTCTTGATGGAGGGTGGGCAGGCAGAGGCCCCCGACACAGCTGCTATGTGGGGCAGGCCGGGTCGCATGCTCATTGCCCGATGGCCGCAAGCCGCCCAACAGCCCGCGAGGCCCTGAGCGGCGGCCGCCGCGCGCCGCGCTGCGGCCGGCCGGCGGGCACGTGCAGAGCGACGCCCCTGAGCGCCCGCACGCGCTCAAAAGCTGGGGGTGTACGGATAGTGTAGGGCCTATGGCCGCGGGCGCGCGCACCTGCAGCTCAGTGGCGCGCGCCTCCGCGGCGCCCGCCTCCGCGCCGCGCTGCGCCAGCCGCGCCTCCATGCCGTCGGCCGCTCCACGCAGACGGTCCGCCTCCGCTTTGGCCGCAGCCAGGCGCTGCGTCCACTCCGCCTGCGGCGCCACGGCGCCGCCCGCCTCACGCTGTGGCCGCGCGCTTGCCAACGGACGGCGCATGCCACCATGAAAGACTGGCAAACAGTGCGGTCCTAGAGGGCGGGAAGCATGCGTCGCAGCGTGTCGAGCGGGGCCGAGCTGCAGCGGCCGAGGGTCGTCAACTCGCCCAGCCCTGCCAGTTGACAGCGAACAAGCGCAGCCCCGCACTGCATGCATGGCGCGCGCTCCCACCTTGCCGGCCGCCGCGCTCGCCTGCTGGCCGCGCTGCTCCGCGAGCTGCCGCCGCAGCCCCTCCGCCGCCTCTTCCAGCTCGCGCACGCGCGCCTGGTGCTCCTGCGTGCCCAGGGGGTCCGTGACGAGGGCTCCGCGCCAGCCGGGCGTCCCTGCCTGTGCTGGCCGTCCAGCAGGCAGCGTTCCCCGGAGCCACAGAACCCACGGCTGCAGCCAGGGCGGCGCAAGGGCAGCGAGCACCCCCGGCCTCGCACCTCCCTGCCTCCGCCCTGCAGCATGCTCGCGGGGAAGACCCGAGAGACAATCAGAGGCGCCGACACTCTTTCCACAGCGCTGCGCGGGGCGCGCGCCTGCGCAAGGCGCTCCTGCTCCTCCTCGGCGGCCGCCGCAGTGGCCACCACCTGCGCCTTGAGCCGCCGCAGCTGCGCGGTCAGCCGCGCGACCTCGCCGCCGCCGCCGCCTGCCGGCCGGCCGCGCACGCGTGAGACCGGAGCGGCATCAGCCAATCGCGCCCGCCGCCTGCCTGGGTCCGGCTGGGCGCCCATGGGTGCCGCGGCGACGCACGCTATGAGCTGCCTGCCCCACTGAACGCATGCAGCGACACCACAGGCAAAGGGTGACTCCCCTTGGACCTGGGCGCAAGCTGGCAGCGCTGCCGCGCGCGGCTCCCGAGCCCGAGGCGCGCACCAGGGTCGGGCGAGCCCGGCGCCGGGCGCGCGCCGGGCGCCCTCGGGCTGTGCAGCGGCACGTCCTCAAAGCTGCTGGCGGCGCTCGCCGCGTCCGCCAGCGCCGCGCCCAGCCCGCCGCCCGGGGCGGCCGGGGCCGCGTCGGGCGGCGCCGCGGGCCGCGCGGCGCCTGCGGCGCCGCGCGGCGGGTCCCCGGCGCCCACTGCCACCAGGTGCAGGGTGCCGTTTGCCGCAGCGCCGCCGGCAGCGTGCGGCGCTGCGCGGCCAGGCACAGACATGTTCGGCGGGACGCCGCGACTGCTTTGGTGCGCTCAAGCCGGGCGCGCCGAGCGCGCAGCGCACCTGCCCGATCGGGCTCCGTATCCGCGCCGCGCGCCACCGCCGGCTGCTTCGCCCCGCTCCTGACGCCAGCCGCGCAGGGGCGTCAGCGCGAGGCGCTGCCGGACGCCGCATTCGAAAGGCAGCGGCCCGCGGCGGGCGCACCCGGAGCGAGCGCGCTCGGCAGCGATGCGGGAGCGCAGCGCGGCCAGGCGCGTCGTCATCGCGTCGCCCTGCGGCGGCCCCGGCGCGGGCGCGGGGACGGGCGCCGCGGCGGGCACGTCCGGCGTGCGCTCCACCTGCTGCGACAGCTCCTCCGCGGTCTCCAGCACGTCGGCCGCAAATTCGGTGATGGAGTTGCGCAGGTTGCCCGCCACGTTGCCGAAGCGGCTGAAGAACTTGTGCGCGCTCTCCGCCATGGCGCCGCGAGGGCCGCAGGGCCCTTTGCCTTGTCTGCAGTCCTGCCAAGCTGCTCGGTCGATTTTGGAGGGGCCTCCAACCCTGCCCCAAACCCTGCCAAAGTAATTCCACTCCGGGACTGAGTGTCCGGAAGTGACCGGGTGCGATCGTCGCACAGTAGGTCGGTAGACAGCACGCCAATATGGCAGGTTCTCGGACGGGCATGGTGTCCGGGGCGGCGATCGCGGTGTTGGCGCTGCTGGCAGGTGCGTCAATTCTGGCATGCTGTGCGGGGGGGTGCAGTGCGGTGTGATGCGGGTTGGTGGCTCGCTCACGGCCGGTCGCTGCTCCTCGGAGCGTACACGCTATGTGCCACGTTGGTTGGCGCCGGTGCCGGCCAGCTGCATCGGACGCCTGAGGACACGAAGGCTGGTTCGCCTTGAGCATCTGCGTGTACGGGGCACACTGGGCGTCTGTGTGCAAGCACGGCGGCCTGACCGCAACGCATGCTGCGCGCGCCAGGCCACTGTGCTGATGGCGCCTTCATCCGCGTGCGCAACGGCGCGTTCGTGGACGAGAACTGCACAGAGTTCACATTCTCCGGCTACAACACGTGGGAGGTGGGCGCCTGCTTGGGTGCAGCGCAGCTGCCGCGCGCGCCCAGCTGCGCGCCACCTTGCACCTGCGCGGCCGGGCCGCGGCGGCGCCGCGCCCGCCTGCGCCCGCGCCCGCTCGGGGCGCCGGCCCGCCCGCCCCGGAGGCGACGCGGCGCCCGCTCGGCGGCGGCTGACGCATGCGTGCGCGCGCGCAGCTGCTGGAGGCCGCGGCCAACTTTGTGGGCAGCCAGAGCGACGTGACCAGCCAGTTCCGCGCCGCGGTGGCGAGCAACATGACGGTCGTGCGCATGTTCGGGCACGGCGTCGCGACCGGCTTCCACCTGCAGGACCCGGCGGCGCCGGGCACGTACAGCGAGCGCGCGTTCCAGGCGTTCGACTACGTGCTGGACCAGGCGGCGCGCTTCGGGCTGAAGCTCGTCATCTCGCTGGCCAACAACTGGGACACCGACAGCAACTCGGACAACAAGTGCGCCGCGCCGCGGAGGTTTTAACATCGCAGCCAGCTTGCAGTGTCCGCCTGGGGTGTTGTTCAACACCCCACCCGTTGAGTGCCCAGGGCGCCGGCCGCCCCGCGCACGGGGTTTACCGGCAGGGCGCGGGGTTGCGCGCGAGGCCGACGCAGCGCCGGGCGGCAGGTTTGCGTACACGGGCGGCGAGGCGAACCAGGACGCGTTCTACACCTCGGCGTCCGCGCGCAAGGCGTACATGGCGCACGTGCGCACGGTGCTGTCGCGCGTCAACACCATCAACAATAAGGCGCGCCCGCGGTCCTGCGCGCTGCATGTTTCAGGGGCGACGCGGCCGGCGAGCCAGTCCCAGCGCACAAGGCCTGCGCGTACGTGCGGCGCCCATGCCGCCTGTGTGCGCAGCGGGGCGGGACCGCCCGCGCCTCCTACCCGCCGCCCCGCACGTCCGCGCGGTAAGCGCGTTGCACGGCCAACGCGGGCCGCGCCTGCGCGCCGCAGACATACAGTAACGACGACGCGATTCTGTCCTGGGACCTGATCAACGAGCCGCGCTGCGAGCGGATCGGCTGCGACACCGAGATGCTGGCCTGGATTGAGGAGATGGCGCCGTATGTCAAGGCGCTGGACGGCAACCACCTGCTCACCGTCGGTGCGCGGACGGCGACGGCGCATGGGGTTAGGGCATATGGTAGGGCAGGGTCAGAGCCCCTAACCGTCATGCATGCGAGCTCGGACGGCGCGCCGACGCGTGCGGGGCGGCGCGCCGGGGCGACGCGCCGGCGGTGTCTGCTGCGTTGCCATAGGCTTGCGCTCGGCGGGCCGGCCGTGACGCCATTGGGGCGCGGATGCAGGCATGCGTGGCAGGCAGCCGGCGGACAGGACGAGAGCCTGCCTCGCCTGACCCAGCGCGCGCCGCAGGCATGGACGGCTTTTATGACCGGCGCAACTGCGAGTCGTCCTTTGGCAACCCCAGCGGCTGGGCGGGCTACACCGGGCAGGACTTCATGCCGCAGCACGCCGTGCGCGCGATCGACTACGCGGGCATGCACCTGTGGCCCGACAACTGGAAGCGCCAGGACCTGGACTTTGGCAGCGGGTGGACGCGCAACCACAGCAGCGACGCGGCGGTGCTGGCCAAGCCGCTCGTGCTGGAGGAGTTTGGCAAGGCGCGCGGCGCCCCGCCCGCGACCCCATGCTCGCGGCCGGCGCGCCTGACACGGCCCTGCCCTGGCATGTGTGCATGTCAGCAAACAGGGGGCTGGCATGGTCTGGGGCCCTGCCGTCGCCTCTTTCCTTGCCCTTGCCAAAGGTTGCCGGCAGGTATTGTGAGCGGGGTGTGGAGGCATGGTCGGGGACGAGCACCCACATTGGCATGCGTTGCTGATGGCAGCACGTGGTGGCTGGTGCTGACGCGGCCTGCGCGGGCCGCGGCAGGGCGTGGGCGGCCCCAACGCGCAGGGCCAGACGGTGCAGCAGCAGCTGGACTGGTACAAGCTCATCTACGCGCTGGCCGAGGAGAACATCAACTCGGGCGGGCCGCTCAAGGTGCGGCCGCGCCGCCGCTCGGCGCCGCAGCTCAGCGTGTTGCACCAATGACGGAGCGCATTGTAGGGTCTGTTGAAGGGTTTTGTCGATGTGAGCAGGCGCACCACTGCTGGCAGGCTGCCGGGCATCGATTGGTCGATTTCGTGTGCGGCCAAGTGGCTGCATGCGGGACCGCATGCGGCGCGCGGAGCCCTGCGCGCATCCGCCCATGCAGGCTCGGTGGCGGCGCGCACGCAGAGCGGCGGCCCGGCGCCGCGCGGGCCTGAGCAGCGCGCTTCGCGGCGCGGCAGGGCATCATGTTCTGGCGCTGGGACGCGGTCAACACGGTGAACCTGGGCGAGGGCGACAGCGCGCTCACGATCGGCATCAACAGCAACACGTTCCAGGCGCGCCTGATCAGAACCAGGATGACGCTACAGGACGCCTGTTTGCCCGCCGACTCGGCCGGCCTGAGGCGGGGCCGTCGGCGCCGCGCGAGGCAGCGCCGAATGCGGATGGCTCCAGGCGCGCTGGCGCTGCGCAAGCGCAGCAGCGGGCCGCGCGCGGGGTGGCGCGTGCAGCCCCGCTGGATGCATCCCCCTGTAGCGCTGTATGGCTGTTTTTTATGGCCATGCCGCGCGTGAACGCCTGACAGCTGAGGACCTGCCGCTTCACAAGCGGTGACAGGTAGTGTTCGGGCGTGAGCATGCAGACTGACGTCTCTGTTAATAGTGATGTGTGGCGGGGCACAAGTGTTGCGCGCGTCCTCCTTGTTTGCAAGCTGTGTGGGATTGGCCCGGTGCCTTGTGCCCGAAGTAGGGTCACTGTTGAGTCGACATGTCCACACTCGCGCGCTCGCGCCGCCGTGCCAGCTGCGGCGTGCCGCCGCAGGCGCTGAGCCCCGCCGCGCCGGGGCGCGCAGAGCGTCATCCTGCCCTTCTCGCAGCGCCTGGCGCTGCGCCAGGCGAACAACGCGCGCACGGTGGCGCAGTGCGTGCCGCTGAACGGCACCGTCAGCGCGGCCTCGGTCGGCCTGCCGGCGAACAACCTGGCGGCCGAGCCGACGGCCGTCGGCCCCGGGCCGGACAACTTCACGACGCCCGACGCCGGCTCCTGCTGCGGCAGTGCGCGCCCAGGCCCGCGCGGCCTGCCTGCGAGAGGCCAGTCCCGCCTTGGTGTCTGGAGCCATGCCACCCCCAGTCGATGGAGCGTCGGAGCTTCCAACACTCTCCGCCTGCGGTGCACGCTCGCTGCGTGTGGCTGAGGTATGGCAGTTGGGACATTCACAGCTTGCCAGGCAGATGGAGCCTGGAGCACACGGCCGCGGCTGATGTGCACCGCCGCATGCTTCGGCCCACTGAGCCGACAAGTGCGCGCCCGCAGACACGTGCGGGACCATGTACGGGGAGCAGGACGGCGACATCATCGCGCAGGCGCCCGGCTTCGCCTCGGCCGCGCAGTGCTGCACGGCCTGCAAGGGCAACGCCAACTGCAACACCTGGAACTTCTGCTACTGCAACCGCGGCTGTGGCGCCTACCCCAAGGGCACCTGCCAGCTCAAGAACCAGACCAACCCGTTCTACCCCAGGCGCGCCCCGGCGCCCTGGCCAGCCGCGCGGGCGCGTGCCATGTCCCCAGCTGGCGGGAGGGCAAGCTTGGACGTGCATGGCAATGTCCCCAGCTGGCGGGGGTGCCAGCTTGTGCATGCGTGGCAGGTAAGTGCGGCGCGAGGGCCATACCTACCCGGCATGCGCTCCTCGCAGCGCACGCATCCTACGCGCGCTCGAAGCAAAGCCCATGCTGGTGCTGGAGCGTATGTGCGGCCAGTGGTGCCTATGAGTGGGGCGGCGCGCATGCCTCAGTCCGGCGGCGCCGACGCGCGAATCCTTAAGCGGGGCGTGGAGCGGCACCGTGACGCGCCGGATGCAGAGGCACGGGGGCGCATGAGTGCCGCCGATGTCGGGGTGCTGGGTCGACCACAATTCTGTGCTGGCTGGCGCAGGACGGAGATCGTGGGCGATGGCTCGGCCGGCTGGATCGGCGGCGTGCCCAACCAGGCCAACATCACGATGCCCTGGCGCTGCCAGCCGGTCGGCGGCGCCTGCACGCTGCAGAACGTGTCGTCGTGCACCGGGCGCCAGCTGGAGGCCTCGCTGTCCTGCCCCGACCGCAGCTGCAACGCTACGCACGTGCGGCCCCGCCCCGCTAGCCAGGCCCCTTGGTGCGCTCGTGCGTGGGGACGCAAGCTTCAGGCCTTGCTGTTGTGCGTGGACATAAGTTGCCGCGCCGTGCATGTGGGACCCTACTCGCTCGCTCGCTCCCACGGTCTGCACTGGGCAGTGTGAGCAACGCATGTCGCCAAGCCGCCAGCAAGGTATGAGCGCAGCAGCGACGCAGCGGGCGACTGCAGCGCGTGGGATGTGGGGACGATGAGGCGCTGAGGCACGCTGCAGCTGGCGCATGTCACGCCTCGGTCAGTGCGCTGGCCGGCGTGCCTGGCACGCATGCGGCCAGAGCGCTCCAGTCACGCAGAGGCCGCAGGACAGGCTGTGCCGCCTGTAAGGAGATGAGCAGCAAGGCTGCATGGAGCGCACCCAAGACATAAGCAGTCCGTGGTGCCGAGACAGTTTGGCGGGACGCCCGGCCGACACGAGCGTGCTCATGCGCAAGAGCGCCGCGCTTTCAGCTAGAGGCGCGGCCGGAAGCCAGCACCCTGACGCGGGCGTGCGCGGCGCTGCGCAGGCCAATGTGGGCGGCGACGTGCTCGTGTACGATGTCAACTCGCGCCAGCAGGCGCCGGGGCCGGTGTTCTCCGCGGCCGACTGCTGCGCGGCCTGCAAGTCGCAGCCGGCCTGCAACGTGTGGACCTTCTGCCCGCGCGTGGAGGGCTGCTCCAACGACTGCCCGGCCAATGTACAACAGTGCGCGCCCCGCTCCGCTGCGCCGGCGCGGCCACCGGGGCGCGCCGCCGGTGTGCAGGTGCCTGGCGGGGGTGAGCTCATGGGGTGCGCGGGGTGAGTCGAGCACGGTAAGGGGGGGTCCATAGCAACGCGAAGCATGCGTGAAGCACCCTCGGCGAAGCCGCTCGGCGAAGGCCAGGCTCAGTGTGCTCAGGACGAGCCTCTGGTGGCGTCTTGCTGACCTAAGTGCGCCCCCGGCTGAGCGGCCGCACCTGGCGCCTGCGCGCAGGCTGGCGCAGACGAACAAGCCCGGCTTTGGCCCGTACGGCGGGTGCCAGGGGCAGCGCTTCCCCTTCCGCCAGTGCCAGCTGAAGAACCAGACCGACCCGGCGCTGCTGCGCACCTACGAGGCGGGCGACCTGCAGCCCTACGTCTCGGGCCTCATTGGCACCGGCGGCGCGGCCTCGTGAGCGCGCCCTGCGCCCTGAGACCGGCCGGCGACTGCGCGAGCGCGCGAGCTTGCCCGCTCGGCGGCGGCCGGTCTCAGGGCTGCTCGGCGGCGGGGCGGCCCCGCGCCGCGCGCCCCTTACGCGGCCCCGCTCTGAGCCGCGGGGGCGTCAGCGCATGAGCGATCCGCGGCGCTCCGGCACGCGCTCACCCAGGACCTGGGCTTAGCTCTCGCGGTTTGGTTTTAGGCTGTGCTTGTTTTGTGAAGTTCGGGTCGGGGTCGGCTCGCCGGGTGGGGCTCCGGCAAGCTCCCGCATGTGCCCCTGTTTGCAAGGCTGCTATGCTAGACATACGCGCCCGGCAGCTGCCCCAGGCGCTGCAAGGGCGCCGGCCAGGTAGCGCATTGCATTTCATTCCAGGTGCTGCTTTGTCAGGCACCTGCTGTAGATCTGAGCCGGGAACAGCCGGCGGTCCGGCGAGGACCGCGCCCATAAACATGACGCCCCGAGGGTGCATTCTCAGGCCTGCATGGGCGGAGCGCATCCGCCGTAGGGACTGGCACGCTGGGCGTCAGGGCAAGAAACCTGGCTGTTGTGGAACCGCGAGCGGTGCGAGCATAACAAACTGTAAAGCCACATTTCTTGCGCCCCTGCTGACGGCGTCGTTCCACGGTGCACATGAGGCTCACATATGGCTCACCGACGCGCTACGTGCAGTACCAAGTAACGGGTTTATCCGTTCGGAGCCAGCGGACCACCCACATGCGCGCAGGTGACACTCTCCCTGCACCATGCCTCGCGACAGTACACACTGGTGGACGCCCGCCCCTACTCTATATGCTCGGGGCCTGCATAGCAACAGGGATGTCCTGGCTCGCAGGCCCTCGATTCGGTGGAAGGAAAAACCCTTCGCTGAGCTTCCCCCAGCAACAGACGAGCCCCTCATCCTGCCGTGCCCCCACGGCCCTCGCCTCAGCGGGCCATGAGCAACAGAGCGTCCCTGGGCCGCAGCGCCCCCCGCCCGCCTGACATGTCCTCACATCCGGGCCCCTGTTCGCAGATCCAACCCCGCGAGGCTGCGCCACCCAGCCATGTTTGCCACTGCACACCCTCTGCGCACACCCGACCGATCGGCACAACCCCAGCAACACGCCCTGCTCCCACCCCGCCAGCCAGGCGCCGCTGCGCTCAGGTCACCCAGTTCACCCAGGCAGACGCGCGGCCTGAACAGAGCGGCCCCCGGCTGCACCAGAGCTGCCGCCCCGAACAACTGTCAATATCGCATTTACTTCCCAACCTGCACCCTCGCCCGAGTCTGAAGCGGGCGCCCCTCCAGCACCAGCAGCACGCCAGGCACAGCCGCAGCCTGCAGGGCCCCGAGATTCCAGATCCGCGCACACGCTGCTCCGCGCGGCGGCCGGGCAGGGCGCAGCGCCACACGAGCCTGGCATCAGGCACGCAGGCCCTGGCCGCTGATGCCAAGCAGCGTAGGGGGCAGCAGCCGTCGCCCCGCGCTGCACGCCCTGTGCCCGCCCGCCGCCGGCCGGCGCGCGGAAAGTGTCCGCATGCACGCACCGCATGCGCAGCTGTCCCGCCCTGGGGCCGCGCAGCAGCCCCGCGCCCGGACGGCCACCCCGGGTCGCCGGGAGCGCGCCGCCCCGCGCCGCCGCCCCGATCCCGGCCGCGCGCACGGCCGGCGCGCCGCCGGCCGGGCCGCGCGAGGGCCGATGCCGCGCGCGCCGCCGCGCACGGCCGGGCCCGCGCGCGCGCTCAGAGCGCGGGGAACTCCGCGTCCTGGCACAGCAGCTGCACGGCGACGGGCGCCGCGTCGTCGCCGGTCGCGCTCAGGCGCACGACCACCGTGTCGGCGTGCCCCAGCGCCAGCGGCTTCTGCGCCCGCGGCCCCCGGCCGCCGTGGCCGTTGGCCGCGGGCGCGCCGCCATTCGCCTCCTCCACCACGTCGACGCCGGACG
>JAABUV010005489.1_pt1 | contig 14426 bp, 10 predicted proteins | sample 5559971 | NCBI WGS metagenome assembly JAABUV01 (sample SAMN10711881, study PRJNA513362) | rock metagenome | isolation source: Antarctica rocks | place: Antarctica: Victoria Land, Knobhead nord | collected 2015-12-19
ATCATATATTCTATATGTCAAAACATCAAAACATCAAGACATCTCTTTAAAGCCGATTTGACAGGCCTAACACCAAATCGAAGTAGCTGTTCGCTCGCCAGGGCATTTCATTGATGCGAGCCCGTATTTCCTCCATGGCTATCTTATTTCGTTAGTCGAGAATCACCTTCTCGAGCTGCGAAAGAAAATCATTGATTTGCCCGAAACGCGGGCTCGGCCAAGAGGATAAAAAGAACGCGCTTTGGGGAGGTGTCGAACTCATCTGTAATCGATCTCATCGACATACTCTTCTAGCAAGACTGAAAGTTCGCTCAATATCTATCGAGAATATCGAGCATGAAAGAATATCTTTAGTCATTTGCGTCAATCTAGGAAAATTCGAAGCATTGTCTTTTCAAAATTGTCATGTTGAACATTTCTCATCTATAACATCAGTGCGAAGATATCGATCATCTTTGTCTTGAAAAGAACGAGCACGCTGAGATTGTCGAAGCAATGATCTTCTAACAGTTGCAACAGACTACAAGATCGTTAGTAAACAATCAAATGCATTATCATAATGCATTATTTCATCAGCATCACTTCTTGCTCTTTGTGCTTCTGCTCTCAAATCGACAGCTGAATCTTCATAGTAACGATGAAAATACTCTTTGAACTCTGTCTTGTACTTGATCTCGTAGTGAACAGACTCTTCATCATGATCTGTATCTTCATTGTCTTTGTCGTTTCAAGTCTTGTAAAGATCTAGCTTCATTGTAGAATTCAGAATATTTGCAAGATTATATATTGTTTCATCGCTGTCTTCGATCTTGACATAATACTTCGCAAGTTTGATTGAGACTTTTTCGCAAGTCTTTACTATAACAGCACTCAACGAGCAAGTACTTCTTCTTATATTCTTTTCAATCTGCTCAAGATGATTGAAAAGTGCATCAAATATTCGAAATCTCAAGTGAATATCTGCATTAGTTGTTCGTGACACTACTAAAGTGCATTCGTAGAAGAAATTTAATAGATTGTTAACAAGCAAAATCATGAATCACTCGCTTTCATTAGACTGATCGCGTCAAGTTGAGTTATTGAGATCGAGTCGAGTTCTTGACTTGAGTATTCAAGTTGAGTCTGTTATGAGTCTGCATAGAGCGAATCATATAAGTGTATTCTAACTAGAAGTTCAAAGCTAAAGAAGAAAGAATATGAAACACGTCGAGAGTCTTATACTCACGAAGACGCGCTAGATCACTAGCGTGTCAACATCAGCTTTGTACTAGTTTATGATAGTTTAACACAAACTATGTTAGATTAACTCAGAGTAACGAGACACGCTTGCAACAGAGTTGAGATGTTTGACCTGAGTATTCAAGTCGAGTCAGAGAGTTGAAATTGAGTATCGACTTGAAATTCTCGACTCGACTCGTCAAGACATGAAGATAGAGAAAAACAACTCAGCACTAAAGACTTAATTCTAGAAGATAGTAAAGAAGTGATATTGTTTAAGCTGAAGAGCTTCAAAACTAAATAGTAACTGATGAAGAGAGAGAAAGCTGACTAATTAAGCTTTCACTTCACTTAAAAGAAACATTCGAGCTAAATCAGTCATCGAGAAAACAGCGATTCACATCTCTCTCATCATACAAAAAGAGTCTCAGCGATCAGAAGAAACAAAAGAAACAGAATGAATAGAAACAAAACACAAAGAGATCAGTTTAACTCTTCTTCTTCATTAACAACTTCTTCAATTTTGCTCTTAGAACAGTCTGCTTCTTCATTAAAATATTGCTTCTGATTCAAAGCTGATCATATGCAGATCATAATAGAGAGTTAGTCTTCAATAATGATCTAAGTTGAGCGAGAGTTTCTGTAGTAATGACTTTATAGAACTTTGAATGTATCATGAAATTCTTCAATAACTCAAGATGTTTTAGAATCTTGTCATCGTCTGAGTTGTTTGACACAAGAAATAAGCTGTGATCAGTCACTGAAGACAGAATCACTTTATGCTTCTTATTAAGTATATTGATTTCAGACTCATTTTTTAAAGTGATTTGTGAATTCTTGATCTCATCAATCTGAATTCACTTAGTTTCTTTATTTCTTTTGAACTCAAGAAGCTTAAAGAACAAAGAGAACTTCATAGATTTTAAAGATTTTATGAATGAAGATTTTGTAGAGTTGACTATCTGAGTGAGCTTGAACAATTGTCTTGACGTGAAGAACTTGATGAAATCTATGAGATCAAAGATGAATTTGATAAATCTTTTTGATTTTGTTGAATTCATCACGTTGAATCTAGTTTTAAATTCGACTGATATAAGAGACAATGAACTTCTCTTTCTGATCTTTCATTTCATAGTTTTTATAAATTCTGTCTTAATTTCTTTCATGTCTTTTTGAATTATCTCATTAAACTTAAGAAAACTATTCTCTTGAACTAAAGTCTCATCATTTAGAACTAGTTCTTTATTCGCGATTCAACTTTCATTCTTAACAATCTTCAAGTCTGATTTCTCAGTTTCATGCAGTTGATATCATTCAACAGCAATGACATATCATCATACTTCATTCTTATTCTTTATTTTATACGAAGTTTCTTTATTTTTTCAAAAGATCAAAACATATCTTTTAAAGTTGAAGTCTTCAGATCAATATTTGCATCTTTGTTTTGTCATTAAAAAACTTTGAATGATTCTTTTGACTCATCAATTCAAAAAATATACGTTTCTAAAAGAAAATGTTGATTCAATTAAGCTTGAGTCTAATGTATAGCTTTTATCTGCATTGAATAATCTTCATTCAAGAACTGTCTGAGTGAAGAGATCAGATTCATCATTGAACTTTCATAACTTCAAATCTTTGTTTTCATTCTTTTTATTTCTGTTCTTTGAATCTTCTCTTGAATCTTTTTCTGATTCTTCTTTCAATTTCTCTTCGTTCTCACTTTTTAATTTCTTCAAATCATCATCTTCAACAGTTTTCTTAATTTCTTCGCTTTGAATCTTTGTTATCAAGATATTTTGCAATTGATCTTGATGAATCATTTTCTTAAGAACTCTATCTTTTGCTTTTATTTTCTCTAATAGTTTGATTTCTTCTTGCTTCTTCATCTTCTGAAATTATTCTTTAATCTTGTTTGAGATTTCTTCTGTGTTACAATCTGAATCAGACATTAAATTCTTCTGAATTTTCTTGATCGTGACAACGTCACTTTGAGTCAAAACTGCAACAAATAGATCTGAGATTAAGTCGTTTCACAAAGAATTAAGTTCAGACATGTTGATTTGATCTTTGAGATACAGTATGTATCTTAAGCTCTGACGAATTTCTGAGATGATCTTCAAGAAGTACTTAGTCTGAGTTTCTTAAAGTTCATTCATTAAGCTTTTTTAGCAAAATTGACTAAATATTAATACATGATGCTGAGTATGTTTTTGTAGCTGTAGAATAGCGAAAATGTGATTGTTTGATGAAAGAAAGATTGAGATAAATGAGATAAATGAAATATGTAAAGATGAATCTGATGATGATGATGATCTTTAAAGTTCATGTTTATGAGATATGTTTGAGATGAGTTCAATAGTAATGATGATTCATATGTGAAATGTGTTTGAATGTGAATTTGATAAATGAACTAGCGTTAAAAGCAAAGCAAAACAAACAATCATTCAGACAAGAAAGAAATCATCTTAGCTGATTTCTTTCTTGATCTTTTTATGCTCTGACTATCTGAATACGATCTTCTTGCATCTTTAGCTAAATGTTCTGTACGAGATACAAATTGTTTAAAATCATTTTCATGAAAAGCTTTTTGAATCTTTCTTTCATTGATTTGTCTAAGAACGAAGAACTTTTCATGAGTCTTCTCATGATTCTGAATTCTGAATGAATCTCTTCATCTAAACTGCAGCTTACTCATGCTCTTCTGATGCAACATGATCAAGTCTTGAAGCTGATGATATACAGAACTAACGCTTCAATCATACTTATAAATCATATCTTCTTGTTGTTTCTGTGATAATGCTCTTACATAGTCATGAAAGTTTGATTTAAATCGTATGTATCTTTTTATCTTCTTAATATGAAAGATAGACAGACAGAACTCAGTTACTCAGTTGAAAATATCTCGTTCAGATAGCGTCAATAAAGTAGAAGAAGTAGACGTAATCTTCTGAATTAAATCGATGATGATATTGATAGAAGACATTTCTAAATAGCTAATGATTTTGAAATTGATGAACTTTGTGACTCGATTCAGAGTCTGATCTCAATCAACATTTTCAAATGACTTTCTAAGCACATTCTCTAGTAACTTGTTGAATATCTTTATCATATCAATGCTCTTCGAGAAATCAGATGAGCTGTATAATATAAAGATGTCTTTGAAGTTCAAAAAGTTTCTGATCATAAAGTTGTCAAAATGCTGTCTTCGATTGCAATATATGATGTACAATCTTCAAAATCAGATGAATATCTTTTCTAAAGATTTAATGATATCAGATGCATTGACAGAAGATGTAGCAAAAGATACTACTTTCTTGCTGAAGTAACACATCACATTAAAGATGTACTTATTTTCTGTTTTTGTTGCAGTCAATGAATCTATGAAGTTCATATTTAAAAGCTGAAATGAGAAAGATATCTTTACAGAATTTAGTAATTACAATCTAGTTGCAGATTCATGATGAGCACATTTCAGATAATCAGCAATATACTTCTTAACATCTTCAGATTGATTGAATCAATAGCACAGTTCTTGTAGTCTTGCTAATGTGTCTGTTTTAACTCAATGATCAGCTTGATCATGTGCTTCTAATAGTAATGAACGTACTTTTGTCTTGAAAACACACAACAGATATTAATCTTTATAATGAATTCAAAAAACTTCGTCTATCACTTGATAGTTCATGAAACTTCTCATCACTTTAGCGAGAGAAACAGAAGTAAAGTCTGTAAGAAATTTGTAGATATTCTTGAATCATACAAAGTGCTTGTAAGTCTGTTCTCAGAAGACGTTTTCAGACGTAATAGTCACAATATTTAGATCAAAGATGAACATATCATTGATAGTGCTTTGTTCTATGATCTCTAGTCATTCATCTAGAGTAAGCTTTGTTAGAAGTTCTTCAAATCTCTCTTTTTCATCTCATTAAACTCAATGTGAGCTCTGTTTCATCAGCTTGATAATCATTTTCTGAACTTTTCTATTATTTAAACAATCATTTGAATTGAACAACGTTCTTGACAATTCATCTGCTACTTTATTTTGATGATCTGATATGTACACAATAAACACATTAAGTCGATGCAGCTTATTGACTTCATGTTCATATATTCTCTCATGAAGATCGAATTTTAGAAAATATGTAAGTAATTTGTGATCTGTATGAACAATCACTGAAATATATGAATGCTTGCAGAGATAATTGTACTTTTTTACAAAAGTAATGATTGCACATAGCTCTTTTTTATACACAGAGTACTTTCGTTGCAAGACGAATCATGAAAAGAAGTTGTATAAGATAAACACTTTCTTGAGCTTGTTGTTCTTTATATCAACATTAGAAAGTTCTTGTAATTGAGTAATGATTAAACTTGCAGCAAAATTGCTTGCATTCATGTAAAAATGAACTGATAGTGATAAGTTAATGTCACACATGCTTGTTTTAATAACGTATTTGATCTGCAATATTTTGAACAATAGCTGCTTCAACTGCTCTCACTTTCAGAGTAGTTTTTTTGTAAGTTGAGCAAGAAGATGAGATAGTTTCGCGAAATTCTTGACTCAGCAACGAGTTATGTTTACTACTTTGAGAAAGAATCTTACTTCAATTTGATCTTTAAAAGCTTTTCACTTTAAGATCTTCTTGATATGAGACTTCAGAATGTTGACAAAGTCTTTTATTCTATGAGTCACATTTAAAGTCTTGATTTCGCTGACAAATAGCTTGAGTTTCTTGAATGATAGCTGTAATAGAGCTCATTCAACTCGAGAAAAGAAATGTTGACTTAGAAAGTCGTATTGCTTCTTGAAACTTTTAAAATCATCAAAGAAGTTGTTCATGTAAAAGATCATGACAGATAGTTTCTCAAGACTATTAAAGTGCAGTAGTGATGATTTTCTATGTGACGAAGACAAAGCTTTAAACGCTTAATACATGAGTTTGATCAGTGTAAATTCTGCTGACTGCGAGCTCTGCTGCATACATGTTGACTGTAGTTGATCAATGTCAGATATCATAAAAGCAAAATAATGTTTATCATTCAAATGTAGAAATATCTTCAGATAAGCATGCTTTAGATTCGCAGAAAATAGATAACAATGTCGAGAATCAGCTAAATTGTCATGCATCTTGAAACTCAACTTCATATAGATATCAGAAAGTTTCTTCGTAACTCTATTATAGTCAAAGATGATTTTAGATTCGTCTTGAGAAGTGAGATTCTTCACTTTATTCATTATGACAGCTCAAGCATTTCATCAAGATAATTTATCATTGACAGTCTTTGTAGACTCATACATACGTTCTTCTATATCTTCTTGAATAATCTTATAAAGTCATTATTCAAAGTGTGTTGATCAGCGTTTCTGAATCAAATTGTTAGTGAGTTTAGTTTCTGATGCTATTCAAACTCAACGTACAATTAAATCGATGCAGAATAAATTGATGAGATCTGTGTTGTTTAGATGATGATAGTGATACAATAGACATAGCACTTTATGTATATTTTCTTCTGTAGAAATTAAAGAATTCAGCTCAAGTTTAACTTCTATAGTTCAAGTCTTCAATTTAGTCATAGAAATATTCATATTTATTTTCAAACGTTGAATTCGTCTATCAGAATATGAATTTATTCTTCTATGTGAATTCACTCGTATTCTCGAAGACGTATCGACAAAACTGAGAGTGTTTGATACATTGAACATATTGACGAAATATTCAGACTGATTCACGATAGAAGATATAATATCAAATGTAAAGTTAGAAATAATCAAGCAATTAATAGTAACTATTTTGCAGATCTGAGCAGACATCACTTTGATATTTGCTGAGTCAGATTTCACATCAAGCATACATTATTCTGATCTTTTAGAGTTTTGCTTAGAACTTACTGAAAAGATGACTTAAAATCTTCAACTTCGAATAAGTCATTCTTGCTATCAGAACTAGAAGAATTCTTTGAATTCAATTTCACATAGATTGCATTTGCTTTTGCTTTATCTGCAGCGAAAGCTGACTTGAAATACATGAGTAGATTATGTTTCTTACAAAAGACAAGTTTCAAATTTATAACTTCGCGAATTTTCTCTTCTTGCAATGAGTTCTCTATCAGAATCTTAAAGTTTCTCATAGCAATAATAACATTCACAGATCAGAATCAAGAAATATCTAGAATTAAACTTAAATAGTCTGATTCTCTTGAAAGAGTGACTAGTTCTGATGTCATGAAGCATTGAATGCTTCTTCAGACGTTTTTCACGTCTACATTCAATCAGATTCAGTGTTTCAGAAGCATTTCTCTATGATCAGCAGTACACATAGTTAAATCTTGAAATTCTATCTTCAAAAGAAAGTGCATATTCAGATCTAGTTGACGTATCAAATTAGTAGAAATGATGTTCATATCAGATTCTTGATTCACTTGTACATATGATTTCTCAAGACAAATCTCTGTTTCATCTGTTTTTTTAATGAAACAAGAAATTCAAAAGATCTTGTTCTTATCTATAATTGTACTGAGAAATCGCATGTGCTTCTCAGCTTCAATAGAAACTGTCGTAATAAAAACGTTAATAAATATAGTTCTCTGTATGACTTGAGAATTTTGCTGAACATTCGACTGAAATTTCAAGATAGTTTCAATAAATGAAAAAGTGATAGACTGAATTGATTCTTTAGATCTGAAGATAAATATATCAGAGAATGATTGAACAGATTGTGTAAACATAACAGACAATTATTAAGTTTGTTGTTCATACATAGAATTGAACATGTTCATGCTATTCTCAGAAATAAAGACTTGTTTGAGTTGTTTCATACATTTAGTCTTTGAAGCTCGTTTCTTTGTCACATATGTACAAAGACGTTTAAGTTTCTTGCATACTGCAAAGAACTAGATGATCAAGTTCATAAAGAAGATATTCACTTTGTTACGCTGTAGTATTTCTTGAATAGATATCAGAAAGTCGTATCTTCTCAAGATATCATTGAACATATTTATCAAAGATTGAGATTTCATCTTCTTATTTACACACTTTTGTTCTTTACAACGTGTACAATTTTCTGCAGTCTGAAACTGAAAAAGTAGCTGTTGTACTTTCGTCTGAGAATTAAGAATAGAAGATAAAGAAAGATTAACATGAGATTTCTTGTTAGATTTGAATTCTTCTTCATAGTTAATCTTGATCAGCTTAACTTCAGACGTATTATTCATATGTAAACTCTCAACGTCTAGTTTTATAAAGTAACTGCTAGCAGAATGTGAAAATGTATAGATGCTCATCACTGCATTAAAGCTTGCTGCTTTGCTAAAGTCTGCTATTGTGAAAGCAATGTCAAAAGACTGCACAGCATCATCATAGATCTCAAATTCATAGATAGTGAATGATATTGAAGAAACGTCTTCAAACACAATGCTTCGTAGATACAACTGTTTTCAGACTGATAAAACAACTTCTGTGCATTTCTTATTAATGTGATTCTTATATTCACATTTGACACATAAAAATTCATCTCTTGAACGAATGTAATTCTTGATGTCGTTGATATAAAGATTTTTGAAGAAGATACGATTCAACAAGTCTCTAGATTTAAATCATGATTGATTTGCTTTATTAGAATTTAATGACAATGATTTAGTTGAATATGCTTTGCTAGTAGAATAAATAGAACTAGATTGTTTAGTACGAGACTCTGATGAAGAATCTTCATGAAATGATCAATCGATAGAAGAATTCTTCTTAAAGAAGTGATATGATATCAACAAGACATTTATTTGAACTTTGAACATGTTCTTTTGAATCAGTTTCTTATAGAAGATCAACTTTTTTAACTTTACTTTCTCATTGAATAGCTTCTGAATCTTTAGATTCATTCATCTCACTTTCTCAACTAGATTATAAATAGATTTCAATGATTTATCTGTTGCAGTCATACTTTTTATGACTTTTCTCTGTATGATGTGATTCGATATTTTCTTTATGAACGCTCGTAGAATGATGTTCAGCATAGCTGATTTTAATAGTGTAAGAATAGTGAATGAGTTGAATGTTGATTTATCTTTTGCTTTTACATGTTGCATTAAGTTTGTGACTCGCTTATAGAAGATAATTAAAGCTTCATCAGAGCATTGTTGTAACTTGAATAGTTCTACATTGAATGATATGAAAGATATTTCAATTGCTTTAGAAGAAAATCTCTTGCATAGCAAGAACTTAAAACTAGTCAGATTCTGAGCTGTGAAATTCTTGATTGATAGCAGATGTATAGCATCTGAATAAAACTCTGCTCACTTGATAATGTTGTTCATAAGCAATATATTGAGTGAGTTTAAATAGATGATGAGATTGATGACTTCATTAATCTTATATTCTGAGAGTTTGTGTTCTAATTGTTTCAGTCAGTGAGCTGCGAAAACATGATCAATATCTGAAAAGATATTGCAGAAAGAAAAGATTAAATTGATCTGCTGATATGACATCTTAATCAGCATTTGCGAAACAGACATGTTGAGTGTGATTGATAGAAATGTAGATGCTTGAGATGAAAAAAAGCTATTTGAAAGAGATCAGAAACTAGAATATTGCTCAAACTCATTCAGATGATAATATTTATCTAGCTCACTGAGCAGATCTGTCAGAGTGTTTAGTAGAAGATCTGAACAACTAGATGAGACTTATTATCTTCTGATTTATTAGAAGGGAACGAGAAAGTAGAAAAAATCTCTTCAGCGAGATCAGATGCGAGATAGAACAGTGACAATTGACACGAAATCGAACAGAAACAAATACTATCACTAACAAAACACTTTCTGAATGCAAGACTTCTTTCGAATCTCGTGCACGTTCATCAGAAGAACAACTCAGCACTAAAGACTCGATTCTAGAAGATAGCAAAGAAGTGGTATTGTCTAAGCTGAAGAGCTTTGAAACTAAATAGTAACTGGTGAAGGGGGGGGAAGCTGACTAATTGAGCCTTCACTTCACTCGAAAGAAACATTCGAGCTAAACCAGTCATCGAGGGAACAGCGATTCACAGGTAGGTAGGTAGATATTCTATTATGGCTCTCTATTATGGCTCCCTACCATGGCTTCCTACCAAATAGCCTCCATAGTTCCCCGTCATGACTCCCCTTCATAGCTCTCTACCATGTTTCCCTACCATAGCTTCCCTTCATGGCTCCCCTTTATAGCTCTCTACCAAACAGCCTCCATGTTTCCCTACCATAGCTCCCCTTCATGGCTCCCCTTCATGGCTTCCTACCAAACAGCCTCCATAGTTCCCCGTCATGGCTCCCCACTATAGCTCCCTACCATAGCCCCCTACCAAAGCTCCCTACCAAACGGCCTCCATGTTTCCCTTCATGTTCCCCTTCATGTTTCCCTTCATGTTTTCCTTTATGGCTTCCTACCAAAAAGGTAATGCAAAAAGATAATGCAAAGGCGAAAATCCGGAAAAATTTCTATATTTAGCCCTCTTGACATCATATTCGATTGCTTGACGAGTTGAGTCGAGTCAGCGAGTTCTGACCCGACTCGAGATCGATATCGAGTCGAATCAGAATGTAGATATGAAAACTCGACTCAACGATCAGTCTAGCTTTCATCAAGTTTGATTCTTGCGATCTTGAAATCTTTGCAGTATTTCTCTGTTCAAAGATCAACAAATTCACGTAGTTGATATGCTCAATGAAGCATCAAGTACGTAAAGTTTCAACGAATGCAAATATCTTGTATCAGTTTTCTAGATCTTTTGTCATTCTGCTCTTGAAAAGCTTTGAAGCGAATCAATCGCTGAGAAGAGTCGTTGACAGCTATCATCAGAGCACGAATCTAATTTCATGATTAATAAATGCATTACTTTTTTGCATTATCATTCGAAGCAATATTTTTTTGATCACAATAAATAATTCTCTGCTTGTTTCAATATCTTGCACTTGCTCATTCTTTAATTGAGCAATAACATTATCAGCTATTATCTTTGATTCAAGAGCTTGAATAAAATCTTGAGTTACAAGATTGATAATGTGAGTCAAGCAATTAATGAAATTCTGTGTTTTGTTTCATTGAAACTCATGATGACTTATGATCTTTTCAAGTTTCTCTTTCAAGATACTATTATTGCTTGCATTATCAATAACAACTTCAAAAAGCTTGTTCTTAATAGCATAGTTCTTCAGAATTTTCATTAGCTTCATCATCAATTGACACTCGATATGCTCAATATTGAAAGATGTAAATTCAATAAAATGTTCATGAAACTGAAATTCAACATCAATTCAGTATATCAACACTTTCAAGTACGTTACTCTTTGAGAACTAGATCATGCATTCAAAGCAATAAAGACACGTCGTGACTCTGTAAGATTCAATCTGATCTTATCATAAATCTTCTTATAGTGTGAGAGAATCATGATTATCATTTTTGTGCAATGTGCAATCTGCAGATCTGAACGAAGCATTTGTAGCAGCTTTCAAAATTGCTCGTTATTAATGATTCAAAAGAATAGATTCAAGTCAACAAAAATCTTGCATTATTGATCTTCTTAATTCTTTTGATTGAAGACAAAGATTAACTCAATATGACTTTTCTTCTAATAGTTTGTCAATTTTGCATTATCAATTTGCATTATCAAATATGACTTACTCATTCGAAAGTCAGTTCAATCTGTGATTACGAATGTTTGCATTTTCGCTCTGTCGCTGTGCAAAAGTCTGATTCAAGATGCTTTTTCATAGCAGACGTGCTAAAGCTATCAAAAGCTGTTGAATGATTCATAATTTTATGACAGATTGTGCATGAGATTTTAAACAATTCTTCAACAATCAAAGTCAACTGTATAAAGTGATTTTATATATTGAATTGCTTATTGTCTTTGACTTTTTTGAATCAAAGTGAATTAAATATCTTTTTTTGAGTCTTGTTTTGAATACTCTTGACAACAGAGATTTGAGATTATCATCATAGAAAAGAGTCATCTGTATTCAAAGTTCATTGAACATACTCGCTATTCTCTTTTATCTTGAGCTGTGAGAAATTCTGATGAATTTTGTTCATTGCTTTTTGTTTAATCTTCTTCTTTTCAAAATGATGTGAAGAATTTATAGATCATTGAACTGAACTTGCAAAGTCTTCAGAATGAAGACTATTTGAAGATGAACTATGTGAAACGCTTTTATCAGACAGATTGAAAGTTGTCAACGAGCTAGACATTTTATAGAATAGTTTGTATTAACAACAGTAGTTGTTAATAGCTTGAAGATAGTATATAGACGATGTAATGAGTAATGCGAAAAGATAATGCAATATATAGACGATGCAATGAATAATGCGAAAAGATAATGCAAAGAACAAGCGAACATGTTGTTCTATGTTTCTATTCTTAGCGCTCTTGGCGTCAAGTTCGGGTTCTTGGCGAGTCGGGTCGAATTGATTCGATTCCTAGTCGGGTCGAGTCGCGTCGGGTTGAAAATATGAGCAACCCGACTCGGATCGGGTTGAAAATGTGGGCAACCCGACCCGATATCGGTTCGGGTCCAAAATGTCAACCCGAAACCCGACCCGACGGTCAGTCTAGGCAAGTTGTGCGAGCTGTCATCAAATTAACGCAGATCAACCTATCTTACAGGGGTTTGCACTCAGACGTGCCGCCCGTATGCTGCGAAGTCAGCAGGGCGCTAATCCGAAGGGGCTTAGCGACGTTGGCACGTCTGAGAACTGAGGCAACCCCATGATGCTCCCATGGCAATGATTATCAACTCCGTCCACATGGCAGTAATCCTCAGTACGACTCACGTCCAAATTCTACCATTGTCTCTTCACCCCTCTATCATGCTGGCAACATCCCAGTCCATCGACCCGTCTCATGCCCCTAAGATCGCAACGAGATCCCGACCCCATCAGCAATCCTTCAGCGTCTTAAAACCGCGAGATCGATGCTGAATCCTTTATACGGCTTGCAAGATTGGGAGCACGAACCTGCCATATAAGACGCATATCATGACATCGTAAGCGTAGAGCGAGAGAACGGGCTAAATAGACCTGAGAAGACGAGAGAACTATAGACCTGATCACGTGAGCGGATATCATGAAGCTAAATAGGAGAATGAATATCATAAAGCGAGATTTGGGAAGAGAAAGAGCGGTTCAGCATGCCCCTTATCTTACTGCAAAGAGCAATGTAGAGTAAGCGCGACATGACAATCAATATACATCATAGAAAAATGAACAACGTGAAATACCTCACTCGAATCGAATGTCAGAAACCTGCCAAGCACCGGAAACGAACCCGCATTCTGCAGACAGTACCGTGTTTCTTGCCAGCTATAACCGGGCCCCTTCTAATTAGAGAGCAAGAAAGAGCATAGGGGGCCCCAGTGGACCAAAGAGGATTTAGGGCGCAAGCAGTTCATATGAAAAGCCTCCCATTCGGGAAATTTCAAGGTAGATGGATGTTTTTATATAGAGCTCGAATTGAGGACTGCCGATTTTCATTCTCGAAAAGGGAGCATGGTCGCTGTTACCAAGGATCATGAAGGAGCGGTAAGTGAGTTGGGTAAAAAGAGTTGGATTGCTATGGTGAGGTGTGGGTGCGTTGGGGGGTCAAAGTGCGCCAGCTCGTTTCTTGACACCAACCTGGTAAAAGCTCAATCTCTTGACTCTCCGACTTCTGGGTATTCGTGCGTCTATCCGGTGACACTGATATTACTCAACGTACCACTCTACGTTGATTGTGTAATCGACTCTACGACACAAAGACAGATTCAAAATCTCATCTTACAGCTCACAATTCAATTGTACGGTACTCAATAAGTCGCAGCGGACAAGTCCTCATTTTCTCTACACCTATTGAGCAAGCATAGTATGCGTGATACCATTCTCGTTGCGTCGCGCAATATTGCACCGATCTTGCGCTATCTTAAAAGACCGTAGTACACATTTATATAGGTCAATTCCCTTTTGGAGCAAGATCGAGAGCCTATTTTTCCCAGCGGCCGCTCTGAAGAAGACTCAAGCCCCCCCGATCAATTTCGGATAAGAGCTGAGAATGTCTTCCTCGACTTATTCCACCTTCATCAATACGATGTGATAGTATGACGAAGCACTATGTTGCTGTTGCGTGTGCTTCCGGCCGTCAGCGGCCATTAATCTCTCAATTTCTGTAATTTGCTGTGAAATTTCCTATTCTGTATCGTTAACCATGTTTCTCCT
>JAABUV010005493.1_pt1 | contig 14422 bp, 7 predicted proteins | sample 5559971 | NCBI WGS metagenome assembly JAABUV01 (sample SAMN10711881, study PRJNA513362) | rock metagenome | isolation source: Antarctica rocks | place: Antarctica: Victoria Land, Knobhead nord | collected 2015-12-19
TCTCCGTGATGTCCTTTTATGGATTATTGCGAATGGGTTTCACAAGTTTAGGATGCTTCCGGATAGAAATGGATCTTTCAAAGGGCGCCGCCACCATACGTAAGTTGCAGATCAATTTCTGGATATATGACCACTGGCTCATGGATTAGCAAAACAATACTGGATAGCGCTTGCCAAAATGATTGGATCGGCTCAAGGGCCAAGAGCAATAAGACAATGAACGAATTCCTCCAGTTCGTTTACACGGTGATCGACGACGATAGTGATGAAGGAGTCATCAGGGCGGCCCATGCCATTGACGAAGGGCAGTTTTTGTAGAGTTATCATTGGTATATAGAGTTTGGTTTTCGGTCCACTATATATTAATTAGCAGTGGGATGTCAAGAGAGGGATTACTCGATTCAAATGTTGGTCCTGATGTACTGCACCTTGGGATTCACCCCGAAGACATCGCAAAGCCCGGTCAATCATCGTATTTTCAGTATCTCGGGGGGCCCATTGTAACTCACATCTGCGAGACAGTGCTTTAGTAAAACAGCTATTGAGGCTCGCGAGCCTTGAGCCTGCAACAATTTTACAGAGACGTGGAAGAGTGAATTCGCTAAGATACCTAGGGCGAATACAGGCGTCTTAGCCCTCTTAGCTAGACCTATGGTTATAAACCTCTTTTGTGATCGAGTATAGTTCTCTTCAACTCCTTCCCAGCACCTGAATGAAGCCATTGATGGCGAAGAGTGCAGCCAAAACGCACAAAATCTGCCTTATCTGATGTGTCCTTGTGATTCCGTCATTGAAGCCTTCAACGAATGGAACCTTTGCCTTTCGACGCCAGAACCCAGCAACATGGAAATATGCGGACAGGGCCACGGCTAGGTTGATGATATTGAGGAGTACTTCGAGCGGAGACGAGGCTGATATTTCGGAGAATGCGCTGCTTAGGAGAAAGTAGAGTGACGTGAGCAGGGATAGCAGGATCTGGTTAGGTACAGGATGTCAGTACTGAGTTAAGCACCCGCCCTGGAAACCCGTAATGGCGAAACAGCCAAGCAGTAGTAGGAGGGACAAACTCACAGCGCCGAGTCCGCTTGCCTGCGTAATTCTTGTCTTGTAGAGCTGATGCTCGGCAGTGTTGCTCCACTTGGCTGCCTTTTCGGATTTCTCCTCATATTTCCGTAGCGAGCTTATGGATTGATAGGATAGGTAAACACCGTATATGCTAGAGACAACCTGAAGTGTATAAAGGACACTCGAAAGACTCATCATGAGTCGAGGCGCAATTTGGTTCTCGGGTTGTACAAGTGGTTGTTGGATGGAAAAGCTGGGGTGGCGTATAATTTTATGGTCAGGATATATCTCAGTACGAGGTTTGATTTGAATGAACAGTCAGCTGCGGCATTTGAGTGTTCTTGCATTTGGGACAAGAGGTGAGATGGTGAATTACTTATGTAGGACACGGCCCCTACCGCCCCGCCCCCGCCAACGGCAGCGCTATGTACGAGTACGAGGTACCTCGTACATACTGTAGAACTTCGGTTAGTACATATTTTCACTTGTTTACATAGTTGGTATGTACTTGGGATATCGGTTTGTTTTTCGGTGTGCTCGAATCAAACCCCGTATTTGATGATTGTATTAACAACTGTTTTCCCAAATACATCCCTCACATCGAAACTTGAGAATGGTTGACCATCCCAGTACTTAATCATTCCTTCATAGCCCAGAGTGCGCCGCTGATAGTATCGGCTTGGTTCGGGGTCTAAAAGCAATCGAAAAGAGCCCGCAAGGGGCATCGATCATTGTCTTCGCCTTCGCGTTCCATTCTGTCATGTTTTGCTTTCTGCAGTAAGTACAGCAATCCATCAATCTCTATATTTGAAAGTTAAGGCTAAATGTGTTCATATACGTATGATCAGCTCTTCAATAAAGGCCAAACATCAAGAATTCCTGTTTGCTCTCTCCTTTGAAGAGACCCCATTCTGCCCTCCACCCCAAATTTATCAAACAATGTAACTTTTCTTCGTACGCAAGGAGCGTTACCAACCGACTGGCGCGCCATTCTGCTAATTCTACTGTTTTCAGTCATGTGTCAATGTTACAGGTTGGGTAGGCTGTCCGAGGTTCATTGCCCCCCGGTATAGCTGCGAACATATTCCGTGATATCGTCGGCCTTTTGCTGAAGGAACAGATGGAATCCCCGGTCTGCTTGGTCTTCGGTAGCCGTCAGATTTGCCCGATTCGAAAAATTCCCCTGTCCCTGGAAGAAGGTAGTGGATGCCATATGTGACCCTGGCGAAGCAATAGCCTGTCCAACGTCAAGCAGACTTCCCCAGGTTGAGTTCTCTGCCGCGACGGTGGGCTGAAGCGCCTTTATCGCGTATGGGGGATCTTGAAGGAAGATAACGTTTGCAGTATTGCTTGTACGAATCCGGCTGATTGACGAATTAGGGTGGATGCTTGGAGGAGCAGGGGAGGGTACTAGAAAGCCCGTAATCAGTAAAGGTGGGAGGACGTTGTCAGTGGGAGTTGTTTGTGCTCCAAACGTTCAGTGGGTGCTTTGTGCTTTTGACCGCTGTTTGGTTCCCGCCTTTCCACCACAACTCTAGTTTATTCTGCGTATTGAATTAAAACACCTATGAAAGGCTCGAGTCCGAGGCTGAGCAGGCTATGCCGGCATTGCCATTGGTATTCGCAAAAGTCGCTTGCGATATCCATGTCAGGCTGCCAAAATCGTACTGAACCTCATGAACTAGATTGTCATCCCCGCCATAGTATAATTCGAATTTCTGATCGCTGACGGTCATGTTGGCTCCATCCCATCTCTGGAAGTTCTCTGTAAGTATGGGGTTTGGAAATCCTTCGGGGAAAAAAGCCCATCACTCACCTCATTGCTACACGCCGTCAAACCAACGCTCGAAATCGTGGAAGGTGTGATGTTGAGAGTACCGAGTGTGCCACTTTGCCAGTCACCGGTCCCACCCGTATTGAATATTTCTTGCAGTATGCCGGAAGAATCATTATAGAATATATGATACTAGATTGACAGGCTTAGCGCAAGAGAGCTTTCCATTTGGATTGGGGTTTGGTACCGTTGGCTACGGTGCTGAGTTTTCGTAACTTGCGACCGCCATCGGAGTTCCGTTTCTTACACTATCCGGAAGCTCAACATTGGTATACGCTGCAGGAACCCATTGGTAATTATTCAACTCAAGATCCCGAATCTCCCCACTAAAATGCTGGTAATAGAGGTGATAGGTATAGTCCGCGTTCGTGGTTCCCAGTTGTAGTACTGCCATGCCGCTACCATTGAAAGCCCCGCTTGAAGATGAGAAGTTCGATATCGGCCTGTACGATAGAACAACACTCAATTAGCATGATGAGCGAATCGTAAAGATATTCGGACAGAGCCTGCGTGAAGCTCCTTTTACTCCGGGTAAGAAGTACTGCAAACGTAACAACTAATGCTACGATAATCGTAACAAGGATACCGCAGAAAAACAGAAAGCGTCTTCGGTTCCGTGTTGAAGCGTAAGCATCGGGTTCTTGGGAAAAGCCATCGCCGTTAGGAGTGGGGTGCTGGAAGACATTGATCCGGCGTTTGAAGTTCGTCCTGTTGCGACTGATTCCAATAGGACTCACAGGAGAAGGTTGGTTAAAGACGTGGACCTTCTCTGCTGGGGAGACCTCAGGCCCATAATTCTTTGCAGAAACCTCAATTCTGGAGAAGTAAGATTTTGGGGACAGTGTTCCTGCATCTCCTTGGAAATCCGGCGAGCCGGAACTTCTTAGGCTTCTTGGGTAAGGAGAGTTTTCACTATGAATATTGAGCGATGCATCTTCCATGGCGGGGCTGTAGGCTTGATGGATGAGAAGAGCGCAAAATTCAGGAACTGATCAAAACATTCCGCAGGTTGGGGGATCATAAAATCCTTACATGGCGGGGCACAATCCTTCGACTAGTGAGGCTGAAAGGAGACCTCTCAGGGCTTCTGACGAGAGATAGGAGCATGAAATATGGTTCGACAACAACCAAAAACTAAGGAATCGTAGACTGGGCACTTGTAAATAGTGCTTATCGCTACGAAGTACACCATGCGAAAATGACCTTCCCTGCCTCGTGAAGATATGAAGTCGGGAAACCTCTGGCATTATTAAAGCGAGAGCAACTTGTAATTTGCTGTTGCAGTCTTCAAAGATTGATCTAAACTTTGCAAGACATACGTTGACCAGCATACAACACTTCAGCCTCGAATCTTACAGACTACAGTATCTGACGTGAAAACTGAAAAGTGAATTATTGAACAAGCATTTGAACTGCTTCTAGTGTAGAATTTAGATCGCAGTCAAAGTACTCTTTTGTTTCTCATGTTTCAGATTGATGAAGTGAAGATGTGATAATTGTCTAAAGATGTATCTTTCATACAAAGAAAACTATCTACGTTTTCTGTCACAATTGACGCTAGCCTCAACTAGACTAGCAAGCAGTGTTTCTAATTAGAAACTATGTTTCTATTTGAACGATTACTTTTTTTGCTTCTACTATTGCTTTTACTTCAGCTTTTATTGCTTCAACACAGTTTAGTGTTTTATGATTTTATCGTCAATGAACTTAAATAGTAATTTGCTATTTCTTGTATGAGCAGATAAAATCAATACACAACAATTTTCAGTCACTTTATGCTAACAATATTAAGATATTGAGAATTTGCAAAATTTAATGAAATATCATACTTCAATAGTAGAATGCTGACTGATATTTCTAGTAACATGAATTGATCTATTTAGTTCTGTAAATTTATGCTCAAGATCATTCAAGACAAAGCTCTGCACTTTCAAAATATGATTGTTTGAATGCTTGTTATTAAGACTAATTTCAGATATCATTTTATATTTCTTCAACAATTGAAAGAAGAATGTAAAGATTTTACAAAAGATTTTGCTCAAATTTGCTTTTCTTTCATCTGAAATCAGTGAATCTAATGTTGAAAAACAGATGACGATGATGAAGAAATCAAGCTTAAGCATTGTATAGTAGATAACATCTGTAAGATATTCTATATATATATAGTCAGTTTAATGTATGTAAATGCAAGAATCAGAATAGCACTTTGTATTAAATTGATTGAAATTGATAGCATAATTTATTAACAATCTAACTTTTAAAATATTTATATAACTGCATTTGTTGCTCTTACTTGAAAATATAAGTAACTCAGTGAGTATTTTACAAGTCTCTCAATACTAACTGTCAAAGCTTTAAACATTCAGTCAACTTCATTTTTTATTTTTGTAGCATTAATGTTATGAAGTTTACAAAGAATTGAAAGTGAATATATCATGCACTGACAATCATTGAAACAGCAACATGTGTAACTTTCAGATCTAAGTTCAATGAATATTCATCATTGTATTCAAGTTTATAAAGTTTCAAAAAGACTCACTTAATATATTGAAAGTATCAATATCAGTACATTTATAGCAACATCAATACTGAAGATGAACAGTATCAATGATGAGTTCAGTATGCAATGTTTGATAATGATCTTTCTAGTGCTTCACAGAAGCTTTACATATACATTATGTTGAAACAAAATTGAAACGAAAGATGCTATGATTTAGTTGATGATGAGTACAATCAAACTTCAGAACATTATGTTGAATGCTTTTTCATGAAAGATTCTTTTATAAAGAAACAGAATGAATAGTTTTGTAATGCTCAGAACTCAAGTTGATAGAAAAATGAAAATGACAGCATACTAAAATTGAATCAGTATTACTGAACAATATTTTACTATAAAACATTATCTTTTTGATCTTGATTAATAATGATTGATTCTAATTTTACAATATTAAGAAATAAAATACAGATGCAATATAAAGAGCTTCGAAATCAACAGAGTGAGTATAAACATATGCAATGATCAATTTAGTAAATAGATAAATTTAAAAGATAGACTAGATACAGATGACTAGATAAATAAATAGATAAATAAATATGTTTCTATGTAAATGTCTTTCGTCTAGAAAAGAGATCAAAAGATGATAAGTAAAAAGATGAGAAAGAAAACTTCATTTGAAAAATCTTTATAAATGATAGTCAATATTCTCATGAACTCTGAAGATGCAACTGAATCATGCTCAAGAAATCTTTATTAATAGTAATTAATATCTTCGTAAATTTTAGATGCAATTGAATCAATGCTGTTTCATGAAGCATTAAAAAGTGAGACTTCATCTTACAACAATAACATCTTTTATCAAATGTTGATCAAAATCAACAATGATCATATTTATGATGAGCAAAATCAGTCATTTGAGTTTCAAATTCATTGCATAAAATATGAATTATATTGACAATGATGATTACTTTCATAATTATGATCATTAACTAAAAATTCATCAACAATCATACTTTAAAAAAAATGATTGCAATAGTAAATATGTAGTTATCAAAGTTAAAAGAATAAAATAGTTATTTAATTTATATTAAGTCTTTTCATGCTTTGCATATTTCTTTAATCACTAGCAAGTAAATTAATTAATGTATTCACTTATTTTATCAATAGAAGCAATAAAAACAATAAAACTATCATTCTGAACTCATTTTATTGATGTTATTATGATAAACAGCTTAATAAAAATCGTTTTTGCATATGAGAATATTGCAAGTATCACAGTCAAAAGTAATACATTTTTCTTGCTTATTATCACTTAAATTTGATGTAATTTCTTTAAGAATTCTTCATTTTTTAAATGTTGCTATTTATTTTATTTTCTTGCATTCACAACAATCATTAAGACTTTTTCTTTTTCAATGATAAAACGCAAATTAAAATGATCAGTTTTTAAATCAGTTGAATCAAATATTACATTAATGTTTTGATAAAGAGCTTAAATAACTTGTGAGTTAATGAGCAAAGTTCATTCAATATTAATGCACTTAAGATGCATATGTTAACTATTAAATGAGATGTTTGCTACAAGTTAACTGTCAGCTGAGTTTGCATTATTGATTAACTTACATGCTACATAAATCAGTTACAAGCTGATTTAACTGATTTAACATTACTCTTCATTCTACTCATTTATTTACTTGCTCATTTACTTTTCATTCTACTCATTTATTTACTTGCTCATTTACTCTTCATTCTACTTGTTTATTTACTTGCTCATTTACTCTTCATTCTACTTATTTATTTACTCACTTATTTACTTTTCACTCTACTTATTTATTTACTCACTTATTTACTCTTCATTCTACTCATTTATTTACTCACTCATTTACTTTTCACTTTACTCATTTATTTACTCACTCATTTACTCTTTATTTTACTTATTTATTTACTTGCTCATTTACTTTTTACTTTACTCATTTATCTACTTACTCATTTACTTTTTATTCTACTTATTTATTTACTTTTTACTTTACTATTTATCAAATGCATCAATTGAGTGTATAAAATACATTAAACAATGCTTCAAACAATGCTTTCTACATGACTTTCTATTTATTCATCACTTTACATGCTCAGTTATTTACTCAATAATCTTCACTTTGAGTTTTATAAAACTAATGTTAAAAAGTTCAAAGTTTTCATCTTCTTTTTTTCTTTATAGTTTCTACTTTCTAGAACAATAACAATCAAAATATCAACATGTTCAGCTATCAACTTAACTATCAACTCAGTTATTTACTCATTTATTTACTAATCAGTTTACTCACTTTAAAACATGCTTTAAAAAATGCGTTAATTAAATGCATAACATAAGTTAAATAATGTTTTAAACAATGCTTTTTACTGAGCTTTTTACTGAGCTTTTTACTGATTTTTCAATCAATCTTTCTATTGATTTTTCAATTAATCTTTTTATTGATCTTTCAACTGAATTATTTAATAAGCTTTCTACTAATCTTTTAATTAATCTTTTTACTGATTTTTCTATTAATCTTTCTATTAATCTTTCTATTAATCTTTTTATCAATCTTTCTACTGAGTTATTTATTGAGTTATTGACTGAACTTTTTATCAAACATTTTATCAAACATTCTACATGCTTCAAAATACACGTTGATTGAATGCATAATATAAGTTAAATAATACTTTCTACATGACTTTTTACATGACTTTCTACATGACTTTTTATCAAGCATTCTTCATGTTTTTTTATCAAGTACTTTATCAAGCATTCTTCATGTTTTTCTATCAAGCACTCTTCATGTTTTTCTATCAAGCATTTTATCAAACATTCTTCATGTTTTTCTATCAAGCACTCTTCATATTTTTTTATTAAACACTCTTCATGTTTCTTTATTAAACATTCTTCATGACTTTTTACATGATTTTCTATTAAGCATTCTTCATGTTTAAATAAATGATTAAATAGTTATTTAAATAATTAATTCATCAAATGATTTATTTAATTACATATGAATCTTGAATTTAAAAATGTACAAAAAGTAAACATGTATTATGCATTATATCTTTTGAGCAATTAATATCTTTTGAGCAAATAACTGTCATCAAAAGATACAAGTACTTGTAACTAGTTATTAATAATTGATGAGTAATTATTAAAGTTTGTGAGTTAAAAGCTTGATTAAATAAATATTTTTAACTGATGTTAATTTAATGAGTTTGTAATCAGTTTTAGTTGATTTCATTAAATAATCAATGTACATTGCAGATAAATATTATTGAGATGAGTCAGAATAATAAAAAGCTTTATTGACATTGTTTCTATTTATAAAAAATAATCTTTTTGATGAAATTTTAAAAACTAAATTCATTAACTGTTCAAGCAAGTTTGTTATTAATGAAAAGCAATACAATTTTTAATCTTAGCTTATTTAAAGTTTATTAAATAATTTTATTAACTTGTTTCAGTTTTGCTTATTTCAAAATCTTAAATGAAGTAGTTGAAATTTAACTTCTTTGAAACTAAATAAATGTATTACATCTTTTTAAATAAGTGACAATGATTAAGTTTCTTTGAATTAACTTTTTGCTTACTATGTAAGTTTTAACTACTACATTTAAACATCATATAGTAATTCAGATTACAGTTTAATATTTATTCAATATATTGAAAAAATAAAGTGAATAATATCATATTTGATGAAATTTATTTAAATTATGAAGAAAAGTTACAAACTGTTTTATTTATATACTGTCATGCATGACAAAGTTGCAATATACAACTTTATTTTTAATGCTAGTTTAAAAAAAGTTATTAAAAAAAAGTTTGACTAAATTCAGATTAAATTCAGAATTATCATAATAAACTGTTAAAAACAAGTTTATCATTGCACTTTTTAACATTCTTACTTAATGTTTGCAAGTTTTTCAACTTTCACTACTTTTTAATTTCAATTATTTAATGAATTTCTTAAAATTCTGTTGAAATAATGATTTAATTAATTCATTTACTATCATATTTTGATTAAAGATGAAGTTCATTGAAATCTGATTCTTCTTGTACAAATTTTGAATGTGATGATAAGTAATGTTAATATACTTTAATCTTTCATGAATATAAACATTCTTAATCAGCATAAAAGATGTTTAATTATCTTTTTTGAACTGTGTAAATGAAACAAATTAATGAGTAATCTTTTTAAAAATATCAATATGATTATGATTAATGCTTAAATACTTTATTAAATTCATGTTTTTAAACATTTGATTAATTCATAGATTTTTCTTGATGCAAATTAATAAAGTTATGTACTTTGTTTTAATGATCAATATAATAACAAACTTTTACTTTCAACTTATTCAAAAGATTGATTCTTCATTAAATATGTAAATGTAAATGAGAATGAATTTATAATTTAGTTTATTTAAAACATAGTTTGAGTCAGAGTATTTTACTAACTTTATGCTTTCACTGACTTTGTACATGATGTTTAAATCAATGATGAAATGAATGTATTACATTAACTTCTTTAAAGTATGTTCATGATGTTTTACAAAATTGCTGAAATATTAACTTAATTGATTAAAAGCAAAAATGATGTTGAAATGAATATGAATTGTAATATACATGAGACTTTCAATGACTTATTAATATTCATGTTGATTGATTTTTACATCTTTGAATTCAACTAAGCAAAAAGCATCATATTCATTTATTAAAAGATTTGTTATCTTGTGTTTATTTTGTTTCATGTTGAGTTTTTTGAAAACATCATGAAGATAGTAAGTTTAATTCATTCATAGAATTCATGTTTTTCTGTTGCAAATGATTTAAATATCAAGAATCTTCTTCATTTTTTTTAAATTTTTAACTTTAAAAATACATTGAAACTCATGCTTAAATCATTTAATGTTGTTCAATAATTTGAAAATGATGATTATGTTATCAACATATAATAGTAATATGATTTCTTTTAACTCATGAATCAAAAAACATGAGTTTGCAATGCATTAAACAAAGTTGAGTTCAGATAATATTATTATACAATAATTATATTAATCTTGTACAGCTTACTTGAAATCATAAAAACTTCAAAGAATTTTCAAAGCATAATTGAATCTGACTTTTACTTTTAATGAAGAAAATATGTAAATGATTTCTTTAAGAAATGATTCAATAAATGCATTGTTTATATTAATTTAATGAAGTTCAAGATTTTTCATTATTGCAATGATTAAAAAGATTTGCAAAATGTCAAACTTAATAATTGATGTAAAAGTATTTTTATAATCAACTTCATGAATTTAAAAGAAATTTCTGACTATCAATTTTATTTTTAATTTATTAAAAAAATTATTAATGTATATTTTTAACTTGAAAACTCATTTACTTATCATAATATTAATCTTTTTGAACAACATTTCTTTTTATCAGATTTTATTAATAATTAGCATCATAAATTTTGCATTAATTAATTTTTTTTAAAGTTTCTTTTAAACTGAATTTTGCATTGCATCTTTGTAAATGTTCAATGTAAAAATTCTTATTACTTTAAAAGAATTAAATTCATCAACATTAAATAATGTTTATAACATGCTTGCATTAAAATCATTTTCATTATTATTAACTTTTTTTGTGATGAATTAAATCATCATAATTTATAAAATTTTAAATATATATTCTTTTAATTATTAATCTTTATTGTTTCTTTTTCTTTTTGAAATGATTACATGTAAAAATGTTTAAATTGTTAATTTAAACATGTTTAATGCAAAGACTTTTTAAATGATTTAAATATTCATGTAAACTTCATACTCATCTGATGTATATGATGTAATTTTAAAATTGAATGCATTCAAGTTAATCATGATAATTTTTAATGCATTAATTGATTCAGATGAAACATTAATTATAAAAGCATTAAATTTTAAAATATTAGTTGAAACATTATTTCTTAATGATTTTTTCACAGATTTTCGCTCTGAAAAAACATTAAATGATTGCTTGTAAAATTACAAATTCATGTTTTCATTCTTTTCATTTTCAATGAACTTGATAACATGACTTTTAATGATTTAATTAAAATCTGAAACTCAGAAATAATATTATTTATTGATATTTTTCATATATTTTATGAAAATATTAAATCTGTTTTTATTCATGAATTTATCTCATTTATTTTCAACTAACAATAACTTAAAATTAATGTATAAGTAATATTTATATTTTTATACTTATACATGATCAATTAAAAGTTTGATTTTAATGAATATTTTTTTTAAAATCATGAAAACTTCATTGATTAAAAATTTTATAATAATTCAATTTTATAAATAAACATTTATTTTTGCAACTTTTGCTCAAAACTTAATGAAAAATTCAGCATTTTTGATCATGATTTGCATTAAGTTTTTTATGATGTATATAATTTTTTCAATTACTTCATTTTGAATCAACATATATAAAACAATGTATTAAGAAATAATGTTAATTGATGAATATTAATCATTTAAAATAACTTTAAGTTTTATAATGTTATTATTACATATTGAAAGAAGTTTAATATTATTATAAAGTTTTACACTGAGTTTTCATTTTTATAAAGTATTTGATGCATTGAATTATTGCTTCAAAAAATATATTAAGTTTTTTTGAAATGATTGTTAATAATTTTTAGAAAGTACAACTCATTATTGAAAAACAATAATAATAATTTACAAATGTTTATGAAAATTAAAGTCAAAATACTTGTTTTTTAATCATTGATATTATGTTTTCATTTATTAATGAACTTGATAAACATATATATTTTACATACATTTTTATAATTATTATTAATGAAAATAAATTTTTTCAAAATAATAATTTTATAAAGTTTGTTGAGAAGTGCAATGACAGACTTGTTTCTAGCAGCTTATTGCGATAGCTCTGAATTCAGTCTGAATTCAGTCAGACTTGTTTCTAGCAGCTCTCTCTAGACTAGTGTCAGAGATAAAGTTGCATGTCGCAGCTTTGTCATGCGTGACAGTATATAAATAGAGCAGTCTGTAACTTCTCTTCACAATCTAGACAGATTTCATCATATGTGATACTGTTCATTCTACTCTTTCAATAAATTATGAGCTCAATTAGCAAGAAGCTTTCAACGTAATTAGATCAAAACACTCTAAGCATTTGATGCTTGACAACTCGATACAAAATCTATTCAAATGAGCAATCAATAATCACTTACTATGCGTCTCACAAGAAGACAAATAAGTACACTGACTTAGAGAAGTTCAGTGAAATTCAACAGCTTACTACGCATCTTACAAGAAGATAAATAAGCACTCACATCAAGTCAACAGTCTACTACGAGTTTTCAAGAAAGCGAACAAATATACACATTCGATTGCATCAAAGAACGCATAAACTTTCATCATCATTGACGAGATTAAATTCTTTTCACTTCACTCGTCAATCTATCTAATATCTTTATTTTTTTTCTTCGATTCTAACAACAAGCTGAGTCTACATTGCACGTCATGAACTTCGATGACTTTTTCGTCAAACGACGATCTGTTTTCATTCTCACTTGCAAGAACTGCGATCAATGATTTTCTCTCATGAAGAGATGACTCATTGAGAAAGACTTGTGATTCGTTATTGAAGACAAATCTGACTCAAACACACTTGACAGCGTCATCAGCATCATCAGCGAAATTCAATCTCTCGACTTTGAAAGTCAAAAGATCGACGTAAAAGCTCATTACTGACTGATCATCTGCATCATCATCGATGATCAAGAACACACTGTAGACAAGACATCAGCAAAAAAGATTTGAGATGCTCTAAGCTATAAATACAAAGAGAAGCTACAAATCACTGAGAGACAATATCTGATGAACTTCATTGACTACAGAATGTCGACGAATATCTTCATTGAAAAGACATGAACACATCTCGTCAAGTTGACTTGAAAGATTGTCACAACACAGAAAGACATGAGCAATCTATTCAAGTCAGAACGTCGCTTTCAAGCCTTACTTCAATCGTTGTCAGATGAATACACAGTCATTTGAGATGTCATTGATGCGCAGAATAAGTCAGACGTTGAGAAGAAACTTCAAAAGCTACAAAAGAAGAAAGCACAATTGAAAACAACAGAGACTGCGCTATGAGTCAAGCGAGAAAACGAACGCGAGCGCACTGATCATGAGCAGAACAAACGCAAAATCAGTCATCGTCGCAAAAGTCTTTCAAGCTTCGACAGCAATCAATCGCGTTGTCATCAGTCGCAACGATCTCTAAAATGTTTTCTCTGTGAAGATGAACATCGTTTAGTCGATTGCTCTCATCTGTCTGCAGCTCAAAAGCTTGTGAAGAAACGCAAAGACAAAGACAAAACAAAGCACAAGAACGCTGATGATCTTCAAACTCTCACTGAGCTTCTGAAAAGCAAGCACAAGAAACACAGAGTCTACAACGCAAAAAGCGACGACTCTGAAATCTCTGACAACAATGAGAAAGATGAGAACAAGAAGAGCGAGAATATTGCAGCTCTGTCAAAGAACATTGTCAGTAAGATTTCTGAATTCGACTGAGTTGCAGATTCTGATGCCTTCTCACACATGACTGATCAACTTCGACTTTTTAGTGATTCTCTAGTTTGCATTAAGAGATGCATCATCAAAGTTGAAGAAGAAAAATTGTATATCAATCACTGTGACACAGCAGTCATGCAAGATCATCACGAAAACTCAGTCAAGCTGTCTTCTGTTCTTCATGTTTCTAAGCTTGAGATGAATCTTCTTTCTGAAAGAAGAATGTGTGAGAAAGATCTGCAAGAAAGTTTTGATGATAAAGATCTGTACATGTACGACAAGCGAGAAAAGCAGATGATTGAGACTCTAGAATGCGAAGACATCTACATAGTAGAGAGAATTGCAAACGATCTTGATGAATTTGCATTACTATCAGCTATGCAGCGTGACGTCTCATCAGCATTTTCAGCGATGCACAGTTCAAT
>JAABUV010005494.1_pt1 | contig 14422 bp, 16 predicted proteins | sample 5559971 | NCBI WGS metagenome assembly JAABUV01 (sample SAMN10711881, study PRJNA513362) | rock metagenome | isolation source: Antarctica rocks | place: Antarctica: Victoria Land, Knobhead nord | collected 2015-12-19
GGCCTTGCTGTGCTCAGCACGCTTCAACCTGGCCAAGCGTTACCTCACAGGTCAGCCACAAAGCAAGGCTGGCATCCATCAAAACATCATAGAACGTCAGTCATGTCACATTGCTAGTCAGTGGCATCTGCATATAGGTAGCATGACTAGTATGGGATATGAAGTCAGTCATTCTGTTATGCGCTCGTTCGTCTGTCCGTTTGCTTGATCATTACTTGACCCTTTTCTGTGTTGGCATGTCAAACGTTTGCTCTCGTTATTTGTACACAGCATCCGCTGAAGTATCTGCTTGTGGCGGCTTCTTTCAACGCGATCATCGGAGTTGCAGCCGATTTGCCAATACATGCACGAGACGCCTTTTGTGTCAACACCATGTCCTCTGCATGACACAGAAGCCTTGATTGGCCTCAGCATGTTGTCCACAACTGGCATTGGCCCATGCAGTCAGTGTGCTTGTTTCACAGGTGGCCAGGCTCTGCCAAGTGAGCTAGCAAGGGCAGTGGTACTTGAAGCAGCGCAGTACTTCTTCGATTCTGCTACTAGCTTGGAGGCGGAGGAGATAGGGCTGGGGCAGGTCGCCCTGGGCCTGCTGCCCCATGACCCTGAAGTGCAGCAGCAGGGCATGTGCCTACAAGCCCTCCAGGAACTGCAGGACTATGGCCTGCATTTGCTACCCGCTGACTACAACCAGGTCAGACATGCTGTTGCTGTATTCTAATGCTTGATGATTTGAAGAGGAATATCCTTTGAGTACATACCTTTTGCTTGGCCTGGCTCTGCTTTGATGCTGCTCATGCTCAGCTCTGACATGCAATTGCGCCTGCAAAAGAAATTTCGTTCACATCTAACAGAACCCAGCTCTGTATGACGCCAGCAATGCCAGTCCTTGCAGTTCTTTGCCCGAATAAACAAGCAAGCAGACAAGCTGTGTATAGTCGTCACGGCTCTTACAATGTACTTTGTTCATCTTCAAGTCTTGAGTTTGTGACAAGCACCAACTCAGTCCTGGCTCAATGAGAGCAGGTGGAGGACAAGATGGACCTTCTGAAGGCAGCCTTGGAAGCAGACCCCAGGGCCCATACTCGCCCCTCTGGGGTCAAGCACTTAGCATCCCTCTTGGGCCTGAAAGGCCGATCCAATGAAGTCACCATGTGCATTGGGCAATCAGCTTTGGCGCAGCGCAACCTGGAAGCAGCACAGCAGAGCTGTGTGCAGCTGATCAGGAGAGAGTATGTGCCCAGTTGGAGGCTGTGTGCTGATGTGATGAGGGCTGGTGGTGATGAGGTTGGGAGTGTGGACACGCACACCATGCTGCTCAGCTTTGCTGCTCAGTATGCAAGAGGCAAGAAGGTGATACAGCAGTCTTTGCTGCTGCCACTTCTGCTGATGCTAATTCTGTTGCGCTGCAATTTGTGCCTCTGCTGTCAGATACAAGGTTGCAATCAGCTTGATCTGTGCACCTGGCATTAAGCTGATCAGAGGAAGTTCTTGCTGTGTTTCTGAGTTTGCATGCAGAAGTATCATGCATTTCTGTTTGTCTCCCCAGTCGTATGCTCTGATTTGCAAAAGCTTCAGATGCAATCCAGCCCTGCAGTTGCAGCTGGATGTGTAGGATGTCATGGCAGTTTATAAGAGGTTTTCACAGTGTTGCCTTGGCGTGTAGTTGAGAGGAGTACTGGCCCACCTGAGGTACATCACCTATGGGGGCCAACAACAAGCCCCCTTCAGCCCAGAGGAAAGCCCCTCTCCCACCACCAGCCAGTCCTCTTCTTCTGGTGGCTCCATGCATGGTGCCAGCCACAGGGCGCCTGCCTGTGCCTCACCAGCGCAGATCCAGCAGATGCTGAGCAAAGCTGTGAATGCGCGCTTACCCCTCATGCTTGCTGGCAGGCCTTTGCCTGGACATGGCGACGACCAGGTAGGCACTAGGTGTAACAGACGGCTTGCTAGAAAGGACCTCTAGAGATGTATGGTAGCTGCTTACTGCAACTGATAGTGTATCTGTCACACCCCAGCCCACCGGCAGACAGGCTGAAAGCTAGGTTGGTAATGCATTGGTAGCAACACAGGTTTTTTGGCATGTGTCATGGAATCTGTTTCAGTGCACTGGTCAGCTACCTGATTGACCCCTGGCATTTCCACGCCACCATCTGAAGGATTGAAGCCAGCATTCAGGTTACAATCACCGCCTCTTATGTTGTTTACACTAATTACATTGCACTTGATGCAGCAATGTCTGGGTGATCCTACGGGCACAAAGATGCTGTTTGCGCAGCCAAAATGTGAGCAAATGAAGAGAGCCTTTGTGTTGTGCAGATCGCGGTAGGCTGCTTGCTGCACCTGGGCACTGAAGCTTGGCCCATACTACAAGGCATGCTGGAACAGGCCCCCAGCCCTGCACATGCTCGCAGGGCGCTTGTCATGGGTCTGAAAGCCTCAGCCCTGAAGGTGATGACACACAGCATCACCTGTCTCTCAATGCTCATACTCAGATTGCAACCTTGGGTTATTGAGTCACGTGTTACACTTTCATGTCACACGCAGAAAGTCTGATTGCCACTGCTGCAAATGTCTTGCTCTGTGAACAGCTCATCCTGACACTGACACTGCATCTTGTCCCATAGCAATGGATTTCTGCGCAAAGTGCTGACAATGCACGTGCCCAGATCAGCACCTGCAGCCTGTGTGCAGATCTTGCATTGGTCTTGTATTTCTCAAGTTAGAAAAGACAACCTGGACGTGCCTTGTGTTACCTGAAAAGAATTGCGTGATGCACAGGTCCTGATGGCTCTGCCTGTGGAAGGCAGCATACAAGAGCAGTCGCAGCACATGAGGGCATTGTGGAGTAGCCGCCCCTGGGACCTGGCCCACCAGTGTGACCAAGTGAAGGCTGAGGTGGTGGGCCCTGATGAGCAGTGTGCTCAGGAGTGGTGCAAGAAGTTTGGACAGCAGCTGCACAACCAGAAGGACACTCTGCAGATCAAAGAGGCTCTGCCTGATACCAATCTGCAGAGATTCACCGGTACTTTTCACTCAAGACTGTTGTAGTCTTTTGGTTGTGAGCCTTTGCTTGCATGTCAGACTAATGTATGATCTATCACTGCAAAAAGTCTCTGCAGGTTTCTAATCCAGCTGCACTTAAACACCAGAATGCTCCTCCAATCGTTGCAGTGCATCCTATTGGTGGACAGGCTGACATGCTATCATGTTTACATAATACAAGGTGCAAGCTGCATCAAGACATTGCAAATGTCAGCCAGCAACTTGAAGCAATACTGTATCAAAGGCCTGCAGAGGGCATCAGACAGACGTGTTTAAATGGACTTGGTTTTTGTCTCATAACTTTCCTTTTATTACCAATAGGATCCTGGTCTATCTTTTCTGTCCTTTGGTAGCAACCTCTTTTTCAAAAACTTACTATACTGCTCAAAATTGCTGAAAAATGTTGTGCAGGTAGTAGCACCGAAAGCGAGGCATTTCGTACAGAGCAGCTGTCAAAGCTTGCTTCAGAAGCAGGCCAGGCAGAAAATGTGGCCCTAGGGCAGGCCAGTCTGCAGCAGGCCCTAGCCCTTGCCCTGAAGTACAAGTGCCCCAAGTGGGAGCTCAACTTTGTGTACGCCAACTCTCTGCTGCTACACTGGCAGCACTCGCCAGCTACTGTGGTGCCTCTGGTGAGGCAGGTTTTCCCAGCTTTGATGGAGCGACCCTATGGCACTGTGCACCAGCTGCTGCTTTGCACCTGGCCTGAGCTTCAGGTATTGCCCCATGTACCCTCCTTGCATGTTTTCCTTGCTTCCTCTACCCTCGGTGCATCTTCTTTTTGCTTTCTGCATCAGCCTTGCATCGAGCACCCTTCTTGCTTTGTGAACCCTGCAAGCATCTTCCCCTTGCTTTGGGTACCCTTCTTGCAAAGGTGCTGCCCATTTCCAAAGCCAGAGATCAGCACTTGGCCAGGTTTTTGGGACGTTTTCAGTGCATTTGTGACAATGCAATAGAGTCAACACCACATGGTTTGTGTGCCGTTACAAGCTATACAATGCTGACATGTCTAGCTTGTGCAGCATGTCACAGTGGCTGTCTGTTCAAAGCAAGAATGCTGATGTACATGGACCAGCTGCTGATATGTTGACAAGCAACCAAGTTACACAGGATGAACATCATCTTCGTCAAGGGACACTGCATTGACCATCACATACTTGAAGTACTACTCATGCGTTGTCAGACCCTCTGCTTCATCCGTAAGGTCTTGTCCTGCAATCTGTGACTTCAAACTCCTCTGCGTTGTCGGTGTAGGGTCAAAGGCAGCTGCACATAGCCTTCTGCCTCAAGCTGCTGGAGATGTGCTACAAACACACACTCACCAGCACAGACACATTCACAGGGCCGGCACTGGACCAGCCTGAAGCCTCAATCCAGCGGCTAGCACAGCTTCAGTCCTTTTCTAGAGCCATAGGATTGGCAGCTGCAGGGCTGGATGTCAAACCCTTCCTCGTCCCATACCTGCCTGCGCAGTTGCTGGGCATTGTCCTGCGCCAGACGAACCAGGAGGCTGAGACTGCTGATGAGGGTGACAGCCGACTGAAGAGTTCATCAGATGCGGGGGGTGTGGAAGCAGGTCTTGCTGATGTGCACCTGGATGCTCTTGAGGAGCTGTGTGCGCATGCCAACAGCAGTAATGTGCAAGAACTGGCTGACCTCATACATCAGCTGCCGGCACCCACCAGCCTTGGTGCCTCACACACAGATGACACAGGCATGCTCAGCAGCAATGACAGCTCAGTTGGTGTCACCAGCAGCAGCACAGTGTACGCAGCAGCCGCCTGCACTGTGTTGCTGGACTTACCTCACTTGGAGCCCCACGGTCAAACCGAGGCTTGCCAAGACGTGGTTGACTTCCTAGAGCAGCTGAGTGCTGATGACTTGACAGGGCTGCTGCTTTGGGGCGTTCTGCAGCAGCCCCACCCGCTGCTACCAGGCGGGCCGCAGCTTCTGGCACAGCTGCCAGAGGACCTCAGACTGAGCCTGCTTGAAGCTGGCCTGCAGCTCTTGCATGGTCAGGCTGACAGGGACAGTGATCTGACAGTCGACAGCAGGCTGGAGTCAGAAGCAAGCAGGCTGACTGTCGTCTGTCATATTCAGCAGTCATGTCAGCTGACTCCTGAGCAGTGGGGCATGTTGGGACAAGCCCTGGAAGCTGTGAACAGCAGTCCTCAAGCCTCAGCTGTGGAGCAGTGCATTGGACAGCTGCTGGCTACTGGCTTGCCTTTGGAGGACCTGCTGATAGTCATCAGCTCCCTACAGAGGCACAGCCAGACTGGCACTACTGCAAAGCAGGCTCAGTCTCAAGCAGCAGAGGTGGCCACAGCTGTGGCGCAGCAGCTGCTCAGGCAAGCTTTGCCACTGCTGTCTGGCAGCTCGGCAGAAGCCTCAGAACAGGTCGATCTGGCCAATGGAGACTCAGACATACACCAGAATGGGTTAGCGCAGCCGGGTGAGCTTGAAAGCCCATCAAACCTGATGACCCCCGCCACAGCTGAGCAGGCTTCTGACTGCATTCAAGGCATCCTACAGAGCCTTCAGCCACCAGGGGTATCACAGGAGGCACAGGAAGTGGTGACCGAGCTGCGGCAGCATGTGTGGTCGATGCTGAGGCATCACTTGGTGGGTGGTGACCACGCCTCAAGCCGGTCTAGAAGCCTGCAGCCAGCACAGCTGCAGCTTCTGGAGGTGCTGCTGGGCCTGTCTACCAACAGTCAGTCTCCCCATCCTTCTTTGTCCACTGGACTAGCTCTTGCAACCAGCACTAGCCCGGGGAGGACCCAGGGGGCGAGCCTGGTCGGCTGGGAGGGGTGGGTGCCTAAGCAGGCCAGTGGGGACTTGGCACAAGGGCAGCAGCTGCTGCTGGTGAGTCATACCAGGGCAGTGGTGAAGGACTTGTGGCCTAGGGTGGAGGTTGGGGCTCAGGATGTAGCCAGTCTGGCGGCAGCCCAGCAACTCTTCCTAGGTCTGCTGGAGGCCGGGCATGAATCCGCTCAGCTGCATGGCTTGCATGGCCTGCTGGTGGATGTATGGTGCAATGGACAGGCACTTGATGCTGACCAGGTACACAGCTGTCACAGCCCCTGCAGGAACACAGCCTCCATGTTCTGTCAACAAAACCTCCTGTTACTAGTGCTTTGTGGCAGCCTTTGCCCTTTCTGCTGACAAGCACTTTCCCAATGCATATCGCGCTCACAATCTGTCTCATTGCTTGGGTTCCTCTCTTGGACATGCCAAGAGTTAGGTCATCATACAGTCCGGACATTATTTCATGCATATTCAGCTTGCTTTGCAGGTCCAGGAAGAGCAGGAATCTGGATACAGTCCCCTTCATTCCTGCTGGTCTGCTTTGCTGGAGCAGATGGTGACAAGTGGTCACACTGATGCGGTCCTCAGGGCCTTGGATGCTGCCCTGCCATCATCTGCTCTGCTGACGCCACAAGAGGCACACCAGCTGGTGGAACACAGCCGCAGCATGGCTCAAGAAGGTACAAGCGCCCTGCCAGCCTCACTTGTGTATTTTATCAGCAATGTTGCTTTCTGTGATCATGTGCCTGGCTCAAAAAGGTACAAGCACTCTTTCAGTTGTCCTTTCGCAGTGTGGATGTGAGTGAGCACTCTGTCGTTTCTGTGGTCATCTGCTCTGCAGATCTGTACATCCTTCATGCTTTTGTACACTGCACACATTGTGTGCTGCTGTGTCTGTGATACTGGTGCTCATCCCCAACCAAAAGCAGTTTTGGAGCATAGTGTTGAAGAACTGCTGAAGACATATTGCTGGGCATATGCAGAACAGAAGACACAGGGGAGCACAAGTCTTGTCTGCTTCCTTGCTGTGCAGCATGGCATGACACGCCTGCCCCACGCTTGTCTTGCATATGCTTGCACCTTGTGGAGTTTGTACTTTGACAACATCGCATTGATGTGGGATTTAAGCCTGTGTGGTCAATTCAAGCATGGCTTCTGTGTTTGTGCAGGTGCTTCTGCCGCTATCTCCTTGCTTCAGTCTGATGCAACCCTGGTCAAAAGCGCACTGCATGATCTGGCAGACAAGGCCATTGTCAATGTTGTGAAGCCAGACCTGGCTTTACTGTCTGTTCTGCTGGACAAGGGGCTCTTCGAAAAGGTTGCTGGAGGCCTGCAAGCCCAGCTTATCAAAGTCCTGTCCTCTGACCCACAGCCCCCTTCCTTGGAGCCTTACACAAGCATCTCCTCTTCTGCTGTCCCATGTGATGACATTCATGCAGAAAGCATTCTGCTACCAGCAACCGTTTCTCTGCTGACTGCTCAAGGGTACTATGCACAAGCTGCTGCTTTGTGCATGTACCAAACACATGCCCACCCTGCGTTTGCAAATTTTGAGTCTGGCCTGCAGCAGTTGCTGCCTTACCTGACTAGTTTCCAGGAGAATAGTAGATCGAGCAATGTCACACTTGCTGATGTGTCTGCTAGCTGGCCATTGCCACAGACTCTAGTCAGGTTGCATGAATCAATGCATGCAAGGCTTAGTGCAGCTCTTGAACGTATGAAAGCTGACAACTACGACACTTGTATTTAACACTGGACTTGCTGCTGACGATGTCATGTGTCAATTTATGCAATTGGTGTTGTGCACCACATCAACATGTTGATGAGCTAAAGGTGCATGTACAAAGCCCTGAGCTGGCTGATATTCTCTTTTGGTGCGCTTGCAGACATGAGCACAGAAAGTGCAAAGACTTGATGTGTTTTGACATCTTTTGCTGGCTAATATTTGAAATCCTGGTCATTAGCATCCTGCCAATAAGTCATTGACACCGCGTGTGCTGAACTCAACATTGCTACATGCAACATGCTGAGCTTGGGACCATCCACGAACGAGATGTTGTTATACAACACTGAGCCCTGATTAACTGTACTTGCTGGCAAATCACATCTTATCTTGTTTGTCCCAGTTGCATTGCATGCCGTCTGAAAATGAAAGCTGGTGGGGGGCTTCTACATGTACCCTCTGCACAGCAAGGAGCTGCAGTGACAGGGTATGGCCTGCGCCTGGGTCTTTGAGTTGTATGCTAACTCAGGGCCAGAGATCTTGTAATCATATCTGCAAATCAGCAACAATAAGGACTTGCAGGACTGAGCTGGTCTTGCAAATAGTTTGCAATAGCTACATGGGCACTTCTGACAGAGTAGAGCATGATAATTCAAGTGGAGGCTTCTCAATGGTGCCGCAGACAACATCTGAAGTTGATGGGGTTAACAGAGCTTACGTCAGTTCCTCCATGGGAGCGATCTGCTGTGTTGCAAAGATGAAGACTCGATGTCGGCCCTTGACATCCACCAGCTTGGCAATGCAGTTAGGCCTGCACAGAAGCACAGAGCACTTGGTGGCATACCTGCACATGAGGCTTTCAACCTAACTGCAGACACCTAAGTGCAGAGGCACGCACGCATTCATGGCTGCTTTGACACCCTTGCCTTGATCAGCAATGAATATGTGAGTGCAGGTCTCTCGCTCAAGGCACATCCAAAGGCTATGTGAGGCGACTTGTGGCGCAGTGTGCACATAGCAATGTAGCACGTGGTCTCAGCATCATGTTGACAAGATGCAAGGCGCAGCACAGGTCAATGCTGCTACAGTCTGAAAAGCAAAGGAGCGCGAAAGCACCTGCAAGAGTGGTTGATGTAGCGTGCAATGTTGCCTTGGTGTGTGGCATCTATGCAGTGGTCTCTGTCCACAGCAAAGAAGTAGAGGCCTAGTCCCTGGGATGCATACTGCCCTTCTCTTTTGTCAGCTAAGGGTCTTCTGATCACTTCTCCAGCATACTCCATCAGCAACTCACCCGCAGCTAGGTAACCTGTGAAAGTCTTTGAATGTCAGGCAGCGTGTGCATGTCACATACAGGTGTAAATAGAACGTCACTTCCTCTGGCCAATACTGTTCAGCTAAGCTGTTCCCTTAGAGAAGGTCATTAGGGCAATATCATGCTGCACTCTCTACCCATTCAGCTACGTGGACTTTGACAGCCCTATTGGGTATATTGCTACACATGCATATTGCAGATGCTGTGAGGTAGCTCTTCACCCAAAGCAGGTTGAAGCAGATGCCATGTACAAATGACCAGCAGCACAACACAACAATGGCAAGCAAGGCATGCAATACACTTCACAACACAGCACAGGTCAGACTGGCAATAACTATACAGTTCGTCAAACCCTTGGAGCATGAGCAGGGGGTCAACTTGTTAAGCGATTGCAGCCTAACCTGTTGTGAAGACACCCATGCTTGCTATCACAGAGCGGCGCACTACAAAGCGGTGCATGAGACGCGTGCTTGCTTTGACAGCAGCGTGCAGGTTTGGGGCTCGCAGCTGTCCACTGTTGCTTAGGTCAGAAGCAATCTGAAAGGCGATTGGTGTTTGTCTGCCTTGGACTCTGCCAAGTCCAAGATTGGTGATGGTGTATATGCTGGCTGTGGGTCTAGGCCTGCCCTGCCATGTCTGCTTGGGCTCTGCTCGTATGCAGCCAGCAGTACTGTTGATTGCATTTGACGCCTTGATGTCTTCTGTTGATGCATATGAGCAGCTGTGCAACCTGATAACGGCTGTATTGCTCTGTTGAAGTGCCTGCTGACTGTTTGCAATTGAAGAGGCAATGCGCTGAACATGACTTTGGCTGGTGACTGAGTCGATTGAATTCATTGATGTGGTTCCTTGGCAGATGTGCATGTCTGCAGGCTGCTGCATGTCAGATCCTGTGTGATCTAGCCCAGGATGTGGGCATGGAGGCAGGTGGTGTGGTCTGATACTTGACGCTGAACCTCTTGTTTTGGCTTTGAATGAGCGCTTCTGCTGCTGCAGCCTGTGATGACCTGCATGATTTCCGGAGATGACTGGCGGCATTGCTGCCAAATCAGGAGCAGACGTTCTGCATTCTCGGCGCTTTTGATCAGGCTGTTGATCAGGCTCTTCTGTTGTGAATGGTTGCTGTGCCTGAGATTGGCTTATTTTTTCTGCACTCGCACCGCTGGGATAACTGAACATCTGACATGGCTGACACTGCCAACGTTGCTGTGACAATTCAGCAAAGCGCTGTTTCAAAGATACCAGCAAGTTATACTCCATCAATCCTTGTGTATACCTGAAGGGAAGCAGAGGGCAGTCTAGGAAGCGCATAGCAATTGAGCAGCTGGAAACGTAGAAGTATCGTCTTGTGTAGCAGTGCGGATCAGCTAAAACACCCTTTATCTATGGTCCACTTCAGTGCTGTTCAGCTGCACATGGTTCATTACGATCATACTCATGGTCCACCTGCGATTACTTTCGCGTAACCATCCTGCCGCTACATCCACAAATAAGCTCGCCATAAAAGAGCTCCAGCTTCAGTCCGTACACAGGCAAGATCAAATTGGCAGATCCTGCTTGTACTCCGCCGGCACCAGGATGCTCCTTGTGGGACAGTGTCGCAGTTGTAAATGCACCCAGTTAGCCACAGACGCATCTGTCTCTGTGAAATGCCGCTTTCTCCGGCGCTTCAGTTCGGTGTGACAAGACGGAACCTCGTTCTTGCATCGGGAATCGAGCCAGCAACTACGCAGTGCGTTGCTGTACGTGCACTTCAGTCAGAGCTTGCACATCTCTGCAAATCGTGCATGGCATGGCACCAATGCCTGTATGCAGTCACAACAAGATCGTCGCATATACATGGTATGCAGACATGATAGCATTACACCAACTTTAGTTCAGCTTCTTCACCAACTGAGTCTTTCTACTTTTGTAAATAGTGTTCAGTAGCAAACCAGAAAACACAAGGATGACAGCGACCCATTGCTGGGGAAGCAATGGACTGCCGTGCCACAGGACAGACAAGAGGATGTTGAAAAACTTTCTTGTTGTACATATCAGTGTGTTGACCAGTGATCCAAAAGTCCGGATGGTATAGAAGATGAACAACTGTCCAACTGCTCCACACATGCAGAACAAGAACACATCATATGCAGCAGAAGGATGCTGCCTGCAGAAACTGATAAGCTGACTTCCACTGTTGGAAAGGAAAAACAGATAAGCACTGTAGTATAGACCACCCCAAAAGTTCATGAAGCACATAGTGTGCAGAGGTGATGTAGCTCTGTAGCGTTTTTGTACTTCATCCTGCTCAGCATTGGTGTAGCCATCAAGCAGAAGATTGGTGACGCAAAGGAAGTAGCCCCAGGGTGCATTGGGAGCAACAAGTTTACTGGCTGCAGCACTGGATGACTGTTTTGCAAAAAGAGATATGCCCATGGCAATCAGGCCTGCACAGAGGTACTCCAAGGACCCATAGCGCTTGCCACCCAAAATTGTACCCATGATCATCACAGGAATCATTTTGCAGGACTTGGCTAATACTTGAGCTGGATAGCTGATATTCCGCAAAGCCTCGTATCCACAGGCAGGTCCGATGCTGTTGCTGATTGCCGGTTTCCAGTAAGCTGTAAACGGTGCTTGTCCCTTCTTCTTAGATTGGAATAGCAACAGCAGTCCCGCCCACACAAAGCATGTGATTGCCTGTGTTCCGGTCAGAGCTTTCAGCTCGGGGAACCTGTCCCCGAGCAACCCGTACTTCTTGACCGATAAATTCTCCTGAAGAAGCCCTTGAGTCAGGTAGGAGGCGTATATGCCAGCAACACAGACAGGGAGTTGCCAGGCAGCCTTTGCATCAGTCATCACTTTCGATCAGGGCTGACAGCAGGGCTGACACCAGATGGCTGAATCGACAGCACTGTGATTTGGGCTCCGCCCGCAAGTATAGAGACTTGCTTCCTGTGAAGAGCGCGTTCCTGTGTCGTCCCTTCCCTTCACGCCGCGGCAACAATGCAACTGATTTCACGTGAAACGAGGTCCCCCCTCCCCCCCAAGCTAATTTTGGGGTCAATCTGATTCGCAAAGGTCAGGATCCAGGTAAACGTTTCAAGTTTAAGGGCCATCTCAAGATCAAGTGTGTCACAACTTGGAGGCCTGCCATCAGCTGAAACTTGGCTAGAACTCGTAATGAGTGTCTCACCATGAGCCATTTATCTAATTGCTGTGCTCATGTGCTACGTGTTACGCAGTACTGTATGTTACGCTTACACAGTACTAGTATTGATAGCCCTGCAGTTGCACAAAGCTCTGTGTTCAACGCGCAAAACGCTTCCAACGCAACAAACACCCATGGGGTGACTGACAGCAAAGCAAATATGTGTGCCAGATGTGCCGCACTGCAACAACCTTGCAAACACTAAACAGCCGCATACTGTACAAAACACTGATTGATAAATTGCAGCCTTACAGAAGTGCAGTCATATAGAGGTACCAGATAATCCCCATGAAATGTGATTCGTTGACTCCAGTTCTACATTAACACACTTGAGAGGGCAGAAGCTGTGATGTAAACTGAGTGGCATTGCTGAATGATGCAAAACCTGCAAGACAAATGGAAAACACTCTATGCAGCTGGCAGTACGCCTAGCTTGCAAACAGGTAATCCTGCATTCTACATTTCTGCGACATTTCCATTACCATAAGCTAGACAGTTTGTCTCCATTGTCAAGCACAGTGTAGGAGTCAGAACCAGCAGACAGAATCTGAGCAGATTTTGTACAGTCATGTGACCAGCTGTAGCCATAAAACCGTGTCCACTCCCAATTTATTTATGGGACAGGCGGAAGCAGTGGCTGGCCTCTCCCCTGTATCTGCTGGCGGTTGAAGTACATATAGACTGAGGGATCAGAAGCGGTCTTGTCCTTGGAAAGGGCTGTTGTCTGCAGCACATACAGCAGAGATGAAAACCTATGTTTGACTCAAAGTGAGTCTTTCACCGCAACACAGGGGAAGCAGCTATGCATCAAGCAGAGTGTTCAGGTTGTAGATCACATGCGCTGTAGGGCATGCATCACATGCTCAAGTGTGCACATGGATGGCAGAGCTTGATGCACAGCAAGGTAGTCAAACAGAAGTGAGTCTCTTTACATTCTGTGGCAGGCGCCTCTGAGCCGCCACCAAAGCTACCACCATAGCTTCCAGCAGACTTGAAGTCACCACTGTCAGCTCTGCCTCTGCCACCTCCGCGTCCGCCAGATGAGCCACCTCTGTCATTGTAGCTGTCAAAGCCGCCACCGCCTGCACGTGGACCTCCAAACGACTGCTGATCACCACTGCCTCTCCCACCACCGCCACCAGATCCGTAGCTTTCAAAACCCCCCCTGTCAGCCAAAAGCATCTCGGCAACATTCAGTCACACCAAAGATGAATAAGCTCTCAGTCAGACAGTGAGCAATGCTTGCAGAAACCGTATTCCATAGCCAACAGCTAGCTTTGCTGTACATGCTTGTCTTCCAGACAGCGATTAAATAGCATCGCAATGTAACACATGGTCTTGTTAAGCAAGTCTCCTGGCTGCACAGTGCATCTCAACACAAATAGTTCAGACAGAATTGCAGTTGTAAACACTTCCCAAATGAAACGCATGAGTTATATGAAAACCACATGTGCCCTGTGCAACATGTCAAACTTGCCACGAGCAGCATTACAAAGGCGCAAAGACTGCCTTATCACAAACAGGGGACATTCCAAGTCTGGAAAGCTATTCACAGCTGAGTAAAGCTCATACCCATATTGTCCCGCTGGCTCAGGCCTGGCTCTGGTGTTGCCATAGTCCTGGTAGCCTCCGCGACCTCCACCCCGACTTTCGTAAGGGGCTGCTCCATTGGGCTGCTCACCATATCCACCCTGCTGCTGCATCTGCTGAGCGCGCCGTTCAGAAGGTCGCATGCCCCCTCCAGCTTTAGCCTTCTCTATTGCCATTTTCTACACCAAATTGCACTGAATTCAGGACTTTTCTAACAAGCAGAGATGCTGAAGCAAAGACAGTAAAAACGCGTTTGTAAAGTGCTCACTTGAAAGCCTTCTATGAGTTCTGTGAGCTTCTCCTTGCGACCAGCCACTTCTGCTTTCAGAGCATCGTGTTTGGATTCATCTGTTTCTGCTTGCAACTCATCCTCTACTTCTTTGACAGCCAATTCTGCCTCTCTCTTCTCATCATTTTGCTCGGGCGTCAGTCGCAGCTGCATAAACGAACGTCTCAGTTACGGCCCTTTTCAAAAGCCAGTCAGGACAACGGCGGGCGCTTAGATCCTCACATTGATCTTATCCTTGATAAGCTCTTCCTTGAGAATGTCTTCTTCCTTCTTGCCCAGCTTTGCAGCCAATACTGTCTCTCGAGGTTTTGCTGACCCGAATGGGTTCTGCACAGCAACACAAGGCTTCGGGCTAGGTCGTAACGCATGGCGGTCGCACCAGAGAGGTATGCTTTCCAGCTTTCGGCATCGAAAAAGCCGCACGCAACTGCTGCACAGCGTGTGCTGAAGATATACATACCGATCTTG
>JAABUV010005498.1_pt1 | contig 14415 bp, 17 predicted proteins | sample 5559971 | NCBI WGS metagenome assembly JAABUV01 (sample SAMN10711881, study PRJNA513362) | rock metagenome | isolation source: Antarctica rocks | place: Antarctica: Victoria Land, Knobhead nord | collected 2015-12-19
GAGAGAACTGGACACGGTGGGCAGTGGGAGTGGTATGGAAGCGCCGCCGAAAGTGGTGCCGCAGTGTCGCAGCAGAACCGAGGCCCGAGCGGAACGCCACTTCGTCAATGTTCAATCCGGTGGTCTCCAGGAGGTCGCGGGCGTGCGCGACGCGCTCGTTGAGGGGCCATTCTCCCGGCGCCATACCGGTCGCGTCGACAAAGCGCCGGCAGAATGTACGGGGACTCAGGCCAGCTTTCTGGCTGAGCTTGGCCAAAGACAAATCCTCGCCCAACGAGGCCCGAATCCAATCCAGCAATGGCGACAGCCGTGAAGCATTCTTAGCCAATACCGGGCGTTGCACGTACTGTGCTTGGCCGCCATTACGATGAGGCGGCACGACCATGCCCCGCGCCACGTCGTTTGCGGCGGCTGGGCCGTGGTCCCGGCGCACGATATGCAGGCAAAGGTCGATGCCGGCCGCGCACCCCGCCGAAGTCAGGATTTCGCCCTCGTCCACGTACAGGACATTAGGCTCAAGGCGCACATCCGGGAAGCGCTTAGCGAAGTCCTCCCCGTAGTGCCAATGCGTCGTCGCACGGCGACCGGCGAGCAAACCTGCCGCGGCCAAGACGTAGGCGCCTCCGCAAATGGACACGATGCGGCTGCCGGCCGAGTGAGCTATGCGGAGGGAAGCCAGCAAGGGTTCCGGCACTGCCTGCGTTGGACCTCGCCATCCCGCCACGATGATCGTCCCAGCACCGTCCAGCAATTCCAGGCCTCCATCGGCAGCGACGACAAGCCCTCCTTGCGCTCGCAACTCGCCTTCCTCGCCGGCTGCGGTCCGGAAGTCGTACCAGGGTTCCCCTGACGACGGGCGCCCTGTGCCGAACACATCCACTACGATGCCGTACTCGAAGATGGACAGCCGGTCATATGCAACTGCCACCACCCGATGCGGGCGCGGCACAGCTCGGGACGGAGAGCACTTTGGCATGATGTTTACGATAAACGAGTGTCTTGCCACTCACCAGGGGTCCCGCCGCACAGCATCCTGCCATCCTTGGAAGCAGAGGATGCGAATGGAAGCTTGGACAGCGCAGCGCCAAGGCAGGCGGTCAGCCATGGCCGCCATCGGGTTCGTGCTGCTGTCCGGTATGCTTTACCCGCTAGGGTACTCGCTTTCGAAGACGCTTGTCAGCACGTATGGGCTAACGCCCTTGCAGGTGACATTCTTGCGCTGCTCCCTCGGTCTGGCGGCGGGCATCGCGGCCATGCCTTGGCCAATGAGCGGGGTGACATGGCAGCGCATCTGGCATCCTTCCCAGGCTTGGGAACAACGCGCAGCCGCTGCTGCCCTCGTGGTGTCGAACGTCCTGGCGATCATCGCTTATAGCATGATGCCCGTCACAGCCGCGGCGGCCGTCGGCTTTACCGCACCCCTGCTACTGACGGCGCTGGGCGGCCTGGTGCTGCGGGAGCGGGTTAAGACAGGTAGGTGGCTTGGTGCAGCGGTTGGATTTGCGGGAATGCTGTTGATTGTGAGGCCAGGAGCGAACGCGGCGACCCTCGGCATTGCCGCGTCGTTCGGCGGCGCCCTGACCTATGCCACATACCAAATCCTGGTGCGGCGGCTGAGGCAGGTGGCGTCCAGCCTTGATGCTGTCATCCAGGTTGCGCTTGTGGGCACGGTGCTGCTGGCAGGCACGATGTTCGCTTTCTGGCGACAGCTAGGATTTGCCAGTCTGGTGATTGTCGTGACATTCACGATCATTCAGACAATCGGGCTTGCGAGCATTGCTGCGGCAATGCGACGTGGTGAGGCTTCACAGCTTGCGCCATGGCAATACTTTGGCCTGCTTTGGGCAACGCTGCTGGACGCCATCATGTTCGGCGTCCAGCCTTCGGCCGGTTCGTTCCTGAGCAGCGCCTTTATTATAGCTGGAGGATTGCTCGCCCAGTTCAGCGTCTGTCGTAAAGCCCAATGAGAGTGGCGTAGCCGTCCTGATTCGTGTGGCGATGGCCCATGCACTGCTTTGATCTCAGAACCTGCGGCCCTAACCACGCCGCTTGCCGTAGTCCGGCACGGCCAAAAGGGAAACGTACATGAAACGCCGATACATCACCGCCGACGTGTTCACCGCCCGCATGTTCGGCGGCAACCCCGTCGCCGTCGTGCTCGACGCGGCCGGGCTGTCCACGGCGCAGATGCAGGCGATCACCTGCGAGTTCAACTACTCGGAAACGACCTTCGTGCTGCCGCCCCGCGACCCGTCGCATACGGCTTGGGTCCGCATCTTCAATCCGAGCCGCGAAATGCCCTTTGCCGGCCATCCCAACGTCGGCACGGCTTTCGTGCTCGCACAGGAGATGGCGGCACGCGGCGAGGCCGTGCCGGACCGGCTCGTGTTCGACGAGTTGGCCGGCCTGGTCCCGGTGGACCTGTTGCGCGAAGGCGGTGCCGTGGTGGGTGCCGAGCTGACGGCACCCGAGATGCTGTCGCGCCGCGCACGGGTTGCGTCCGAGCAAGCGGCTGCGTGCTTGTCCCTCACGGCCGAGGACGTGCGCTCGGACGCGCACCCGCCGCAGGTGATCTCCGTGGGCCTGCCGTTCCTGGTGGTCGAACTCGCCTCGCGCGATGCGCTGCACCGGGCCAGGCCGGACCGCGTGGCCTACGACAGCTTGCTGCCGCTGGACGGGGCCTATTCCGTCTACGCCTATACGCGCGACGTGGGTAAGGAGGCGTCGGAGGCCGGCACCGACCTGCAAGCCCGCATGTTCACCCGCCGCATGACGGAGGACCCGGCCACGGGCAGCGCGACCGCAGCAGTGACTGCGCTGCTGACAGAAGTGCAGGGCAAGGCAGAGCTGCGCTTGCGCGTCGGCCAGGGTGTAGACATGGGCCGCCCAAGCTTGCTGCTCGCGCGGGCAAGCAGGCGGGATGGGGCGGTGACTGCGTTCGTCGGCGGGCGCTGCGTCACGGTGATGGAAGGCGGTTTCCTGTTGGCCGATGACGAAGGCGACCTACCAAGTTGACCATCAAACTTCGGATCGTCAGGCTGTACCAGGGGTCACCTCACGGTTTGCTCAAAACTGCACCGGCCGCCGCCGGGCCTGGCTGAGTGTGATGTCGGACCTCTGCCTCATACGCGCGCCCTCAAACCTCGGAGGCTCTTGTCGGGTTCCGGGGTGGTGGATGTGGGTGGTGCCGTTGGAGGGTATCTGGTGTGATGGCTGAAGCGCGAGCAGCCAACCGGCTCGCGCGAGGAGTCTCCGCCATCATGCCTGCATCCGACTTGGTCAACCTCTCCGGGCTGATGGACGATGGCAAGTGCTTCGCCCTCGTGCGCCAGCATCGCTGGCCCGAGGGCATATGCTGCTCCGGATGCGACAGTTCCTCGGTCATCCGGGACGGGTGCGACGACACGCAGCCGCATCGCCAGCGCTATCGGTGCAAGACGTGTGCGTCCCGCTTCGACGATCTCACGGGCACGGTGTTGGCCGGGCACCACCAGCCGCTGCGGGTCTGGGTGCTGTGCCTATACTTCATGGGCCTGAACCTCTCGAACCGGCAGATTGCGGGTGAGTTGGGCCTGGCCGTCTCGGACGTGCAGGCGATGACGGAGCAGCTGCGCCGCGGCTTGGTCGCCAAAATGCCAGCGGTGGAACTGAAGGGCGAGGTGGAGATCGACGAGGTCTATGTTGTGGCTGGGCACAAAGGGCAGCCGGAAGAAGTGGCCAAAAGGGGCGGCTCGGACGGTGCCGCAGGCTGGCAGCCGCGCCGGGCCGCGGCACGCTGGAGAAGGACAAGCCACCGATCCTTGGCCTGATCCAGCGTGGCGGACAGGTCGTGCTGCGCATGCTGGCCAACGTGCAGCAGGCCACGATCAAGCCGATCATCACAGCCGCCGTCACCCCGGGCACTCTCGTCCACACGGACGAATACAGCATCTACGCCCGCCTGCCAGCCTGGGGCTACGGGCATAAGACGGTCTGTCATGCCCGCGGCGAATACGCCCGCGACGAGGACGGGGACGGGTTCTGCGAGATCCACGTCAACACGATGGAAGGACTCTGGTCGCTTCTGCGCTCCTGGCTCCGACCGCACCGCGGCATCTCGCAGGACAAGCTGCCGCTCTATCTCGGCTTCTTCCAGTTCGTGCACAACGCGCGCCGGCGCGGCAAAGCCCTGCTCGGCACGCTCATCGCAGGCCTGGTTGCGTGACGGATCCGGCACCACCCCGGAACCCGACAAGAGCCTTGTCTATTTGCTGCTGCCAATCAGCCCTACAGCGATGCTTCTGCTTGGCTTCCCACTCGGATTTTGCACTGCCGGCATCCCGGCCTCCATGGCCACATTGTTTTCTGAGCTTTATCCGGAGGAAATTCGGGGATCAGGTGTCGGTTTTTGCTATAACGCGGGCCGCATTTTCGCTGCCGGCCTACCAGCCCTGATTGGATGGTCGAGTGGCTCGATGTCGCTCGGCACGGCAATCGGCATCGACGCCTCTGTCAGCTACTTCCTCGTTCTGGTCGCGGTTCTGCTCCTGCCAGAAACCCGAGGCTCGACCTTTGAACACAACGTACGGTTTTCCTCGCCCACCCCCGATGGAGCAGTCCGCGATGCTATTATCTGATCCTGCAACACGTCCGGGCACGGCGGCCAACTCGGCAGCGGCTATCACATGTGTCGACACGCATGCGCACGTGTTCGCCAGGAACATGAGGATGATCGAGGGCCGGCGCTATACCCCTGACTACGACGCCACGATCGCCGACTACTTGGCTATGCTGGACAATCACGGCTTCTCCCATGGTGTCTTGGTGCAGGTCAGCTTTCTCGGCACCGACAACAGCTACCTTGTTGAGGCGCTGCGGCAGGAACCGGCACGCCTCCGCGGCATCGTCGTCGTGGAACCAACGATCACAACGGAGGAGCTGCATGCCCTCGATCAGGTTGGCGTCGTCGGAGTCCGGCTCAACCTGATCGGTCTTCCGGATCCTCCTCTTGCCAATGTGGAATGGCAGGAACACCTGGATCGACTTGCAAAACTGGATTGGCAGGTCGAGGTGCAGGCCGAGGCGCAGCGGCTGCCCCATCTCCTGCCGGTGCTGCTCGGGGCCGGCGTGCGCGTGGTGGTCGACCATTTCGGGCGGCCCGACCAAGCGTTGGGCATCGACGATCCAGGCTTCCAGTATCTGCTTACCGTCGGCAAGACGCGGCAGGTGTGGGTCAAGCTGTCCGGTGCATACCGCAACGGCCAGGCAGCGCGAGGAAATCACATCGCGTCGTTCGCAACCCCGGCTCTTCTCGACGAGTTTGGTGCCGAGCGCCTTCTTTGGGGAAGCGACTGGCCACATACATGCTTCGAACACCCTGATGCGACGGGCGTGGTACGCGAGGCACTCGACCGTTGGATATCTTCCGATGCCGACTGGCAAACAGTTCTGGTCGATAGCCCACACCGACTTTTTCGCTTCGACCCTGGCGCTCAGGCAGCCTTGAACAAGGCAATCCAGGACGAGCCAATTATCCCGGCGATGCCGTTTCTCAGAGAAGCCGCCCCGTCTTGTGACTTCAGGGCACCGACGGGGCGCGATGCACTCGCTTGGAAGCAACATTCCATCAACAAGTAAGGCGTCCTAGTGCGCAATAATCCATTTGACAAAGGCAAAGCTGCACTCGGCTGCTGAAAACCTTTCTGCAATCGACAGCCTCTCTCAGACAAGTTGTTTGCACAAAGCAGCGTTTCACAACTGAATCTGCTCTTCAAGTCGGTTCAGCAAGGCTATTGAGAGTACGGTATCGCTCAGATAGCCTTTTGCATCCCAAAGTCGGAAACACATCCTCGTTACCCCCGCTGATTTCGCTTTTGGTATCCAACAGCACACTGCTTTGCTGACAAACACCGAAGAAGCTGATCGAGATCATAAAAGAACGCTCATCCCGGTGATGAACGTTCCGCAAGAATCGGGGAAGAAAATGCCAGCATGTCTCAATGCAGGGCCAGTGTTGCATAGGCCAGATTCCGTAGCCTTCGTCGGTTTTCGACGGCGGGTCGCTCTCATCGGCGCGGGCACAGCTGTCATAGGCGTTCTTCCCCCCACGCCCGCCCAGGCCGAGCAGATCTCGGTGACGCATTGGGGCGCGCTCATGTATGGCGCCCCGTATGCCGTCGGCATGGCCAAAGGCTTCTTCAAAGATGCCGGAGTGGACATCGATGGCATCCTCACCTCGCGTGGCGGAGGCACAACGGTTCGCAACGTGCTCGCGGGTGGGTTGCCCTACGGCGAGGTCGCCCTCAGTGCAGCAGTCGCCGCCCGCAAGCAGGGGCTCGACATCCGCATCGTCAACGGCGGCGTCGCCACCGTCGCCGACATCCTCTGGGTAGTGAAGCCCGACAGTCCGGTGCGCTCCATCCAGCAGCTGGCCGGCATGAAGGTCGCCTATACCGGACCGAAATCGGTCACCGACATGCTGCTCGTCATGGTGTTGGAGAGCGCGGGCGTCGCACTGCAGCAGGTGACCCGGGTGGCCACGGGCGGCATCGGCCCTGGCCTCGTCGCCCTCGACCAGAGTGGCGTGGTGGCGGCACCGATCATGGACCCGATCTGGAGCCGCGAGCAGGACAGGTATCGGCCGTTGTTCTTCGTCAAGGATGTCCTGCCGCCGATGATGCAGACCGTCGGCATCACCACGCCGGCGTTCTCCCGGAGCAACCCCGACAAGCTGCGGTCCATCATCGCGGCGCGGGCACGTGCGGTGGATGACATCTACGCCCATCCCGAGGAGGCCGGCGTCATCTTCGCCCGCACTTACGCCTTGGCCGAGCCGCTCGGCACCGCCGCGGTGCGGAACATGGCCGCGCTGCACTACTGGTCGGACGGCCGCCTCGACCTGAAAGCGATGGACGAGATGGTGCGCGGGCTGCGGATCATGGGCGAAGTGGACGGACCGATCGACTGGAGCAGCCTCGTGGACGACCGGTTCCTCACCTCCGCCCAGAAAGCGCCGCCGTCATGACCGTGGCCGGGTTGATGCCGCAGGCCCGGCCAGGCGATCGCCGGCCGGCCCTGGCGGAGCAGGCGCATGCCAGCCTGTCGGGAGTGACGCGGGTCTTCCCCGGCCCGGACGCAGCTTCCGCCATCCACGCGCTTGGGCCAGTGAGCCTCGACCTGCAACGGGGCGAGTTCCTCTCCATCGTCGGTCCGTCCGGCTGCGGCAAGTCGACGCTGCTCGACCTGCTCGCGGGGCTCGGCCGTCCCAGCCAAGGTACCATACGGTTCGAGGGATCGCCGGTATGCGGCGTGCCCGACGGCATCGGCGTGGTGTTCCAGGAAGACGCGAGCTTTCCGTGGCTGACAGTGCGCGACAACGTGGCGTTCGGGTTGCGCCAGGCCGGCGTGGGTGCCGCGGAGATCACCCGGCGTGTGGATCACGCGGTGGGCTTCATGGGCCTTCGCGACTTCGTGGCGGCCTATCCAGCCCAGCTTTCCGGCGGAATGCGCCAACGCGTGTGCATCGCCCGCACCCTGGTGACGCAGCCCCGCCTGGTGCTGCTCGACGAGCCATTCGGCGCCCTGGACCAGCAGACCCGCCTGCTCATGGGCGACGAGCTGCTGCGCATGTGGCGGGAAACCGGCGCCACGGTGCTGCTGATCACCCATTCGCTGGACGAAGCCGCCATGCTCTCGGACCGGGTCGGCGTCATGTCCGCCCGGCCTGGGCGATTGATCGAGGTTGTGTCGACCCGGTGGCCGCGCGAGCGCGACAGCCGGCTCGTCTCCGAGCCGCGGTTCGGCGAGTTGGCGGGCCATCTTTGGTCCGTGCTGCGCAGCGAGTCGCTCAAGGCCGTCGGCCGGGCCGTCCCGGTCGAAGATGCAGGTCGTGCATGAGCCGGGCTGGCCTCTCCGCCGGGTCCGGCCTCAAACGGATCTCGCATCCGCGTGGTCGCCCGGCGTTGACGGCTGCGGGGTGGAGCCGCCTTGGCTTGGTTGCCGGCGCTGCCGTGCTGCTGGAGCTGGCGTGCCGGAATGGGTGGATCAGCCGGACCACTCTTGTGCCACCCTCGGAGGCGGCAACCCGGCTTTGGGTTCTGCTGCGCGCCGGCGCGGCTGGCCCAGCCGCCTTCTCGACGCTGCGCAACGCAGGCCTCGCGCTGCTCCTCGCGCTCGGCGCCGGTCTGCCGGCGGGGGTGGCGCTGCACGCCCTGCCCCGGCTGCGGCGAGCGCTGGATCCCTTGCTGGCCAGCTACTACGCCGTACCGTTCTTTGCATTCTATCCCGTGCTGGTCGCGCTGCTCGGCATGAACAGCCTGCCGATCATCGCTGTCGGCTTCCTGTTCGCCGTGCTGGCCATCGTGCTCAGCATGCTGAACGGATTGGACCGCATCCCGCCCGTGTTGCTGAAAGTCGCCCGCCTGCACCACATGGGCCGGCTCTCCACCGCCCTGTCCGTGCAGCTCCCGAGTGCCGCCCCCTACGTGTTCACCGGCCTGAAGCTGGCGGTCGCCTATGCGCTCATCGGCGTGATCGCCTCCGAGTTCATCCTCTCGGACCAGGGCCTCGGCTACGCCATCGCCTACGCCTACAACGATTTCGACATGCCGACGATGTATGCGCTCATGCTGCTGCTGATCGTGGTGGTCACGAGCATCAACCTGGCCTTGCACGCCTGCGAGCGGCGCTTCTCCCTCCGCCGGGGACGGCAGTGATGGCTGGCGCAGCATCCTCTGCCATCACTTCATTGATCCCGCGACGGGGTCAACGGAGGGCCTTGCGTGTTTGGGACACTGTCCTGGTGCTCCTGCCGCTGATCGCCGTTTGGCAGGTTCTCTCCTGGTGGACAGGCAGCGTGGCGCTGGCCTCGCCCGTCGCGACCGCTGCCCGCTTGGCCGGCCTGGTCGCCACGTCCGCTTTCTGGGGCCATGTCGCCGAAACCTTCGCAGCTGCATCCACGGCATTGCTCATTTCCGGCGTGGCCGGACTGGCACTCGGCATCGCGCTGGGTGCGCACCGCTTCTCCGGCGAGGTGGCGGAGCCGCTCCTGATCGGGCTCTACACGCTGCCCAAGCTGACCCTCTACCCGCTCGTCCTGACGCTTTTCGGCTTGGGCATGCCGGCCAAGGTTGCGTTCGGCACGATGCATGGGCTTGTCCCGATCGCCCTGTTTGCGATGAACGCCATACGGGCCATGCCGCCGGTGCTGTTGCGCACCGCACGGGCGTTGCGGCTCTCGCCCGCGGCGACGGTGCGGACGGTGATGCTTCCCGCGGTGCTGCCGGAGCTTGCGACGGGCCTGCGGGTCGGCACCTCGCTCACGCTGCTTGGCGTGTTGATCGGCGAGATGTTCGCATCCCAGCGCGGCCTCGGCTTCCTCATTGCCAACGCGGTCGGCCTGAACGACACGGCCACCATCCTGGCGGTGACGCTGCTTGTGGCAGTCATCGCGGTCGCGACCAACACGGCGCTGCTCGCGGTCGAGCACCGCCTGCGCCATTCCGCCTGACAGCTTTCGGAGAGAACCATGGCACTCCAGTTCACCGACGAACGCCCCGCCGACGATGCGTCCCTGAGTGCGGCCGACCGCGCCTACCACTGGATGCGCGATGCCATCCTGTCGGGCCACCTCGCCGCCGGCAGCTCGCTGAACGAGCGGGAGTTGGCAGAGAAGATCGGGGTCAGCCGCACGCCGGTGCGCGAGGCGCTGCGCCGCCTGGAGCAGCAGGGCATGGCCAAGGCCCGGCACAATGCAGCCTCCACCGTGGTGACATGGACCCGGCACGACATCCACGAGGTGTTCCAGCTCCGCGCCACACTGGAGGGGCTGGTCGCCTCGATCGCCGCGACGCGGGCCACGCCTGAGCAGATCACGGAACTTGAAGGCCTCTGCGACACGATGGAGGCGGCATTCGCTGACCATTCGGTCGAGCGCACCGAACGGTTGAACCAGGCCAGTGCGGGAAACGAGCGTTTCCACAAGATCCTGCTCGATGCCACCGAAAGCGAGCGTCTCGGCGTTCTGCTGTCGTACCTGTCGAATACCCCCTTCGCGTTCCGAACCTACCGTTGGTTCAGCGACGCCGAGCTTTTGCGCAGCATGGCGCATCACCGCGACATCGTCGGGGCGCTGAGGGTCCGGGATGCGGATTGGGCAGCGAGCAGCCTACGCGCCCACATCATGGCGAGCCGCGCCAATCTGTTGTCGCGGGTGGTGGTCACGCCGAAGCAAGGCCGTGGCAAGCTTAAGGCGGGCAAGCTCCAGCATGACGATCTGATGTTGACCATCCCAACAGCGGACGGCATGCCGCAGCCGGCCGATCCAGGCCCCGTCTGGCCGCAAGATCGCGGGTCCGGGCCGTCGGGACGAGGCAGCCGGCGCGCCTCGAATGGCGTGCATGCGCGGCCGGAGACCGTGCGATGACGCTCAACCTGCGACAGCGATTGATGGCCCGGCAAGAGGCCAAGGACTTGATCGTGGCTCCTGGCGTTTACGACATGATCTCGCTCCGCCTGGCTGACCGGCTCGGCTTCGAGGCGCTCTACATGACCGGCTACGGGACGGTCGCCTCGCACCTCGGCTTGCCGGATGCGGGCCTTGCGACCTACTCCGACATGGTCGGCCGGGTCGAACGCATGGCGCAGATGGCGAGGACGCCCCTGATCGCCGACGCCGACACCGGCTATGGTGGGCTGCTGAATGTCGAGTACACCGTCCGCGGCTACGAGCGCGCCGGGGCGGCCGCCATCCAGATCGAGGACCAGGAGTTTCCGAAGCGTTGCGGGCACACCCCCAACCGCCGGGTCATCGACGCCGAGGAGATGGTTCTCAAGGTCAGGGCCGCGGTCGAAAGCCGCGCCAGCCGGGACTTCCTGGTCATCGTGCGCACCGACGCACGCACGTCGCTCGGGCTCGACGAAGCCTTGCGCCGCGCCGAACTCTATGCTCGGGCCGGAGCGGACATTCTGTTCATCGAGAGCCCAGAGACCGAACCGGAGCTGGAGCGCATCGCCACGGCATTTCGTGGCAGCACATGGTTGGTCGTCAACATGGTCGAGGGTGGGCGCACCCCCATTCTTGGGGCGCGTGACCTGGCGCAATTGGGTTTTGCCATGGCGATCTACCCGGCGACCGGCTTTCTCGCAGCGGCTGCGGCAGTGGAGCGCGTCTACAAGGACCTGCTGCAACACGGCTCGTCCACGCCGGCAGCCGACCGGCTCCTGAGTTTCGACGCGATGCACTCGTTGATGGGCTTCGACGAGGTTTGGCGGCGTGATCGAGAGCTGAGCACATCGGCGCGTCGCTGACCTATGGATGAAAGTAGAAACCAGAGCTTCGAAAAGGCGAGGCTTGCATAGAGACTTACTATGCCGAATTTCAATGATGAATCACCGTTATTTTCCACTGAAAAGCAAGTTGCTGCTCCTGGAGCGAATATGGCCTCCCAGATTCTAGACCTATGCACAATACTAGAGATGGCCTTAGCTGAGTTCACAATGGCACAAACTCAACTTGACAGTGGGTATTGGACGTCCTCTCCGATGGCTGATGTAGAGCCTGCACTTCGTCGGATCAGAGCGGTGCGCCGACAGTGTGGTAAGCTGGCAGACGAATTGCTTGAGATGTTACCGATGACACCCCACGAGAATACCGCTGTGAACAAAGTCCTAACAGCATACCTCGCACAGGTCGATGCTGACCGAATGACATGCCATCCGCGCATCAATACTGCTCTCGATAGTGAGCTGCCCGATCCGGGAGCGACCTCTTCAGAAACCAAGTCGGCTCGGATATTCCCGTTGAACATCATTCCCTGGAAGGGATGGCCTAAGGTGAGCTTTCTACCAAAACTTCGTTGATCCAGCCGGCAAATGTATGAGTGTCATCCACGGTCTGGAATGCACGTCGTCCGTACTGCCAAAAGGCGTTTGCGCCACTGGAAACTAGCGTCTGAGAGGAGAACTCTTGGAGGCTGTCGTGCATACCTTTCTTCTTTCCACAGTAATCATTCTTCTACCCTGCATTGCTTTGGCGCAGTCGCAATGCGTCCTTCCATCGACGCAGGGCCTGGTGGCAGGCATGACGATACCGCCCGGCGTAGCCAAATCCACCCAGGGCAGTGCTCATACGATTGAGCCTGGCGGTGGATCAAGCCGCACGCCAATGCTCAGCGTTGACACTCCTGCACTGGATCACGTCGTGGCGGCTGGGGCCACGCTGATTGAGGCAGGCAATTCACACGGCTTGCGTATCGTCATTGCCCGCAACGACGGTCAGTTCATGCGCTTTTACGTCTCGCCAGATGGCCAAGCTGTTGTGGCTGGCCTCATGGCTGAGCTGTCGACAGCGGAGCTACTGACGATGGCACCCGGTCAGGTCACGGAGCTGGGCAGTCTGCATGGCTTACGAGGCATGTTCGTCCGCAACGCCGGACAGTTCCAAGTCTTTTATGCCAGCCCGGACGGCGAGCGTGTGATCCCTGGCGCCATGTTCGACGCCCAAGGCAAGAACCTGACCCATGACCAGGTCGCCGCCATTCCGGGGACAGTCCCGACAGTGGCGATCGGCGATGCAGCCAACCATGTGGCGGCCCAGGTTCACGCACCCGATGCGTCACTTCTGAAAGCGCTCGAGGCGACTACGTACGGCACGGTCGGTTCACCCTCGGCGCCACGGCTTTGGATGTTCATCGATCCACTCTGCGCTTGGTCGGTGAGGGCCATAGGCCAGCTGCGTACCTACGTGAACGCCGGCCGCGTGCAGCTTGCCGTCATCCCGGTTGCCGTGCTCGACGCCGAGGACCAGGGCCGCAGCACCATAGCGGCTAGGGCCATGTTGAGCCTTTCGCAGGAGGCGATGGTTGCAGCCTGGAGTGACAACAAGCTGGGCGAACAAGCCGAACCCGTGGCCGACCAGCGTCTCTCAAACAACATGGCAGTTGTCGCGGCGATTGGGCTGCGCGGCACGCCCACCTTTATGTGGCGCAAGCCGGACGGCACAGAGGGTCGTGGGGACGGCTTGCCGAACGACGTGGATGCCTTCATCACCTCGATCGGGAAGTAGGCCATGGACCAGTTCCCAGACCTCAACTCTTCCGAACGCCCTATCCCGTCCGATAGTAGGCCAGGCGGTCCTGTTGATCATCCAGCCGAAGCAAGTCAGTCCCGACATCCCCGGAGCTGGATTTGGCGCGGCACCAAGCTTGTGCTCGGTGCGCCGCTATCCGCCTTTCCGCTGGGGCAAATCACCCGGAACGGACAGCAGCTCGGCAGCCTCGTGTCGTACCTGCGCCAAGGCCCCAAGCCACCGAGAACCGTGCCGCAGCATCGGGAAGGCAAGCTGGACAAGGCAGCAACGGCGTTCGTTTACGAGATGTCGGAGACCGAGCTGGAGAACTTCCTGAGCTTGCGTCGCCGACAGACAGCTCGAATGGCGTACTGTGCTTTCGGCCTTGGCTGCATATCCGTGATTGCTTGGCTGCTGAGGCTGCTTAACCTGGATGCGACAGGGCAGCGATCGATGGCGGCGCTGCAATTTGCTCCGTTCTGCCTTATTTTTTTCCTGATCGCGTTCAAGCAGGCGCACGTCAATTGGCAGCTGCGGACGGGGCTGGTGGGGTCGGCTGGCGACTACCTGCGCTCGGCCGAGCCGTTCTGGCCGCGTTCGTAAGCTAGAACGTGCCGGGCGGCGCAAGGGCGGCGCCGCCCGAAGCCCCGGTCGCCCAGGGTGCGTTCTCGTAGGGAGGACGCCCTACCTCCACGCTGGGATCGGCGGGCTTCACGATCGTGCCGTTGCGGTTCCACACCGGCGGGGTCCAGGTCGCGTTGACCTCGCCATAAGGCGCATAAGGATTGTAGTAGGGGTGCCGCACCGTTGGCGCGGCTGGAGCATTGTAGTCGCGTGCGGACTTGATGTTGCCGCTGCTGCAGGCAGACAAAAACATCATTAACGACGCGACCATGATAGTACGATACGAGAGCATGTTGAACCTCTATGTTGTGAGATGCAGCATGCAGAGGAACGGCGCAAACATCTAAGTCTGAGTAGACTTTGTAGTGAACGCTGTCTGATGTTAATCGGCTTTTGACGGATTCAATATAGCATTTGCAATCCGGACATAGCTCTGCAACAACTCATAATCCTCACCCCATATCCTGACCGAGGTTTCCAGCTCCTGAATGCGCTGCCATAAAGCCTGGTTCTGCTGCCGGAGCGCTTGGTTCTCGGCCATGACTGCCCCGACGTTGACCGGCACTTCACCTCGAAGACGGGCCGCGAACGCCGACACCACCTCCATCCGTCCTTGATGCGCGTGCTCGGCCTGACGTCCTAGCCCGCATTATTCACGAGAAATGCGCGATCAAAGCCAAACCGTTGATATCGCTCACAACTATGCGAATGGGCTGTTTGATGAAGTTTTTTGCAATGAAATTTCT
>JAABUV010005500.1_pt1 | contig 14414 bp, 18 predicted proteins | sample 5559971 | NCBI WGS metagenome assembly JAABUV01 (sample SAMN10711881, study PRJNA513362) | rock metagenome | isolation source: Antarctica rocks | place: Antarctica: Victoria Land, Knobhead nord | collected 2015-12-19
ATGTCGCGCGACACCTGGGCGTGGTGCTCGGTCTCGAAGAACCCGGCGTCAACCGGCGGACGCGCCAGGCTGTAGTGCCGCATCACCTCGGTGAGCATCAGCCAACGCCCCTTCTAGGGGCAGAAGGCCCAGCGACGCAAAAACGCACGGTAGCGGCTTGCACGCAATGTTATGGGTCGAGGTGGGCGTTGCAGCAAACCCCTGATCCAGCGAGGCTCGGCCGAGATGAGATCGGCCGAGGCGCTGGTATTGCACGCAGTGTCATCCCCCGCGTTAGACCCCCCGTTTGCTGCGTGCAATACACCGGCCCCGGCGGCGATATCGCGGCCATTCCGCCTTGCATTCCATGATTGCACGCAATGAATCGCCACTTCATGCCGATGCCGGACCGACAATGGTCGGTTCCGGGTCGGTAGCCCGGAAAACAGCCCTAAACAGCCTCTCTTACCGTGCAGTTTTACGCGGATGGGCCTTCCGGCCCAGGTAGCGGCGTCAGCACCTGCAGCCCGGTCAGCGGGCCGGCAGCGCCGCCGAACATCAGCGGATACGCATTGGCTGCCGATACGGGCGCTGCTGCTGTGATCGCTGCCGGCGCAAGCTGAAGTTGCCGCCCGGTCGCCAGTCCATCCCCATCGGTCGCGTTGTCGTAGATGCCGCTGCCGGTGATCGCCGCCGTGTCCGCGTCCGCCAGGCGATACCACACGTCCAGCGCCTGCGTGTCGGCCGGCACCGCGGCCAGCATCAGGTCAATCTCGGTCGCGCTCACGATGGACAAGCTGCTGATAGCCAGCGCCCCGGTAAGCGTCCCGGCTGGATAGACCGTGAACTGGTTGGCAGGCGTCCCCACCGCGGCCAGCGCAGTACCGCCCGCGCTCGGCGTCACGGCCAGCTTCACCACGGCGCTGCCTACGGTCCGGGTGGCGCCGGCAAGGCTCGGGCCGGGCTTGTCCGCCGCCAGTCCGATCAGGCCCATGAAGGCGCGGTAGAACGCACGCGCCGTCGGCACACGCCCAGCTTGGTTGGGGTGCGTCCCATCGGAGCTGATGCCCATGTCCAGCGCGGCCACGTAGCGGGCGCGGGCGTCGCTGGCGACGTAGGCCAGGGCGCCAGAACGGATGGCTTGCACCTGCGCCGGGGTTCCCCAAAACGTGGTGTTCAGCGCCGGGATGGAGCAGATCAGGCGCGGGAAAGCCCCCAGGGCACCGCCTGGCCCGGCATAGTGCGCCGCCAGGTCGTTGAACAGGGACGCGAGCAAGCCCTGATAGGTCGCGGCACCCATGCCATTCTGCGCGTCGCTGTGGCCCTGCATCCAGATTAGGGCGCCGACACGCCCCACTTGGTCCAGCGTGGCCCGCAGCGTCGCGTAGTTGGCCTGGCCGGGCTGCCAGGTCGTGATGCTTGACCCGCCGTAGGTGAAGCCCACAAGCGCCGACATCACGCCAGCTTGCCCGGTCACCAGCCGCAGGAACTCCGCCGCGAAGGCACTGCCGTAAGCCGTGCCATCGGCAGGAGTGGCCCACTGCGTCAAGGACGGCGCAACGTAAGGAGCGTTGCCGTCCTCGGTTTTCATTGACGGCGCGAACTCGTAACCATTGGCTGCGAGGCTGATGCCGGATGATGATATGGTGCCCTCGGGACTCCAGCCCGCCACAAGCATGTTGGTCGCCAAGCTTTGCCCGGCCACGGCCACCACCTCGCCGACCCCGAACGGCTGCGTCCCCAGCGCTGCATGGGTCGTGTCTCCGTTGGCCCGCACGTCGAAGAGGTAGCGGTAGGGGCTGGCCGGGACCGTGGGGATCAGGGCAGCGGTGCCGGCGAGCAGCGGCCCGCCCAGCGGGGTCCAGTCCTGGCGCACGGGGTTGCCCGCGGCGTCGGCGTCGCGCAGCCGGAAGTCCAGCGTTGTGACCGGGGCGGACACGGTGACGGACACCGCCACTGCGCCCGCACCCTTGCCGAACAGGCCACCCGTGCGGGTGTCGCGCTGGTAAATGCGGGTTGCTGTGGGCTGGGCTATGGAGAGGCTTAGCGGCGGCGCTGGGGTGCCGTTCAGCACGCCCGTCGCGAGCACTTCAGCGCGGAGGGCGTCTATTTTCGTGTTGGCGCTGGCTGCGGCGGCGAGGTCCTTGGTTGAGAAGGCCATCTTATGCGGCTCCGCGTGCGTGGGGTGTGGGATCGATCGCATCGTCAGCGAATGGCCGGATGCTCATGCGTGCTCTCCCTGTTCGACAGCGGCTAACTGCCTGCCCCAGGCATCGCCCGGCGGATGTTCAGCCGGGGTGCAATTGCCCGCGGCCCCGGCCTTCGCCAGCATGGGGGTTGTCGAGACACCCATGGAGGACTGGATGACGCCGGCTGAGATCGAAGACCGCCTGTTGCGCTTTGAAGCGCAAATCGCGGTCGGACGCTTCGTGGTGCTGGACCTGCTCTGCCGCCTCTCCCCAGCCGAACGAGTAACTATGAATGCTGGCCTCAGCGAGTTCGCCACTGCACTCAGGACCGCGCGAGATGGCCCAGCGGATGCCGTGCCGGAAGCCTTGGCGACCCACATGCTGAACGAGGTCAACGTGTACCTCGAATTGTCAGGCAAGTCGTTTCTGGCGCCTGGGGGCATGACGGTGAACTTTGGCTCCCCGCCGTTTTCGGAAACATGAAGATGCCGTCGTGGGTAACGCGGACTATTCCGCCCGCCCCATTTTGAATGGTGAACCCCATGCCTCGTGCGGCCTGCCGAGCCGGCTCCGTGAACCACAGAATCAGGCGCCCTATGGCGCGGCGTATAGGGATGATGTCTCGGAACATGGCGGCCTACCGCGTCAAACTGTTGCGTGGCGCAGCCGCGTAGGACGCCCCACCAGGCGTCACCACCGGCACGAGGTCGTTCTGCCGCACCGCAAACCTCTGGATGGCAGGACGGGGCTGATCGGGCTGGTCCTGGTCCGGCTGGTCGCCGGCCTCGGACGCCGATGCCAGCGGCACCTGCAGCAGCCTTGATCCCAAGTCGCCCATCATTCAGCAGGAGCCGCCGCCACCGCGGGGCTACTCGCCGACAGCCGCTCCAGCCAGGCCTGGAGGGCGTCAGAGCGGACGAGCGTGCGGCGGCCGATGTGCAAGACTTCCGGGCCGTCACCGGCCTTGATGCGCTTGTCGAGGTAACGCCTGGAGATGCGCGCGCGACCGGCGGCTTCATCCTTCGTCAGAACATCAAAACCCATACGGCACCTGCCAGAACAGAGTGCAACGAAGGATAATGGCTCAATAGATCGTATTCAAGCCTGTTCTTGTCAGTTCCTGCCAAGACGGCCTTTAGTGCATCAGTGTATTTTACACACTCACACCCACACACTTCTTTTATTGTTTTCTTGCTCGTGATTATTTTGTTGTAGCGGAAATCCTCGACAATCCCAGCAACGTGGCGTTAGACCGGGCGGGTTTGAAAAGAACGCCAACTTGGCGACTCTTCTGTTGCGGAAGATACGGCTGAGCGGACAGGTTACAGCCGGCATCCGCAGTCCGCTGGCCCATAAGTATCCGGTTGAACCGGATACCTCTTGCGTGTGCGTGCGAAGGCGTGCAAGGTGGTGGGGTATGACCCAACCGAGGCAGGCAATATCAAGGATAGCGGGAGGCCTGGATGTTCCCAGTGCCGTTTCCGAGAACACCTTGGAGTTTGCGCAGAACGCCGGCCTGATCCGTGTTGGACGTCGCGGCGGCGGTAAGGGTGGGGTTGAGCTTATCCCCACCGAGACGATCAACTGGAACTTGGGACACTGCGCCGAGCCGCGTAGCGAGATGGGCCGGCTGGTTTCAGCTTGGCGTGCTCTCGTGCCTGTTGATCATCCGCATTGGATGACAACGCCGCTCTTGGCTGAAAAGGAGCGCCTGCAACGGGGGTGTTGCTTTGGGATGGCCAGCATTGAGCTGGATGCCTATCGCGATGCCGTTGATAGCCTGCCAAAGGTGGCGACCGAAGCAGGATGGTCTGGGAACGGCGACGAGAAATGCTACCGCGTTCTTCCTGGGGGGTCGCTGGGCGAAGCGCTGGACCTGTTTGTTGACTACCTCTCGTATCCGGCAGCCGCCCCGCTGCGGAGGTCCCTGCACAGCGACGGCACTTTTTCGTTGCACATACACTACGACGGCACCGCCCGGATCTCGCTGAAAGATCACAGCCAGGGACAGCTTGTGTTCAATACCTTCTATCAGCCGAAAGGCTTCAAGTTCTCCAAGAGGCCAGGGCTGTCCCGCGACGTGACCATCGCTTTCAAGGTGTTCGAGACCGCCGCCGATCTGTGGGCGGATAGCCGGGCGCACCTTGGGGTCAACAAGTTTCCCGTTTCGCCTGGGGGTGAAGGATCGCCTCCCAGGAACGAAAACGCCGAACTCCATCCTGCCAGGGATGAAAGCTCGGCGTCCGTTACTAACCGCCAAAGCATTGAAGGCGCACTTTCGCACACACAACAAGGCAAAGCCGGGGGCCTACACAACCCCATCGGTAGCGCGTGTGTGTGCGAGAATGCAATCCCCTCTGTGTTTGGCGGACGGCTTCTCTCGCAACCGCTACTGACGGAGGCCCCCATTGGGCAACGCCGCTGCACACACCTTCACTCCTGACCATCCTACGCCGCCTCTGATCAACTCGCCCAACCGGGTTCCCGGCTCGCAAATCATCCGCGAGCTTGAGGCCCTGACCGGTCAGGGCTGCCCGATTACGTTCCGGCGCCTAATCGACTTGGCGGCGAGCAATCGCGTGCCGCTGGACATGAAAGGCGGACGCTGGGGGGTGGAGCGTCATCGGTTGACCGAGGTAGCGGAAGCTCTCGGGATGACCGTCAGGGCGAATAGCCCGGCTCCTGCTCTCTAAGAAATCGGCCCCACCCGCGACGCCGGCCATGGCGTGTGCAAGTGGAGCCGGTTCTAGGATTGCTACGCTGTACGCTGTGCCCACGGCCTTATAGCATCAGTCCGCCCGGAGTTCCAGGCACCGTTTGCGCCGCGTCACGTTCGCCATGGAGCGAGCATGATGTCATCCACCTTCTTGCCTTCACCCAAAGTGTCACCGCCCGTCGCCGCTCAGGCGGCTTCGCCTCGGCAGACTAAACGGCGTCGCAAGCCGGCACAGACCGTCACCCTTGCCGTCGATCACCGCGCCATCCTGGCCCGGCGCCTAGACATCCTGGCCGGCTGCGAGCTGCAGCACGGTCATCACCTTGCGGCGGAACGGCTGGCGCTGCGGGCGCAGACGTTACGCGAAGCGGGGGCGTCAGCATGACGGTCACGATGGGTTCCTTCGCGGCATGTGACCGCACACGCGACCCCGACGAGCAGTTTGCGGAAATCCGTCAAAAGGTGGTGGATAGCCTGCACCAGACCTTGGACAATGCGAAACACGGTGCGTTGTTCCCGACGTTCCTGGTTGAAGCCATCGAGAATGAGGTCTGGAAGCACCCGCGCAAGCTGACGCACAACACCTTGTCTCCGATGACGCTGCGGGAGTTCGTCAAGCGCGGATACCCCAATGGGTTGGGCACCAGCTTCGACGTGATTGAGAAGCTGATCACCGGCAACGAGCGGGCCATGCTCGCTTGGGACAAGGCGGTGCGTGAGGACCAAGATGCGCAATCTGCCCAGCTTTCGGACCGCGGTCGGGCGGAGCGGGAAGCTGAGAAGCAAATGCGCCCCTTGGCCGTTGCCATCCTTGCCTGCCCCGGTGACATAGCTACTGCGCTGTCACACGCGCTGCTTGATGGCGGGCGGCGCCAAGCGCTCAAGGCGCTACTGGACGCCGGCCTGCGGGAGGCTGGTCGGTGACCGCCCTGCAGGAGGGCGTCCAGCGCGTCAACGACGAAGCCGGCGGCCTGCTGACGCTGCAGGTCATCCAGCGCCAGGATATGCCGGCGATCATCGCTGATGCCATCTGCGGCAGCGCGGAAGCGGCGCAGCTCATGCGCCTCACGAACCAGGTCTTGGCGAACATCCAAGGCGCACCTCGCCAGAAACCGATGCTGTGCGGCTGCTGCCCCCGGGCGCTGCGTGGCGGCCGATACGCCATCATCATCGCCCGGCCGGCCTGCGACGATCCTACGCAGGGGCTGTCCTTGGCGATCTGCCGCAAATGCGGGCCGGACTTCGACGCCATCCAGGCGAAGGCTGCAGTCGCACTGGCTCGCATCTGGCCGAACCTGCGCCGGGTCACAATCACGCATCCGGGCGGGGGCGGACGGGCGTGAACGCCGCCAACCTGGTCCGCGGCGATCGCGCCCGGCCTCGCCTGCCGGTTCAACCGCACCTGCGCGTCGTGGATGACCGGCTCAGGACGCCGGCACCGGGTTTCGAGTGTCCAGTCTATTCCCGCGTCAATGGCAGGTATCCCGTGTTCGTCGGGTTCCTGCCAGTCGCGGAGGCCCTGGCCTTGCTGGTGGCGGGGGAGGGGTGACGGTGCCGCTGTCGCCTGCGGAGCGGCGAAAGTTGGTCGGCATCTTGGGGATGTTGGGATCAGCCCATGACGGCGAACGTGCCGCGGCGGCAGCGCTGGCATCGCGCCTGGTGCGCGATAAGGGCCTGGGCTGGGATGACCTGATCTTGGCAGACGGTCCTGAGACACGGCAGGCGCCGGGTGGAACGCAGGACGGGCGTGGTTCCCGGTGGCAGGACGGTGACACCCTGACAACCTGCCTGCGCTGGTTGGGTGAACTGACGCCTTGGGAAACGCGGTTCGTCATGGACCTGCGGCAAAAGCGTCGGCTCTTGACGCCCGCACAACGAGCAAAGCTTGAACAGATCGCGGACGGGTTGCGGGCGCGGGGGCTGTCGTAGTGGACGGCGGCGACGACAATTTGGACGAGCTGCGGGCCGCGCTCCGGGCTGATGCCGGCAGCGTGGCGGAAGCGCTGCTGGGTACCCCCAACAAAGGGTTGAGCACGAAGCACACTCTGCGCTGGGGCAACAAAGGCTCCCTCAAGCTGGAGCTGCGCGGTGCGAAAAGGGGCATCTGGCACTCGAAGGAGTCCGACGAAGGCGGCGACCTGCTGGCGCTCATTCGGCAGCAGCACGGGTGTGGGTTTGCGGACGCGGTGGCTTGGGCACGCGGTCAGACCGGGCTGCCGGCGGAGCTGCCAGACAACGAGACTGACCGGGCACGGCGGGCGCAGCAGGACGCCGATCGTCGCGCCCGGCAGGCTGAGGCGGATGCCCGCGGCCAGGCGGAGGCGGAGGAGGCACGGCGCTCCGGCGCTGCCTGGGCGCAGTATATCGCCCGGGATGCCGTGCCGGCGGATGGCACGCCTGCGGACTGGTATCTGCGCCAGTGCCGCGGCATTCCGCGTCCGGCCGGCGGCTGGCCCGCTGTCGTGCGCTGGCATCCGGGCTACCGCGCCCTCGTCCTGGTCGCCACGCGGACGGATGGCATGGTGCAGCGCATCCAGCGCGTCCACCTGGGCGCCTCTGGCGGCAAGGTCAGCGTCGAGGAGGTCGAGCAGCGCGGGCTGGTGGCGGTCAAGGTCACAAACGGGCCGCAGGCCGGTGCCGTGGTGCGCCTGCCGGGTGATGCCGCGGGCCCGCTGTTGCTGGCGGAGGGGCCGGAAACCGGCCTCGCCGTGTGGTCGAGCACGGGATACGAATGCTGGATTGCCCTGGGCGGTATCGGCGGTGTCGATCTGCCGCAAGGACGCCGCGTGGTGGCGATCTCCGATGACAACCCGTCGCGCCACGACGCCAAACAGGGGGCTGCGGCGCGCGCGCTGAACAAGGCCATGGCGGCATGGCGGCAGGCTGGGATTGACCTGGTTGTGGCGACGCCCTGGGAAGCCCGGCGACGCGACAAGAGCGACTTGGCGGACGTGATCCTTGCCAACGGGTCCGCTGCCGTTTGCAAGCGCATCCAAGCGGCGCTGTATCCTCGTGCGGCGACTGTAAAGCGGTTGCCCCTAGCGGACGCCGAACGGGCCGTGGCGGAGGCCGTGGGCGCGTTCTTCGACAAGGTGGATCGCATATCGTCGGAGCGGGTCGAGTGGGACCGGAAAGCCGCAGCAGCCATGCAGGCGAACCTGCAGGATGACGGCGACGGCGCGGCCCCTCTGGCGCCGCTGTCCGACGCCGAGCCTGCGCCGATGGGGCTGGACGATTGGGCCGCTTGCCTGGATGCGCCGGTCGAGCCGCGGGAGCCTGTCACCTTCACACACGGCGTTCGGGTGGACGTTGGCGTCGGCAAAAGCCACGCGGCCCGGGAGGAGGTCGGCCGGGTCCTGACAGCGATGCGGGCACGCGGCGACACTCGCATCCTCGCCATTGCCGTGCCGGCCCATGCCCTCGGAGATGAACAGGCAGCGGCATGGCAGGCCCTGCCTTCCGTTCAGGCTGCCGGGCTACGGGTTGCCGCTTGGCGAGGTCGAGGTGCACTGGATCCGGCGGACCCATCCTATGCCGACCCTGATGTGCCGGAGTCGGCCAAGGCGCGGATGTGCGGCGACCTGGAACGGGTGGCGGACGTTCAATCGGTTGGGCTATCGGCCCAAACGGCAGCGTGCAAGCGCACGATCAAGGACAGCGACGGCGCCCGGCGCACAGTGAAGTGCCCGCTGTTCGATGGCTGCGCCTACCAAGCGCAGCAGAAAGTGCGGGCCGATCTATGGCTGGTCGCGCATAACAGCCTGTTCCACGCCAAGCCCTCGGCCTTGGGCGAAGTCGCCGCGGTAGTCGTGGACGAAGCGGCCTGGCGGACGGGACTGGTCGGGGCGGAGGGGCGGCACCTGACCCTGACGTTGGATGCGCTGGCGTCTGAGAACCTGGGCGCGCTGAGCGGCGGTGGACGGGACCGGCTGCGCGATCTGCGCGGACAGCTCGTGACGGCGCTGGGCGGGATGGTGGATGGCCCGGTGCAGCGTGCGATACTGCAATACTTCAGCCTGAGCACATCCAGTGCAGCAGAAGGCCGCGGCCTTGAGTGGGAACGGAAAACCGACCTGCTGCATCCCGGTCAAAGCCGGGCCGAACGGCGCAAGGCGATGGAGCTCCTGGAGGAGAACAAGACGGTCGCCCGTTGCGCGATGGCGTGGGGCGCGGTGGGTGCGCTGCTGGCGCCCAATGGACCGGAAGCCTCGGGTTGGCTAGCGCTGGGCGTTGAACAGACTCGGGACGGCCCTGCGCGCGTGCTGCACCTCAAGGGGCGGCAGGACGTGGCGGACGGGTGGAAGGTGCCGACGCTGCTCCTGGATGCCCTGCTGCCGGTCGATCTGGTGCGCCCGTTCTGGCCCGATGTGGAGCTGGTGGCAGACGTGAAGGCGACGATGCCGCACCAGCATATCTACCAGGTCACTGACAAAACCTATGCGCTGTCCATGCTGGAACCACTCGGGGAGGAGGCCGCCAACACCAATCCGAAGGAAGCCCAGCGCCGGCTGAACCGACTGCGGGACATGCGGGCCGTGCTGGTGCGGGAAGCCGTGCGGTGGTCACCGGGGCAGGTGTTGGTGGTGGTGCAGAAGGCGGTCAAGGAAGCCCTGCTCGATCTGGGCGGGTTGCCGGGCAACATCGCCCTGGCGCACCACAACGCGGTTGCCGGCCGGGACGAATGGCGGAATGCGGCGGCCGTCATCGTCATAGGCCGCACCCTGCCCAGCCCTTCGGCGGTTGAGCGCATTGCGGAGGCTCTGACCGGGCAGGCGGTGCCGCCGCTGGACTGTTGGTATGAACGTGCCGATGCCGTGCGGGAGATGGTGGATGGGTCCACCATCCAGGCCGATGCAGACCGTCATCCACACCCGGTTGCCGAGATGGTGCGGTGGCAGATCGCGGAAGGCGGCTTGGTGCAGATCATCGGGCGGGGTCGCGGCGTGCGCCGGACTGAGGCGAACCCGGTGCACGTCCTCGCCCTCGTTGACGCGCCGCTGCCGATGCCGTTGGCCGGCACTCTCGAAGCGGCAGACGTGGAACCTGGGCCGGCTGACCTGATGCTGGCGGAGGGTGGCGTGGTGTTTGAGAACCCCACGGATGCGGCTGCTGCTTACCCGACTCTGTGGCCCAGCAAGGATGCAGCCAAGAAGGCCATCCAGCGGGGGAAGTTGGGGACATTCCCCTATTATAAGTCTTCAATAGGGGAATGTCCCCAACTTCGGCAGGTCAGCTACAAGCCTGCCGGACAGGGCAGGTCGGCAGCAGTAGCTTGGTATGACTCCCTGCTTTGCCCTGATCCCGAGGCATTCCTGACGGCACGGTTGAGTAAGCTCGTATGGTGCAGGGTGGGTGACGTTACCCCGCCCGATCCGCCGGAGCCGCCGCAACCGGAGCCGCCGCCGGCACCTCCATCGCCGCCTGCTGGTGACGATGAACCGCCTCCGGCATCTCCCGCACAGGGTTGGCCGCCGGTTAAGGAACCGGACGGCTGGGACCATGTAGAATCGGGTGAGGTCGAGCCCGCCGATACCGTGTGGCCCATGCAGGCGCAGGCGTCCTTCCTCGTCTGTGACGTGCCGTGGCTCCACCCTGAGGTGCCGGCCTATGCGGCGGCTGACGGTGGTACGGCGCTGCTCTGTCCCTTCTGCGGCCAGAAGCATCGGCACGGCGGGTTCGGGCACCGGCTGGCTCACTGCGCCGATCCGCAAGGGCGTGGCTACGTGCTGGTCGAGGTCGAGGCGGTGCCGCCTTGGCTGATCCACGGTGCGCCGGCAGCGCCGCCGATTGCGGACTTGCGACGGTGAAGCTTCACCGCTCTGGCTGCGAAACCCGTGCAAAAACGAGTCCGGAATGGCTTATACACATGAGTGAATGGAAAAACCCGTGTCAGGATTGAACCCCAAGCAGCAGCAGTTCGTCCGCGAATACCTAGTGGACCAGAACGCCACCCAGGCCGCGATCCGCGCTGGCTACAGCGCAAAGACGGCCTACTCTATCGGGCAGCGATTGTTGAAGAATGTTGAAGTCGCGGCGGCCATAGAAGCCGGCCGTCAGGTCCTCGCCATACGCACCGAAGTGACGGCGGAACGCACGCTGGAGCAGATGGCGCGGCTGGGCTGGGGCGACCTACGCAAGGCATTCTCGCCCGAAGGCAGACTGCTCCTACCTCACGAGTGGTCCGACGACACCGCCGCCTTCATTTCGTCCATTGAGGTCGTGACCCGCGGTGCTGGCGAAGGCGAGGTTGAGTATGTCAGCAAGATCAGGGCGGCCGACAAGCGGGCGGCCCTGGCCGACATCGCTCGCACGTTGGGAATGTTCAAAGACCGCATGGAGGTGAAGCACATCGGCGCGGTGTTCATCACCCCGCAGTGGCAGGCTGTGCAGGGCGCCATCATGGGGGCGTTGGAGCCTTATCCGGATGCCCGCGCTGCTGTGCTGAAAGCTCTGGAAACGGTGCTGTAGTGCAGCCGCTGGCCGGCCTCGGCCATAACAGCGGCCTGGCATTCAGCGCGGCGGACCTCGCCCGCGAGCTGCGCTATGCGCTCGACCCCGCGGCCTTCGCGCGGGAGCGGCTGGGCTTCAACCCCGATCCCTGGCAGGAGCGGGTGCTGCGCTCCGGGGCGCGGCAGACGCTGCTCAACTGCTCTCGCCAGGCCGGCAAAAGCACCACCACTGGCGCCATCGCCGCGCACACTGCTGTCTATAAACCCGGGTCACTCATCCTGCTGGTCAGCAAGGCCCAGCGGCAGAGCGCCGAGCTATTCGCCAAGGTCAGCGGCTTTCTAAAATCCTTGGACCCCGCACCTGGGTTTGAGGCGGACAACACGCTGTCCTGCAAGCTGGCGAACGGCTCGCGAATTATCAGCCTGCCCGGCGACGGCGACACAATCCGTGGCTTCTCCGCCCCGTCGCTGGTGATTGAGGACGAGGCGGCTTTCGTGACCGATGCGCTCTACCAGGCGATCCGCCCCATGCTGGCGGTGTCCAAGGGTAGGCTGATCCTGATGTCCACCCCGCACGGCAAGCGTGGCCACTTCTACGACGCGTGGCACAGTGGCGGCACCGGTTGGCAGCGGGAGAGCATCACGGCGCACGACGTGCCGCGGATCACCGCAGAATTCCTAGAACAGGAGCGAGCCGAGATCGGCGATTGGTGGTTCGCCCAGGAATACGAGTGCCGCTTCATGGATGCCAGCGACCAGCTTTTCAGTTCCGCATCCATCGCTGCGGCTGTCACCGCCGATGTCCAACCCCTGCAACTGAGGATATAAGGATGAGCGATCACATGAACATCGTGGCCCGGGCCAACGCTGCGCGGCGCGATCTGGAGCGGCAGCAGCTTCTGCCCAGCCTACCGACGACCCAAACCGAAACAGAGGCCGAGCCGACCGGCTTTGTCGTCGGCGTGGACCTCGGACAGGCCCGCGACTACACCGCCGTCGTGGTGAATGAGCGGTTGCAGGCCACCCGGACCATCACGCAGGCCGAGCGGCCCGGCCTGCCGTCTTGGGACCGCACGCAGCGCAAGACGGTGGTCTATCACCGCCTGACCTTCCTCCACCGCTTCCAGTTGGGCACCAGCTACCCCGACGTTGTTGAAGCCGTGCAGCGCATCCTGGTGCAGCTACCCGAGCGTAAGGACAAGGCCGATCTGGTGGTGGACGCGACCGGAGTGGGCCGGCCCGTGCTGGACACCATGCGGGAGAAAGGCTTGAAGCCGATCGGCATCACCATCACGGGCGGCGTGGACGTGACCGAGAAGGCGTGGGACGACATCCGTGTGCCGAAGCGGTCCCTCGCCGCCACCATGCAAGTCCTGCTGCAAACGAAGCGATTGAAGATCGCGGCGGGCATGGACCTGACGCCCTTGCTGACCCGTGAACTGGAGACGTTCAAGGTCAAGATCAACATCAACGGGTCCGAAGCCTTCGAAGCATGGCGCGAGCAGGATCACGACGACCTGGTGCTGGCTGCGGCATTAGCGGCGTGGCAGGCAGAAAACCGGAAAGTTGGATACGATTGCAGTATGGATTGGGTCGGCATAGGGCGGTGACACCTATGGCGTGCGCGACCTCAAGGGCAATGTAGTATCAGCTATGGTGCCAAGCGCCGCTGGACAGGCGAAGTATCTGCGGGTGGATCGGCAGAATGGCGGCCGCAACACTCCATTTCCAAGTAGGACATTTCTTGTCGTGCCTGCTCTGAGTGTCGGTGCGATGGTCCGTGTCGGCCCGTTTGTGATTCCTTTTTCGGGCCTCCCTGGCGTCTGACTTCTGGGAAGTGGCGCCAGGACGATCCCCGCCCCTACCTCTGTTGCTAGTAGGGGCGGGGCACTATCCGGGTGCAGGCATCATCTTGATCGCCCAATCCACTCTCATGAATAACCTGGCCGCCTGGACGATCTGGCGCTGTTCACCAAGTCTCATTCGCCGCTGCTGGATATTCAAATTTAGAGACGGTTCACGTATCTGTACTTTTCGGCATTCGCCCAATCACCTTTCCATCAGACCAGATTTCCACGAAGCGGTACGACACCGGGAACGTCGTGCCGACGCTGATTGCTTCGTGCATCGTCGCACACTCGTACCGTTTGGTTGTGGTGACCTTGCTGTCTGCATCCAATAGCCGGAACTCGTAAAGAGCCATAATCGCCTCCAAGCCCGTTTGATCCCAGCACGAATACGGGCCAAACGTTCACTTGGATGCACGCTGGAAAAACGGACTCCTTGAGGATTTGCACGCGGTGCGGGTGGCGGCTGCGATCAACTCCACCACCAGCCAAGGCACCCCAGCCGCCGCAAGGGAACGCGCTTTGCCCTCCGCCGTGCGCGCCCGTGCTGCTGAAAGCGGCGGGCGGCGGCGTTTTCTCAATCGCGGTGACATATTGATGCGCCGGCCCCTTCCCGCCGGCCCCTTCCCGCCGGGCGCCTGCTATCCGTGGGCGGCTGCAAGCGTCGGTGATGCCCGCTCCCGCTGTTCTCGTCGCCAAAGCGCAAGAGTGTGGTCCATGAACCCTGTATGAAACCGTGATCCGGTGATTGATGGGGTAGAGTGACGTGCGCTAAACGGCGATCATGTCCCCCGCCGCTCTGCGCGACTGCATGGCTGTACTGGGCTGGAGCGGCACCGCGCTGGCGGCGCAGCTCGGCTGCCAGCGTGCCTTGGTCCAGCAGTGGGCGCACGGCACAGCGCGCATCCCTCCAGCCGTCGCGCAGTGGCTGGTGCTGCGGGTTGACGCGGCGGTTCCCCTGCCGGTGCCAGTTGGATGGAGAACGCGGAGCGGCCGGGCCGAGTATCCAGGCGAAGGCGTCAGGGAGCCGCGCTGCGGGCGTGCGGAAGACTAGGCGCCGGCACCAACTGCACCGCCCAATCCGGCTCCCGGCTGCCCCCGCCTTCACGGTCGTGCCCGGCCACCAAATAGACCGGCGCCGGCTTGCCCCGGCAGGCGGAGCAGCGCAGCGCGCCCAGCACGCCCCTGAATGGACGGTCGCCCCGTTGAAGCAGCATCTTCACCGGATGCATGA
>JAABUV010005502.1_pt1 | contig 14412 bp, 15 predicted proteins | sample 5559971 | NCBI WGS metagenome assembly JAABUV01 (sample SAMN10711881, study PRJNA513362) | rock metagenome | isolation source: Antarctica rocks | place: Antarctica: Victoria Land, Knobhead nord | collected 2015-12-19
TTGGTTACCATGTTCTGTTTAAGATTTCTTTCCATGCTTCGAAGAAAGATACAAGCGATGAGTGGAGGAAGCTGGAGCACGAGCTTGGACCGGTTGTTTATTTTGCTATGTGGAGACCAGCCACCGGGGTTTTTGAAGACGGAAAAACCGTTCTGCCGTGGGACATTAGCACGAATGTACTTTGTTAGCAAATGCCAACTTTGACAATCTCGGTATTCAACTCTGAGGCTCACGCATGCATGCATGGACCTCGATGACTACAATTGCACCACTCACAATAGTCTCTATATCTATAGAGGCGACAGTTAGAGGCGTTGATATGAGAGTAGAAACGAAGCCTCATCGCTCAGGAGCAATCTCGAGAGACTTAACGCAATGTTGTACGAAGCTTGAAAAGAAAATTGGAAAAGCGCAAGACTGCCAGATATCAGATGCCAGATCTTTTTTAGGACTGCGACGGAATTCTTCGCTTATAGTCTACATATATTATCAGTTTATACTGTTAGGGTGTTCGGAAATTGGATCAGTTCAGATATGATAGAAGGCTATAAACACATATGGACAGCCGGAGACTGTGGTTAACAAGATATGGACAGGGGCCCTGAGTACTTGCCACTTGAGGAGTGTTCCTATTCTGCTCTTCGTTCATAATACTGTCCATGATTACTTTCACAAAAGCGCAATGCCGATGGTGCTAACACTGACGTAGGCACCCTCGAAGGACTGCTGTACCGTTTTCAGGGCAGCAAAGACGATTTTCAACTACAGCTACCTAGGTCTTTAGCCAAACATCATTGCACTTCGAAACACGTTATGTAGCTGTGTTACCCTATTAGCCTTGATCGATAGGTAGACAAGAAGCAGGGAACTGACAGGTTTGATCCACGCTCTTCTAAATGCATTAGTGGCGTCTGGATTTCTTTTCGGGTTATCTGATTATAGCCATATTCCAGATATCGACTCATCGTAACGTAAGGTCTGAGAGACTGAGAAGGTTTCGACAGCGTACTAGCCGTCGGGCTCGGTGTCGCTCCGGCGCTTTAATTATCCGCAGGAGCTTCGTATACTATCTTCTCGAAGGTGAAGGGCCGTACTTCGTTCAGCCATGGAATTGCACTCTGCGCGCCTTCGTTCTCGACTGTTCTCGCCGCACACTTGTTTGCCCATTTCACGGCACTCAGGATTTGGTTGGCAGAGAGTACCTTGGTTCTGTATTTGGCTATTGCCACGGCGTACGCTCCCACAAAGGTATCCCCTGCGGCAGTGGTGTCCACGGCGTCCACTTCTTCTGCGGGGAAGCGGTAACAAATACCTGTTCGTATCGAGACGAAGACGCCGCGGGCGCCAAGGGTGATTATGACGACATTAACGCCGAGACGGTGGAAGATTTTCGCTGTATCGATCAAATGGGGAAGGGTTGGCCCTGAGTACACCGCTGCATCTGCCATCATCGACGTCGTTTCTGATAAAAACGAAGAGTCTGATATCCGAGATCCGTTGAACCTTGCAGGATCGGTAAACATGGCTGAGTGGGACAATGAACCTGCTGGTGTGTTCGACAGTATAGGTGAACTAGATACACTCATTGTCTCTGAGCTAGAAAGCCCCCTTACATTTGAGGGTCGTGATTGTTCTAAGTCTTGAATTCCACTTTGGACCGTCGCAGGTTCGGAAGATATCGAGTCAGTTGATAATCTGGACGTATCTGACAGTGTGGGTGTATTTGGAAGTCTTGGCGAAATTGGCAACGTCGATGTCTGTGAAGGTGTATCTGGCAGTGGCGGTAGGTCTGCAAGTCGGGGAATCCGAGATCCGAGTTTTTCTGATAGCACTGCTTCTGATAGCATCGCTGCCTCTGACTCATTGACGATGAGGTGCTCTATAGTCTTGTAAAATTTCTTAGGTAGTCCCTGTGCTGGCGCGGGGTTCAGAATGACAGGTATTTTCTTATCGTTGGCGACTTCGAGTATTTTTAGCACGGTCTTTAATGGAATCTCTAGCTGTAGCACAAGCAAATCCGGTATCGGTCCTGGTATGGTGGTAAATTGTGCTGGCTTCAAGGCATAATTCGCGTTGGGAGACAGAAGTATCCTGTTCTCCCCAGTAGCCTCTTCTACTATAATAACAGCAACACCCGTCTTATATCCCTCTTTGACCCAGACATCACTGATGTCAATCCCATTGCTCACCATTGGCCATCTAATGTCTCGGCCAAAAGTATCATCACCAACCATTCCAACCATCTTTACTTTGACGTTCCCTCTTCCCACACTGTCGTTACGGCGAGAAAGTCTTGCGCATGCTGTAGCTTGGTTTGCGCCTTTGCCTCCGAAACCCGTATCGAAGGATTGAGATGTCAGTGTCTCTCCCGCAGAAGGAATCCGAGAGGTTCGCGTAATCAAATCAGCGTTGAGAGACCCAATGACTGTGATCAACGGTTGAGCCATTGCGGAACCACGATGTGGTCAAAGAATTACTCACTCCGTGTTTTCTGCGGCACAAGTTGAGACTCCCATTGGGAATGGTGGTGATCTGGCGCTTCTTCCCGGCGCTAAGCGCTTGTATAGGCGCCTATGAGGTTTAACGTAGCCTGTCTCTTGTACCTCAGATGATTTAATACTCGTCCACAGCTCCTGAACCATGTATGATGTTTGACCGACCCATGTCTCTGCAGGATACATGCAGGTCTCCCCAAGCGACTCCGATTACATAAAACCGCCATATCCTCCACCACTGCGCATACCAGAAACAGATAAACCCATTGAAACACTTCAAGATGCCAGAAATTGCATTGATCCCACTTGTATTTTCTATTAAAAATCTGTTTCTTCAGCATTAAGTCTCCAGCCAGACCCAGACAACATTAATCGCAACTTGAGAACCTCTCGCCGCAATCAACCTCAAGATTGCCGGAATATTGTGCTCATTGAGCAGAGTACCTTCGCGCGGCCAACCGTGATTCATAGCCGCTGCCTGAACCCATTTTACTTAAGGCCCGGCAAACCCTCAAGATGAAATAGATCTCTTATCTGGTACTGAAGACCGATGGCGACATTGCACAAGCTTCCGTAGTCAAGAATAAGTGGTTTGTAGACACCGTGATCAAGGGCCACTATAGGGAAATCTTTATCTACACTGGTGTGACTAGCTCTAAGTGTAGGATAAGATAATATTGTCTCGAGGGGTTGATACGGGATGTTGGGATACAGGTTGGATATCGAGATTTATGCTCAAAAGATTCTATCTGTCTTCTTGCTATTCTCTTGACTTACGAACGCGCAGGACAAGATCGGGCGAGGGAGAAAGAATTCATATGATCTCGTACAGATTCAATTAAGCCAATGACGTGGCTTTTGCGATCTGACGCTGTGAAGGACTCCACCTCAAATGTTAAGAATCATAACAAACATCTCTAACCGCTCTGCTATATATTATAGATTATTCGCTCTTGAGAAAGAATCCCAGTTTGGCGAGTTCACACCACCATGTTGTTTTAGAGTTAGCACTGTTGACCGACATAGGTAAATCGTGTTAAGGCTTATCAAGTCAAATTGCCACACATGTAGAAGACGGAGAAAAATCTACGTGTTCGTGTCATCTCATGTGCCGGGTTGAAGGAGCTCGATCATTGTGCTGTGTGCAACAAGAACTCATGGGTTTGTACACATAATGAAGGCAAATTATTGAGTCATCGAATGAACAGTGTCTCTGACGAAATCCTAGAGTTGCACAGCCAAAGGACATTGCTACAGTTTCTTTCCGCGACATATCACCCTTGTGAAACTCCCCATCGCTTCAAAACTCTAGCGTCTGCTTATCGGATCTGAATTGTGTCCATGCTTCCCCTTGCCCTTACCAACCTCAGCATGGCATCGAGGTTGTCTTTGTCTAGAGTTTGCGAGAAAAGTTGCCAATCCGCTTGCCCATACCACTCTACGCTTAGATTTGAGATGCCCTGAATATCGAACAACCTTCCAATATCCACTATCAAGCTATCGAGATTCTCTTGATGAGCGGCGATAAGTGGTTTGCAAGTTCCGCTGTCGGATATCATCACAGGAAAAGTGCGGGCCAATAGCTCCGAAGGACGTATGTAGCCTTGCGAGAGTAGACGGTAATGTACTGATGCGTTGGTGCTGCGGTGGTGATCGGCCATGTTCTTTCCAGGATACAATCGCGGCACTGTTCAAAATCTGCAGGCTTAAGTCACCGTTGGAAGCAGAGATGGTTTTTCCTTGACCCGAATAAATCTAATGATTAAAAACAGTAATGATGAGAGAGACGTAAGAGGTATTCATAGTCGATCGAACCACGCTGGATAAAGGGAAAAGATTTGGTTCTAGAATAAACGGAGTTGAGCATGGAGGTTTCCAACCTATTCCAAGCATGCTCCGTGCATTGCGTCTTCTTTCATACTTTCACATCGGCTTATTCTCCAAGGCGGGAACATCGAATAGACGAATCGACAATTCTAGAGCTGTCTATTTGCATCTTTCAACAAGGGAACGTTCAATCTTCCCGCCTCTGATTGCTACAGCGAAGCTGTGGCTCTGACCTTCCCGCTTGACACTAGCCTGTAATCTTATGTCACGTAAGGGAAGGTGGAAGTCGTTAACCGTGGCTTCCAACCATTTTGGGGAAAATGTCTCTGTTACCTAGTCGACCTAGATTTCTCTATCTCCATCCGGCTTTATGCAGCTGCGTATAAAGCAGATGAGGGTATTCTGCTTCTTATCTTTCAGTAGGAAACCACGAATAGGACTCGCTTCTTCCATTCCCGCCTTCTCCTTCCGTCATCATCCAAACCATATCCTTTTCTTTCGCTTCGTTCTCAATACCCTCCCTGCAACGTACCGAAGAGCAATCTTACCTGATCATTTCTTATTCGGTACATATTCGAGGTTCCTCCCCTTTTTTCTAAGCTTCGCAAAGTATATCCGGTCTCCAAAAAATTCGAACAATAGTGGCCACCAGAAGGCCCCACAGCCCAGACCTTAGAGCAAAATGTACGATCTATCATCTCCAGAATTTATCACATGGCAAAGCTGGGCTACTGCAGAAGTGGGCCAACTCATCCGAACCGCCGAAAGCACTGCTCCCCATACCCCGGACCAAGCCACCTTGGATTTTCAGCCAAAGGGGCAAGTTGCCCAAGGGGACAGGACGCAGTTGTTTACAATCCTGGTATGTATTCTTGCTCTGCAATCCTGCCATAAATCTTCTCATGGACTGTATGTACAGGAGAAAATCTACACTGACCACGGGCCACTCATCCTCCAACTCGGTGGCCAGGACGAAAACCAAAGAATCTGGATCAACCTTACGAAAGCACTCCCTCCTGGCTCTGAGGAAGACAGCAGCACAACCGGTACAGCAGAGCATGTCACCGACCACAAGGAAGAGCTCGTGTGCGTACTTTGGATCTCGCCCAGAGGTGTAGGTCAATTTCCCAAGATGTGAGGCGACAAAGCTTATTTTGGCAGACGCTTCAATCACCATTGCGAGTGGCGAGAAGGTGCGGATCACCAGGTTGGGACGAAGATGCGTTTCCGACACTCAAAGGAGCTACTGGGGATAGGAGAGGAGAGAAGGTGGAGTAGGAAAATAGCTACTGGGTTGGATGATGCTGCTATTCTAGTCTTAGAAAGCGAGCAAAGTTGATATATGATATACGATCTGCCGTCTTCACAATCTGTTTACCAGGCAAAAGCTGGGCTATTCCTAGAAACTCTTACTCGCTCACATAGCTATGACTCTTCTCCACGGTAGGAAGAGGAAAAGCTCCTCGGGAAGTGGAGAGCCATGTCGATCATCCTTGCATGATCTTTCTTCCCCTCTGTACTGGCCAACTGGCCATTGGATTGTCCGCTTGTGCGAGGGCTTTCGGCATTAAAACGTTCTTGCTTAATTTGCAAAGACTTACTTTCCGTGTTTGAAGTTTATTATTACAGAATACTACGAATTGAAAACAACTTTAGTGGATACTGTAATAGGCAATGTGCTTACGTTTTAGGTGTACCACAAAAAATTGGAAAGAGGAGATGTTGTCAATTTCTTTTTTTCGAGCCAAGTCGCTAAAGAGGGGATTTTCAGTATAGGCTAAACGCGAAAGCTTCCCGGTTTTGCTGGCCGTGGGTGTAATATGTATTCGTTCTCGGCGTTGTAAGATTTTCACGGGACCCAAGTTCACCCATTTATCCATACTGCATTTCTCTATGGCCATATATTTCCCGGTGTGGCCATTCTTCCTCCATCATAAGCTTAATCGCTTGCTGTACTGTATTTGCACTCTACCATCACTCTTAACACTTGTAGCATTACCGCAATAATCTTACAGTATCATCTAGCCCTTGCGTTTCACTCATGTGGCTCGACAGTTTTTATGTTGTGATCGCCAATCAACACGTTTTCCATACCGCTACCGGGAGCCCCAGTTTACCCGTAGATCTGGAGCACAACTGAGACGGAAGAATTGCATCATATCTAGACGTGAACCCTCAAAATTGTCGTTGTTCGCGGCTAGAAAATGGTTTGATGACTGGGAAAAAGGGGGGGCTTTGGTTTGCAATTCGAGGACCAGCGGGAAGGGCAAAGCTCTGGAATGTTTGGCCGTCACCGATCAATAAACTGATCATCGAGGCTTTGAGTAGATTGTTGATGGTGAGATGGAATAGGAGGTGCCCACCCTCACGAATGTTGCTGGCCATTGAGACTTGTGAAAAGGGGAGAAATGGGGACTTTGGGTTGATAGCTGATACCCAGATTGGCTGAAAGGTTTTACTGGTTTTTTGTACAATCAAAACTCAAATAGCTCTGATATTGTAGTTGGAGGGCTGCTGCTTGGTTTTGTATTGGAGAGGGTCGATAATAACCGGGAACGAAGATTACCGGCTTATAATGGCCTGTTCACTGTAATTTACTACTTGCCAGCGTGGCCGAAAGGCTCGTGACGCGTGAAGATTTCCGGCCGCCAATATGAACACATCGAGAATCTGAATCGTCTCAAAAAAATGGTACAATCTGTGAGAAAACTACTAGTTACTGACACCGTACTAGTTGCTGAAAATGTAAAGCTTGATTTGTATTGAATTGTCAAAATGTTATATCGGAACGCACCCGTTGGTGAATCGTGGTCGAACATACAGTAGTAAGCAAAGAGATCTGAATGCCAACACAGAAGAATGGCCTGTATGATCGTCATTCATGACAGATGAGTAGGAAGCGCAACGATGCAGAGCCGAGGATTTTGCAGAAAGGAAGTAGGCCAGACAATAACAGCACTTCGACTTTGCCCATACCCCCTGAGGAGACCCAGCCACTGGGGTTTCGGAAATTTTGGTGGGATCTACATCTAATAAGGATTTATAACAGCAAGTCTGCCGATAAGGAATCTAATCGAGTATCCTCGCGGCGAAAATTCTGCGGAAGGTAAAGGCTCAACCTTAAGTGGTAACTGTCAACGCTGAAAGGCCGCAAGAGGAGATCCTATGCCTGGGAAAGCTTCGTAATTCTGCGGGGTACGTTTCTGCTCAATCTGCAAGATGAATCTTATTAAGAGACCTTTCAAAGCAATTCAATGCAAGCCGAGAGAAACCAAGGTGGAATCTTTGAAAGCGCAAAAAATTGAAGCAAAAAAGGCTTAACTTTGCTCTAAATACTGTTTGAGAGGGAAAGCTCGCAGAACCTAGGAATAGTAGTCGAGACATCAATAGAAGGTAGTTTGTCTGCGGACTAGTCCACATAAGATAGGATGCAATTTTCATGGACTTTTGTTCTGGTATAGTTTGTTATGCTCTTGTGACCCTTCCAGTCTTTCTCCAACTGTCGCAAGCATTTTTAGAAAGCCAGCATTGAATCATGTCTGAGGCTAGACCAAATCCATTGTTTTCTCACAAACTGCTGCTTCGCCTCAACCCTTCGATCGAATTAGTCGAAGTACTAATGATGCTCATTCTTGCACCAAAACCAACAGCTCACTCGTACCCATTATATCCATATGCCTTTTCGAAAGCAGTCAAACCCATCTATAAATACGTATTTTATCTATACTTCCCCTTGTTCTCAGTAGTTGCAGTAGGTGAATGATATTTTGATCATCTATTCTCGTCTCCTCCTCACGGCCGTTTAGTGAAAGCCATTTTATTCGTAAGATTGGCAAGTAATCTAGAGCAAAGATGCACATAATATCTGCGCATAGCCCTAGAAAGGTCTCCTTGTTCGCTACAAGGAACGGTTTCTTAATTGAAACCAGCCTGTTTCGTCCATTGTCCGAGCGGGTTTTGAATTGGTGTTCGAAGATCAACAAGAAGGTATTCCTATGGCTTGATTGACCATCACCGACGATCGACTGGATTGCTGAGGCTCGTGTAGACTGGTGGGTCAAGAGGGGATCAGAGGGGCGGTCACCGATAAACGATTTAAACTCAGAGGCTCGTGTCAAAGCGAAAGGGTCCGGGCCTATGTCCATGATTCGGTACACTGGGTTGTTGATTCGTGCACTAGTCAAGAAGCCGGGACGGATATACCTTGGTTGTAGGTCGGCCGCTTGAGCTAGGTTTGTGAAACTGTATTATTGAGATGTTGAAGCAATACCGTGAGAGCTGTGACTTATATGTAGCCTGCTTTGATGCTCAGATGATTCAACACCTGTTGCTGGCAAAAGCTGATGCGCTGTAATCTGCTGTCTGACAGCAGGGAATAAAAGATTCGCTGCTAATCTGCTGTATTTGTTATCTAAACAAGTCGCCACTGAGTGTTTAATCTGTAATAGCCGAATACAAATCTCAGATCTTGCTATCAGGTTTCCTGGAGGGATACTGCACCAATCCGCCGTAATTACATCTGATGAAAATACATAATTGTTAATAATTTATATTTATTCAATGAACAAAGCTTGCTGATACAGACTTGAATGTAAATTCATTTTTCTGAGATCCACACCACCAGCAGTGGTGTACACCCAAAACGGTCTACCCCACGAGGCGTGGTTCACACCAAAAGCTATTCACATACTCATCGAAAGTCTTGTTGGCTAATCACAGTAGCGCCGAATTCATTGACCATCCAAAATATCCTGCATAGTCGAAGAAAAACCCTATTCGTGGCTGGATAGAATACTTTGATTTTATCTACGCAGAAGCTGATTTGGCTTCTCACGAATTCAATCATCCTGTTACCCCCTATAAGACAGAGAGCCTATACAACAGTATCAGGGCATGATTTCCCCTAGTACGAGCTAATGATTTAGCGGCATGTGATCAACTAGATTTCAAGCAGAGGGTTCAAAATATCACCGCCTCTCAATCTTTCTCAGTGATTTTTTGCTCTTCTATACCAAGGTTAACGGTGATGGAGACCCCAACGAGACAGCGGCTTTCACGCGATCAGCGTCTACAGATTCAGACCCTATGTTCTACTAACATGACCTATGAAGCAATTGCTCGTGTTCCCAAGAGCATATCACTCCTTCGAAAAACGTTGGAAAGACTTCTTGTTTAATTGACGCTCAGGTAGAAGAGCTTATCCAATACGTTTGCTTATCGAAATCAAATCGACGCTATTCTTGATTATAATTAAGTACCGTTTTCGGTTCGTGGTAGGTATCCTAATATGCTATTCGAACTGCCCTTCGAATTTCAACAATATATCGCCCGTACCAAACCTCCTATCTCTGAATGCAATCGACAGCTTCGACTAACTTGGGCGCGCGAGCATCTAGATTGGACTAAGGAACAATGGAACAAGATACTTTGGACTGATGAAACCTGGGTTACTGGAGGCCGTCACACGAGAACTTGGGTAACAAGACGACCAGGAGAAGAGCTTGATTCTATATGTATCGTGGAAAAGAGACCAAAGAAACAATGTTGGATGTTTTGGTGATACAGGGGTTACAGTTGGTGGGGGGTTGGAAAAGTTGAGCCAGGGCCGGAACTTTTTTTTTTTGATGTCGACCCCGGCTCAACTTTCTGCATATGCTAATCATGAGTTCAAAATTATTCCAATCTCGGCTCAGCTTTCTGCATATGCTAATCATAAGCTCAAGAATCGATATTATTTAGCTAAAGTAGCTAGAAGACAAACAGCTTGAGCGAAGTATTGAAGTCGAACATATGCGCAGCTTGAGCGAAACATCACATATATCATGAATCTACTTTGCAGCAAGACGAGCGAAGATTCTTCTACATATGCTTAGCATATGCAGCATTTTCTTCTTCATTCTCGTCGTTCTGCTCGTGATTTGCACTATTTCGTATCACTTTTCTCATCGTCTTCAATATTTGCATTGAGAGAATCTTGAGCGAGCTGAGTTTCTTCTTAGTATATGCGTGACATATGCGAAGTGTGACACTCATCTTCAAGTCATTTAGTCAACTCGTTATCTCATTCGCTCGATTTTCAGCGTCGATGCTTTCGTCGTTCATCGATATTTCTTTATGCTCAGTTGATGCTGCGCATATGCATCGACGAGACTTTGATGATCAAATGTGAATTTTATTGTGATCTCGCTTAATGCTCTTGACATATGCTTCGCATAGAGTTCGAAGCTTTTTCAATCCGACGTCAGATCTTGAATGTGCAAGGCATATGTCAATTTTAAAGTTCAACTCGACGTCAAGAATTTTTTCCGACCCCGGCTCAACTTTTCCAACCTCTCGATCAGCTGTAACCCGAATGATACAGTAGTAGCAGTTTGCTACTTCTTCGAAGCTTGAGCGAGTCTTTTGTACAGCTCAGCATGAACAAGATCGTATCTCTCATTATCAGCATCTTTCAAATAATCGACCTTCACTTTATCTGTTATTCTGCCCTGTTATTCTGCTCTCTTGTCTCAATCGCCTGCTGACACTCGAATCTTTTGCAAGTGTACCGCCGTTCAACAATTCTTCTGTCATGGGCGTGACAATCTGAGCAACATTCTGCCATGCGTTTCCAATCATGGTGTAACGGGTCAAGCGCCGGAACATGACGACGATGGCGACAACGATGATAAGATGCAGAAACAACACGACCGCTAGCGCGGCAAAGCCTCGAGATTGCTGTGGAAACAGGACTGTTTCAAAGTAGACCTGGCTGACCTGGTCGGAAGTTTGGAACTGGGCGCTTTGGTCATAGTAGGCCATGCTTGACAAGACGGTCAGAAGCGAGGACATGCTAGCTGCAACAGACTGGTTCTTTGCCATGATCTCGGTGAATAGCGAAACGAGCGAGGGATCAGCCTTGGTCATTCCCGTCGCCATGTACCATAGACCTTCTGTGTCCAGAACACTTGACTGGTTTCCAGACGGATGGCGATTGATCAATTTTTGAGGAACAATGGCTACGCTTTGCATATCCGTCATGCCTTGTAGCCAAGACTGCACACCTGCAGGACGGGCGTCTTCAATCGCTGGGATCCATGAGTTACGCTCTTATATCTGCAGGATACCACGATTGGCAGCTCCCGTTTTAGTGTCGTTGTTCCCAAGCTGAATGAGGATGTCATTGAAAGTATAACTTTCTACAGATGGTTCGAAGTGTGGAATTGGCTCCGTGTGAACCGAGTCGCCGTACAGATTGACGTCCAGACGAGCCGTATCAAACGCCGTGTAGCACAACGTAATGTTAAAGTCGGCGACAACGCCTGAGGGATTGCTTCCGTCGGTTTCGTAGGTGGGTACCTGCCAATGACTCCAGACCCTAGAGACCTCGCCCTGTACAGCGGTTTTGCCGGAGACCAAGTCAAGCGGAGGCTGTCCTTTAGTAGTGACGGTGATGACGTCGATAGATGAATTGAAGACTAGGTACGGAGCTCCGAATATGCTCATTGGCGAAAGCGAGTACGGAGGGGGGGTGTAGTCTGTAGCATTTATGAATGCACTTTGCAAAGCTCCTGCGGGATTGCCAGTACGATTCCCAGAGCTCTGCAGCTGGCAGACCGTCCATCCATTCGAATAGAAGTAGCTGGGACACGTAAAAGGTACCGGACTAGAGGGAACCAAGAGCTCTTGGCTAGAGGTGGAATTTGTATAACTGCCATTCATACTGAATATGCTGCCGCTGCTTGGATCCCATGATAGTTGTAGACCTGTCAAAATAGGTGCCTGACAAGCAACTCGCGAGTCCAATACAAAAGCTTTAGCAGTGTAATTGCGCAGATTTTTTCTCGCTGCGCACTATCTGTCATGGGCAAAAAGGCTCGTAGGAGGACCCCGGTGTCGTCAACATCGCTACGAGCAGGGGCAGGAGATGAGAATTCTGCAAAAGTCGGGTAAAATTGGGGATTTCTCGCCCATGGTGTTTGTCTTCGTATCATAGGAATAAAGTTCAGCTTCTGGCTAAGTCCCGTCGTATTGTACTGGAAATCGTGGCTAAGAGCGCTTGAAATAGAAGGCCCTGGGAGAGGACCGAGCTGTAGGTCTGACAAGAGAGCCGTAGAGGTCAGTTGAAGTAAGCTGGTCGTAGCGAAAAGCACAAGAGCCAAGAGGGTATAAATCCAATGTAGGTTCTTTGGTTTCATCGCGAAGCCCAAAACAGTCTCGGTGAAAAGTGTTTGGGGTGTCGTCTCGCCAGATCTCATCACAGCGAGAGCGGCGGCATCCGCTAACGGAACTCCATAAAACTCCAGCGCAAGAGCAGCGAGCAGAGCAACGGCAATACCAGCTTGTAGACTGGTGGCTAAGCGCAGGATCAAAGCCGAGATGGAAACCGCTCGAGTGACCCACGAATGGACCATGAACCTGCGCCAGGTCTGGTTATCGTGATTTCCAAACCATAGAAATGCAATGAGGCCAAGCGTTCCTAGGATGACTGGAGGAGTTAAAACAAGTATGATCATTGAACGAACTCCTAGACTGTTTGCTAGGCTGATTCGGAGGGATTGTTTGGAAGTTGAATGCATCTTGTCTATAATGACATGATTTGCAAACGCCGATCGCTGTTCTACTGATTCTACTGAATTCGGTATATTCTTTGCTATAAAAAGTTCGAAAAAGCTTGCCTGATTGACAAAGAAATGCTGAGAAGATGAAAGACTTGAATAATGAGCCGGTCAGAAATTGATGAACATGGATTTATGTGCCCCTGCACTACCATGCCAAGAGCTCTCCTCGGCCTCGGCCCTCGGCACGCTTACCTACAGTAGCTTACTTTAAAGCTCAGGCATGCTCACCCCTGTTCACCTTAAAGCCCCATATCAGGCGGTATTGGACATGATCCTAATAGTATACTAATCAATATATATATATATATATTATATACACCCCGAACTGAGGATCGGATATTGCCGTTTCCGATTAGGAAAGGGAGTAAGGCTACTTTACAGAGAGTAGTAAGAGAATAAGAGGGCGTAGTAAGAGAGTAAAGGGGAGTATGAAGAAAGTATAGAAGATTCTGCTGTTGCAAAGATTTCAAGATCATTAGAAAATCATAAGTGCATGCTGACAGCTGGCATTAGGTCAGTCGCATTCGATAGTACATCTGATTTTGCTCCTGGAAGACTGTATCTTCGCGTTATCGTCTTAATTTGGTTATTCAAAGTACTTCCATTCTTGAGTCTAGTGGCGCATCAGAGTTTTTCTTTGTTGGAGGAATCAAATGACTGCAAGCGTTGTTGCTATGATGGGAGATTACGCTCGATCGACGCCAGATACCTTGTACAGCTTTTGGGCGGTACAAATGCCTGGCCGCATAAAGCCTATTGGCCGATGCAACTTACTGGAACATATAGCTCTTTGGGACGCCCTTGTATGATCACCCCTCACCTTTTTGTGGCTATTCTACTGTCTTCTGGCTAAGTGATCCAGCCAGATGGTAAACTATAGCAATAGAGATCCACCGAACGTTTCGAGTAATCCGGGGACTGCTAGGGACTACTTGAGGATTTCCGTTTGTATCCTGGAGAAGAATAACGCGTGGAGTCTTTCAAGGCCTACACTGGATCAGTAGGTCTGGAATTGTACCCATTGGAACCACCTCTAACGAGTGACTGGAGAATCGAGAAATTCGAGTGGGATGGAGGACATGGACTCGATAGTTTTGTAATGATAGAATCTGTAGATTCGAATGAAGGTACCTTTGAAGTTGTAGATGGGGATTGGGTGATGGTGCGTCGATGAAAATCGAGGGTGTGGAACGTTGAGCGTGGGGTTCGTATCCTGTCAATTGGTAGTAGGAAGGAAGATAAAAGTCCGAGAAGACGCATTGAAGAGCAAGCTGGATAGCTCGACCCTAGACAGTCAAGTCAAACCACCCGCGGCCATACTTGGACTCCTTAGAAACCTAGTCCAGATCTTGTATCATTTATCCTGGTACAGATAAGTCTCTACCAAATAGCGCATTGCCTGTTAATCATAGGTATCTATACAGAGATCTCATAAGCTGGCAAGTATCGACAGATTCCTTGACGCATCTGGAAGGGTCGTAGATTTCAAA
>JAABUV010005503.1_pt1 | contig 14411 bp, 28 predicted proteins | sample 5559971 | NCBI WGS metagenome assembly JAABUV01 (sample SAMN10711881, study PRJNA513362) | rock metagenome | isolation source: Antarctica rocks | place: Antarctica: Victoria Land, Knobhead nord | collected 2015-12-19
GAGCGCCTTGCAGTGCCCGCACCTGCAAGACCGCACTGATTATGCTGCCTGCTCACTGCGGACCTCACTTCTCACTGCCCACAGCGGACGCTCGGCTGTGCACCCAGGCGCCTTGCCTGCCAGTGGGACACAGCGGGGCGCACACCAGGGCGCGTAGAACTCGACCAGGGCGGGCAGGCTGCTGTCCAGCACCTCTGCCCTGAAGTTCTTCTTGGAGAGGATCAAAACGGGCCCGCCGCTGCTGTAAAGCGCGGCGGCGCTGGCGAGCGCTGCAAGCAGCACCGCCGCGCGCACGATCGCCCTGATCTGCATAGTGATCTGCTGCGGCCCGGGTGATCCCAGCGGGTGTGCGTGGATGCAGGGCCTCCCGCCTCGAGCTAGTGAACGTAGCGCCCAAAGCAAACCAGTCAGCCTGTTTCTGTAAACAGGTGATACGGTGGTTGAGCTGCCGTCTCAAATACGGTACTACAGGAAAAGCTGCTTCTCTGGGCCCACTGAGCAGAGCGTGCAAGCTGTGATGCAAGCCGGGCAGCGCGATACGCCAGACAGGCGGCCGTGCCGGTGAGAGCGCTGCCTGACGCGCCGCCGCTGCGTCCGGCAGCATGGTGCTGTACTTTGAGCCGCTGCGCTACGGCCCCGGCAAGGAGGACTTTCTGATATTCATGGGGCGCGACAAGCACGAGAACGAGGACCTGATCAAATACGGCCTGCCGCTGGACGTCTGGTGCGCGCACGCCGCTCCGGCTCTGCCGCCGGAGGCCGGCAGGCACGCGCCGAGCGCGGCCGCCGCACAGGTTCCACGTGGACGACCTCTCGTCGGCGCACGTCTACCTCAGGCTCCCGAAAGACAGCACGCTGGACGACATCCCCGCGGAGACGCTGGAGGACTGCGCGCAGCTGGTCAAGGCCAACTCCATCCAGGGCTGCAAGCTGAGCACCGTGGACGTCGTGTACACGCCGTGGGCCAACCTGAGGAAGACTGCCTCAATGGAGGTCGGCCAGGCGCGCCCCGGCAGCGCCCTGTGCCCGTCACCGCGACGCGGCTGGCGCACCGCCCCGCGCCGCAGGGACGCGACGCGCCTTCCTGCGAGGTGGAAGGAAGCACAGCCAAAAGGTCCGCAGTCACCGCGGCCCGTGTGGTTGGCAGTGCACTGGTGATGCAGGGCCGCCGCGCAGGTCGGCTTCAAGGACCAGAAGCAGGTCCGGAAGGTGGCGGTGGCCAAGAAGTCCAACGACGCGGTGAACCGGCTCAACCGCACCAAGCGCGAGGCCTTCCCCGACCTGGCCAGCGAGCGGGGAGCGTACGAGCGGGAGGCGCGGCCCGCGACACGCCACGCCGTGCATGAGGCCCTGCGCCGCGAGCTCTTGCATGTACAGCACTGGGCAGGCTAGCATGCACAGGCATGCTGCTGGCCGCCAGCTGAGTCCATAGTTGATGCTGCCAGAAGATGTTGAGGCCTTGAGAGTGGGTTGCTGCGTGGAGCGCTCGAGCTGCAACTGATGCCTCTTTGCTTGTCTCATACAATGCAATGGAAGGGCTGCTTGAGCCGCAGGCATGTGCAACAACGTTGCCTTATTTGAAAAGCGCGCACCAACAAAAAGTTGTTGTGCTATTGATGGATGCTCCCGGGTGGCAGGCAAGGCCTTGCCTGCATGCACCGGCAGGCTTGGTTGCGCGGCTTTGTCATGCAGCTGCGCCTCCGATGTCCTGCATGCGCCTGTCTGCACAGCTCACAACATGACCTGCATCGGTCATGACTTGCGCTCGCGGCGGCCTGCAGGTGCGCGCCGTCAGGAAGGCCGAGGTGCAGACGCAGCGGAGGGCGGAGAAGACCGCCCGCGAGACCGCGCAGCAAGAGCGGGAGCTGCGCTCCTACTCCCACCTCATGCAGGCGCGTCCGTACCGGGTCGCGCGTGTCTGGCGCACCAGCTCATCGCGGATACCTTTGCAAAGCCAAGTTGTGCATAGGGTGGAAGGTATGCCTTCATATGCCTGTACTGTCGTGTACCACGCAGGCTGACAGGGCTGCCAGGGCGATGGTGATGTGTGCTGTGATGTCCGTGCAACAGGACGACAACATGATGACGCGGGAGCAGCTCAAGCAGAAGTACAAGTCGGTTAGCGAGCTGGAGGACGACTTCATGTGAGCGGCCCTGGGCGCGGCAAGGAGACATTGGCTCGTGTCCAGCGCTAGGGAACATGTGAAACCATTTGTGGGTCCTGTCTGGGACCACTGTCAGTGTGTCGCGTACTCGCCAATGTTTGTTGGCGCTCCTAGTGTATTAGTGCTCAATGAATTATCCTCCTGCTCGAACCTGGAACTGCTTGGCAAGAGCTGGGAACCGTCAAGACATGCAGTGCAGGGCCCGTTGTGCCTAAGCAAATGGTGTGGTTGCTAACGAGCCGAGAGCAATAAACATATATATTGTGAAGTGGCTAAGGCCAAGCGCCCGCTCCGCAAGAAGCGCCACAACCTCTCAGGGCGCTGCTCAGTGCAACGACCTGGAAAGCGCCAGGTTCAAAGTCCAGATCGGAACCTACAACATCATGTTCCAGCTTGCGTCGTCCGGCGCCCACATCGCTGGACTGGACAAGCCAAACGTGCGCGTGAAGTTTTGCGTGGGAACGCTGCAGCACAGGATCGCCACGTCGCAGTTCCTGCAGATCTACAGTGTGGGCGGCGAGGGCGAGCATGGCCTTCTTCCCTGGTGACGCTGCGCGGTGCCCTTGCAGCACGGCTGCAGGCGATGATGTATGAGCACAACACTGGGTGCAAGCCTTCCGCTGCGCGGTCACCAGGGAAGAAAGCCACGCCCTTTGCCAGCTCGCCATGGCCGCCCAGACTGCAGGTCTGCACAAACTGCGATGTGGCGACACTGCGCGGCTGCAGCGGGCCCATGCAGCAGTAGACCCGACCCTTGATCCGCACGTCTGGCACGCGCCCAGACCCAAGCGGTCTGTTTGTGCGACGGAGACGTGGCGCTGGAACACTATGTTGTACACACCGATGTGGGCTTTCATCCCGGCGCTGTCCGGATCGTCGCCGCTGAGCAGCGCCCTGAACGGCTAAGATGGTTGTTGCAGAGTGAGCAGCCGGACCTGCTCCATGCGCCAGCACGTGTGCCGCGTGCATTCCTGCTTCCAATGCAGAGCGTCGCAATGAAGGCACATGGTCCGTGCGCTTGACCACGTACGTTCCATGGCGACGCAAGCCCATCACGGCGTCCCTCGTTCAGGTGGTCCGCGTCAGCGATGCTCCAGTGTGGCTCCAGTGCAGCCGATGGGATGTGTTGTACCCTTTTTAGGTCTTGCCAAGTTGGCGGGGTCCTCCTGGTCCCTGTCCCTGTTCTCCTGGACAACTCAAGCGCACGAACGACAGTGTGTGGTGGTGCACAGAACCGCCTGCCTACTGCGAAAGAGCAGATCACAGGCGGATCACGCGTCTGTCAGCCGCAGCCGCAGCAGCAGCAGCTGCAGCTGCAGTGGGAAGCAAAAGAGAGCAGCGTGGCACACTCAACAGGCTAACTCGCGTTGTCGTGCGACCTGGCGAGCGGGCGACCCGCCATGCAGCGCGGGGCCTTGTGCCGCCTGATTGTGGTGGGCTTGGTCCTCGCCTGCGCGCGCCAGGCAACGGCAATATACTGCGGCGATGACGACTGCTACGACGTGCTGGGGTGATCGCCCGAACATATGCTTTCCTGCGCCGGCACGTGCAAACATGCGCGCTCTGCGCTCACGCGGCCTGCAGCGTGCGCTGACAGCCAGCTGCTGTCCCGGCAGGGTTAAGCAGACCGCAAACACGAGCGAGGTGAAACGCGCGTATCGTACGCTGTCTCTGGCGGTCCACCCGGTGCGCCCCCGACGCGCAGTGTGTATGCCACCTCTGCTGAGCTGAGCACCGCTTGGCAGCTGCAGCGGCGTGGCTCTCGTCGCTCGGTGAGTGGCGCATCTTGTTGTCTAAGGTCGGGCACATCTCATGCAGGACAAGAATCCGTCTCCGGATGCCAAAGCCAAGTTCCAGCGGCTGGCCCAGGCTTACGAGGTGAGGGCCACGCTGCAGTTGCTGGGTAGGCGCTCTGTTGCGCTCTGCTGCGTTCTTCGCCAGGGCCTCTGAAGCGTTAACGGTCGTGTCTGTGCCCCGCCTGTGCTGGTTTGCTATCACACAGCCTGCGATGCGGCGTGTGCGAGGTGGGGCGAGCACCGGTGCGTGAGGCTCTCGGTGCGCCCGCAGGTGCTGGCAGACGCGCGGCTGCGGAAAGCGTACGACTATGCGCTGGAGCACCCAGACGAGCACATGTATAACAGCATGCGCTACTACAACGCGGCCGCAGTCAAGTACTGGAAGACTGACGCGCGTGCGGTGGTGCTCAGCATCATCGCGGTTGTCTCCGGCATCCAGTACGCCAACCAGTATTGGGTGTATGAGAGCGTACGGCTCCAAGCGCCCCTGAGCCTGCAAGCGTGTCGTGTGCTGGCACGCGCAGTCGTGCTTCGGGAATCAGTTGACACTCAGCAAGCGAGTGTCGCTATTTAGTCATATCAGCCTGCAAGCTCCGTGCCACTTTGCCAGCCTGCACCCAGTCTTGCAGCTCCGACGGACGACTAGCACCCATGTAATCAAAACCGACGACGCGTGCTGACGGCAGCATGGCGCAAAAGGACACGGAGGAGAACGGCACGGCGCTGCCGCCGCTGCTGGAGCCCAGTGCGGCGGCTGCGCCGGCCGCGCCGGAGAGCGTGGCCGCGGCGCTGCTGGGCCAGACGCAGGACGCGATGGGCGCGCTCGCGGTCGGGCGCGCGTCGCGGGAGCCCAAGAAGCGCTACGCCTTCTGGGAGACGCAGCCCGTGTCGCAGTTCAACGAGCAGGCGGCGGCGGTGCGCGCCTGGCAGCGGCACCGGCTCGGCAATCGCACGAGGCCCCCTGGCCCGGTGCCCGCTCAGGCCGGTGCTGTTGGCCGACAAGAGGCCAGTCACATCGCCGCAAGGCGCGTCGTCTGTAGCTGAGCGGCCGCGGCGGGCGTCCAGCACCCCTTTGTGAACACTGGCCGAGCAGCACGCTGCCATTTTTCCTGGGCTGTGTGACTGCCAGGCGGGCCTCTCACCCTTCCTTCTGGCTTGCTAGTCAACACAAGAGCGCAAGATTTGAGCGGGGGGTGTTGAAGAAGCGTGCACTGCCGCTCACACGCTGTGGCAGACTGCACATACTCAGACAGGCAGGCGGGGCCGCAGCCAGGCTGCGCGCGTTTTCAAACCACAACAGGCCGAGCGCTGCCTGACAGCCGCCCTCGACCGCGGCGCTCGCAGGCAGAGGAGGGCCCCATCGACGCGCCCAAGTCGGTGGCCGACGTGCGGCCGGAGCCGTACGCGCTCCCCAAAGAGTGCGCCGCCCCAGGCGCCGCGAGCACTTGCCCTGCCCAGCGCCGCAGCGCTGCCCAGCCGCTGCTTTGCGCCATTGCCGCTGCGCGTGACGTTGGGAGCACGGGGCGCGTCTGATGGCGCGGCCCGCCCTCGCGCAGGTTTGAGTGGTCCACCTGTGACGTGAATGACAAGAAGACGGTGGAGGAGGTGCGCGCGGCCCAAGCCGGCGAGCCGGGAGCGGCGGGCGTCAGGTTGTGCGCTCGGTTGAGGCTGCGGGGTCCCGGGCAGGGCGCACGCCGCGGCGTAGGGCAGGGTGTGGGCGCTTGCCGCCTGTGAGTGCGCGGGGGCGGCGCGCTCTGCCCAGATGCGCCCTTGCAAGCGCCAGCCGCGTGTCCGCAGACCTGGCGGGACTAACGCCAGCGCGCGCGTGCAGATCTACCAGCTCCTGACGTTCAATTACGTGGAGGACGACGACAACATGTTCAGGCACGCCCGCGACGTTGCTGGCCGTGCTCCGCCGCCCGCACACGCGCTGTGTGCCCGGTGGCCGACCTGTCCGTGCTGTGCGTGCTGCTTGTGGCGGAGGCACATGTCGCAGGTCAGCATCGCGCGAGGCGTCCCTGCAGGTGTGGCAGGATCTGCACCAGTGACATGCGGGCGTGTGTCAGCCGCCCGTGGCGTCTGCGCACACAGTCCCCTCCTGCGCGTGCAGACTGCCCACAGGTCTGCGACGGGCGCTGCGGCCGCCAGGCACGGCGGCGGGCGCGGGCGCCGGCGCGCGCCAGCGGGCGCTGGGCTGCGCCGCTGCCGGCCGGCGCTCGCGGACGGGCGCTACGGTGCGCCCGGGCGCGCGTGCACCCACGCGCGGCGCGTCCGCGCGCAGGTTCGACTACTCGCAGGACTTCCTGAAGTGGGCGCTGCAGCCGCCGGGCACGCGCGGCGAGTGGGTGCTGGGCGTGCGCGTGGCGGCCAGCGGCCGCCTGGTCGGCTTCATCACGGCGGTGCCGGCGCGCGTGCGCGTGCGCGCCGCCGGCCTGGCCATGGTGGAGATCAACTACCTGTGCGTGCACAAGAAGCTGCGCGCCAAGCGCCTGGCGCCCGTGCTGATCAAGGCGCGGCCCCGCGCCGCGACTGCGGGCCAGCCCGCGCAGCAGCTGCCTTCCTTACACTTTGTAGTATATATACAGTTTATGTATGCTGTCAAAACCGGGCTGTCCAGCGGGTGTGGGTGTGCATCGCCGGCGGCGCGGCGGTCACCCCTGCGGGTGCAGCGCCTGCAGGCGCGCCTGCCACGGTGGTGGGGCAGCTGGCCGCTGGGGGTTGCGCCAAGCTTGGTTATGGTTCCGGAACCATACGCTCTTCTCTGTCCTTGCCGCTCGCCACTCATCAGGATGCGCTGGCTCCGCTCGCGGGTGCAAGCCCTACGATGAGGCGCCGACAGCCGCGGGGCGCGCGCGCGCGCGCAGGAGATCACGCGGCGCGTGAACCTGGCGGGCATCTGGCAGGCCGCGTATACGGCCGGCGTGGTGCTGCCCAAGCCCGTGGCGACCGCGACGTACTGGCACCGCGCGCTGCAGCCGCGCAAGCTCATCGCCGTCAACTTCACGCGGCTCGCGGCGCGCCCGGACGCGCAGGCAGCACTGTGGCTGCGGCCAGACAAGTCTGCATTGGGAAAGGGTCGTTTGTTGCGTACCTGCCAGCAGCTGGGGGTGGCCGCCCTCGGTCACATGCGCTCCTTAGGACGCTATTCGATGAGAGGCCGATATTCAGCAGCTGCAGATGCAGCCTGGCGTTGCCTGCCAGGGCTCAGACGCGCATGTGCTTGTCTTGTATGTGCATCCACAGCGCCACGTGCAGGGCAGCGCGTGATGGGTCGAGCGCTGCCGCGCAGCCGCGGATGACCATGGCGCGCACAATCAAGCTGTTCAAGCTGCCGGCCGAGCCCGTGACGCCCGGCCTGCGGCCCATGGAGCAGCGGGATATACCGCAGGCGCGCCCGGCCGCAGCCGCCCTGTCAGCCCACGGCGCCGCGCGCGCCTGCCGTGCAATGTGTGCTGTTCCTCCGGGGTTGACGCTATCATGGGCGCATGCGCCGCAACATGCAGCGGTGTACTCCCGCTCCGTGATATTCACCTCCTTCCAGCATCCTCCTGTCCTGCAGCATGGCCCTGGGACCTCTCTGGCGCGGTCGCCCTATCCTGCTGATCCCCAGTGCGTTCCACCGTGTCTCGTACATCTGAGCTTCAGCTTGCGGGGCCGCCTAAAAAGAGGGTAAACATAGTCTTGGGGCTAGAGCTTATGTAGGGCCGCCCAAAAAGAGGGTAGGTAGGGGTTTCGAGGATTGAGTTTTTAAGGGTAGTGCGGGGTTGATAGGGCGGGCGCGCAGGTGGTGGCGCTGCTGGACGCGTACCTGGCGCGCTTTGAGGTGGCGCCGCAGTTTGACGCGGGCGACGTGGCGCACTACCTGCTACCCATCCTGGGCGTTGTGCACTCGTACGTCGTCGAGGCCGACGGTGCGCCGCCCCTGCACACGCTGCCCAAACGCCGCGCCAGCCTGTGCGCTCGTGTGCCGTCGAGATTGGCGGTGGACCGTACTGTGACCGACGCCGGGAGTGCCAGGCGTCGGTGCTCACCTGTGCCGGCTGCCCGGCACACCAGCGAGTCCTTTGAACAGGCAGGCGTGCTCGCAATGTGTGTGATCTGAGAGCTGCCGGCACTGGCCGACGTCCTAGCCACAGAAGGGGCACCAGGACTGCCTGCAGGAGCCCATGTAAAATGCATGTCAAGCGTCCATGGAAAGAGGGTTTAAGTAATACAGGGAATGAGTGGTTGCTTGAGCGCGTGCACACCGCCGCCGCAAGCCGCGCGTTCACGCCGCGCGCGCGTCGCGCAGACGGGCGCCTGACCGACATGCTGAGCTTCTACACGCTGCCGTCCACGGTGATCAACAACCCGCAGCACAGCCGCCTGGCCGCCGCCTTCCAGTACTACACCGTGCCGGCAGCCACGCCGCTCGCGCAGCTCATGGGCGACGCGCTGGTGCTGGCGCACAGCACGTGCGCGGCCGGGCAGCTGTGGTAGGGTAGGGAAAGGCAGGGCGAGGGTCACCCCAGCGCGGTGGTGCTGGCGCACAGCACGTGCGCTGGCCGGCACCAAGGTGCCTGGTCGAGGGCGGGCCTTCAGTGTCTGTTGCGACTGCCATGTGGGTTCCTGCTTCGCCCCACAGGCTGCGGTGTACACGTTAGCATTCCCGCGGCTGCGGCCCGAGGCACTCTGCCTGTCTGGGGAGCGCCGCCGCGCGGGGCAGGGGGCACTGACGCCGCCTGCTGTGTGCTCGCGCTCAGGGGCCACGACGTCTTCAATGCGCTCGACATCTTTCAGAACAGCGAGGTGTGCCCATGCACCCAGCCCTGCAGATGGTTAGGGCTGTCCTGCCACGCATGTGGCGTCAGACATGACCCCATCGAAGGCCTCTTGGATAGGGCGCTCACCAGGGCTATTTAGCTCTGTGGCCTGCATGCAGCGCGCGCTCAAGCGCTCCGCACTGCTTGTCATTGGGAGCGCACCGCAACGGGCAATACAAGCGCGGACACGTCTCTTGACCGTGCCAGCCGGGCAGCGCCGCGCACACGCGCGCCGCCGCGCGGCAGGTGCTGAAGCAGCTGAAGTTTGGCGTCGGCGACGGGCGGCTGCGCTACTACCTGTACAACTGGCGCGTGCCCGACGAGCTGCAGCCGTCGCAGGTCGGGCTGGTGCTGCTCTAGGTTAGGGTTAGGGCCTGCAGCCGTTGCAGGTTGGGCTGGTGCTGCTCTGGGCCGGCGGGCCAGGCGTCTGTGTCACGCAGCGGGGTTAGGAGGCTAGGTTTCGTGCCCGCCGCGGCGGCCACACGATGATCCCTCCCCGCTTCTCTGGGACGGCTTCGCACGCTGCCTGGGTGGCGAGCGGCGTCGGCCGGTCCGGACGTGCGTCGCGGCGGCAGCATGACGGGGTGCCTGCGCCTGTCAGCGGGGCGGGCAGCAGCCCATGCGCCTCTGGGCGCCCCCACGCTACCTGACGGGCAGCGCCTGCGGGCGGCGGCCCTGGCAGCCGCCTGCGGCCTGGCAGGCCATGACTGATCGTCACCCTACCCTGCAATTATCGCTCGCATGCAGTTCAGGGGTGCACCGGCCGGCCACTGCTTGGGCGCGGCCGCGGCCGCCAGAGATCGCCTAGGTTATGCAACCCTGGGCCGCGGAGCAAGCCGAGATGCATGCCAACAGCCCATCACTTCCAGGGCTGGCGCATGCGACACCCAGCGATTACGGAACAGCTGCTGGTGGGGCGGCTCAGCAGCCCCGCCTGCGCGGGCGTACGCGTACACTTGAGGCTGGTTCTGATTGTCAGTTAGCACTGTCTGTCGGCCTTGTTCACGCTGTGTGTTAGACGCGCACAGCATCGCGCCCCCCGTGCCGCGCGCGAGTTGAGCCTGCTGAGACTGCCGTCGCGGCTCGGTATTGCGACGTGCGTAACAAAGTGCGTTGGCTGAAATGTTATTTGTGCCTGCTCGCGCCTGTGAGTGCCGCTGCCTGCCAGCGCTGGTGATGCCGCGGGGGATTGCGGCTATCAAACGCCTGCAGCATTCGCCACGCCTGGCTCCACTTTGTGCAGACTAGTGCCACGCAGGAGCGTGAATTACACTGCGCTGTGTGCCACTCACACGCACCCTGCCTCACATGGCTGAGCAGAGCAGCCACGCAGCACTCTGCCCACCTTGACATACGCGCACATGACTGGGCTGCAACGACAGGGATCTGCCCAGTGACCCTGCTCCCGCAGTTCACCCCGCATGCGGCTGCACCCCCTCGCCCTCTCCGCCCTCGCCCGAACGCGGCGCGCGGGCGTCCGCCGCGCCTGCACCTGCACGCAGAGATGCCACACACGCCTCAGGATGCAGCAAGGCAAATCATGAGCGCAACAGGGTGATGCATGCAGACTGGTACAGACTGTGCAGGAGAGCTTGGTAGTTGGCACCGTTTCCTCCATATTGCCACCGCAATCTGGCTGCAGCATCCCCACCACGACGCCATCGGGCGGTGTCCCTTGCACTGCCGTGCAGGCTGCCTGCCAGCAGACATACGCACTGCTCCTGCCTCACACAGCCGCCCCGAGGCGGCACACCCTCTCCTCACGCTCCACCCCGATACACCGCCGCCCAAGACCGCCCTAACACACCGCCACCCTCTCTCTAGAAAGACTGCTGCAGCAGCCAGGCTGCGCTCTACAGCATGCGCCTCCAAGTCCAGCCGACACGCCCAGCCAAGCGCATATGGAGAAGAGCAGGCGCGCCTCTGCCGTGCGCAGGCGCCCGGCCGCCCGCCTACGTCTGCAGGCCCTCCTTGACGATGTCGTAGGGGATGGCGGTCACAGTCTCCATGGACACGTTCTCCAGCATGAAGCCCTCGCGCGGGCCCTTGGGCATGCGCTTGCACATGGGCATCGGCTCTGCGCCGCGCAGCCGCCCAGCCCATGAGGCGCAGCGCGCGCCACGGCCGCAGAGGCACCCGAAAAAGCAGACAGCCACACGCTCCACAGCTGCACGTCAACATTCTTGTAGCAGCTTCGGTAGCGCGGACACGGCATTGCACAGCGTGCTGCGCTGTTACCAGCAGAGCAGCCTGAGGCGCGGTAACGTGAGTCCGCCAGGCTTCCGGGCCACGCGCGCGGGCAGCGCTGGCCGGCCGCCGCAGGGGCCCGCGGCTCGGTCAGGGCGCGGGCGCGCGCGCACCGCCCGCCTCCTTGGCCGCGTGCTTGGCGGCGTCGTTCTCCTTCCGCCGCCGCAGGAACTCCTCCTTGCAGCGGCTGGGCGTGACGTGCTCCACGCGCACGTGGATGCGCTTGTTGATTATGCGCCCGTTGACCTGCTTGTTGACCTCCACGCCCACCGCGCGCTTGGTCACGTTCCAGATCACGCCCGTGCGCCCGTAGTACACCTTATGCGGCATCCCCTGCACGGCGGCGCGTGCGGCGCCTGAGCAGCCGCCTGCGCCGCTGCAGGCTGCCCCGGCGGGACGCGGCGCCCTTGCCGCAGCACGCTTGATTCGCCGTTCGCTCTCGCTCTGCTCGGTGCGCGTGCCAACCCCTAGTCTCCAGCTAGAGAGCGCTTTCTCTGGCGCTGCCGCTAACTACCAAGGGTGGACCGGACGCACGCGCTGGACCGTCGCCTGCAGCCTCCATCCCTCTACGTTCACGCAAAGTGCCCAGCCGTGCGCTGGCACCGCTCGCTAGTATTAGTGCAGAGCAGCGGCCTGCCTCAGCGCAGTGCGGCGCATCCAATTTACGCCTCGCAAGCAACCCCGCCCACCAGCGCGACGCGGCGGGCTGCGGCGACATACCTTCTGCACGGCGGAGTTGACTTTGATGTCCACATAGTCGCCGATGTGGTAGGTGCGCAGGTAGACGGACAGCGGGATGTAGCCCTTGCCACGGAACGGCCGCGAGAAAGAGTCGCGCGTGCGCGCGCGGGTACCGTGGCCGGCCGGCATCCTGACTGCCGCTGTGCTCCCTCGGGCCTCCTTCCTGGGCTTGCTGCCTGCTCTCTGGAAAGCGAGGCGGCTACTGTGCCCTGGACCTAGCAAAGCCCTCGCACAGAGCGTAGTTTCTGAATGAGGCTGTCGTGATGCGTGATCACTACCAGCATCAGCAGACGCAAGCCAGGCCTAGAGAAGAGACGTTGAAGTGCGTTTTAGTAGCAAAGGCGTCTGCGACTCAATGGCGCCCAGCGCACAGGGGCTGCGGGCGCCGGGTGCACAGGCACGAGCGGCGGCGCGGTACACCCTCCCTGGTCAGCGGCCTGCGGTCAGCCGGTGCCGCACGCGGCAACGGCAGTGCGTGGCAGCCAGCGCTAACGGTGCCGGCAACTCGCGAGTCATCCGCGGCAAGTGCTACATTACTCGAGACGTGCGCTGGGGTGCTGCGCTGCTCTCTGCATTGGCTGCATGCAACGCACGGGGCGTGCAAACTTCCCAGCTTCCATGCTCACACTTGGGCGCTGCGCGCAGAACATTGACACCGACCAAATCATTCCGGCAGAGTACCTCACGCTGGTGCCCTCCAAGGTAAGTCACAGCCTACTGGCGCGAGGCTACTGCTTGTCTCCTTTGCCAGCTCCAGGTTGGTTTGCTGCGTCTGGCCTCACAGGCGTGTGTGCGGGGGCGTGCAGCCGGAGGAGTATGAGAAGCTTGGAAGCTATGCCATGATAGGCCTGCCAACCGAGCTGTATACCACACGGTGAGCTGCACCGGCCCCTTCACGGGGAGCTGGGTGGCGCCCCTATTGTTGCCTCTTTGACGCCGTTGCGGCCAAGCAGTGACTGGCCCGCTGACAGACAGCCACTTCCTGCAGTGAGAGTCAGCGGGCTGTCGTTGTCCCTCCATCCCACTCTGCTGTGAGCCCACCAGCGCGGCACCACCCCGTCTGTGCTGCTGCTCAAGATATTGCTTTGCAGTGCGTACCTGAGCAGTTCATGTTCGGCACAGCGACACCGTGTGGCGCAGGTTCATTGAGGACAATGAGATGAAGACAGAGTACCCGGTGGTGATTGGCGGCGAGAACTTTGGCTGCGGGTCCTCGAGGGAACATGCGCCGGTCGCGCTCGGCGCGTCAGGTGGGGGGCGCAGCAGCGAGCAGGCTAGCGGTGCCTGCAGTGCTCTCTGCCAGGCAGGCGAGAAGACAGTGCTTGCAGTCAATATTGCTAGACTGAACGCCCTGCGCGCTCCTCGTGCAGCAAGCAGAACAAGAGCTAAGAGCTGGTGCTGGGAAGTGAGCTAAGAGCTTGGGGTCGTCTGAAGGCTCGGCTTTGCCCTGATGCTGGGAAGCGCGCGGGGCGCAGGCGCAAAGGTGGTGGTGGCGCAGTCGTTTGCGCGCATCTTCTTCCGGAACTGCGTGGCCACGTGCGCGCCCCGGCGTTTGCTGTGCACAGCGATGTGGGGGCGGCGAAACAGCAGGTCCGTGCATGGCGATGTGGGGCAGCGAGACAGGGAGCCAAGCTCTCTGCGCCTCTGCGAGCACCGCAGCAGGCTCCTGCCATGACAATCGACTTCGCTCAGACAGGCCAGCCTTGCTGCCTGTGAAGCTGTCTGCGCGCGCTGCAGGGGCGAGCTCTACCCGTGCGAGACGGGCGTCAGGCTCTGCGAGGAGCTGGAGACAGGCGCGCCCCGCCGCCCGACCCGACCCGCCGCGCAGCGCTGCGCGAGGCACGAGGCCTGGGCGGCCGCGGCGAGCGCCGCCGGGGCCGCCCGAAGCCGGCCGCGCGGCATGCCTGTCCTTGCGCGCGTGTGGCCGATGCAGCTACAGGTAGGCCATATACCCTACCCTATACGCGAGCGCGCGTGGCCAGGCCGCGAGGTGGAGGTGGACATGGACCGCGATGTGCTCACCGACCTCGCCTCCGGCAAGGAGTACCCGCTCAAGCCGCTCGGCGAGGCGCGCTGCCCAAACCCTAACCCTATAGCCGGCGCGCTCGTGCATGCCTGCTGGCCGGGGCGCGGCGGGTGTGTGAACAGGCTGACGGTGGACCTGCCGTGAGGGCGACAGCGTGTGCTGTCAGGCAGACGAAAGCTGAGCTGGCAATGGCGAGCGGTGACTGAGGCCAGTGCTGCCGCACGATAAGCACAGCATGCACATGTTCATTCCCTGTGTCTGCGTTACCAGAGTGGCTGTGAAGCTGTTTTATGAATGTCCTGTACCTATAGGACAGACACGCAAGTGACGCAGGCGTGGCGCGGCAGGCGGGGCCGGTGGTGGACGCTGGCGGCCTGTTCGAGTACGCACGGCAGACCGGCATGATCAAGGCCGCATGAGGATGGCTCCAGCCAGCTGGCTGCTCGGGCAGTGCGCTTGAGGCGGCCCCAGGCCGATGGGCAGCAGCGCGCTGTTGCCGTCCGCCGTGCTGGCAACCACGCTACTCTGTGCTTTGGCTGCTGTGCATATGTGGCAGGTAGCCTGCTGCGCACGCTCTTGGAGCTCGTGCACGGCTATGCAAGTGCGCGTCTGGCGCTACGCCCTCTGTGCCAGT
>JAABUV010005504.1_pt1 | contig 14410 bp, 22 predicted proteins | sample 5559971 | NCBI WGS metagenome assembly JAABUV01 (sample SAMN10711881, study PRJNA513362) | rock metagenome | isolation source: Antarctica rocks | place: Antarctica: Victoria Land, Knobhead nord | collected 2015-12-19
CAAACCCGCCCTCCCTGCAAACCGGGATCCAAGACAGGAGAGCGGCTGGCACAGCTGTGCGGCGCCACTCGCACGTAACCTCCCTGCCTGAGACAAGCGGCGGAAGGCAGACTATCGTAAACCCGATCGCACACAGGCATGCTCAGCTGTGCACTCTACGTGCACAGTTGTGCATGCTCCGGAGGCGGGAAACAAAGCAGTAGAGAAGTAGAGGCGCAGCACCGTGAGGTCGCTCTTGTTGCCGATGAGCATGATTGTCATGTTGGGGTTGGCGTGCTGCCGCGCGTCCTCCAACCAGCTCGCCAGGTGGTTGAACGTCTCGCGCCTGCACGCCAGCATGTGCTGGCGCTTGCGCTGGCTGAGAGGCGGTGCAGTGGCGCGGCGCCGCCTGCGTCAGGCCGCCCGACAGACGCCAGGGGACAGGCCGCACAGCGGCGCAAGCAGCTCGGCGCCGTCTGGGCGTCAGACCGCCGGCGGGCGCCACGGAACAGGCCGCGCGGCGGCGCAAGCGGCGCCGGCGCACCGGGTGATGTCGTACACCAGCAGCGCGCCAGCCGCGCCGCGGTAGTACGAGCGCGTGATGGAGCGGAAAGACTCCTGGCCGGCCTGCGGGCGCGCCGCGACAGGTCAAGCAAACCCTGCTCGGGCCGCACACCTCTCCCCGCTCGGGCTGCTGGCGCTGTGCAGGCGCGGGGCGCACGCGCAGGCGGGCGCACCGTGTCCCATATCTGCAGCTTAATCTGCTTCCCGTCGATGTTGATCATGCGTGCGCCAAACTCCACGCCGATGGTGAGGTCGTGCACCGGCTGGAAGCGCTTGTCTGTGAACTGCAGCAGCAGGCAGGACTTCCCGACGCCTGCCAGGTCGCTCCAGTCAGCGAGCGCTGGGCCGCAACCAGGCGACGCAGGCGCACACGCAGGTTCTGGCGCAAAGGCGCACCCGTGTCGCCTATAATAATGTATTTGAACAGGTACCTGCGCAGCCACCGAGCACTGTTCGTCAACCAGTGCACATGCAGGGCAGGCTGAGCAAAGAGCATGGCTTGCAGCCAGGCGCGCACGCGTAAGACATGTTTCTGGCCTGATAGGAGCCTCTTTAACCTCCCGTCACGCGGCACTGGTGACACGCGCTGCTGCTGCGCAGATGCGGAAGCTCGGTGCGCTGACGCGTCAGCCCACAGGCGCTGCTCACACCAGGCTGTGCCGTCCGAAACGTTGTGCTGCACACTGTTGCGCTGAACTCGCTGGCTGGCGTCCACAGAGGCCCACTGGTCGGTAGCTCCTCTGACTAAAACACAGCGGCCAGGTCGTTTAGGTCGGTTCAGTTAATGTTAATGTGGGCGCTGTTAGAAATTTGAGTTCTATACATTTGTAGACGAAAACAGCCGTGATGAGATGAGTCTCATGAGCCTTCCATACACGGTTGTACTTCACTCATTCATTCATGCTTCCTTCATAAGTATGGTTCTTACGTAGTCTGTCCCTGAAGGCTTACGTAGTCTGTCCCCTGAAGGGCATGCCAGGCATTGTCACGCTAGCGCCTGCCACACATCATGCGCATCAGCGCGAGGCTGCCAGCATGTCGCTCGTGCACGTTGCGCAGCCTCACAGGGCCAGAGTCTGTACAGCGACGCGGTGCCGCCACTAACGCCAGCAGGCTCACCAGGGTCGCGTCATTGACTCAACCAGGCACAGTGTGACCCGTAAAGGAAGCCCAAGCCAAGAACCAAGACCCCCACTTGACACAGAACCAAGCACACCCTTGAAAAAGGTCCTAGAATAAATGCCTGGCACTGCGCGCGCGTGCGCCCTTTCAACAACTGGCAAGGGTCTCGCTTGTTGCGCGCATGGACGACGACGCAGCTGGTCTTCGCACGACGACGCAGCTGGTCTTGGCACGCTCGAGCTAGCCCTGCCCTGGTCATGTACCCAGCGGGCTGGCTTTGCAATTGCCCAGCACGCCCTGATTCCTGTACCACGAGCACTGGCAGGGGCACCGACGCGCCGGCCGCGGCCCGCCAGGCCCAGCGCTGCACGCCCGCGTGACATTCCCTGCAGCGGGCGCTGCGCTCTGCCTTCAGTGGCCCCTGCCTGCGCCCTGCCCGGCCAGCTAGCGGCCCATCTGCTGCATGCCCGGGTACTGGCCCTGCGGCGGGCCCTGCGGGTAGCCCTGCGGCGGGCCCTGCTGGTACATCGCCTGCGGCGGCGGCTGCTGCGGGTAGCCCATCGTCTGCTGCTGCGGCGCCTGCGCGCCCCACCATGCGCTCGGGCGGGTGAGCACGCTGGCCGGCAGACCGCCCCCTTGTCGCATAGCCAGCCCGCGCGCACAAAGCAAGCCAGGCGCTGCCGCTGTGCCAGCGGGTCACAGCATTGCCTCACATGCAGTGCATCACATGCAGTGCTGTACAGCTCCCGGCGCAGGCCGCTCTGTGGCAGGCCAGACGGACCCCGCATGCCCTGGTCAAGCGTGCTTCTATGCGCGGGGTGACGTGCGAGGCTAGGTTAGAGTCAGGGCAGGAACGCGCGCTGCTCGCGAGCGCGCGCAGACGCACACCGAGTAGGGGTCCGGCTGCCCGCCGGCGCGCGCGTCGCGCTCCACGAGCTGCACATGCGCCTGCGTCTGCATGCACGCGCACACCCTGCGCGCAGGGCGCCACAGCATGCACTCACCCTGGGCATGCATGTTCATCAGGAGGACGGGGGCTGCTACTGCACGCACTGCAACGCTCAGCCGAGCGATGGTGCGCGGACGGCGGACACTTGAGCATGTCCCTGCAAAGCAGTGTGGTGAGCCGGGCAGGACGGCGGCAGGGTGAGAGTGGATCAAGGCAGGGGCTCAATGAGCCAGAAAGACCCTGGTGAGTCACACGCACATTTCGTCACAATTCTGCAGGTGCTGGGCAGTGTTGAGAAAACCCGCACTGTAAGGCCGAGCTCCTGCTGCAGGGTGTCTGACCACGCCCATCGTCTGGTGCACCAGATGGCCGAGCTCCTGCTGCAGGACAAATTACCATGCAACCCTAACCCTAACCCTTCACCAAAGCCAAGCCCCGCCAGCCGGCGCGCGCGCGCGCACGTGCACCAGGAGATCTGCGCGATGTTGTCGGTGCAGTTGGCGAGCTCGTTGATCTCCTCGCTGCCGGACAGGCACGCGGCGATGTTGCAGAGGCAGGACAGGTACTGCGGCCGCGCGCGCGCGCCCGCGGTCAGCCCCGGGGCGCTTGAGCAGGGTCTGCTTTGCTGGCTCAGAAACTCTTTGGGGTGTCGGTGGGTTACGCACCGAGCACCCCCTGAGACAGCCACATCTTTGGCTAAGCACACTGGCCCAACTCAGGGCAGGCACGCAAACTTTGCGTGTGGTGCATGCATGGCATGGAAGGCATGTGCAGGCGGTGCAGCACTGCGCCGCCGCCAGGCATGGGCGCGCCTGCGCGGCCACCATGAAGCCGATGAGGCAGTTGTCGCACTGCGTGTTCTGGAGGCGCATCTCGTCCTGCGCGCTCGGGCCAAACGCGCATGTGAGAACACGACGTTCAGGTGCGCTGCGAGAATGTTGCACAAGCTCGCAAGCGCTCACGCAGCACGTGCATGACTGCAGTGCGCTTGCAGCTCCTCAATGCAACCTCAGAATGCTGCGGCTCTGCTGAAGCTGGACGCTGGCAGAGTGCACCAGTCCCACGGAGGCCGTCAGCTCGCACACGCTGTTGCCGCCAACACGGCCAGGCCAGGGCGGCCTTGGGACGCGCCTGGATCATCCAGCGCGTGGAGGCCACGGACTGCGTGAAGCAGAAGAAGACCTGCGGCGATCACGCGTTGCGGTGACTGTCGGCTCGGCAAACCACTATCTGGTGGAAGAGCAAGCGCTTGCGGACAGCGGACGGCATGGTGGGGAGGTAGACGTGCGCGGTGCATGCTTTGCGGAGGAAGGCAAGCCAAGGAAGGCACCACACAGAGTTGCAGGACTGTGCCGCGCAGGCACCAAGCGCTGCACCCAGCAGCCAGGGAGCTGCTCACCTCGGCGCACAGGCAGAACTCCGGGCAGCTCTGCTCGCTCATCCGGCCTGAGCAGGGACAGTCGCCGTTGCAGCAGATGTACCTGCGCAGCCACTGCCTCAGACGGTGAGCTGCGACACAAACGGGCTGGATTGGGCGGCCTGACAAGGGAGCTTCCTGCCCCGCACGCACCTCGACATGTCGTTGCGCAGCGCGCGCTTGCGGTTGAGGTAGCTCACCGGCGACGCGCTGCGTCAAACAGAGGTGTGAGCACCCGGCATCGCGCACTTAGCTCGCAGCGCTCGGATCGCAAGGATGTCAGCAGCGTCAGTGCGAGAGCAGCGCGCACGCTCCAGTAGCAGGCTTCCCTTGCGGGGCGGGGCGCGCACCAGAACAGGGAGAAGAAGCACCACGGACAATCCGCCGCGATCGACCCCATGAGCGTCGTTTTCCACCCGTTCTGGTACACATTCTGGCGAGTGTCATATGCCGCGAGCTTCTGCTGCTGGAAGGCAGACTTCTGCATCGTGGGCAGCGCTGTCCTCAACCAGAGCACACCACTCAGCACACGTCAAGGACCTGGGCTTGCGCCTAAAGCAAACGGGTCACGGGGGCCTACAAAGGGGGGAGTGCCGCGCTGCTTGCAGAGACGAGCTCTGCATGCAGCTCGGGGGTCCAGGCCCTGCACAGGCTTAATTTAGAACCGTAGCTGCGTTCGCTCCTGGACCACAGCTGCACTCTCGCAGTAGCACTCGGTTGCTGACCCAGGGCCGCCGGCTGCGATGGAGGGCGTGGCGGCCCTGATCGTTGTTGCGGCACTTGCGTTGATAGTCATACTAGCCCTGCTTGCCCAGCGCAAGCGGCAGCCGCAGGCGTTCTTGGAGCCAGACGTGTGGAAGCAGCTGCCCCTAGTTGACAAGAAGGAGCTCACGCACAACACGCGCCGCTTCAGGTGATGGGGGGCCAAGGCAACCTGTGGCGTATGTGACGGGCTATGCCGAAAACGTGGTGAGGCTGGTCAGCAGCCATCTGCTTGCGTGGAGGGCACAGACTGTTATGTCAGTGGGGGCCCCGTCATGGTGAAGTCTGGTTGACTAATGACGGGCAAGTGAAGGGAAGAGTGTGGGAAGGCGTAGTGCTGGGATAGAGGTCGCCACTCCTGGTGAGACGGCGCTAATAGATGGGGCCCTGATGAGCTGCACATACAGTCATGTTGCAATGTGCATGTCTAGGTGTGCACCAATAGGTGTGCTGGCACCCCCTTGTGCGCTTTTGACCGGCCTGACATGCTTCCACTTCCTCTAACAGGTTTGCACTGCCGCATAAGCGGCAAGCGCTGGGCCTGCCCATGGGCCAGCACATCATTCTGAAGGCAGCTGGCGCGGACGGCAGCGACATAATGAAGCCCTACACTCCTGTCACCGACGACGACACGCTCGGCTATGTTGACTTCGTTATCAAGGTGAGCAGGGGTCCGGAGCCTGCGCACACACGAGCTTGCTTTCAATACCGCTGCATTGCGTCTTGGATAGCATGCCTGGCTGGGCATAGCTGACATCATGCAGGCCCTGTCACCTGCATCTCTGCGCGATCATGACTCAATGCAACCCTGCCGGCCATAGGGTGCAGCAGCTTCCTGCTCGACCTGGGGCCTCTATCCTGACCTTGCGCCCTGCACAGAAGGCCGCCTGTTACGGCAGGTGTATGACGCGGGGCGCATGTCGCGCCATATGGATGGTCTGGCGCTCGGGGACCAGCTGTGGTTCAAGGGGCCCCGGGGGCGCTTCAGCTACACCCCCAACATGAAGCAGCACATAGGTACGGGCGTTTATGAACTCATCTGTCCTGCAAGACGGCCATTTGTCTTGTAAGGCCGCATGCTTGCGAGCGCAACGCGCCCGCCCACGCAACAGTGCAGGCAGTCTTGAGGACGCTGGCCCCTGTGCGCAAAGCGTAGGCACACCACCTCGGTCGTATCAAGGCGATGCAGGCTGGGAGAGAGGGGTGGAACGAGCGCACCCTCCACATGAAACGTTCTCAGGGTACACTGCGTTGGCCAACGCCTCAGCTCATGTGGCTCACCTCAGCGCAAGGTCAAACACGGCCCTTGTGCAGCATGCGCGCCGGTCGGAGACGAGGGTCATGACGTGGAACAGCAGGTGGCCTCGAAGGCCGAGGCTGGCCCACGCCATGGCCCCCGCATGCGCACAGGCGACGCCGTGTAAGCTGCGCACGCCCCCCTGAGCTGCTTGCCGCGTGTGGCAGGCATGATAGCGGGCGGGACGGGCATCACGCCCATGTACCAGGTGGCGGCCGCCATCCTGAAGGACCCGTCGGACCGGACAGAGGTAGGGTTAGGGTAATTTACCCTATCCTGAAGTGCCCCTGCCCCTGCCAGCCGCGCCTCCTGCGGCGCCGGGCGTCAGGGAAGCGACTCTGTGATTGCTCTGCAACCCCACATGACCAGCATCCAGCCAAGCGCACCGCGGCGCCTATTGCACACCGACTCAACACTGCGGCCTCATGACGCGCGCCGCGCGCGCGCGAGGTTGCTGACCTGACACAGTGCCAGGGCGTGCAGGTGAGCCTGATTTGGCCGCATGCACCCACATGTCCCCTCTCTAACGCCCCAGGCGCAGGGCGTGCAGGTGAAGCCTGAGTTGGCCGCATGCACCCACAAGCACCCTCTCCGACGCCCCGGGCGCTGGGCGCGCAGGTGAGCCTCATCTTCGGCAACGTCACAGCAGACGACGTGCTCATCCGGGAGGAGCTGGACGCGCTGGCGGCGGAGCACTCCAGCCGGTTCCGGGTGCGGCCCGCGCCCACGGCGCAGGCCCCGGCGCCTCGCCGCGCTCAGTCCTTCAGCGGACGCTGCGCCCACTCTGGAGCTCTGCACCTGCGCCGCCTCCCCCGGCGCGAGCCAGCCTCCGCGCGCATCCAGCCTGCTACAGTCATGAGGGGCCTGCACCGCTGCTGTCCACTCAACATGCGGCTGCATGTGCCGGCCCTGCAAGCTGCTCAACTATCCGCATGCCTTGTGCTGCGCACCTCGTTTGCAGCAGTGCCACCCGACCTGCCTGGTGCTTCACAGCAGAGGCCCCCCGGCGGCCTCCATCCTGGCATGCAGTTCTCTGCAACAGGTTGCCCGCGCGGCCGCTCTGAAAGCCCAGGGCCTCACGCGGCGCAGGTATACTATGTGTTGAACCACCCGCCCGCCGGGTGGGCCGGCGGCGTGGGCCACGTGACGGCGGACATGATCCGCGCGCACCTGCCGCCGCCCGGTCCGGGCGTGCTGGTGCTGCGCTGCGGCCCGCCGCCCATGAACAAGGCCATGGCCGCGCACCTGGACGCGCTGGGGTACGCCAAGGACATGCAGTTTGAGTTCTAGGTTTGGGAGGCCAGGTGCGGGACCGGAAATATAAAGTAGAGCTCTCGGTCAAGCGGCTCGCTGCACGCGCAATGCGCCGGGGTAGGTGCGGCGGCGCCGCAGCGCGCCAGCGCGTGCTATGCGTCCTGGCCGCCCACCATGCTGCAGCGGGCCGCGGGTGTGCCGCGTGTCAAGAAGTATCAGGTTTGAAGGCTCGCAAGTGACCGCCAAGGGCATGGAAGGGCGACGAACTGAGGCGCGCTGCTTGTGAGAGCGCGCAGCCTGGATATGACATGCACTGCGCTGCTTTGCGCACTCTGTTCCCTGTTGTGAGCGTGCATGCGCTGCAGCATACGACACTGGTGAGCGCTTCGCTTCGCTCTGACGGATGGTCGCAGGCTAGATCTGTGCCCTGCCAGGCGTGAGCGGTGCGGCGTACAAGCGCCTGGTGCTAAGTGAGTTCTGCCTGGGCTGCTTAAATTAGTCTCTCTTGGGCATGCGTTCAGCAGCACGTTGCTACACAAGCCGTGACCTGGTCTAGGTGCTGTTCTGCCTCCAGCCAGTGGCTGGCCAAGCCTAGCACCCACATGCTTTGTCACACGTTGGGAAGTACAACCATGCTGAGCCACACTGCTGTTGCGGTCCCTAGGAGAGTGGCGTGAGCGGAACAGAGCCATGCACTTCTGTAAGTTGCACTTTGCTCAAGCTCGGACGGTGGCAATGCAATTGCCATGAATTTATTGTGCAGGTGGCACCCAACCCATGGCAGGGTGCACAGACGTCTAGGCAGCACATAGCCAGCAAAATCGCTGCGAACACAGCCCGGCAGCTGACAGAGTCTTTGCTTCACTTGGCACTACGCACAGCAGACCTGCAGCACGTAAAGCGTGCCAGCCTGCTGCTACAGCAGCGCTATCAGCAAACTCGTAAACCCGTAAACCCCATGCGCGCTTACAACCCGCGCGGCCCGCAGAGATGTGGCTCAGCTCAAGAATAGTTGGGGGGGGGAGGGGGGGGGAACAAAATCAGCGCCATGTACGCCATGGCAGCAAGCAAGTCACATGCAGCTAGCCTAAAGTGTTGCAGGGTGACTTTAAACCCAAGCGCCCATCCGGACTCATGCACAGCCCAATCCGCCTGAGCCGTCACTCAGCCACGGAGAGTGACCCTGCAGGAACTGAAACTAGCAGGGCGCGGCCGTCGCACTTCACCACGCCCTTCAGGGGTTCTGTTCGACTGTGCCGTCAGCGTAAGTGACTGTCGTGTTGCCTACGCCATCGCGTGGCAGGGCAACAGTCTTAACGCGCGGCGGGCCAGAAACGTCCTTGCCAATCTGAAAGTCCACGTTGTAAACAGGCGATATGGAAATCAGCGCGGGCGCCACGTTGAAGCCCTGGTGGGCGATGTTGCGCCCGAGCGGGCCGACATAGATCAGCGTTGGCGCAACGTTCACACCCTGCGGCATGATATTGATGCCGTTCGGCACGATGAAGACGGCTGTCGGCGAGACATTGACGCCGTATGGGAAGACGGCCAGGCCGTACGGCTGCGAGAGGATCAGGCAGGGCGCGTACCGGATGAACGCCCCCGATATCGCCACGCCAACCAGGTTATTGACGACCTTGGCCGAGGCGTCCATGTAGAGCGCAGGGTCGTTCACGGTGATCGCGCCGCCCAGGAGCCGGTGCGCGCCATTCGTCTGCACGGCTGCGCCGTTTGTCGGCAGCGCAGACGTGTCGTTGCTCGCCTCGCCCTCCGTCACGGCCGGGCTGTTGCTGAAACTTTTGCCGGCGGCGGCGTCCGCCACCTGCCGCGGCCGGCCGCGCCAGACCGTCAGCGCGCGCCCTGCATCATAGGGTCAGGGCAGCAGTCAGTGCAGGTGAGGACTGCTCCCAGGTGCCTCTAGGCACCTGGCCAAGCGAGGTGAGCCAGTGCTGTGTTGTACCTCAGTACGGAGCGGCAGAGGCAGTGTCCCAGCCAAGGCGCATGCTATCGTGTGCCCTATACGTCATGTGCAAGGCATCATAGCTTGAAGGACTCGTACAGAGCGCCCTAGTTGCAGCCAGGTCCTGAAGCTGCTGGCTGTTGCACGCAGGAACGACTGTCACCAACAGAGTATGCGTCGCAGGTTCCTGGCAACACGCACTCACGCAAGAAGCTCGCGACTGTGCGCTGATGCTCCTTCACTGCAAAGCAACTGCGCGCCGCACCCAGCAGCTGCCGGACACGAATAGCGCGCAGCTCCCAGGGTACCACCTCACCACCTCACCTCGCAACATGTGTGCAAGCAGGCTCGTGCCCGCTGTGCAGGGTAGCGACCTTCAGCGCACCTTGTTTGCAACCAGCTGCTTGAAGAGCTGCAGCTGCGCGTGCGCGTGCGCGGCACCATCGCTGTGCGCCAGGAATGCCTGCGCCAGCAGCCCCGCCCAGCGCTGCATGTCGGTCAGCTCCGGCGCAGCGCGCGCTCCGGCCAGCGAGGCCAGCGTGAGCAGCAGCGCGCGCCACATCGCGCCCCGTGCAACATGCCAGTGCGCCGCACCCCCGCCGGCTGCGCCAACCCCCTGTGGGCTCAGGCCGCACAGCGCTCAGCCTGCGCAGACATGGTACATTGGTCAGGGCCGTGTGCTGCACGCCAGGTGTGCGCGAGCATAAGCGTGCCAGCGCACCCTGTACAGTGATGTCTGCACTGCTGGGCAGGGGGTCGGCGGACGGCGTTGTGGTGTGGGGCAGGATCCCTTGCGCAAGCCAGCCGGAGTCCTTGGGCCGTAATTGTTCTGTCACCTGGTCCTTTGGGAAGCATAATTGAACGCCCGGCGTTACATCTACGCATGCAGCCCGGCTTGATACAGGCGAAGCGCGCACTTTGTGCAGACGGCGTACAGATTGGCCTGTCCATCAAAGATGGCAGGGAGGCAGTGAGGTATGATTTGCACAGTCTGTGTGGCTGCCATGAGAAAGGTGTAAAATGTAACTGAGAAAAACGTGTATGAGATGCACACCGGCGGATGGCTGTGTAGACCGTCAGCCTGACATGAACACGTGACATATTCGCGCCATGCGCTGCTGCTGTTTGGTGCAATGACCTGCCACTAGCTACCAGTCCGCAAGGCGCGCCTTCTGTTACAGGCCTCAGGCCAGTCGAGTGCAGTATTGAAGACCATGTGCAAGCGTGGCGCGTGGAACACAGCTAGCCTGTGGGCAGCCATGAGAGCGGCGGCAGCGCTCTGCAAGCTTCTACGTGCTCTCACCCTCCGCTGAGCGCGCCGCGCGTTGCCCGCCCGCAGCCTCCAGCTCCCGCGCCGTGGACACCAGCTGCACCAGCAGCAGCACCTGTGCGCCAGCTCCACACTTGCGGGCCTGCCATAACAGGTTTCAGGTAGGGCATCCCACCCTAACCCTACCCTTGCCACGGCCCTGAGAGCATGTCGCCCGGAGTAGCTTCTGCCGCGAGGCCGACCAAGAGCGCCGCGCGCGCCTGCCAGAAGCCGAAGGCGAGCGCCGCCGCAAACAGGTGGTTGGCGTTCCCCGCGCGCCGCTCTGCCCACAGGTGCCAGGCGGCCGGGAACACCGCCGCCAACACGAGGAAGCTGACCGCCATGGCGTCCGGCGCCGGCAGGCGCCGCAGCCGCCCCGCGAACAGCGGCAGCAGCGCCTGCACGCACGCCAGCCGCCCCCGCCGCTGCCGCGCTGGGATGCCGTGCGCTGCTCTGGGGTGCGGGGCGCAGGCAGGCGCTGCCACGCGTGCTGCGCGGGGGTCCTCGCAAGCATGCTCGAAAGCGTTGAGCAAGGGCTTGGGCTGCATGCATGCAAAGCTGACACATGCTTGGAAGCAGACTCCCTCACAAGCCACACCCCGTCATGAATAGGCCGTCCGCCTTCCTTGCATGGTGCACGCCGCGCCTCGTGTCCGCGCACGTGCCAGGCTCTGGCTCTCCCACAGGCGTGGGTTGTGGGCGCACCAGGTAGAGCGCGACATCCGTCACGGAGGGGTAGGGCTTCCACAGGCAGCTGGCGATGGCCTGCACCAGGAACCCCAGCAGCAGCTGCTGTGGCAGCCGCAGCGCCAAGGGCGCCGCCAGCGCGCCTGCGCGCAGCCCCCGCCGCTCACCCGCGCCGCGCACACACGATGGCGCGGCCCGAGCGCGGCCATGGTCCGCGGACGCACGGCTGTGCCCACAACCTCCTAACGAGATGGCTCACAAGCCGTGCGCGTGTCTGTGCGCATGGGGACATCGCACCGCACGCGGCCCGCGTGCTGGCACCGCCCTGGAGATGCGACGCGCGCCCCGGCGCGCCTCGGGCGCGCTCAGGGTGGCAGGCGCGCGCGCGCCTGCCAGGACGTGGAGGAGCGCGCGTGAGCACGGGTACAGCCCGCGCAGGCCCGGCACAGCGCTGCCCCGAAGCTGCGCCGCCAGGTACCAGTGCAGGCCGATGTTGGGCTCCAGGTCATCTGCCTGTTCTGTCCTCGCTACATTCTTGGATATCCCCAGACTCTGCCACTGAAGACCAAGGCGCAGGCAGGCTATGCTATGTACTTTTGCAAGACCCATGGTACGAACTGTTGAAAACCCAAGTGGACTTCCTCGCCTGATGCTGTTGTCCACTGCTAGCACAAGCGCAGAAATAGACATGCAGGTACGGGGCATGCACATGACGTCCAACTGCAATAGCCCCTGGAGGTATGTAGCGTGGCAATGGGGTGCGTTTTGTTCTTTGTTGTGGCACGGGCGCGCCTGCAGCGCAAAGCCGTATGTCTCCGCCACCCAGTGCCGCGCCGCCGCGCCGTCCCAGAAGTCATCCCCAGGGGGCAGGGCTGTGTGCTGGGCCAAGGCAGGCTGCGGCACTGCAGCGGCCGGGCAGGCCCAGGCTGCAGCGGCGGGTAGCCCCGCCAGCAGCCCGCCCGCGCATGCGTCAGGCGCTCCCACGTCGCCGCTGGGAGGCCGCGCCAGCAGCCAGTCCGCCAGGCGCCACGCCGCAGCAAACCACACCGTGAACCATGCCAGAAAGCAGGCCGCGGCTCGCACGCCGGCGCCGTGCGCGGACGGCCGCGGCGGCGGCGCACCGGCGGCCGCATGCGGCTCGGCGGGCGACGCCGCGCCTGGCGCTGCTGCGCTGGCAGGTTCGCCTCCCTCGTTCGCTGGATGCGGGCTGGGCCGCCGGGGCGGACAGGCGGACAGGGAGGCCGAGGCTGCGGCGGCGCTGGGGCTGCGCTGCAAGCTGGGCTCCGGGCCGGGGTCAACAGAAAGGTCCTCCGGCCCGTTTAGGAACACCATCGCCAGCGGTGCCTGCAGGCCCCTTGATGTTTGCACGCAAGTTTGTGCAGTGTAAGGTTCGACCATACGTGTGAGGAAGTCATGCAGATTTCCCGCCTAGTTAGCGGGAACGCCTGTGACTGGCCTAACAACTACGCATGCAGAAGAAGGCATGCATTGCACAAAGCGTGAGCACACGCATGACACGAGAGATGTGCGCTCGCCACAAAGGCAGCAGGGGATGAGGAGTTGCAGTCAGTCCCTGACCTTCTTGAGGGATCAGACACACCCAACTACCGCCAGGACAGGCATGAATGTTAGTCAAGAAGCGAGAGCACGCTGATGCACTGGGGCATGCCGCCGCGGGCCAGGGCAAGGCACGAGCTTGGAGCACACTGCCGCCGGCGCGCCAGCAGCAGCAGCGCGTGCACAGACAGGTGCGCCGCGGCCGCGAGCGCCAGCGCGGCGAGCGCGGGGCGGCCGCCGGCGGCCGCGCATAGCGCGCACAGCGTGGCGGCCGCCTCCAGGCCGCCGCAGGAGCCGCCGCAGCAGGCGGCCACCGCCAGCGGGTTCCACGCGTGCAGCGCTGCCGCCGCGGCCGGCCCTGACGGCGGACACATCGAAGACGTGTCACACCCTCGCGCTGTACACAGGCGTGCTCTGCCTGCGGGGCAAGGCTGTCGTCACTGCCACCCCTCTACTTTGATGAGGCCACATGCTCATGATGCTGACCTGCCTGGACAGTACGTCATGCAGTGCTGCTCCGCGCCGGCGGCCCTGGCAACAGCTGAGGGCTGCAACAACGGTGGCACCCCAGCAGGTGCTGGCCTTCAGCGCAGCCGCCAGAGCCAAATGAGCAGCGGATGGTTCACCGGGGACGGCAGGTGCACGGCCCTGCCGCCGCAGCGCGCACACAAAGCCCGCAAGAGCCAGGCCGCTGACGGCGTCCGCGGCCGCGAGCGGCAGCGCGTACAGCACGGGGTGCCCGGCGGTGGAGCCGAGCAGGGACAGCAGCAGGGGCGCAGCGTGGTACGCCGAGCCTGCAACCGCAGGTCAGGTGTCACAGCCAGCAGACCAGGGCGGTCCAGCGCCAAGCCGCGCAGGAGTTACGTGCGCAGCTCTGGCACGCGTGCCACACAAGAAGTCAGCGCGACCTTGCAGTACCTGCGTAGGGTGAGAGCCCCAGAGTCTGCAGAAACAGCCCTTCGCGCAGGCGCAGCAGGCTCGTCACAGGCGTGCCGATCTCGATGCGCTGCATGAGTGCCTCACCCGCGCCGCCTGCGACCAGCAACAGCCGCAGCGCAGCGCCGCCAGCGACATGCAGCACAAGCGTAGCCATGGCAGCCGTGTGCGCAGCCCTTGTACTCTTCCCAGAGCTGATGGGCATACAAGCAGCGGTTTCGTCAGGGTGGGCAGACAATTGGCTTTCTTGTCAAGGCTGCACTCTTTATGAGGAGGTGCGAAGGGACTGCGGCCCGCCACCTGTGCCAACGACACAGGCAGTCTGCAAACCACATAGCGCCTTGAGCGCTCACGACGTGTTGGCACATGCCAATGCGCCGTGGCTGTCTGGTAAGCGGCACCAGGTTGCCAGCGCTCTGAACTTAGCTAGAGATAGCCTGGTTGGTGCACGCAGCAGTCTGGCAGCGAGCATTAGGCCTGCCGGGGCAGCGGCCGCCGGCGCGCACAGGGCACGCTGGCGTGCGCGGGGCTGCTTCGCAGCCTGGTCACGGACGCTGGCGCTGCTGCCGCTCGCCTGCAGGCGCCAGCCTCGCTCGCGATGCTGCCGGCGCTCGGCG
>JAABUV010005509.1_pt1 | contig 14396 bp, 12 predicted proteins | sample 5559971 | NCBI WGS metagenome assembly JAABUV01 (sample SAMN10711881, study PRJNA513362) | rock metagenome | isolation source: Antarctica rocks | place: Antarctica: Victoria Land, Knobhead nord | collected 2015-12-19
TTTGTGCGCAGGCGGTACGGCCACGACCGGGTGCTTGGCATCTGCCAGCCTGTGTCCGCGAGCGGGTAATGAATCAGGGAGGGCCTCTGCTTGGCTGCGTGAGCGCACGGCGTTTGCAGGTCCAGTTGTACAGGGTGCTGCATATCCTGAGAGAGCACGCATGGTTTTCAGGCCGCAAATGGAGCCTGCTTGTGTGATGTGTATGAGCAGGACCGCTCGCAGAGCTGTGCAGCGGACTGGACCGCGCAGGGCGCTGAGACGGGACCCTTTCTGTGGCATAGCAACCCCCGGGTGTCCAGGTCGTCTGCGCGGCGGGTACTGGTATAGGTGTAGGGTATAGCCAACCCTATACCCTATATGTGTCGCCTGCGCGGCAGGTACTGCGCCACCGACATGAGCAGCTGGAAGGGGTACAAGACGGCCGCGCAGGGCGCCGACACGCCCGCCTGGCTCGCGCTGGAGCCGCCCGCCAGCGGCAAGTTTTACACCGAGCGCCGGGAGGAGCCCTTTTGAGCTCTGCGGGCAGCTCGACAGCGCGCATTGCGCAGCGCCGTTTTGGGCAGTGGCTGGGCTTGCCTGTCTCGCCATTGGCAGCTCTCTCACACACACACCGCACTGGGAGGAGCCGTTTCAGCAGTGGCTGGCGCTGCCTGCTGGCTGCCAGGCGCCCGTACAAGTAGCGGAACTGCGCACGCAATGCAAACTGTGAAGGTACAGTATTATCCAAGCTGGGTTACCAAGCTGGGGTCGCTTGGTCGCTTCACCCTGAAGTCCCAACAAGAAAATATTTTATGGTGTCAACCTTGAGAGGTACATAAGAATCTGAATGAGCAACCTCTTGCAATAATAGTTGGTGTGCATGCTCTATGGAAGTGAAGTCAGGGATGATGCAGCTATGATGTGACTAAATGCTCGCACTGACTAGGTGACGTTACAAAGTACATTCATCTCTGCAGACATGGGCTGCGCAGACGAGCATTGACAGCCACCGCCCATTGTACTACACATACACAGCCTCCATCAGCTCATGCATACCTCGCTACTCTGCTTCTGCTGCGTCTGCTTCAGGTGCACCTCCAAAGCTCACCGCAGCCTTGGCAACTGCACGTGCAACGACTGCCAAGGCCGCCTACTCGGAGTGCACCTGCTCTGCTCCTGCGCGCGGCGGCCGTCGACTGTCAGCGCCAGCCCAAGCATGCCATCGCATGCCACCCTCGTGTCAATACACATGGCATATCCAGAGTTGAGGGCAATGCTGACAGTATAATTGCCTGGCTGCATGAGCAACAGCATGAGGTTTGTCTGATTGTAGCTCTAAACAGGTTGGAGCTCTAAAGCAGGCGGTGGGTGCAAGTAAGAACCATGTCACCAACGTGTGAGATGCAGTGAGGCAGCAAATGGAACACAAGCAGTCCGCTGCAGCAGCTGGGCGATTATCTGCCGCATAGCTGCTTCTGATGCATGCCCCAGCAGCCCACATGCTAGGTAGGCAGTTGCGGCGTGCGCACTGACGAGCCACAGCAGCTTGGTGACGCCGCAAGCCTGCTCCTGAAGGAGCGCACCCATGGGCTCGGGCGGGGGCTCGAATGCGATGCGCACGGCCGCCCGGCAGCCCTCCTCCCCGGCGCCAAAGCGCAGCGCGGCCAGCAGGTGGCCGTACAGCTCATCGTGCATGCTCGCGGCAGCCTTGCGCGCATAATTGCAGCATTCAGCACCACTGTTCAAGCGGGTTCGCCTGGGCGCTGTATGCGTCGGGGCGTGGTCAATGGCTGAGCAGCGTGCAGCGCACGGCCAGGCCCGTGTCCAAGGCAGGCCGCCGCGCATGCAGTGACAGAGAGTAAGCGCCATACCCGGCCAATGTGGCCGCCCACCCGGGCGCAGGCGCACCAGATATGCGATCGTCAGAAGCTGCTTCTGCCGGAGGGACAGGCCGGGGTGACTGTAGATCGCTCCGTATGCATGATCCCTGGAGTGGAAGGCTATCAAGGTCAGTGGTACACAGCAACTAACAAGCAGCGCGCCAGAGAAAGGCACTGGCTGGTACACAACAGATGAGCACCCCACCTGCAGCCACCAACGCTGTGCTCCACACCAGCAGAGCAAGCCAGTCTGGCCATGAGAGCGGGTCCAGCTGCCACTCGCCAGCCCGAGGTTTGTGTTACCAGGCGCGCCCGCAGGCGCAGGTGTAGCTCAACGCGCGGCGCTGTGGGACATGCAGCAGCGCCGAGAAGGTATTCGGCCACAGCCGCGCACCTAACCCACCCCGCCAGCACGGGGTCTGCGGCCTCGAGGCGCGCGCGCACGCGGCCGGCGGCCTTGCCGTACACGCGGCCGAAGGCGTCGCCGGGCGCGCCTTCGCGCTCGGCCGGCGGCGCCTCCGCCTGCAGCAGGCCGGCCGCCTGCAGCCGCACCGTGGCCGCCAGGCAGGTCGGGTAGCCCGCCAGCCTGCCCCCGCACGGCGCCCTCACTACGTCCAGCCGGTCATCTGCACAGTTTCCTTACCTCGCTGGCTGTGCACAGCCACATCAGTTGCATAGGATTGATTGCAAGTGGTCAGACAGTGCAGGTATGAAAGGCCACGGGTGATGTACACTGCCACCTACGTGCAGCGTGACAGCCGCGGCAGGGCTGGGGTCAGCGGAAACGACTGGGCAGGTCTGAGCGGATGGGGCAGCGCACACGGCCAGGTGCCGCACGCAGCCACGCACTTCGTGCCGGCTCCCGCCGGCATCCAGGCACGTGCGGCCCAGCTGCGGCAGCGCCTCCCAGCGGTGCTGGAACGCGCCGACCGCCAGGCGCACCAGCGCCGCATCCTTGGCGGCGAGCGGCATCGGCCGCAGCTTCCGAGCGCCCGTTCCTGCGCTGGAAGGCACGCTGGGTCACAAGCAGCAGCAGGCGACCTGGTGTGCCCGCTTTCCGCCATGCCCCTCTGAGCGCTGCGTGCGCGGGCTGCATCGGGCCGAGCTGCATCTCCAGTGTTTGCACTCCTGCCCTGCCTTGATCCCTTGTCTCAGGGTAGGGTTGCCCAAGCCAGCAATTGCCTCGGCAACAAATGGCAAAAATTTGCCCGTTGGTCGACCTGTGCTGGCTCTGCGCGCACGGACGCAGCGTGCAGTGCATCCCACGCGGCGGCAGCACCTGATGTGAGCCCCGCGCCAGCTAGCACCCGCCGGCGCGATGAACGGGGACCCGGGCTACACGCGCGAGCAGGTCCGCGCGCGGCGCGCGGAGCTGCAGGCGGAGCTGCAGCGCATCCTGGAGCAGAAGGCGGAGGTGGAGGCGCGCCTGGCCGCGCTGGCGCGGGCCGGCGCGGACGCTGCCGCGGCGCCGCCGGCGCCGCTGCAGGCCCGCGCGTCGCACGGCGGCGGCGCGCCGGCCAAGAAGCGCCCGGCGGCGGCCGGCCTGGAGGGCCCGGAGGCCAAGCGGCGCGCGGTGCACGGCGAGCGCGAGAAGCGCATCAACAGCCTGTGGAACCAGTGCCAGACGGTGCTGAAGACAATCATGCGCCACCGCGGCGCGGGGCCGTTCAGCAAGGCGGTCGACCCGGTGCTGCTGCGCTGCCCGGTGCGCGCCCGGGCGCCCGGGCCGCGCGCATGACTGTTCGCGGAACGGCCCGGGCGGCGAGCTGCACAGCGCTGCGCGCTGCGCCTCGTCCTTGAGTGCCTGCCAGGGCCGACGCGGGAGGCCGGACTTGCGTGTGCACGCTGGAGGCGTCGCGCTCTGATGCCAAAATGCTGCGGATGTTTGGTGTGCTGTGCAGCGCAAGTGTGCCGCTGGGCTTGCCGGGGCAGCGCGTCGCTCCGCCGCTGCCAGGGCTGCCCGTGGCTCGTCGCACCGGTGCCCGCTGCCCGCACCTGCGTGACCTAGAGAGCGTCCTGCCACCGCCTGCCCAGCCGGGCAAGCCAAGCTCACGCGCAGCAGTAGCCGTGTGCAACAGGAGGTCGCTGCGAACGGGAGGAGCGTACTGCAGGACTGAGGCTGGAGTAGCCTGTGTGTGGAGCGGCGCGGCGCGCGCACCTGGCGTATAGGCAGGCTGGAATTGGAGCAGCGGGCCTGACTTCTGCGTCTGCAAGCCCCACCCGAGGCGAGCGGTTGCGGAGCAAGCGCGCCGCCACGGCCGCGCAGGACTACTTTGACATCGTGAAGCGCCCTATGGACCTGGAGACGGTGGGCCGCAAGCTGGAGCACAAGCCGGAGCGGGGCGTGCTGCGGCAGTACCGCGAGCCGGCCGAGTTCCGGGAGGACATGCGCCAGATCTGGACCAACTGCCGCCTGTACAACGCGGTCGGCACGCCCGTGCGCGGCATGGTGCGGCCCGCGCGCCGCTCGTGGGCCCGGAGCCACGCGCCACTGGCTGGGGCGCAGCCGGCCGGCCGTGAGCCGGCCACTGAGCGTCGCGGGTCCGGGCTCTGGGGGCCTGCCCGCAGCTCTGCGCGAGCCTGCTGGGGGACGGGTCGCCAGCGCCGGAGTGCGAGTGAGAGGGGGACGGGCGCGTGCTGCCCGGCAGCGCGCGGGGGGGCCGCCCGCGGCGAGCGCGGGTGTGCGCGCGCGCGCAGGGCGAGATGATGTCGGAGGCGTGGGAGAAGAAGTGGGCGAGCGTGGCGATGGAGAAGAAGTGGGAGGAGGAGGTGCGGCGGCAGGCGCTGGAGGAGCGGGTGCGCCGCCTGCCTGTGCCCTGTTGCGCGCACTTGCCTGCGCCCCGGCGCCCTGCCTGTGCCCCGCCCCGGCGCCCCGCCGCGCCGTCTGTGCATACGCGAGGCCGACACAGCCGGGGCCTCGGTGGCCGGCGCCCGTGCGGGCGAACGGCGCGCCTGCGGCGCGCCCGTGGCGCGCCCGCGCGCGGAGCAGCGGCCCCCCGCCAGCGGATCCGAGCGGCTTCGGTCGCGGCGTCGCCATACAAGGGCACGGCGGGCGAGCGCTGAGCACGCGGCGCGCGCGGCCGCAGGACCTGGCCGGTGGCGCAGAGGCGCTGCCGGAGCGCGTGGCGGCCATGGCGCGCGAGCTGCAGGCGCTGGCGGACGCGGTGGAGCAGCGCGAGGGCGCGGCCGGCGCGCCGCCGGGCGGGCGCGACATGACGTTTGAGGAGAAGCGGCGGCTGAGCCACGCGCTGGGCGCGCTGCCGGGCGACCGCCTCGGCCGCGTGCTCGACATCATCCGCGAGTCGCAGCCCGTGGACGAGGCGCGCCGCCCGCCCGGGCCGGCGCGCCGCGGGCGCCTCACCGCCGCGGCGGCCATGGAGCGGCAGACCTGCGGACACTGCTGCGCCGGCGGGCCCTGGGGCGACATTGCGTGGCTGATGTGTGTGCGGTCTGGTGCTGGTAGCGAGCTGGCGGCTGTGGTTGGGGCGCTCCGGCGGCGTTTGGGAGCCCTGTCTTGCGCGGCCGCAGTCCGCATGACAATGCATGGGCATGCGGAGGCGCCCGCCGGGAGTGACGCGTCAGGAGCCGGCCGCACAGCGTGTCGGCGCCCACGCAGCGCCGTCCCGCGCCCGCGCGCCCGCGCCCAACGACTAGCCGCGCCCCCAGCCGGCCGCGCGCGCGCGCAGAGCGAGGAGGAGGTGGAGCTCGACATCGACCTGCTGGCGCCGGACGTGCTGTGGCGCCTGGACGCATACGTGGGCGAGCAGGCGGCCGCGGCGCGCGAGCGCGCGCCGCACGCCGCCGCGGCCGCCGCGCGCGCGCCGCCCGCCGACGGCGCCGGCCCCGCGCCGCGCGCCGGCGGCGGCGCCGCCGGCAACGGCCCGCCCAAGGCCGTCGCGCCGCCGAGTGCCGACGTCAATGGCGGCGGCGCGGCCGGCCTGAACGGCGGCGGGAGCGGCGGCGGCGGCGGCGCTGGCGCCAGCGGCGGCGGCGGCACCAGCGGCGGCGGCGAGCGCGGCGGCGGCGGCGGCGGGGCCGGCGGCGCCGAGGCGGCGCTCGCGCACACGCCGGCGGCGGAGGGCGAGGGCGGCAAGGGCGGCGGGCCCTACCTGGCCGCCAGCACGTCCTCCAGCGGTGCGGCCCGCGCGCAGTTGCGGCCGGGTTAGGGTAGGGTATGATGCCTGGGCCGTGCATGCGTAGGGGCGCCGGTGGGTCGGGTGCATGCTTGACGCAGCAGTGAGCGCGCGCGCGCGGCTAGCCGGCTGCCGGGGTCTGGCCCCGTGCGCGCCTGCGGCAGCCGGAGGGCGGTGCCGCCCAGGGCGGCCGGCGCATTTTGCCCAGGGCTGCGCTCGCGCGGCTGCCTGGCGGCTGACGCGGCCGCCGTGCGCGCAGGCTCCGGGTCATCGAGCGACTCGGACTCTGGCGGCGAGGTGGGCTCCAAGCAGATCGGCGCGGACGGCGCGGACCGGCGACGTGCGGCCCCGGCCCGCGGCATTAGTGATGAAGTTGGTTGGTTCGACTTGCTTTTTTTTCTGTGTATCATGTAAAGAAGCTTAGCTTGCGCCCTGCGTGCTGGGCGGCGGCGACCGGGGCGGTCCGGGCAGCCCGTGGTCGGGCAGACATCAGGGCATACCCGGTCGCACACCTTGCGCGCAAAGCGCCCTGCGTGACAGCTCGCAGAGCCTTGCGGGCGGGCGGCGGCCGGCCACGCTGCGCCGCGCGCGCCGGCGCTGGCGGCGGGGGTGATAGCGGGTGCGGGCGCGCGCAGCGGAGCTGCGGCCGGGTGCTGCGACGGCGGGCTCCGCGCTGGTCTCCGCAAACCAGCCCGCGTCCATGCACACGCACATCATGCGAAACATGGCTAACAAGAAGGTGCGGCCCCCCACCGCGCCCCGCGCGCCGCCCGTCCCGCCCGTACCCGCTTTGCCCCGCGAGCGGCGCGGCTGAGTTCTAGCTGAGCGTCGTGCTGCACGCCGCGGAGCCGCGGGCGCGCTCTGCGCGCATGACACGCCGAAACGGCGCCGAGCGAAATGCGTGGGCCCTGGTGACGTCCATGTCCTGGCCGCTCGCGCTCCGCTCACTGAGCGCAGCGTCGCTCCCTTGGCCAGCAGGCGAACGCCTGGGTGGCGCTCACTCAGCGCTGCGCGCGCGCACAGACGGTGACGCTGCAGAATGCCAACGCCTGGGATGCGCTGGCCAAGGCCGCGCCCGCGGCCGCGGACTCGGGCGGCGGCGACGGCGGCGGCGGCGATGCGGGCGGCGGCGCAGGCGGTGGCGGCGACGCGGCCGCCGACGACGACAACCTCTGGAACGAGTTCCAGAGCCGGGAAGAGCAGCAGAAAAAGCGGGTGCGCGGCCATTACCCCTGAAAGCGAAAGAATGTGAGATATGATGGCAGCTACGCGCCGCATTGCGGCGTGGCTGCAAGCGCAGCGGGAGGCCCGCGCCGACGAGCGCGCACGACGGCTGGAAGCCTGATGTGTGCTGCGCGGCGCCCGCAGGAGGAGGAGGGGCGAGCAGAGGAGGAGCGGCTGCGCGCGGAGCAGGCGCGGCGCGAGGCCGAGGCGCGCGAGCGCGCGGAGGCGGCCGCCGCGGCGGCCGTCGCGGAGGAGGCCGCGCGGCGGGCGGCCGCGGCGGAGCGCGCCGCCGCCGAACGGCGTGCGGTGGAGGAGCAGCGCGCCGCGGAGATCGCCAAGCTGCAGGCGCGTGGGCTTTTCGCCGCTGCCGGGGTGTGTGGAGGGTTAGGATTGGGGTTCTTTGGCAGGCAGGGCGGCTGTTTGAGCGGGAGCGCACGGAGCGGCACTTGGGGGGCACCGCATGGCCCTGCCAGGCTGCGGGGAAGCGCAGATTGCGTGCGTCCGGTCCACGCTGTCGAGCAGGCACAGGGCACCAACGCGTCACCGCGTCTGACCAAGTGGCGTGAGGGCTGAGCCCTGTAGATGCAGAGCGCAGCCGTGCGCTGCCGCGCCGCACGATGTGCGTCGACAGCATCGCCTTGAGAGCGCGTGTGATGAGCCTGCAGTCGGGAGCGATCGCTGTGTGCGGCCGCGCGGGGCTCCCGCTCACGAGCGCCATGCCGCAGATGGTGTTGCGCAGGAACCCTAATATTGACCGACACTGTGCCGCAGATGGTGGACAAGGCGGCCGCCGACCTCAACGAGCAGCACAACGCGGTCAACTTCTCGGGCGGCGCCGGCGCGGCCGCCGCGTTTGGGCTCAAGGTGCTGGCATGCTTGCAGAGCGTGCTGCATGCATTCAGAGCGTGCTGAGAGCGTGCTCCTGTGACAGACAGGTTGGCACACTCACCTGCAGCTGCCATTGGAGAGCAACTCGGCGCCTGTCGGGCCTGAGCCCTGCTTGCCTGTGCACACTGGTAGGCATGGCGTCGCTGCTGCTGCCAGGCAGCAACCGTGGCCTCCCCGGTGATGCACTAGTGCCGCTGCTGTGGTGCGCTGCGGGCGAGGCAGCTGGTGCAGCAGTGGGAGCACACGAAGGGCAGCAGCCCTATTGTCTACCCTAGCCCTGTCGAGCGGCTCGGCGCGCCGCGCGACAGGTCAAGGCAGGCGAGGAGGAGGACGACTTTGGCGATGAGGACGAGGACATGCCCGCGGCGCATGGCGGCGGCGAAGAGGGCGAGGAGGGCGAGGTCTAGGGCGCGCGCGGCCCTCGGAGGGCCCCAGGGGCTGCGTGCGCGCGGCACGATGCGTTGCGCACACCCAGTGCCCAGTTGGGCGGCGCTCAAGGCGTGAGCACTGTGAGAGCGGGGCCGCACCAGGCACGGCGCCGAGGCGGCGCGGGCGTGTCGCCCCTAGCTCTGTCATGCTATGGGGAACGACGCCGTCGCTGGGCGCTGGCGCAGACGGGAGGTTGCGTGAGTGGGTACGGGAAAGTGAGGCGCGGGGACCTCTTGTTGCGAGGGGCTTCCTGGTCGCCACCATGTGGCAGACTGTCTTTGTAGTTTGCAGCGGGGTCGGCGCTCCATTGCTGGCGCACAAAGAGGTCGCGTGCAAGCCTGTGCGGCAGCGGGTTTGTCTATCTGTGTGCATGTGTGCGGCTGCTGGCGAGCCTGGGCCTGTCAGCCTGCATGCTGCCGGGCTCGCAGTCACTGCGGCTGTAAAATCCCGTGCCTGGCTGGAGCTGTGGCAGCAGCAGCACGGTGTGCTATGGGGCAGCTGCAAATCGTATGGAAGGCCATGGAGGGGCTGGTGTCGGCCGTTCGGGCCTGACTCCTGCGTGTGTACGAGGGGGCTGGCGCGGCGCTGGGCTGCAAGGCGTGGCCAGAGCCATAGCTGCCAGTGTAGGAGGTTCGCGGAGGCTGTATAAGCAGCGCCGCGTTTGAGCGAGGCTGACGCCTCTTTCCAGACCGGGGGTCTCTTTGCAGGGGTCGTTGTGGTGGCATCGCGTCCCGGGTGCTTTTGCAGGCGGTGTGCCAGGCCAGCACGTTTGTGAGGCTGTGTGAGCAGGGTGCATGAGAGAGCTCATTGGTGCTCACCTTGCACTCGTCACACCCGACCTAGGAAGATTGAGACATCGACCATGCACACATGCAAAGCAGAGCAGACCCAAATCAATATCGGAAAGCAGGCAGTGCAGTCAGCAGCAAAACAGAGCTAGCGCAGGCTACTCAACCATGGTACAATTCCTGGCCCTACCTCGACATGATGCACACCCATGCGGGCCCTAATCTATACGCATCCTGCAGCAAAAGGCATCAAAGACACCAGCATGTGCTCCACGCCAGTCTGTATTCTCTTCCTCTCTCCCGTTGCAGGGCCATGCGTCACACACCTTGAGCCCATTCTGCGTTATACCACGCACGCATTTCCACAAAGTAGCAGGGTGGGCGCCCGAGCCTGGCATGCAGACACGGGCGAGCACAACTTGCTGCGCTCTCGTCACAACTTGCTGCGCTCTCGCCAGCACACGCTGCTGAGACCTACCGCCTGGCAGCGCTGGTGAGCTGCCCTCTCCGTAACAGGGACTAGGCAGCTGGATACAAGCAGACACGCCCACACTGCCGAGCCACGGAGAGGCAACATACCTAAAGTCGCACCCCTGAACACAGGCGGGCGCAGCTGCGTCCACACCCCACCAGCCTCTAACAGGGCCTGCAGCCGCGCAGCGTTTTAGTTGGAAGCACTACGGAAAGAACGGTATCCAGGCGCGTAGCAGCATGCCGAGCACGGGGCCGAAGAAGCCAGTCGGCAGCATCACATCCGTCAAGTATCGCACCACTGTTCCAAGATGCCTGCGCACAAACAGTTGCCGTCAAACTCGCGGCTTTCGTGCACTCATCCAGTGTAATAGCGGAGAACGCCGTCCACCTGTGCTTCTGTGTGTGGCGCTTGGCCTGCTGCTTCAGTTCATGGAACACGGTCGAGTACACCGCAGCGGCAGCCAGCCCCAAGGCTATCTGCTGGCCGTTGGAGCACATCATGTCCCGCATCTGCGCCTGCACGCCGCACCGAGGAGAGCGCTTGTACTGCCTCCGCACGGGCTGTACGACCTGCAACCTTGCATTGAAGTCACAAAGAGCACCAGGATGCCAGCACACCTCCATCCTCTCGTTGATGAAGTTGCCGGGCGACAGCTTGTCTGTGATCTGCTCGACGTGCTTGTTGAAGTCGCCCAGCGCGTCATCGGAGGGTGGCGGGCCAAAGGCCTGCCCCAGAGCGGCACACAGCGTCAGGCGGCACTGCAAATACCAAGGCATGGCGCTGGTACTTGCTGCTCGACCAGCGACCTGAGTCAAGGGAGCACCTGCAGCTTGTCCCGCCAGTCCTCGCCAGGCATGCTGTGCTCCTCTCTACCTGGCACAACACCCGCGCTTTGCTCTGCGCCGGCCAGCAGCCTGTACAGCTGTCTGTGGCCTGCACAGGCCTTCTTTGCGCCTTGCAAACTGCAGGGAGGAGCCCGTACCCTAGTTCAGGAGCACCTCCAGGCATGCACTGCCTCTCGGTGCAAGTCTGTCCTGTCGCCCCCAACACAGACCGCGCGGAGCGTGGCGGTATGGAGGGCGATGCGGCGGCAGACGCCACGCGGCCCGTCGCTGATGCGGCCCCTGCAGCGGAGCCAGCCGCGAAGGAGGCCAAAGAGAAGAGGCACAGGCACAAGCACAAGAAGCACAAAAGGCACAAGGAGCGCAGAAAGGAGGGCGCGGCCGCGCTCGCCAACGGCGCAGCGGCGGGCGATGGGGCCGGCAGCGGGCCAGAGTCGGGCGAGATTGCGGCCGCGGCTGGCCAGGACGGGCCCGAGGCGGCGAGCGCGGCGCCGGCGAGCGCGGCGCCGGCTGACGCGGGGGCGGAGGCGCCGCCGGCCCCGCGCGCAGAGGCAGGCGAGCGCGCGAGCGCGCCCGCGGAGGAGGCCGCCGCAGCGCCGCCGGAGCCCGCCGCGGCGCCCGCCGCCGAGCGGCAGCACGAGCGCAGGGACAAGGACCGGCGCCAGGGGCACCGCCGGTGCGCGCGACTCCATGCGCCGGCCCCGCTTCCTGAGCGCGTGCGCTCGCCCATGTTTGTTGCTCCTGGCTTGCATAACCTGCTGTGCCGCCCCGCCTATCCGCGCTCGCGCCACACATGCGTCGGTGCTGCCATGCAGGTCGCGCTCGGCGGACAAGCGGCGGCGGGAGCGCAGCGAGCGCAGCCGCAGCCCCCGCGCCAAGCGGCGGCGGGAAGCGGACGGCCCGGCCGCGCCTGGCGGCCAGGAGCAGCTCGCAGAGGAGGCGCCCTCAGCCGATCTTGCGCTGCCGGGCCCGCCCGACGGAGCGCCCCCGGCCGCCGCCGCCGCGCCGGCCGATGTCCGAGCCGCGGAGGGGGCGCAGGCGATGGGCCCGCCGGCGCGGCGCGCAGTGGCCGTCGCGGTAGCCCCGCGCGCGGAGCGGCCGGACGCGGCGCCCGAGCGGCGCGAGCGCGAGCGGAGCGACAGCGCGCGCCGCCGCGAGCGCAGCCGCGAGCGCACGCGCGCGAAGGACGCGTCGCCGGCGCGCGCGCCGGACGAGGCGGGCGCGCGGCCCGGCCGTGAGCGCAGCCGCGAGCGTGCGCGCGTGAGAGACGCGCCGCCGGTGCGGGTGCCGGACGAGGCCGGCACGCGGCCTGGCCGCGAGCGCAGCCGCGAGCGCGCGCGGGGGAGAGACGCGCCTGCGGCGCGGGCGTCGGACGAGGCCGGCGTGCGGCTCGGCCGCGAGCGCACGCCCGACAAGGACGCGGCGCCGCAGCGGGCGCGCGACCTGGACCGGCCGGGCGTTGGGCGCAGCCGCGAGCGCAGCCGCGAGCGCGACCGGGCGCGCGGGCGGGACGCAGGCGCGGGCCGGGAGCGCGAGCAGGACAGGGCGGGCGCCGGGCGCAGCCGGGACCGCAGCCGCGACCCCGGCCGCAGCGCGGCGCGAGGCGACGGCGCCGAGCGGGGCGCGGCGCGCGAGCCGGCGCCTGCGCGCGACCGGCCGGACGCGCGGGACGCGCAGCGCGGCGCGCGCGAGCGGCCCGGCTGGGCGGACGGGCGCGGCGACCGCGACCGGGACCGCGAGCGCGCGCCCTGGGAGCGGCGGGACCGCGAGCGGGCGCCCGAGCGCGACCGGCGCTCGGAGCGGGAGAAGGAGCGCGAGCGCGAGAATGACCGCGAGCGCGAGCGCGAGCGCGACGGCCGCGGCCGCGAGCGCGACGGCCGCGGCCGCGAGGCCGATGGCCGCGGCCGCCGCGAGCGCGACGAGCGTAGCCGCGAGGAGCAGGTGCTGGCGCGCGCGCGGGGGCGCCTGGGCTCGCAGCATGTCAAGAGGGCCTTTCATGGCGCCTACTGGCTCACGGCTGCGGGCTGCCTGCGGGCCACGTCCTCGGCATGACGCACCCGCGCCGCACCCGCATCGCTGCCTCATAGTGCCACTGCACGCAGCGATAGGCGAGGTGCTTGCGCTTGGTGGCTCCTGCAGGCCCGGCACAGCGGTCGGCAGATCGAGCAGGCCTGGCACAGCACCAGCCCTAACCCTATGGCTGGCCGGCGGCGCAGGTGGAGGACGCGGCGCGGGACGAGGAGCTGGCGGCCAAGCTGGAGCGCGCGCTGGACGGCGAGGAGGACGCGGAGGCGCGCATCATCGAGGAGCGCCGCCGACGCCGGCAGGCCATCCTGGCGCGGCACCAGGCGGCCGGTGCGCGCGGCGCCGGCCGTGCGATCGTGTGCGGGGTTTGCTGCGCGGCGTAAGGTTGCTCAGTCTGAGAGCCTCTCACTGACGCCCATTGACGCCCATTTACACCCATTGGCAGCTGCTGAGGTGCACACACTGCGGCAGTAGCGCTCAGAAACAGCCAGCACGGTGCACGATGTGCACGCGCCGGCATTGAAGCATTTGTGTGAGTGCATTGCGGCTGGCACGCCACGGTCAAGCACCTCTCGGCCATGCAGGCAGATACGTCGGGTGCGAACCCGGCTGTCGCCGCTCGCGCAGAGTCGGTGGCCGCGCCGACCGCCTCGGAGCTGCGCGCCCGCGGCAGCGCGGGCGACCCGGCGGCCGCGTCGGTGCCACCGTCGGCCCCGCTGTCGCCCGCGGCGCCCGCAAACGGCCCTGGCTCCGCTTCCGGCGTCGCTGCCGGGGTGGGGCCCGCCGGCGAGCCAGCGGGCGCAGGTGCACTGGCGCCGGCGGGTGCGCCAGCGCTGGCGAGCGGACCCAGCCCTGCGCCCTTCCCGGGGACGGAGTCCGCGGGCGAGCCTGCGCCGGCGTCGCAGCCGCCGTCGCGCGCGCCGTCGCGCGCGCCATCGCCTGCGGGCAAGAGCGCGGGCGCGGCAGCGTCGGCGGGCGGCAGCGGCGCGGGCGCCGCTGGCCTGGCGCGGCCGCAGTCGACCGGCGCGCTGCGGGTGCGGCCCGCCTGCATGCGACCGTTGCGCGTGTTTTTTGCGGGTTCATGTCTCCTGGTGTCTGGCTGGCGTCCAGCGCGCTTGTGCGGCGGCGCTCTGGGTCTGCGCTGGGGCCGGCCCACGTACCCCGCTGCTCAGGCAAGCGCGCGCATGGAGGCGCGCTGCCGAGGCATGCATGTGCCAGCATCTCCCGCGGCCGCTGACAGCAGCCCAGGGAGGCAGCTGTGCTGCAGCGCGCTCGCAGCCATGCAGTGCGCCAGCAGCCGCATGATCCTGCGCCGCCCTGACGCCTGCGTCGCGCGCGGCGGCGCAGCGCGCGGGCGACGACAGCGGCTCCGAGGACGATGAGGAGGCCGCCGGCGCCGCACGCGCGCTGGCGCACGGCGCCGAGCTGTGGCAGACGCGGCGCGACGCCGCCGCGGCCGCCGCGGCGGCCGGCGGCGCGGGCGTCGGCGCGGGCGGCCCTGGCGAGGGTGGCGAGGATGCCAGACCCGCCGGCGCGGCCTCGCGGCCCGCGACCGACCGGGACTCTGCGTCAGAGGAGGCGCGGCGCGTGGCCGTGCAGGCTGCGCGGCCGCCGCTGGCCGGCCTCGACATGTTTGCCGACCAGGCAGGACCCCACGTGCTGCTATCCGCCGGCCTGCCCGAGCGCTCTGCAGAGACGCGGCAGGAACCGGTGCACCTCTGTCTGCTGCGTGT
>JAABUV010005512.1_pt1 | contig 14383 bp, 15 predicted proteins | sample 5559971 | NCBI WGS metagenome assembly JAABUV01 (sample SAMN10711881, study PRJNA513362) | rock metagenome | isolation source: Antarctica rocks | place: Antarctica: Victoria Land, Knobhead nord | collected 2015-12-19
GTTGTGGAGGCAAGGGGGGTGGGGATGGTGGGGAGGGTAGAGAGGAATGCTGAGGCCATTTTTCTTGGATGTGGGGATGATAGTGATGGGTGAGGGGGCGGTGAGGTTGTCCGGAGGGGGATCTTGGGTTTGAGAGGGGGAGGGAACGATGGGATGGCGAGGATTGAAAGGGGGATGGATACGAGAGGAGTGGACGGGGTGATGAGGGAGGTGGATGTTTTTGTTTTATTAGAGATGATAATAAAGGAAATTGTCTGGGAGACCTTGCATTGTGTATTGATGGCTCTTTGTTTCTCTTCATTGTTGTGGGCGTTGCAAGACGGAAACAAAAGATAGGAACAATGGATGGCTTTGAAGAGGTTATCCACAGACTTAGACAGGGAGGGTGTGCGTGGTTACTTCGAGGCTGTGGAGGTGGTGGGGAGTGAAAGATGGGATCAACACATCATGAGCTAGGGAGTTGATCTATTAGATCCTGAGATCGTAACGGTTCTTCTAATATGCTGAACTTGGTTTGGTAAAAATATCGACACTATATCAATTCCACTGGTCAGAAAATCTCTTCCTACACTTGAGAGTGCATAGATTGCTAGATCTATCACCAACTTACAACAATCCTCACCAAATCTCATCGGTTCTGTTTTCGATGACTTGTACTGTTAACTGCAATGACCAGCCACCAAGGCTGCATTTAGCCATTCACCAATGTGAGCCGCGATGGCGGAAAATCCGAGGGTACCACACAGTCCGCGCCCATTCAGCCTCTATGGGCCCAAGGCTTGGTCTGTAGCTGAAGCCCAGATCCCGCATCAGTTCCCACATCTCACGCCTAGTTGTCACTAGAGCCGCGGACCCTTCCACGTCGTCACCGGGACTTTCCATGTTGTCGCCCCAGAGCTCATTGAAGGTACCCCCTTCTTCGAGATCTCTAAAGAGAAGGTCGCTAAGCTCTTGCTCGAGCTCGATCAATGGAGAGTCAAATGGTTCCGGTATATCCTGATCACGGGCTTGCAGGGTCCTGTAGTGTGCACGCTCACGTTGCCGTCTCCAAGCATGATCCACGACATCCTCAGTTAAATCTTGATGTCCATGTCGAGACGGCGTGGTCGATCTAAGGTCTACATACTGATCTCTGTCGTGGATATCGAAATCGGCAACGTCGAGGACCTGATGATGTGGGTTGCCCCAATCGACGAATTCTTCGTCTAGTTCGGCTGCTATAGGAAAAGGGCGGCAGAAAAAGACGTGGCGGCATAAGGGGCAGCTGTTCCCTCCCCCAGTCAGCCAGAGTGTGATGCATTCTGAGCCCATGATGTGGTCACAGGGTAGTTTGACTGGGCGTTCGATGATTCCTCGGGTGGAAGGCTGCGTACCGTACTCTTCTTGGCATAGGCAGCATTTTTGATTGTCTTTGTCCAGTACGCCTCTACAGACGTTGGGTAATGATGCGATAAAGGATGCAGCCATGGTGAAACGGTATTTGCTGGGTCAAACTGTGACGTCCAATCTAGTTGATGAAAACCGTCGAGGCTGCGGGGGATGTTGAGGTTTGGAAAGACCGAGTACAAGGAGGAAAAAGTATATATAGGCGGCGGAGAGTGTTCTCTGCCACGACACAATAAGGATATCCATGAGCCGCCAACTCCTCAAAGGCTTTGTCCTTCAATGCAAATATACCAACTTCGAAGCTCCATTTTCCCCACAAAGCCGCCTTGATGCAATAGTAGTCGGATCAGCAGTGGTTTCCACTGTAAAGGCCACCAGATAACGTAGACAAGGTGGCATCAACTTGTGCCTTTATGTGCAGGTCTTCATGTTCATCCAGTCAACTTGGCACGATCAAATAGCGTTGCCGCGACTTTCAAACTATCCCGATCATGCAATCCTATAAGGATTGTGCATAGACGTTTGGGAATAAAAGGGTCTCGACGTTTTGTGTATCTTCGTCAATAAAGCATGGCCGTTGCCTCATGCTCCAAAGTGTCGATTTCAGGATCTAAGTGGCATGCAGTGGCACAAGTCTGTAGAGGCCGACCAGTACGATCGAGGCTGACACAATGTATGATTCCAATGCATTTGAGTTTCCCTTGTCCTACCTGCGTGTCCGTTTCGAGGGAATGCCAACGTCTATCTTGGCAAACCCAAGCATGCCGCAACATATACCTTGGCGGAGTACCCAACATTGCCCTATTGCATCAGTCTTATTTGATCTTTCCGAAGTGGCTGTTCGGGCCCTTTCGGGTCCGTGTGCATCTCACATGATTGATGTAGCCCCTCTCCTTTTCAAAAGAGGACGAAGGATTAGGATCACCTGCCGATAAGTCGCCTTCAATTCGCGAGATTTGTCTAGTGTTTGAAAAGTTGCCTGATTACCGGAGGTTTGGTAAGTGGATTAGAAGATACGCCGTGCTTGTACTATCCTACCACTTCGGATGGTCTTGATCCTTGGGTGGTCGGAATAACACGCCTTGCGCCTAGTTCGGGATGGGGACCTTGCCGAAATGGGTGCATGTTCGTCACTAAGTATGCCTCTGTGTCTCCACGATATATCCTTCGTATACCTTGTACGTCGTTCTCCTCCTATACAGTGTCTCGGTTCTCGATCACAGAATTGGAACTCTTTGGGTACAGGATCCACCGATACTATGTTGTACAAACTCACACAAAACACCCCGCGGATCATACAATCACTTTGGCTGAAGAGAAGACTTCTGTTCGTCCTCCAATTCGCAGGTTTGCGTCTTGCTGAATATTTGCAAGTTTTTGAGTCGATACAATGCCTCGTGGATCTCCCAGTCGCCTCACAGGCCGAAACTTTGCGGTCGGAGAATATGCGCGATGGCTTGACGCAATGAGTGACCGCGACTACAACAACCTGAGAAGTCGATACAACTCCCATGGCGGAAGACGTAACATGGAGACCTTCGAAGACTCGCTTCGCAGCTTCGACAGGGAGCTGCGTGAATACCTGCAGTTCAATAGCGCAGCAGGGTACATGAGTGGTCAGCACTCTGCTACGATTTGAGCCACTGAAACTAACACTTGCAGTGCCTGGCCCTCTGACCATCGAGAGTATGCTCTCCGCGTGGCTCGGGAGAGACAGTCGCGGCGAGCCTACTCCAGAGGCCGTGGCCGAACAACGCATTAGTGAGAGACGTGAGATCGTTGGTAGTTTTGTTACTAACGGGCTAACAGTCTCCGAGCGTGCGGGCTTCCGACCCGTTGGACGTGAAGGATATGGTATTCGTGGAGTGCGCCCTAGTGAACGTGGCGGACCGCGCCAGCGAAGTCCTTTTGACGATCATCGTGGAGGCCGCAGCTCTGGTCGATTTGGTGAACCGCGCCAGCGACCCTATCGGGAGCCGTTTCGGGATAACGAACGTAACCGTCGTCCACCCTTTCAAGACCCACGCAACCCATTCGTGACTGCTCCTCGAGGTGGCCGAAGTGGTCCCCGTGGGACTTATACATCTCGGCACGAACCTAATCGAGAGAGCCATCGTCATAGACAAGGGGTTGCTCCACCGATCCGTGAGCCTCGTGATCGAGAGTATTCGTATGGTCCAAGCCGTCGCTTAGCACAGCCTCCTTCCATCGTGGGATACTCTGGAGATGATGAAGCGTCGACTGAATGAGGGTTGGGAGGACAATCTGCATAAGAATTTGAAGGGGGCTTCGATTAGATACGGAGAACCGGGTTGGGGTCTGAGTTTTGATCGATGAAGATATGTTCGGACCAGAAGGGCTACATGCTTTTCGGAGTGAACGGGTGTAAGCCCTAGAATATCTAGTCTCATATTAGAAATTCCTTGACATAATCGCGCTCTTATCAAGCTCTCTGGGTATGCGAGACGCTAACAGGTGCGGGTAGACGAACATAGGTGAGGATTGGTGTCCGGCATTGTCCTCGACGGGTGATTTTGTAACGTGGCCCGTGGTATGTTCATCCGCCAGCTTGACGGCCTTGTAGGATCACTATCTTAGCCAGCATGGTGACAAGGCTATAGTAGTCATAGCCCTGATACCTCCAGATATAACATGTGATATTTCACTATCGTCAATACAATCCATCCAGGCGAGATTTATACGCTGCCTCCCCTCGTGTGTATAGCCAAGAAGTGACTCAAAGTCGACTCGATTTCCTCTCCCATGTACCTCGTATACGCAAAGGCCTAACGGATCCTGGTGTGGGGTAGCTGTTACTGCCCAGCTCTTCTTGTTGGCTTCGCAGGGAGGAGCTAGGGATGGCGATGAAATGGGCTGATCCTAGCTGTGCAAGATATGATTGAAGTCTGTATATAGCTGTAATGGAGGTGGTATATATACTGGTTCCGGCGTGTTGAGCAATAATGTCCCCGTTGTAGTGATGGAGTAGTACGTACCTAGGTAGAGCACGTGAGCACCTCCACGTCTAGTTCTATTATCAGCCCTACGCCGATCACAGTAGAATAGGACCTGTTATACCCGAATCAAGTTTAGAATATGCCTGACAATGTGGAACAGACTCACTGTCATCTGTTTTGGCAACAATGGCCCATCGCGGTATCAGCCGGGGTCATGACACAATAGGGTCCTCAGTGATGTATATACCTTGTCTTCCGCGCACTTTCAAAGTACAGACATGTGAAGAAAATGCTGATCTTGGGTTTCTGTCTCTTGCTACGCATCATGGATCATCTGCCTTCTTGTCATTGCTCACTTCATATCCACCATCTTGAGGATCGCCCGATAATTCTTGAGTCATGCCAGGCGTTCGCGCTCGCACAACCTTTGCCTCTCCCCAAAACCTATCTCCAAAACCCGTAAAACTGATTGGGACACGCTACTGAATGGGCAAAATGATTTTCCGTTCATTTTGCGAGCTTGGGGCGCCAACTTAAAAACATCAATGCCATCCATGCCAGCCTCCGGGCAGAGACCCTGAGACACTGTGAGGATACCTCTCTTCCTGGTACGCTCGCCAACGCTGTTGAGATGAGGATCGTATCCCAAGGTTCCCCGACGGAGACTGTAGATAAGGAAAGATTTAGAGAGAAAGGTAAGCCACAAATCGAATTCTCCATTCACCACGACGGCATAGATTTGAGGGAGGAATGGAGCAGACTGCTGCGACGACGTTCCGTATCAATCAGCACTGACACAATACAGCATGTACAGTACGGTCCTCCCAATCGGCAGAGCAACACCTAAAAGAACCACGAGCGAACCAGCATCTGAGTATCTTGTGGGAGATGACTTACGAGCGTATGTCAAGTAGTATCAGTCACCGTTTTCATGGAGATCATCGCTATTCAGATATCATAGTCTGGATTCTAGTATGGCCAATTACACAGCCAAAACCAAGATCCATGGTTTCGAAAGTCACCCATCCATTCAAAAAAGCCACTGCGCAGGGGCTCGATTTCACGTCCAATCATCACAACTAAACCAACAGCTTCAATCGGATGCACATCTTCGATAGTTATGCGCTAGACTCATTCCTTCCTACAACACCAGATTCTGCTTATCATATTTATTGGATGAGGCCCTTGCCACCTGGACAGAACATCGCAATTTTCCTACATAAGAAAGCTCTCAGCAACATATGGCTGTCCTTTGGAGAAATAGCCGTCCTAGAACCCAACTTTGGGTCGTCCACATGTGTTGAGTGACAGATTTTGGACGGGTAGCTGGATCGCGCAACGTACAGGCGAAGGTCCACTGGCTATCTTAGCCTCAGCCCCTGTTTAAAGACAGTCCTCCCTACTTCGCCATTACCGAGTTCTGCTGGTGACTAGCGGCTTGGATTTGAGTTAGGAGGCATTGCTTCCCACGAACCCACTTCACGCGAAATAGACCTAACCCCAATCAGCGATATTCATGTGTTAACTCTCGCGTGCACAACCTAAATTAAAGGGCTATCTAGCACTGCCCGGTTGTCATGGCGGATAGGATCACCTTGGCAGTCCGCCACTGGAGACTACACTTTCACGTCATCTGTGACTGTCTCGATTTCAAAACAAATGATCAGTGTTCTTTAGGAGACGGCAGATGCAATGGCCATGGTCAGCTATCCAAATCGCCGTTCGATATCCCGAGTGAATGCCCATCATCGATTGTTGATCTATGGAGATAAAATTGCAGGTTCAAGTGGATGAGACTTGCTGGAGTCTTGTAGACGATCATCTTGTGAGTTTTTAGCTTGCAAGCATGATGGATACTATCCAGAGCCTCTTGAGAGCTCCATCGCTTGCAATCGACGGTCATCATCAACATGATGGTCGTGATATCCCGGCGGTCACTTCACTTTCACATTTTCCCACCAGAACATGTGTGAATCAACGAGAACATCGTTGCTACCAGGAGCCTTCGAAGTACGGCAGCTGAGCCACTCTATATGAGTCAAGAGGTACTTGTACACCTTCCCAAGATCAAATATACATGTCTTGGCGGTTCGCTTCACTTCGATCCCCGAGGTACCCTAGCTCTGTACGACCCGAAGACATCAATAGATCTCCCCATCGGCCCCACACCTCATGACTCAGGATAAGTGGATATAGATACTGTGGTCAGCAGACCATGACACCCGAATGCACGATGTGTTGTGAGTCAATTGGAACATAACATCGGCTGCTTGAGGTTTGCCCTGCAACTACAAGAGTTGCCTCATCCCAAGCGTTATCGTTCGTTCGCCACACCGCACTTACAAGTATTCCCAATCGCCCAGAAATGGCAGCTTCGACTTGGAAAATCACATACATTCGTACAGAATACCACTCACGTCAAACCATGCCTCACCGACCAACTCCAAAGCAGGCATCATCCAGCCGGTTCTGCATCCACTTCTACACCTTCGGCCATTACTACAACCGCATCCCAGAACTGAGCCATCCTCTCCTCATGCACGTCGAATGCAGATCCCTCACCGCACCTCCCGAAAACCTATGCGATCGCTACACAGGCCTCGACCCCAAGATCCGCGACGACTTCTTCTCCCACCGCTCAAACGAGGCCGCATTCCAGTCCAACCTCACCACTCTCCGCGAAAAACTCGATCGACGCAGAAACTCCGCCGGCTGTCTCGCAGTCCTGGTCTCCTGCCGCATGGGCATGCACCGCAGCGTCGCCATGGCCGAAAGATTGTCCAAGAGTGTCGCGGCGATGGGCTATAAAACCTCCTGCAAGCATCTCGACCTCGCCGCATCAGATGTTCCCCGGCAGCGGCGGCTTCGGCGCGAATTGGAAGGTCTGGCGAAAGCGAAAGCTGCCTCTAAGATCGATCTTGTGAAAGAAAACCAGAGGCTGACGAGAGAGAACGATAGATTGGCCAAGGGAAATGATAGATTGGCAAAGGGAAATGACAGATTGGCCAAGGAGAATGCAGTCGTTGATAGAAGGAGAGTTCAGCGTACGAGAGAATGGGCCGTGGATCAGGATGTGGTAAGGAAGACAATAGCTGCTGCATCATCTTCATCTCTACCTCCATACCATACCCAGCCATCAGCGCCGAAAAATTCGAATCCTGTAAGCGGCTGGGAGAGGGAGAGGGAGACAACCACACGCACCCATTATGGCGGCAAACCGGCTCCGGAGATCGCGGCGGCTTTCAGATTTACACCACATAATGGGTGGGTGCAAGTTCGTGCCTTACCAGCTTGAATCCTTGTAAAATATACAGCTGGCACATAGATAGATAGATGAAATATAGCTACAACCCACTCAGCCAGCTAGCCAATTATTCATTCATCCATTCATCCATCCGGAGGCCTCATCGAAACCCACACACACCCCTCTTCCTCAAGTGGAAAGCATGCCTACTGCGCACCCATCAGCGAACATGATAGCCATATCTCCAGCTTGAAATTCATACCTTGCCGGCTTGAATTACCTATGTACAGCTAGCTGGCACATGAAGAGATAGATAGATAAACTACATCTACATCTACACCTCACTCACTCCCTCACTCACTCCCTCCCTCACTCACTCACTCACACAGCCAACCACCCAGCCATCCATCCATCCATCCATCCATTCATCCATCCATTCGTCAGAGACCTCATCGAAACCCACACCTACCTATCCATCTTCCTCCTCGCGTAGACACCCCGCCCTCTTACCCATCCACCTACCACCCACCCATCCATCTTCCTCAGTATACACCCCGCCCTCTTACCCATCCACCCATCACCCACTATTGAACACCATCCCCCCACCACCACCATAACCATCACCGCATCCCCATCTCCAGCTTAAGCTCGATCTTCAGCTTCTCTACCATACCATATAATGGGTGGGTGCAAGTTCATACCTTACCAGCATAACTTACGCATAATCGTCATGTAAATAGATAGGTCAGATCTACACCTCACCTGACCAGTCAACCCATTCAATCAACCCATTCATTGTAGAATATTTCATCTACATCCCATCTACATTCCCATCATCCTCATCATCCTCAAGTTAAACCATACCCATACCCGCCTTTCCACCTCCATCTTTCCCCCCTTCCCACCCCCCAACCCCTAATCCCCTATCCAACAGCCCCTTTCCATTTTCATACCAGGAACGCATGTCCCACACATCCATCCCCCATCCCCACCCACCAGTCCTTCAAAACCCCAACCACGACATCCGCAGCGTGGCATCCCACCTCCCTCGCCTCTATAGGTAAAACACGAAGGACCACCACCCAACCATTAAAAAACCCCCTATTGATTATTAGCGTTACGTGTCCGACAAGGCACTTATTTTATACGATGGGGAGGGGAAGGAAGTAAGGAAGGTGGCAGGATGGGGGGTTGGGGTGGTAGGGGTTTGTGGAGGTGGAATGTGGGGATAGGATGGGGTTTAGAGGGTTGAGATGGTGAGGGTTTGGCGCGGGGGGGATGAGAGAATACTGATGGGGGGGTGAGTGAGTGGTGGGTTCTTGAGGATTGGTAGATGGTGATGAGCTGGATGGTGATGGTGATGGGTTTGGGGTATCAATCGGGGTTATTCTAGGAATGGACGTGACACACTACAGCAATGGCACGTCTCAAAACCAAACCATGCCAGTGTCACTTCCATTACCTTATACAGCCGTGCGGTCCGGTATTCTCAATGTTCAAACATAGTTAAAAGATGAGATCCTTAAAGTTGGTAGTATTGCCTGTAGCTATGGGATTTATTCTTACAGTGCGGGCAGCGTTCGCGGAGCGTAGGCGCATTTGTGGTTTGGGAGAATGGTCGTTTGATGGAGGGACAGGGGCGCCGGATGGGATTGTCGGGGTTGACTTGTATTGGAGATCATGGGTTTTGGAGCAGGTACTGACTTGGCATGGATGATAGTCCTCATTGCTCGCGGAATAGCGCAAATCAGATTGCTATGAAACGACATTTGAGATATCCGCTCACTCATTTTCCGATTCGCGGATTCCTCACGGCACGATTGATCCGCAAGAGGCTGGCGAGTATGAACGAATATCATTATTTGTTCTTTGAAGATGGTTTGTGGTCGTGCGATACGGCAGCTTCAATGACAGGAAGCGTTTTTTTGGCATAGTAAAATGGGTTCGTTCGTCACTTTTGTTTGAATGTCCGAGAATTACTCGCTTGGGTGATTACTTCGGATGTTTGATGTGGGATTCCTAAGGCTGTATCAGGGCCATCATAAGCTCGCGTCTCGAAGATGACCGTACTGCACACATTGACATGTTGGCGAAGATCGCCGCGGGCATATCAAAAGTGGGTGGAAGCACGCGCAGCGTGTGGTTGGTAGGGTAAAAGAGATAAGATTGTTAGCTTGGGGTCACCGCGGTCTCGATATAATCAATAGTTGGCAATTAATGCGACCATTCTCGAGTTTTTCCTTAGAACAAAGCATGGTGCCGCAAACATATGAGGTAAGTGATATATCAAGGTAGATACTAGAGCAAGACCCACGCAGACTCACACGAGTGTTTCGACTCGTTTGCGGCAGGAATAGTGGTCGATGGTCTTTCAAAAAAAAGATTGGAGTTTACAGCGCACCGCTGACTGGTAAGCCGGCGAGAAGGGCTTGGCACGGTACTATTGTTCAGTAATCCCATCAACCTGGTGTATGTTGTACCTGGTCCGGACCATAGCTCAATGGAACTGTCGAGCTACCACTCTAGAACGGCGTCAGTCAGCTTTGCTGACAGTGCTCGTATCAAGACGAAGGATCTTCCATCGTGTTCGCCTCCAGACTTCATGGTCATGTTGGCACCAGATACACCGTGTCAGCAGTGGCGCTGACCACGAGGTGGCATCTTCATTATCTGATTCTCATCAGTGGAGGAGGCGAGACCGCAAGGTCAAGGAGATAATCGTAGCCGAGGTCATCGTTAGTGTTGATTGGATCATCGCCACATCGTATTCAATGCTGACCAACAATAAAACCCCAGCTATGAGCTGCCATTGGTCATTGCGTCCTTGGTCCAGACAGCCAATCAGCATTCAGATGTGGATAAAGCATGAGGTGACATCGCGTGGCTTTACATGATCATCGTAGAGTAACATGGCCATGCATGGTATTTAATTCCATGCAGAGCTGACAGCATTGGAATAGCAGTGGACTGCTTCTCAAATAAGGCATGCATGGCGAGAGACCCTAGCTTTTCTTCTTTTACTGGTGCATCTTCTCTAGATTGATGTATTGTACCTCGGTACCTTGAACGGCACATGATGGGATTGAAACCAAACATTTACCGGGTCTGTGGTCGAGGCCCTAGAGCTGGTAATTTTGTGGACCGATATTAGCCGGAGATTGTCGCCAAGATCGGCTAGTCCTCCCCAGACTGCGGAGATGGCCGAAGCGGCCGCTAAGCTAGCCGAGATTCAATGCGTCCTGCATCTCGATTTGGGGATGAATGCGGTAGGGTGCCGCAATGCAGCGCTCGACTCTTGTCGTAGACTCGAGCACATCCATCCGTTGCAGGCTTTCCGTGTGTCGAAGAGTTTCGACTTCTTAATACTTCTTGCTGACAACTGACAAGCTTTGGTAGAGGAACAAAGCTTGGACATCGAGATGTGTCAGTAAATCACGAGTCGTGCAAACCTTGTGTTGAAAGTGTTGGAATTGACGCTCAAAGAAGGCGGGTCGGCTGATTTCCCACCACTCACGCTCCGACTCGCATTCCGATGGCGGGTACGCTAGTGGCGAGCTAGAAGAGCATTGTCCCTTCCACTAATCACACTAACGACACTAATGACCCAGGAGCGGGGAAGTCTGGTTCGTCGCTGGTCTCGTGTTCCTGCCAATTTCCCACTCAGCACTTGTTTCGATAAATTACGGTACTAGCAACTTACCTGTAACGCCTTTCGGGCGCTATGATAAGATAAAAGTCACTGTTCAAGCAGATCTCCGTACTGAGTACCAGTACAACGTGGTAGATGTGCTGTACGGTATCACTGGTACATCGGACTTCAGCCGTCTTGCAATACAGGTGTGATTGGGTGGCCATGGGTGCGACACCTGATCATGGGTTGATCTCCGGCGCCGTATCCCTGCGCGGCGGGCGCCGTCCAATCGTTTTGCGGGGTCCCGGCACTTGCATACTTTATTCACTTCGTTTTCGGCGGTGTTGGAGGAGGAGGGGGTGTTGCACAAAAACCTCGTGATCCCCTGCACCCAACTCACTTTCCACTCTTTTTAATTCTCCACCTCAATCATCTTTTTCATCCACAACAACAACAACCCACTTCTCATCTTCGCAGTCGACAACCGCCATCATGCCTGGAGGAGGAGTTGCCCCCGTCGTCATCACTGGCACCACCGATACCTCCCGCCTCGAAGCCCCCATCACCCTCAAAGCCTACCTCATCTGTGCCTTCGCTGCCTTTGGCGGTATTTTCTTCGGATATGACACCGGCTGGATGGGTGGAGTTTTGGCCATGCCATACTTCATCAACCAGTACACCGGTCTCCCATACCCCGATCCAACCAAGTCCACCTACAAGGACGACAAGGCAGCGTTTGCACTACCCGCCAGCAATCAGTCCCTACTTACCTCGATTCTGTCTCTGGGTACCTTCTTGGGTGCTTTGATCGCAGGTGACTTTGCAGACTTCACGGGTCGTCGAACGACCATCATTATTGGATGTGGTATCTTCACCGTGGGATGCATTCTGGAGACTGCCTCGACTGGTCTAGGTGTTATGGTCGCTGGTCGCGTCATTTGCGGTCTGGGTGTTGGCTTCATCTCCGCCATTGTCATCCTGTACATGTCGGTAAGGAAAATATTCCAGAATGGTCAACCAAATGAGTGTTCTGACCGTGCGCAGGAAATCGCACCAAAGAAAGTCCGAGGAGCCGTTGTGTCAGGGTACCAATTCTGTATCACGATCGGAATCCTCCTGGCCAATTGCGTCGTATACGCGACCCAAAACCGTCTCGACACCGGATCCTACCGTATCCCAGTCGCTGTGCAATTCTTATGGGCTATAATCTTGGCAGCCGGTCTTGCGGTCCTCCCAGAATCACCGCGTTACTTTGTCAAGAAAGGAAAGCTCGAGAAAGCTGCGAAGGCACTCGCATCTGTCCGTGGACAACCAGTTGATTCAGCTTACATCCAGGACGAGCTGGCTGAGATCATTGCCAATCACGAGTATGAGCTTCAAATCGTGCCACAAACCAGTTGGATTGGGAGCTGGGCCAATTGCTTCACGGGGTCGATCCTGCGCGGCAGCAGCAATAGCCGTCGTACCCTTGTTGGTGAGCAATCTGTCACATCTTTTTTCTCGGGTCGTAGCTGACATCAATGGTACAGGCATCCTGATGCAGATGATGCAGCAATTGACCGGTATCAACTTCATCTTCTATTTCGGTACCGTCTTCTTCACCTCCCTCGGCACGATCAAGAATCCCTTCTTGATCTCCCTCGTCACCACCCTCGTCAATGTCTGCTCTACACCCATCTCCTTCTACACCGTTGAGCGATTCGGTCGTCGCAAGCTCCTCATCATTGGTGCCACCGGTATGGTCGTCATGCAGTTCATCGTGGGCATCGTCGGTGTCACCGCGGGCAAGGAATCCAAGCACAACACCGCGGCAGTCTCGGCCATGATCGCATTCATCTGCTTCAACATCTGCTTCTTCGCTAACACATGGGGACCTTGCGCCTGGGTTGTGATTGGCGAGATTTTCCCTCTCCCCATCCGCTCTCGTGGTGTAGCCTTGTCCACCGCTTCCAATTGGTTCTGGAACTGCGTAAGTCTTGCACATCCACATACGCAAACCCCTCACTAACCTCACGACCAAAGATCATCGCAGTCATCACCCCCTACCTCGTCGGCACCAAAAAGGGCGACGCCAACCTCGGTGCCAAAGTCTTCTTCCTCTGGGGCTCCCTCTGCTGCCTCTCCCTCGCCTTCGCCTACTTCCTCGTGCCCGAGACCAAAGGCCTCTCGCTCGAACAGGTCGATAAGATGCTTGAGGAGGTCACGCCCCGCAAGTCGGCGTCGTGGGTGCCGCACTCCACCTTTGCGCATCAGATGGGCCTGACAGAGAAGGGCATGTCCATCTCCGTGCCTCCGGAGGATATCCCTCGGCACCTGGAAGCGGTGGGGAAGTCCGAGGTTTGAATATGATATCCTGATTGATTGAGGGGAGGAATGCGTGCGGGATCCGATGCGAAGGATACGGCTGAATTGTACATAGAACTAGTGCGGTAGCTGTGACTGTGTAGCAGATACACCTGGTCATGTCACATTCATGTCCCCACGTCTCCATTCGATGACCGCAGCATAGTCTTCGACCACTTCTCGTATTTCAGCACCGATCCTGCTGTTCGAGCAGGAGAGCGGAGCGAAAATTCAGATGGCCCAGAAAAGCTATTCTAGTTCGAATCTGGCTTAAAGTGGACCTTTTTTGCAAGTTCAATGGTCGTCGTCGTCGGAGGAGGTCGATATTACAACTTCATCATGGAAATTGCACGATCCATCCATCTCACATATCATATCAATCACCCCCTCCCTCTACAACACCCCCCCCCAAGAACCCCACCACATCCCCCACTCCCCTCTCCACACATTGGCTGAATTGAAGCGAGCGAGCGAGCACATACATAGAGACGACTGCATATCATATCGATTTCATTAGTAACGATGATCCCTTCTCGATATTATATACTATACTCCTCGATTCCCTCTTCATCACTCCATCACCCTCCTCCTCATCGCATAAGGTATGAAAGCCGCTCTCCTTTAAAAACCCCACAACATCCCCCCCCCCTTCCCCGCCCAAGAACCCCAAATGGCCCCCCTCCTCCCTCTCCACCCATCTCAGCTTCATCCCCAATCCCTCTAGTATACTTCGTGTCTGCCGTCCTAAATTTATATCTATGATTTCGTCGTCGGTTGTGTGGGCTAGGAAGAGGGGCGTGGGGAGGGGGTTGGGGGTTGGGG
>JAABUV010005517.1_pt1 | contig 14377 bp, 10 predicted proteins | sample 5559971 | NCBI WGS metagenome assembly JAABUV01 (sample SAMN10711881, study PRJNA513362) | rock metagenome | isolation source: Antarctica rocks | place: Antarctica: Victoria Land, Knobhead nord | collected 2015-12-19
GCTCGCTGCTCTCGACCGCCAGGAAGCAAGGTTGGGATATGCTCAAGACACTGACCACTCAGCCCCACCGCTTGATCGACGACCTACGGATGGTTTGACCCCGCTGAGAGACCTGGGCAGTTACAAAATTGCACGCTAAGCCCGAGCGCTGTCGTCAGGGGGGGCGGCCGGCTTGTTGCAGGTGCTCGTGTTGGTGAGTACGGCGGTGCCGGCCGCCTTGGGCGAGCCGTCGCCGTTAACGTAGCTATAGAGCGTGGTGGTGGTGATCCCGAGCCGGCGCGCCACCTCAGCGGCGTTAGACTTGGGATCGGACATGGCGGACATGGCCATAGTGAGTGTCGCGCGGTCCATCTTGCGCGGCCGGCCTCCCATGCGGCCCCTGGCGCGCGCGGCGGCCAAGCCTGCTTGCGTCCGTTCGGCGATCAACTCGCGCTCGAATTCGGCGGTATGCGGTGCACCGCATACCGCCGATTATGCGGAGCCCGCGATTATGCGGAGTGGTGCTGCCGGACTGCAGGCTTGACCTGGAGGCCGGCAGCAAGTTGCTCCACATAATCCCAAGCGGCAGTGAGGGCTTTCTAGATCGGCGATACTATGACAAAGCCCTCATGCCTCGATCCGATGTTTGGGGATCGAACAGAGAGGCGATCAGCGCGTCCGGTGCTTTGAACCGCCCGCGGCGCAACGCGGGCGGCAGAACCGCCTCGACCGCCTCCAGCTTCTCCGACGGATCGAGCTTGAGGTAGATTTCTGTGGTGCGCACGTCGGCATGGCCGAGCCATAGGGCCACTTTGCGGATATCGCGGGTGGCTTGGAGCATCATGACGGCGCAACTGTGCCGAAGCTGATGGGGCGAGACGGAGCGCCCGGCCAACTCGGGGTGTTTGGTGGCGGCGGCACGCGCGTGTTTGTCGAGGATGTATTCGAACCCAGCCCGCGTCATCGTGGCACCTTCGGCATTGACGAAGAGTTCCGGAACGCGGGCGGGGCCGCGTATCGCCAGCCAAGCGCGCAGGTCGGTGGCCGTTTCTTTCCAAAGCGGGAGGGACCGCTCCTTGCGGCCTTTTCCGTGAACACGGATGCTGGGTGCCCGGTGCAGGGAGACGTGCGTCAAAGGGAGGCCCACCAGCTCGGAGACGCGCAACCCGCACGCGAAACAAAGGTGCAGCATAGCGCGATCCCGAATGCCGAGCCGCGTCGTCGGGTTCGGGGCATCGAGGATCAGCCGCACCTCATTGGTCGTGAGATGCCGCGCCAGTGTTTGGTCATGACGCTCTGTGGGGATAGCGTGGATCTGCATGACCTGTTGCAGGGCAGAGGGAACGCGGAGCTCGACATACCGCATGAAGGCTTTGATCGCGGCGAGCCGGGCGTTGCGGGTCGTTGCGCCGTTGCCACGCTGTTGCTCGATATGGGCCAGGAAGTCGAGCACGAGGGCGGCGTCGATGTGCTCGAGGCAGAGCCGGGAGGGTCGTTGTCCCACACGTTCGCTGGCAAAGACGAACAACAGCCGAAAGGCGTGCGCGTAGGTTTCGCAGGTGTGGGGGCTGTAGCCCCGCTCGGCCGGCATGTGTTCGCGCAGGAAGGCGGTGATCAAAGGGGCGATCGGCGTCATGCGTCCCTCCCGGCAATCAGCGCCTCGGCTGCGGTGGCGATGTCGGTCATCAGCTCCGGCGTCGCCTCCAGATACCAGTAGGTGTGGACGATGTCGGTGTGCCCGAGATAGGTCGCCAGCGCGACGACGTGGCGCGAGACGGACTCGCGGCGTGTCGCGCACTGCTCCAGCGACCTCGTTGCGAACGTATGCCGGAGGTCGTGGATCCGGCATGGCCGTGCCCGGTTACGGGCGACACCCGCGAGACGCACAATGCGGCGGAACGTGTAGTTCACCATCGAGGCGGAGATCCTCCGGTCTCCCGCCGAAAGAAACACATGGTCGTCTGCCACCGGCAATTTGCAGCGCCGTTCGAGGTAGCGGTCGAGCGCGTTGGCCACCGTCTGATGCAAGGGGACTAGGCGACGCTTGCCGAACTTTGTTCGCTGGATCAGCAGCACGCTGTCGGGCTGCAGATCGTCGAACCGGAGGTTGAGCGCCTCTGAAACACGCAGACCAGTTGCGGCGATCAGTCCGAGAAGCGTTGCATAAACCTCACGCCGGAGCGGGTAAGTTTGTCGCAGCCGGCCAGCCGCCTCGATGATCTGCGCCAGCTCACCGGATGTGTAGATGTAGGGCAGCGGGCGGACCTTTGGCGCGGGGAACAGGGCTGACGGCGGCACCTCGTGGGCCCGGTCCTCGGCGTGCAGGAAGCGGGCGAGATGCACGACGTCCCGCAGCCGGTTGTGCCGGGCGTTGGGCGAGGGAGCTTCTGCTGCCCAGTCCGCCGCGGTTAACGCAAGGATATGCGTGTCACCCCTGGCCGCGGCGAACCCCGCGAAAGCGTGGAGATGTCGCACAGCGTTGCTGAGCTTAAAGCCGAGGGCCTGCCGCAGCGAGAGATAGCGATCGACGTGGATCATCAGCATGACGGCGCCTCCGGCCACGGCTGGGCGATCTCTGCCAGGAGGCCGAAGTCCACCTTGGCGTAGTGCGCCGTGATCCTTGAGGAACGATGACGCAAGACCGCACCGACGCCGGCCAGCGACGCGCCCTGCCGGAGCATGGCGGTCGCAGCGGAGTGCCGCAGGACGTGGGCGCCATTGATCGGCGCCTTGATCCCGGTCCGGCGCAGTGCGGCGCGCACGATGTGCGTCACGCCAGCCCGGGTTAGCGGACGGAGCGGTGCGACGATCGACGTGAACACCGCGGGCGTCCGCAACGGCGGCCTGCTCCAACGAAGGTAACACAAGAGCGCATCGCCGACCTCTTGAGATAGGGGCAGCCGCTCCTGGCGCCGCCCTTTGCCGCTCACGGTGAGCAGCCCGTGGGTCCAATCGATGTCGGTGAACCTGAGCCCGGCGACCTCACTTGCGCGGAGCCCGAGCCGGGCCAGAAGCAGCAGCACCGCCTTATCCCGCGGCCCGGCAGCCTCCGCAGGACAAGACGCGATCATCCGCTCCACATCCTCTGCGACCAGGAACCGGGGAACCGTTGCGAGCTGCAAGGAGGCGAAGCCAGGGATCGCGTGCTGCATCCCGGCCGGACACTGCCCCGTGGCGCCAAGAAAGCGCAGCAGGGCACGAACGGCGACAACGACGGTCTTGGCACGCGAAAGCCCGTGACGACGCGCCCGCTCCAGGACGAAGCCGCGCAGGCTCTCTGCAGTGTAGAGGTGTGGGTCGCTGCCGCAGGCAGCAAGAAGCTCCGCAAGGATTGCCTGGTAGACGTCCAGCGTCGTCTCCGTCAGTCCCCGGTGCTGGCGCATCCATGAGCGGAACGCTCCGAGAAGCGGCCAGAGATCGGCCGCAGATGGCGGAACGGTAAGGGGTGGAAGCGCGCCTTGCTCCCGGAGGAACCGGATAAACAGCGCGGCCGCTGCCAGCGATTTGCGATTGGGACCGCGGCCATACCGCACATGGCGCCCGGTCCCGAGCTCCGCCTTGCACGCCTCGAGACCCGCAAGCAGGCTTTGCGCAGTGAACCCAGCCTGCCGCATCCAATCCGTCCAGCCGGCAAGGGATCGAAGGACCCCATCAGCGGTGACCGGTTCGTAGCCATGGCGATGCAGCCAATCGGCAAAATCGTCGATATGGCCGGCGGCGACGCCGGACCGGAGCCGCTGCTGCGTGATAGGTGACTTGAGATGCTCGTCGAGCATGTTGCCTCCCCTTGGTTGAAGGAGGCGGGATTATGCGGAGCACTGTTTGAATGTCTCAGCGCCCGATGCTGGGCGGGCTCAATGCGTTACGCCGCAGGTCGATCCGGACCGGCAGCACAACTCCACATAATCGCGGGCTCCGCATAATCGGCGAATGCCGCGAAAATGCCGAAGGCAAGCCGGCCGTTGGCGGTGGTGGTGTCTATCTGGGCACCCGCGCCCGTCAGCACCTTCAGGCCCACGCCGCGCACGCGCAGGTCCTCGGCCGTGCTGACGAGGTGCTTGAGGTCGCGGCCGAGCCGGTCGAGCTTCCACAGCACGAGCGTGTTGCCGGGCTGCAGCGCCTTGAGGCAGGCGCGGAGGCCGGGACGGTCATCGTGCCGGCCGGAGGCGAGGTCCTGGTAGATGCGCTCGGGCTCGACGCAGGCTGCGAGCAGCGCGTCGCGTTGCGGCTCCAGCGTCTGCGAGCCGTCGCTCTTGGAAACCCGGACGTAGCCGACGAGCATCGATGCGGAACCGTAAAAAAGTTGATGGACAGGGTGCGACTTTGTGTTCAATACCACAATGGGTTTTCTGGCGGTTCCAGGGGTACAATCACCCCGGGTGAGCAACCGCAAGGAAACCGGCCGTTTTCCTTGTGCTCCAGCTCACTTTGGCGCATCCGCCTCGTCCATCAGCCACAAAGCCCGGAGTTCCTCGAATGATCGACACACCGGGCACCGCGCCCGCCGAAGCGGGTGGTGGCGGCGACCGAGCCTCGACCGGTATCGCCGGCCTCGATGATGTCCTCGCGGGCGGCCTGCCTCGCGACCGCCTCTACCTGGTCGAGGGCACGCCCGGCACCGGCAAGACGACGCTTGCACTGCAGTTCCTGCTGGAGGGCCAACGCCTCGGCGAACGCGGCATGTATGTCACGCTCTGCGAGACGGCAGACGAGCTGCGGGCCTCGGCGGCAACCCACGGCTGGTCGCTCGATGGCCTCTCGATCGTCGAGCTGGTGCCCGAGGCCGACCTCGGCTCCGAGCAGGAGCAGACGCTGCTGCACCCGGCCGAGTTCGAACTCGGCGAGACCACCGGGCGCATCCTGGAAGGGGTCGAACAGGAGCGGCCTGCGCGGCTCGTTCTCGACAGCCTGTCGGAGTTGCGCCTGCTGGCGCAGACCCCGCTACGCTACCGCCGGCAGGTTCTCGCGCTGAAGCACCGTTTCATGAGCCACCGCTGCACCGTGCTGCTGCTCGACGACCAGACCGCCGAGCCGCGCGACCTGCAGCTGTACAGCATCGCCCACGGCGTGATCGCGCTGGAGCGGAGCAGCAGCCGATACGGCGCGGTACGGCGGTTCCTGGAGGTGGTGAAGCTGCGCGGCGTCTGCTTCCGCGGCGGCCACCACGACTACGCCATCGAGACGGGCGGCCTCGCGGTCTACCCGCGTCTGGTCGCCTCCGAGCATCACAACGGGTTCTCGCCGGTCCCCGTCGGCACCGGCGTCGCCGAACTGGACGCCTTGCTGGGCGGCGGGCTGGTGCCCGGCACCAGCACGCTGCTGATGGGGCCGACCGGCACGGGCAAGACCTCGACCGCCACCCGCTGCGTCCTTGCTGCGCTGGAACGCGGCGTTCCGGCGGCCGTCTTCATGTTCGACGAGGAACTCGGCACGTTCTTCGCCCGCTCCGCCGGCCTCGGCATGGATTTGCAGTCGCACCTGGACACGGGGCGGCTTCGGGTGCGCCAGATCACGCCGGCCGAGCTGTCGCCGGGCGAGTTCGTCCACTACGTCCGCCGCGCGGTCGAAGTCGATGGCGCGCAGGCGATCATAATCGACAGCCTCAACGGCTACCTCCACGCAATGCCCAACGACCAGTACCTGATACTCCAGATGCATGAGCTGCTCAGCTACCTGAGCCACCACGGCGTCATGACGCTGCTCATCCTCGGCCAGCACGGACTGGTCGGCGAGGTGCGCTCGGACGTGGACCTCAGCTATCTCAGCGACACCATCATCCTCATGCGCTTCTTCGAGGCGGCCGGCGCGGTGCGCCGGGGCCTGTCGGTGGTGAAGACCCGCACATCGGATCACGAGCCTACCATCCGCGAGTTCAGCCTCGGCCCCAACGGCCTGACGATCGGCGCCGTCCTGGACGATTTCGACGGCGTCCTGAGCGGCTCGCCCGTGTACCGCGGCGGCGCCGGCGCCCTGATGGAGACGACGCCCCCCTCACCGGCAGCACCTCCGCGGGTTGGCTGAGACCGGCCGGCGTGGAAACGACGGCCGGGCACCGCGTCCTCGTGCTGGCGCCGCGCGGCCGCGACGCGGGCCTGGCAGCCGGGATACTTGCAAAAGCCGGGATGACCTGCCGCATCTGCGCCGACCTCGCGGACCTGGCAGGGGCCGTTGCCGAGGGGGCGGGCGCCGCTTTGGTGACCGAGGAAGCACTGGAAGGCGATGATGACGCAGGGGTTCTGCTGCGCTGGGTGGCGGGGCAACCGCCGTGGTCCGACTTCCCCTTCGTCGTGCTGGGAGCACCGCGCGGCGACATCGTGCAGGGCGCACGGACGCCGGCATGGTTCGATGGGATCGGCAACGCCGTGCTGCTCGAACGGCCGCTTGGCGCGGCGGCGCTGGCGAGTGCAGTGCGTGCCGCCCTGCGCGCCCGTCGGAAGCAGTACGAGGTGCGGGCCTATCTGGCGGAACGCGAGCTGGCCACGGTGCGGCTGGCGGCGCTGAACGCTTCGCTGGAAACGCGGGTCGGAGAGCGGACGGCGGAGCTGCGGGCTGCCTACGACCGCCTCGGGGTGGAATCCCACGAGCGGGAGCAGGCCGAGGCCCGGCTCGCACAGGCGCATCGCATGGAGGCGCTGGGCCAGCTCGCGGGCGGCATCGCCCACGACTTCAACAACGTGCTTCAGGCCGTGATGGGTGGCCTGTCCCTGATCCAGCGCCGGCCGGGCGACGCGGAGGCCGTGAAGCGGTTCGCCTGCATGGCCGGCGACGCCGCCCAGCGGGGCGCCTCGATCACCGGGCGGCTGCTGGCCTTCGCGCGGCGGGGCGCGCTGCGGGCGGAGCCGGTCCCGCCCCTGCCGCTGCTGGAAGGCTTGGGTGAGATGCTAGCGCACACGCTGGGCGTCGGGATTGCGATGCGGGTCGCCGCGGACCAGGACCTGCCGGCGCTGCTGGCCGACAAGGCGCAGTTGGAGACCGCGCTGGTGAATCTGGCCGTCAACGCGCGCGACGCCATGCCGGACGGCGGCACGCTGATCCTCGCCGCCGCCGCCGAGGCGGTCGTGGACGCGACGGCACACCCGGCCGGCCTGGCGCCGGGCGGCTACCTGCGCCTGTCGGTCTCGGACACGGGCACGGGCATGAGCGCCGCCACTCTGGCGCGGGCGAGCGAGCCGTTCTTCACCACGAAGCCGCTCGGCCAGGGCACCGGGCTGGGCCTGGCCATGGCGCGCGGCTTCGCCCACCAATCCGGCGGCGGCTTCGTGATCGAGAGCGAGCCTGGCCAGGGCACGACCGTGACGTTGTGGTTCCCTGAGGCGGTCGGTGTCTTGGTGGCGAGCGATCCGGCGCTGCTCGAGAGCACAGCCCCCTCTGTGCCTGTCTCCCCCTGCGTGCTGGTCGTGGACGACGATGCGATGGTGCGCGAGGTGCTGGCCAGTCAGCTGGAGGACCAGGGCTATCGTGTCGCCCAGGCGGGCGGCGGCTTGGAAGCCCTGACGCAACTCGACGGAGGTGCTGCGGTGGCCCTGCTGATCTCCGATTTCGCCATGCCCGGCATGAACGGGCTGACGCTGATCCAGGAGGCCCGGCGGCGCCGGCCGGAGCTGCCTGCCCTGCTGCTGACCGGCTACGCCGACGCAAGCGTGCGGCTCGCCGTCGAGAATGCCGAGACGGGGAACACGGCGTTGCTGCGCAAGCCGGTATCGGGCGCCGCGTTGGTCGAGCGCGCGGCGGCGCTGCTGGCGCACGCCGCCGCTTCAAGCAGCTAAACTCTTCTCCCTCAGAGAAGATAAGCCGGAGCCGGCAATGATCTCGCATCGGTCAACTCAAACGCTCAAACCGTCTTAGGGTTCATCCGGAAACAAGTGCTCGTTCTAACGGGCTGGTTGGTTGCATGGTGTAGTTCCATTCGCCGTGAAAGGCATCACGGCTGATGTTGAGGCCGTCCATCTCCCGATCGGACACGACGATCCCCTTGGGATACTCGGCGCTGTCCAGTTCGCAGCGCACGGTCAGCCCAGTGTCGGTCGTCGTGGCGCTGATCAGATCGACGATGACGCGGTAGCTGACCAGCGGACGGGCCTTCCAGTTCATCGTGATGAACGAAAACAGGCGGTGCTCAATCTTGTTCCATTTGCTGGTCCCGGGCGGCAGGTGGTGCACGGCGATCTCGATGCCCAACTCGTCGGCAAGACGCTGCAGCTCGCGTTTCCACAGCCGGACGCGCGAGCCGTTGCTTCCTCCGCCATCGGCGGTGATCACCAGCCGCCTGGCCTCCGGGTAGCGAGCGCTGCCGACCTCGGCCCACCAGCGGCGGATCGTCTGCACGGCAAACGCCGCGGTGTCGTGGTTCACGCCGACGCTGACCCATCCCGCGTTGGCCGCAAGGTCGTAGACGCCATACGGCACCGCCCGGCCCAGCTCCTTGATCAGGAAGTCATGCACCCGGACCTCCTCCGGCTCGCCCTGAGGGCGCCATGCCTGACCGGCGTTCTTGAAGTCGCCCACAAGCTCCTTCTTCTTGGTGTCGACCGAGATCACCGGCTGGCCCGCGGCCAGCGCCGCCTTGACGCTGTCGTTGATGTGGACGAACTGCGCGTTCCGGTCTGGGTGGCTGTCGCCTTCGCGGGTCTTGCGATTGGCCTGCAGGCTGAACTTCTGCTGGTGCAGCAACTCGCCCACCACCGTGCGGCCGATCCGATGACCCTGCGCGACCAAGGCCGCCGCCAACTGCGACAGGCTCTTGCAGGTCCAGCGCAGCGGCGACATCGGGTCGCCACGCTCGCTCGGCTCGACCAGCGCCAGCAGATCGTCGAGCAGCGTCGCATCTTTCTCCACCAGCAGTTTACGCCCGCCGCCAGGACGACGCACCCGGTCGGGAGCCAGCGTGTCCAAACCCGACAGCTCCTTCAGGCCACGGCCGATCGTGCTCACCGCAACGCCCGTCGCCGCCGATACCGCAGCAATGCCGCCGTAGCCAGCGGCACGTGCTTCGGTCGCGGCAAACAGGCGGCGGTCGCGTTCGCTCAGGTGCGGGGATAGCGACGTGAAACGCTTATGGATCGGGTGAGGGTCAATCATCCAAACGGCATAACAAACCTTTCAAGCAACGGGAATCCGCAAACGAGATGACCACATGCCACCCGATTCGTTTGTTTCCGGATGACCCCTTAGCGTGCAATTTTGAGCAAACCGTGAGGTGACCCCTTCCTGGGCGACGCGGAGGACACGCGGGAGCCGTCCGGGCGCTACGACGCCGTCGTGTGCCGGCACCTGGTCTGGACCTTGCCGGACCCGGCCTGCGCCGCGGCGGAGTGGCTGCGCGTCCTGCGCCCCGGTGGCCGCCTGCTGGTGGTGGACGGCGACTGGGTGCGCCTGCCGGCCTGGGGCCGGGTGCGCCGGACCGTCGGGCAGGTGCTCATGCGGGTGATGCAACGCCCATCCGAGCCGCTGGACTGGGCTGCGCATGAGCGCATCATGGCGCAGGTGCATTTCAGCCACGGCCTGCGCCCGGCGCCTCTGTCGGCCATGACCAGCCGACACGACGGTGAGAACGGCAAATGCAGCGGTTCAAGTCAGCGCGCCACGCGCAGCGTTTCCTTTCCACCCACAGCCGGATCCACAACCACTTCCAGCTCCGCCGTCATCGCCTGTCCGCCACCGCGTATCGAGTCGCACGCGACGCCGTCCTTCAAACATGGCGTCAGGTGGTCGGCGTCGCCTTGGCTGCGTGAAACCTTGGCCAACCTCATACTCGCGACACGACCTCCCTCGTCAACCTGACAACGCCAGTGGTAGCGTTGGCGATGCGGTTGCGTGTCGTCGCATCCGTCCCGAATGACCGCTGGCCTGCCGCAGCCGGGGCAGCACACGCTCTCGGGCCAGCGATGCTGGCGCACAAGCGCGAAGCACTTGGCATTGTCCATCAGGCCGGAAAGGTTGACCAAGTCGGATGCAGCCATGATGGCGGAGCCTCCTCGCTCGAGCCGATTGGCCACTCGCGCTCCAGCCATCCCACCCGATACGCGCCAGCAGCACCTCCTGGATCACCACCCCGGAACCCGACAAGAGCCGATCTTGATTGCCGCCGCCATGCCGTCCTCCGCGAATCGGGTGCAGCACACAGCGAATCACGTCAGCGGCCTTTAGGGAATCCGGCGAGAGTCAGGCGATCAAGCCGGGCGTGCAAGACAGGGCGTCAACTGCGGCAGTCCTCAATATATCGATATCGATGCGGAATATTCGCCAAAGGTGCGCTTGGGCCAGGCAAGCAGTCAGAATTTCTCTAAACTGTCTTGTTTCCGGCAAAGCTCGATTGGTCCTGGTCTGTTAAGAAATGACAGCTTGATGGTTCAGGACTGACTTTGCGCTTGTCCGGACGGCCGGCTTACCAAAACGGAGAACAGATGATGGCAGTGCTTCAATACCGACGAGTGCTCAGGGCTGGTCTGCTGGCCACGACATGGCTGGCAGCGCTCCCGCTGGCGCATGCCGCGGACAACACGCTGATCGACGGCAACAACGGCACGCTGCCTCTGCCGACCGGGCAGTTCGTGACGCCGACCATGCCGCTGACCAACGCGGTGCAGCAAGATCTGAACCCCGGGCTGCCAGACTACCCGAACTTCGTTGCCGGCATGGCGGTGCGCTCGCAGCTCAGCCCGAACGGCACGACGCTCGCGATCATTTGCGCCGGCCAGAACTCGCTGGACGACGCGACCGGCAAGCTCGATGTGGCGAACTCGACGCAGTATGTCTTCCTTTACGACGTTTCGGGCGCCAACAAGACCTCGCCCAAGCTGCTCCAGGTGATCAAGCAAGCGAACGCCCATATCGGCCTGGTCTGGTCGCCGGATGGCAGCACGCTTTATGCCACGGGCGGCAACGACGACGCGGTCTATGCCTATACCCAGGCTGGCGAGACGTGGGCGCTGGCGGCGACGATCGCCTTGGGCCACAAGGTCGCGCCCGCCCCCGCCGGCACGACCACCAACCCAGCCGCCCCCGCCGGCGGCGTCGGCCTTGGCGTGCAGCCGAACGCGAGCGGCCTCGGCATCTCCGACGACGGCGCGACGCTGGTCGTCGCCAACAATTACAACGACTCCATCAGCGTGATCGACACCGCGACCAAGACGGTCCGCTACGAGCACGACCTGCGCCCCTACTTCGCCAACAACGAGGGCACGGACGGCGTCGCCGGCGGCGAGTACCCGCTCGCGGTGGTGGTCAAGAACAACGCCACTGCCTACGTCTCTTCTTACCGTGACCGCGAGGTGGCGGCGGTCGATATCTCCTCGCCGACAGCCGGCCGCCTGGTCGCCCGCATCAAGCTCGACGGCAACGCGAGCGGAATGACCCTCAACAAGGCGCAATCGGCGCTTTATGTGGCGCAGGACAATGCCGACCAGGTCGCGGTCATCGACACAGGGAGCAACCAGGTCGCCGCCAAGATCGATGCGCGCGCGCCCTCTGGGGTTCTGGCCGACCCGCATTACACCGGCGCTTCCACCTCCGCCGTGACGCTCTCACGCGATGAGAAGATGCTCTATGCGGTCAACACCGGCTCCAACTCCATCGCCGTGATCCCGCTTGCCGGCACCGGCGCCAAAACGGTCGCCGGCCTGATCCCGACCGCCTACGCGCCCAGGGACATCACCTTCAGCGCCGACGGGACGTGGATGTATATCATCAACGGCAAGAGCGACCAAGGCCCGAACCCGGGTCACCTGATGGGCAACACCGCCCTCATCACCAACATCACCTACCCCGGCGGCAACGCGGCCGCGGCTGCCGCCGCGAAAGCGTCGAACCAGTACCAGTTCCAGTTGGAGCACGCGACGCTGGTCAGCGCCCAGGTGCCGGGCAGCGCCGACCTGGCGACCTTGACGGCTGCGGTGGCCCGCAACAACCTTTACAGCATGCCCCCCGACACGACCGATCACGCGGTGATGAGCTATCTTCACAAGAAGATCCAGCACGTGATCTACGTCGTGAAGGAGAACCGCACCTTCGACCAGATCCTGGGCGACCTCACCAACGGCGCCAACGCCGACCCGTCGCTCACGCAGTTCGGCCGGCGCATCACGCCGAACTTCCATCGCATCTCCAACAACTTCGTGACGCTCGACAACTTCATGGACCCCGGCGACGGCAGCATGGACGGCTGGTCCTGGAGCACGCGCGGCCGAGTCACCAGCACGCTAGATGTGACGCAGCAGATCAACTACGCCTTCGTCAACCGCGGCTTGTCCTATGACTCCGAGGGCGCGAACCGCAACGTGCCGATCGGCCTGCCGGCGGCCGACCGCGATGCCGCCACGAAAGGCGCGTTCACCGCGGGCTCGGCCAGCCTGCCGGGCGGCACCGCCAACCTTCTGCCGGGCACCGCCGACATCTCGGCCGCCGACGCCCCGTTCGGCATCCAACGCGGCTTCATCTTCGACGCCGTGCTGCAGGCGGGCCTGACCGTGCGGAACTACGGTTTCCTCACGAGCAACATCGGTCCCACCACCTATCCCGACAAAACCCCGGTCGAGAACGCTGGCGAGGCCGGTGTCGTCCAGGTCGCAGAACTCAACCCGACGCTGGCGCCATTCACCGACGTATACTTCCGCGGATACGACCAGACCTACTCGGACCAGTGGACCTTCAACGAGTGGAACCGCGAGTTCATGGGCTACATCGCGAACAACAACCTACCAAGCCTGGAGACGGTGCGCCTGAGCCATGACCACACCGGCAGCTTCGGCACAGCGCTCGCCGGGGTGAACACGCCCGATACCCAGGAAGCGGACAACGACCTCGCCGTCGGCCGGCTGGTCGAGGCGGTGGCGCACAGCCCGTATGCCAACAACACCGTGATCATGGTGACCGAGGACGATTCCCAGGACGGCCCCGACCACGTCGATTCGCACCGTTCCACTGCCTACGTCGTGGGCGCATACGTGAAGAAGCGGGCGGTGATCAGCACGCGCTACAACCAGGTGAGCGTGCTGCGCACCATCGAGGACATCCTCGGCACGCCGCACATCAACCTCAACACCGCCTATCAGCGGCCGATGACCGACGTGTTCGACATCACCTCGTCCGGCGCCTGGAACTACAACGCCATCGCCTCGACGATCCTGAAGACGACGTCGCTCGCGCTGGCCGACACCGGGGTCAAGTTCGCGGCGGGCCCGGACATCCTGCCGCGGCACGACGCGGCGTATTGGGACAAGGCGACGCGCGGCTTCGATTTCTCGGCGGAGGACCGCGTGCCGGTCGACATGATGAACGAGGTGCTGTGGGAAGGCTTGATGGACGGCAAGCCCTACCCGACGCAGCGTTCGGGCGTGAAGATGGGCACCGTCGCGGTGAATGCGACGGAAAACGAGTAGCTACTTCCAGGACTGCGCGAGGGGCAGGCGATAATACCGCCCCCCTCGTATTCCCCGTGCACTCGCGCGTTTTTCTAGGGCTTGCGCAACCGTAGCTCAGGCTGGACCTGATGCAGGCTGGGGTAGGCCGTCAGTATCGCCCGGTTGACTGCTGGCATTCGTCGATCGATCGATTCTGAACCGCCGTCGCTGGTCAGCATGAACGCAAAGCCTCTGCACCTGATCATCTCGACCAGCAGCGTCTCATACCAATTGGACTATTTGCTGACTTAATCGATGGCGTGGATGATCCAGGGATAGCTGGTCAATGTGGTAAGACGCCCGGCCTCGTGGCGTGGTTCAGAATCTGCCGTTTTTGGGTTACACCGGGCGCGTAGAAACCGCCCGCTGATGAGGGCTGGGTTGGGGTGGAAGGGTGTCCTGTGCGGGAGGTGGCCGGCGTCCCCGGATCAAGCTCGCTGGGGCTGAAGCGGTCCCAGGTCCAACAGGGTGAGCCAGTGCGGATGGCCTTAGCCGGTCATCAGTTCCCGCGGGCTTTTGCCCTGGCGTTCGGCGCAGCGGGTGCGCATGAAGCGCCGATGGTTCAAGAAGAACCGCAGCAGGTCGAGATACGAGCCTCCGAGGTGGCGGCACAACGTGAAGCAGGTGCGCAGCCGCGAGTTGAGGTTCTCCACCAGGGAACTGCTGCGCGGTGTTTGCCCAGGGTGTCAACGGTGCTCCGACTCTCCTCAAATCGGGCGGAGTAATTTTCCCCAATCCGTAGCGTGTTAACCATGGCCGCGGCTGCGGGGCGGCCTCGTGTCGGCGAGCATTGTGAGGTCGGGATGGCCTGGCTTCCCGTTATCGCGGTAGGGACGCCCATTGCTGAGCGCCCCCCGCACAGATCCGTACGTGCAGATTGCCCGCATACGGCTCTTACCTTGGGTGTTTGACGGCAAAGCGTTCACGAAGCCACGGGTGAAGGATTCTGGGTTTTGGGAGCCAGTCGGCAGCGAGCTTCTCTATCCTCTTCCAAGTCGAGC
>JAABUV010005518.1_pt1 | contig 14376 bp, 17 predicted proteins | sample 5559971 | NCBI WGS metagenome assembly JAABUV01 (sample SAMN10711881, study PRJNA513362) | rock metagenome | isolation source: Antarctica rocks | place: Antarctica: Victoria Land, Knobhead nord | collected 2015-12-19
AGCTAGCCCTGGCAGTACTGTCACACATCTCAGCTCAAAGTGGAATGTGTAGCAGCAAGCAGGGACACCACTTGCTGACACTACATGCTGAGCTGTGGTATTTAGTGCAAAGCCGCTTTGTGTGATGAGATAGTGAACAGTTCTGATCAAGTGTTGCTAGTTCAAAATTGATGGAGCAGTTCTATGTGCTTTGACAATGTGTCTGAAAAGGACTCGCAACACCTGTGTAAGACATGCACGCAGGCTGGAAGTGCGCTCAATTCTCACCTTTCAAGCAGTTATAGTGACACAGATGCTGTTAGATGGTCTTGATGATTGCAGAGTAAGCCTGGCAGCAGCACTCATGAGCAGCCCTGCAGCAGCAAGCCACATTGTTAATGTTGTTTGTCACTACTGCACCAGCTCTCAATGTCAATGTTGCACATTGCTGGAGACGTTGTAACAATTGCAAAGCAAGTTGACAAACTGCACGACATACCTCTCTGTCTGCTCATGTGAATGAGTAAGCGGAATCAACCTAGCAACAGATACAAAAGGTACTTGATTTTGATTTTAAGTCGCAGTTGCACTCTTACAAAACTAAGCAAAAGCTCATTTGGCTACGGCTCCAAGACCCGGGTTCATAACCCAATTCTGCGACTTTTGATGCGGTTCGCCCAATATTACTTGGCTTCTCATTAAATTGACGCCGAAAGGTGTAGTCTTTTCTTCTCTACTTCATCACTCTGTCCACGAGACATGTCACCAAAACCTGCAATGCAAGATGTAACCCCTGGGCTGTCACTAAATACACACCATTTGAGACCTATCTACTGCCAGCAAGCAACAGCATGGAAAAGATCATGCTCGTCAAGTGAGCTTTGCTCCTAAGCAGAGTCATACCTGGCTGCAGTTCTGCAGCCTGCTGTTGCGCTTGGGGCAAATCAGTGTTTGCTTCTTCTGCTGCAGCAGTCGAGGAGATTGCTGCACCTTCTTCCATTTCAGCCTCTGTATGCAACCTAAAGATAACAGCAAACAAGTAAAAGCACAGTGCAAGAAGAGATTGCATATGTCTCATGAAGTACAACAAGGGGCTTTGGCAATTCACAAGACATGTAGTTGCCCTCAGTGAAAACAGAGCCAAGACTCTTACTCTGCACGAGTCTGCTCAGCCTCCACTGCAGAATAAACAGCAGTAGAACTGTTTGGCATGTCAGATTCAGGGCCTGAGGCTCCTAGGAGGCCTGTCAACGCATCTTGTACGTCTGCAGTTGCAAACACCGTTTAACTCCTTTTGACAGGAGAGAACGGTTCCACAATTGACAAGGCTACGGACTCTGTGGCATGCTGGCGGGGTCCGTCGTGCTGCTGTCGAGCTTGACTCGCTTCCTGCGTTCCTGATCGCACCTGTGGGCGCGAAGCCATGTTATCGATCCTGATGGATCCATATACATCGCAATCCACTTTCTTGCCCCTCACGCTCTTTCCCATTGCACATACCAGAGGTACTGAGCACGCGGGACGTACTGTGCCTCGACGATAGCGGTCCGCCACGCGCTCTAAGTGCAATGGACCAGACCCCACGCCGATCGTATATCATAAACGAACCTTCCGCTAGTTTTCGCGAGCAATTTTACAATACTTTCGAGATCGTAAAATGGCTCTTATAGCATTCAACGACTCTTAAGGCTTTTGGGACCCACTTAGGACGGTTATACGACAGTTGGGTGTTCATAGTGAATAGGTCAACTGAGTAATCTGACTAGCTTAAATTTTCAAGGAGCTGCTGATGACACAGGGCAAGGCATTGATGGTGAGCTAGATCTCAATTATGAGCCCAAGACTGAGGTATGGGTGCGCAGTGGGGTAAAGTGGCAAGCATTGTCATCACTGACGCAACTCAGAATTGACCACGCCACAATCAATACAGGTGCAGAATCGTTGGGGCTTGTAGGCTTGAAGCACCTGCAAAAGGTGGAGTTTGTGGGCGGTTGCAGACCTGCCATGGGACACAATGTCAGATGGTTTGCTGCCTTTGTCCGTCAGATGGCTTTGCAGCGTTCATCGGTTGAGATTCATAATCAATGAAGGGTCTGTCGCAGATGCTATTGCTGACATGTTAAAAATTGCAAACTTTGATTGGAGCATTGAACACAATTCATACTCTTCAAACATTCTGGCAGTGACGCTGTGTGGAAGTTGCGATGCCTGTTTTGACACTTATAAGTCACATGCATGTGATGTGTTTGTGCCAGGTATCGAGTTACAAGGTAATGCCGATGGAATCCAGGACAGCCGCTTTGGCGCGTTCAGCCTTGCATGGCAAAATTGGCTCAACCAGAGTTCAGTCAATGATCAAAATGCCACCAGCAAACCAGAAAAAACTGCTCCTTAGGAATAACAGCATGCACCCTTGCTTGCATACGCACTGTGAATGCTTCCTGCTCTACAAATTTTCCCAAGAGACCTGTCTGATGAGCATGGCAAAGAGTGAGGCAGGAGCTACAGATGTAGACAGCTGCAAACAGACCTTGAACCTCTTTAAGCCGATGTGCCGCTGACTTTGAGTAGAGTGTCATAAGAATGCATGCATCTCTATCTAGCTCGCAAACTCCCAGCATGCGGCATGCCCAGTGACTGCTCAAAACCAGCCTCAGGCTCTGAATCTTTTTCAAAAACAGAGACTCAGCTGAGGCTGGAGCATTGCTTGTGTTCAGGCGTTTCCCTGCCACCTGTACAGTGCAAAGTGAGTACAGGCATTGGCGGCAAGAGCACAGCATGAAAAGCATGACACATGTTTCACCTTCATCGTATGGTCCCCAAGCTGCAAGTCTGCCTGATAAAGCGTCACACCAGGTGAGCTCCTGGCCAACAACGCTCTGAGCTTGAGATCCGGGGGGCTTATGATGAACATATTTGTCATACTCCACCCTGCAGAATGTGAGCCATTTTGGCACAAACTATCAGATGCACACATTCAGGCCTGAGATATCTGAGGTGTCTGAAGCTTGATGTTGAAAACCACGAACAGGGTTGCAACATCACTGGGCTCAGCAAAGATATGCGTCAAGCATATCACTCTTAAGCTGGCGGTTTGATGTCAAAGCGGGGCAAGCACCTGTGAACTGAGCCTCACCTGACGTTCCGGGTTAATCAGAAAGAAGTTGCGGTCAGAATAACACCCACTGTGGCCAACTGAGGTCAGAAGTTCATGTACGAACCGCTTTGGCACCAGTTGCAACAGCACTAGAGGATTGCAGGTTCAGCCCAAGGAGTGTAGCACACGGTCAGCCGGCCTGGCAGTGTCAACCTACCAGTCAAACGCTGCGGGCAGCATTCAGTGAGGGCATCTCAACTCACATGACGCTCTAAGCTTTGGCTTTCAAACTTGGTCACACCAGATGCAAGACCATGCTGAGTCACTGGTTGTCACGGTCTTCAATGGCAATGTACCATGCCATCTCCAGCAATGCAAATAGCCTGATCGGGACTTATGGGCCCCACAGTGGGGGGCCCCCACTGTACAGCCCACTGTATATTGATTGATTGATTGATTGGTGGCAAACACGGTGTAAAATCTTAGCTCAATAAGCTTGCGTGACAGCGGTCTTGTTCGCGAAGGAGCAATTCCTCTGAAAGCAAACACTCATTTTGCCTCAGCGCCACCCGTTGTGCAAGAAGATTGACGCAGGCTTGCTGTCCTTGCCCTGCTCTCTCAAAATGGTTTAGCTTTAGGAGACAGACCAACGTCCCGGTTGTCACAATACAGGCCATGATGCTCAGCGCGTGCAATGTCATAGAGCTGCAAGACATGCCCTTATCCAGCTAGTCACTATCGGTCAGAAGGTGTGAGTCGGCGGAATTCATCTCACTGACTGGCTTCGCTCAACGACAGTCTGCTCTGCGAGACGGCAAGTCTCATCTGCAGAAGACCCTTTAGAAATCTGCGCAGGTACAGGGACAGGCTGCAACAAGACATTAAACAGGGGACTGCTTTGAGGCAAGACACTACTGCTAAATTCAAGTGTCACTGCAGCCTATTGTCACTGGCAGGATTCAACACAGTCAACCAAAGTTGCACCTGCTTCTACCTATATACGATTTTTAGGCAGAGCAATGTTGCTGTCAAAGACATGTTATAGACAATTTTTACGTTGTGTTTGCTGGCAAAAGGTGTGCAAGCAGTTCGGCTGGCACTGTGAGAACTGACATATAATCTACTTGCAGACGCTGTCATGGCTAGAAGACGGGTGCAGTATGGAGTTGTGGATGCAGTAGATGCTGATGTGACTGCTGGAGCGCCTGGGTTCCGAGCCACCTGGCAGTCAAAGGTTGATCTGAAAGAAAAATTGATGTCAATAGATGATGTGCCCAAAGACTGCAAGCTGTACTTCTGGGATGGCCAGCTCTGGCTCAGGTGGGAGGACCTGGACGATTTGCCAGGGTCAGAGCACGACCCCTTGCGCATCAAGGTTGTCCGTCCTCAACATGCAGGTGAAATGGTTTTCTCTCAAACCTGCAATCATGTTGACAAAGCCTTGATGGTGGTGCCTTGCAAGCTGCAAGGGCTGCACATGCCTCCCGCGCTGCCTCCTGCACAGTCCTCTTGTGTCCAGAGTATGTTCCACAGAAGATGTTCCTCTTATCTACCCTTATTGGCATCTCTAAACTGAGCGTCTTGGCTCAACTTTGCTGGACACTCATCTCGATAGCATCTTTGCACAGTATCTGAGCAGCATCAATGCACCCTCTTAGCCTTTTCTTTTACTTGAGGGTTTGTTGTTGACTTTTGTGTATACTCAGCTTGAATGGCACATGGCACGCATGGCAAAGTTTGGCTGCACGTTTAAGAAGCATCTCAGCATATTCAAATTAGTCACTCAGCGTTTTGGCGGCCTGAGGGCTTGCTGTTGATATTGACGCGCACCCTGAATACCGAGCTCAGATGTCATTGTTTCAAGACAACCTTTTGTTTTCAGCGGCTTCAAGCTTTGCTTTCCTGACCTGAGCTGTCATGCTCAGCTTGTGCTCAAACTGTTTGTACAGTCATCTTGAGGGATCGTCTTGAGGGATAGTCCTCACTTCAGTACCCAGCATGCATGTGTCTTGGCACAGCATTTAAGCAAAGTCACATCTGTTTCTCAGCTTCACGCTGTCAGGCCGGAGTAATAGCTTGAATGTCTACAACCCTTCTGCGAAAAGCCCCACTGCGAAGAAATGGTACTGGTCAATCACATGCTCTTTATTTGAAGCTTACAGACCGGCTGCTTCTCTGCAGTGACTCATTTCAGCAACCCAAGAAAGCAATTTGGATTTATTGGACTCAACAGTGTGATGCCGTATTTGACTGTGTTTTTGTGTGCAGGTGCATTGCCCAAAGCCACAAATGATGAGACCCCATCAGAAGGTATGTTGCATTAGTCTTTATCCAATATTGACCGCATTTTCTGCCCGCCTTCTGCTAATGGCTTGACATGGCAACCATGTTGTTGTGCTTTAAAAGGCTTTGAAAGATAGCAAAGATATGTATAAAGTTTTTTTTTTCTCTTCTTGACCACCTTCTTTTCAAGTTTCATGCTATTGGCTATTGTGCATCATTGTGCACCTTCGGCCTGCTGAAATTGGCTTTGTAATTGCGCAGCATTGACTGCCTTTGCCTCTGTCGTCTTCAAGACCAACATCCTCCTCAACACCAAATGGATAGACATGCCAATTCAAGTTTCACCGGACTCAATGCTGGCTTGCTATTCATCCGAGAGGAATACAGAGCTTTGGAGGAGGAAATTGAACACCAAGCTATAAAAAACATAGTGGTCACGGGAAATCCTGGAATTGGCAAGAGCATGTTTGCCCTATACATGCTTATCAGGCACGTCATTTGACCCCTCTTCTTGAGAACCAGGCATCGGTCCGCGCTGCTGTGATGCCAACCCCCACTGTCTTCTTATACCCTCCTCCCATGTTTTATAGGCTTGTTGTTTTGCAGGAAGATCAAGACCAACACCGTCTTGTGGCAGGCTGGAGTGGATGATCCATACTTTTGGCTTTTCCATGATGGTGTTGTGAGAGTGATTGACAAAGATCATGTGCGACAAGTGAGCAGCACAGCTACATTGTCAAGCGCTAGTCATGCCATGCACTCCAATGTGGGATGACATCTATGTTGCTACTGCCCAAAGCATTTTCAAGTGTTGGATAGTGTGAATCATGTTGAATGTCAAAACATTGCAGAAGCAGCCATACGAAATCTTGCATGGACTGCACGGCGTGGCACATTGGGTGAATTACCACAAGGCAAGAATGTATCAGTTGCTCTGTCCCTACCGGACGGCTAAGTCACCTTGCACATGCAGAAATTGGACCTTAGCAATGTAGTCTATCTGGTGGATGGCTCTGCGCCTTTGTGGCCAACAGCTAAAGGGTTTCTCCTGTCCATTGTGTTTCACTACCCCCAGAGACAAAGGTACAAAGAATACTTGAAGCAAGGCGTCTTGCTCATCATGAATCCGTGGAGCTTTGACGAGATGCAGCAGTTGGCAGATAGATCATATCCAGAAAACCACAGTGAGTTGCTGGCAGCAAAAACATGTGGATGTGTGCCAAATTGTTTGCAATCTGTTTGCATTACCATCAGCTCGAAACTGGGTCTCTTACGATGATCATGTGGGACCTTCATGTTGTGCTATGCAGTGGCGAGAATGGTACAGCAAAAGAGGAGGAGTGCCTCGCACAGTGTTTGCGGACGTTTCTGACTCTGAAGACGAGATAGTCCAAGATGCAGTATCCAACATGAGTTTGTCTGCAATCCGTAGGGCTACTCAAGTCATTACTGGCTTAAACCCTGGCAGCCATCAGATCTTTGTTATCACGAGGGCTTCAGGTGGTTACGCACTTGCAAGACAGTTACAATCTCGATGTGAATCATGATGTAGGTCCAGTGGTCCACCCGCACTGATTTGATTTTGTGGCACTTCTTGAGGTTGTGTCACCTTCTGAGATACTGAGAACAGCTTGTCATTGCTATTGCCAGCCACGCATGTAGCATGGCGTGGCTTTGTGACTATTTTGGTACATGCTTGCAGGATCCTTCACTAAGTTCAATGTAGGCTTTGTTTCCCCATGGGTGAAGAGTCTTGTGAGCAACAAAGCTCACCAAGACTACCTAGCTGATCTACATCAGTTTCTAGCGCAATCACCTGAAGACCAATCCCAGGTGCTTGTTGTTCTGTAGCCTGTTGTGTCTTTGCTTGCTGCGACTTTTTGGGAAGGAATCAGGAACTAGTGTTTGGAGTACAGTCACTTGAGGGCATCAAGGGAGCTTTGTATCAAGGGGAAGCAATTGCTGAGCTAAGGGCAGGATGCAGTGTTCTAATCAGGTATGTTGTTTCACTCAACCTATAGCAAGCTGTACAGATCAAGATATGCTCATACTTCATAGTATTAGTGCTTCTATGGAATGCAATGGCATGTTTGCAGGCATCTGAAGTTTCCACCCAACACATGCAAAGCTTTTGCTGAAGGAGATCCAGACTTTGTTGGCTATGTTGAAGATCTAAATCAGCGGCCGTTTCATGAGGTTCAGGATGTGCAAGACGCTAGGGGTCTTCCCTCCAACACCCTTGTGGTGCCAGTGGCTCAAAACTTTCCTACCGTTGATGCTTTCACCATGGATGGAAACCTGTATCAGGTAATCATAGATGGGCTCAAGGTTCTCCTTTCGACTTGATCACAGTCTACTCACCAGCATGTTTGGCAACGTAAACAAACATATTTCCCTGTTTTGTTGGCTTCCTACAGTTGTTTTGCATGTTATGATATACACTGTTAAACAATCGCTTCTGACCTCTTACTTTCGCATGTGGCTGCAGTTTACTGTTAGCAGTTCCCATTCACTCGATGTTGAAGGCCTTCTCAAAGTACTAGAGGTGTTGCCGCTTGGCACCAAACCACGGTACTTTGTTTGTGTCCCCAATCTGCGCACCTTCAATAAGTGGTACGCTTTCAAGGAAATGTTGTTAGACACCAAGGCTTCTGGCAAGGCGAAGCAGTTGTTCTCAAAGCTGCAACAGTATGTCATGCTGCTTCCCGTCCCTGCAAGAGACATGAGTTTAGCACAAGCAGCCTTGGTTCCACAGCAGCTAACTCAAGCAGAGAGGCTCCAGCGGATGAAGGTATGTTACATTACTTGCCAGCTTGTTCTCTTTACATTTTCCTCTGGCGCTCATGAACTAGCCTTACTGTGTTCTTAGAGAAAGGTTTTTCAACGCAAAAGACTAAATCCATTTTGGCTTTGATATGCAGGTTTCTGAGCTAAAAAGGCTGTGTAAAGAGAGCAATATCAAGTTCAGCAACAAAGCCAACAAGGCTGCGTTGGTAGACCTGCTCCTCAATAGTCTGGCATCTGAGACAGCTATCAATGTAGACGCTCTCGGTGGTGTCAACCTTGACAAGACTCAAAATAGACTGCAAGCTGTCCATAGCTGCAGCAGGCAGTTTCCTCGTAGCAAGATGTGGCAAATGCCAGCATCTTTCAGAAGCCTCCCATACGTCAACAAGCATGGCAAGAGAGTGGTCGAGATGTCAGCAAGTGTGAAGGTGCCAAAATTCTTGTCTTGCTCTGTTAGCATGATATAGCCATAACTTTCTGAGACAAATTTCAACTCTTCTCAGCTCAACCCTACTTTTGGAATGCAAAATTGATCATGCCACAATCAATACAGGTGCAGAATTGATGGGGCTTACAGGCTTGAAGCACCTGCAAAAGGTGGAGTCTGTGTGCGGTTGCAGACCTGCCATGGGACACAATGTCAGATGGTTTGCTACCTTTGTCCATCAGATGACGTTGCAGCGTTCATCAGTCGAGATCATAATCAATGACGGGTCTGTCGCGCATGCTAATACTGACATGCAAAAATTGTCTAACATTGATTGGAGCGCTGAACACAGTTCATACCTCTTCAAACATTCTGGCAGTGATGTTGTGTGGAAGTTGTGATGCCTGTATTGACATTTATAAGTCACGTTTGCTGTGTCTGTGCCAGACCTAGGTTTACTACGTGTTGATTTACAATGTGTTGCCGATGAAATCCAGGACATTGAAAAAACACAATGAGAACTATCCCAAAAAGGTGTTGCTGTAGACGTCCACGCCGCACCTGGTGCATTGTGGAATATGAGCAGTCATCTTCCAGTCCATGGCGCTGCTTCTACAACATATCATCATGCACATGTCTACATGCTATATTCGAGGAGTCACACTGCATCTTAACCAAGAAGCTGCCAAAACCTAGGACAGCAAAAAAAGCAGGCAGGGGGGGGGGAGGATGGCCCAGCTTGATAGTTTGTTCACTCCCAAACTGTCCCGAACTGTACAAAGCTCAACTTATTAGCAAGCCGTAGCAATACAAAGCAGTCATAAAACGCAACAAGCTAGGCAGAAGATGGCAAAACAGGCCAAGAAATATGTTTGAGCCCCACAGACACGCTAACTCCAAAAGTGAACTGTGGTGCTGTGGCACATGTGCATCATGATCAAGAGGTCAGTCTGTCCACAAAACAGATGACATCACACCAGGCGCACCCAGTCAGCACACGCACATTCACAGCAACAACACTCAGATCATGTTCAGCATGCAACGCTGCTGCTTCGATTGCTTGCACAATCAAGGAAGACCTCAGCAACCTTGCATCTGGCGCACCTTCCTCTGCCAATTCCTCTCCTTTACAAACATCCTGCTTGGCAATCTTAGTGCTGAACACTAGGTAGTTCATAAATCCACTGATCTGCAAGACTCTGGTCACCAATCCTGCTGCTGTGGCACCCTTTTGCGCTGCTTGTATAACGAGCTGATGCACAGCCACGGCTGTTGCCAATGTCTGAAAGGCGGGCTCCAGCAATCCATCTGGGCAGTTGCTAGCGGCCAGTGGCTGCGACTCAGACACAGAGTTGTCCAGCATGTTGTCCTGTGTGGCTACTGCACGCAACCGCTGTGAGGCAGTAAACTGGTTCATGGACAGCAGCAGTGCATTATCCTCCCTCCCTGCCTTTGCTCTCTTGGCTTTTGGCTGCCTGAAGGCCGCCAGCCAAGGCTCTGGATGCTTTGGCAGTGTCTGCAGAACACCAGCTAGGACCTCAGGCCAATCAACAATGCAGTGCTTTGACCTGATAGAATGTGTGCACTCTCAAATGGTTGCAAGTTCAATGCATCCATGCAGGCTTGACCGATTCAGCACCTTGGAAAACATGCTCTGTAATCGCATGCACGTTGTAAAGTCTACCTACACTGCGTCCCTCTTGGGGCATGACCTTTGCATGTGATTCTGCATAAAGGGGTGGTGAGAGACTACCTTGATTGAGCTTAAACAATGCAGCTTGCAGCCCTGGAATACTTGGTTGAGAGCCTGCGCCACCATTTGTTCTGCTGCTAACTTCTGACCCTCAAGACCTCCTGGCGCAGCCGCTTCTGAACTTTGCAGCTGCTGTGCTGGCACAGCACTCGGAGACACAGAGAAATTGAACATGCAAGGGACCTGACAGGCACTGAAGTTGGCAACTTCCCAGGGTATACTTGTCTCCACCAGAAACACTGTCTGTGGATGGGCATCAGACTCACAAGACAAAGCTGCTGAGCTTTGAGCTGGTGCAGCTGCTGAGGCAGGTCCATCAGCTGCAGATGTGAGTGGCTCACTTGCTGCAGCAGGATCAGCAGAAGCTAGTGCAGGCACAGGTGGTGCTGAGGTGGCACTGAGTGAGGCAGCCTGGGAGCTCTCAGCAACTGAGTCAGATCTGGTGACTCCTGAGTCAGGTTGGGTTGCTGATGACTGCTTTGCCAGGGCATGCCTGAACAGCCTGAGCAATTTCTTGGTCTGTTTGACATGCTGACTGCTAATGGCTGCAGCACGAACATGTCTGGGCTTTTGACGGGGCGAGCTAGCACGCATGGATATCTTTGCAGGATGTGCATCGACGTCTAGCTCATGATCACTTGACTGCAGCTCGATGGTCTTCTGAAGCCATTGCCAGGTACAGCCGCCTGCAGAAAGCAGCAGCTGGTCTGTGTACACAGTCCTTTGGCTGCAGTGTGCAGGATGATGAAGGCTCCTAGGCATTCAAAGTCAAGCCTGAGAAAGCTGTTATGGGCAAGGGATTGTTTGTGTCAGAGTCACTAGTGAGTTTGTTGATGTTAGACACAGCATGCCTGAGGTGTACATTGAAATTGTTTGTGTACTACTGCAGCTGTGAACAGACGGCTATGCCTGTATACTCACTGCGAATGCAGCGTTGAAGCAGCAAGCTGACTTTGAGACAAGCAGATGGAGGGTTGGCTGTGCATGCACTGTTCTCTTGCTCAATGATACAGATGAAATGCATAAAGTCCACGCACAGACATGTGCTTGTTTGGGTTGTAACACACTGTGTGCTGAAGCTGAGATTGATGGAATGCTCACAGTGCAAAGGCAGGGCCAAAGGGCAGCTGTGACTGCACATGTGCCCTTCAAGTTTGCTGCCAGGGCCCTTAGACAAACACAGGAAGTATTTCTTCGCTAAACCCTTGTGAGGAAAGTCCACATACAGCCCTCCAGAGAAGCCTTCTGCCCTGGCAGTCTCCAGCAGCAATGTGACTTGATCCTCGCCTGCATGTAACAGCCTTGAGGCTTGAAAAGAATTTGTTTCATGTCAAAATCGTTGTTCTGTTAGACACAAATGGCACCCACGTGGCGGTGAAAAGCAGCAGCCTTGAGGACGTGCAGCAAATTCCAGCACCAAATGCAGAAGCTGTCTTGCAGTACGTGGTGAGGACAAGTACTCATGAAGTACGTGTTTTGAGCTTAGTGATGAGTCATGCAGGTGCAAGCTTTGTTGCACACAGCACGCGACACCTGTCAGATACAATTGCATCACTGCCTTGCCCTCAGGCTTCAAACATCTGTGAAGGCTCCTGAACAGCCGACGTAGGGCCTTGTGTGGCTCTGAAGCATGGCATAGCCACTGCACTGCAGATATGCTGACGGCTCCATCTATGCTGTTGTTTCTCAAGGGAATGCCCTGAGCCATGTCACTCTGCACGACAAGTCCTCTGCCAGCTGCTGCATTTGCTCTGCCCGGATGCTTCGCTGGCTTATGATTGAGGCTGTTATGACCAGTTCTGGATGTAAATGACAGGGTATCGTGCGGCAGAGCTGCTGAATCTGGCTTGAGTCTTTTCTGCTGAGGTTGTAAGGCAAGCTGGCCGTCAGGCAGCATACTGGAAGATGTTGTGGTCCCTTGCGCCACTGCTAGCATGTCTGATGAGATGTCACACCCAATCCAGGCATGGCCGTGTTTGGTGAGCACAGCACCGCTTATGCCTGACCCACAGCCAAGGTCAAGCAGAACCTGTGGGGCAGCCTGCATGCACAAGCGTTGCACATGAGTTTGCAGGCTTGGATGCAGAGCAGCAGTTTCAGATGTGTACTACTTACTGGTAGGTCTAGCAGCTGCAGCGCTGCAACAGTGAGTTCTTCTTGCAGCTGAGAAGTCTGGTGGCAAGTGCTGTAACGAAGTGCCTCCCTGCTGTCATAGAAGGATGGAGCAGTGCCCTGTTGTTCCGGCACGAGAGCTGACATATTGTGGTCAGTACCTTCTGCTGACGGCCAGTGCTCATGTCAGAGCAAGAGCGTGCTCAGTAGTTTCCTCACTCATAGTGGTGGCGGTGCGCTTGCATCCGCGCGCTCAAGCTTGCAATTGACGAGCAGGCGCAGCTGAAATGCCAGACCCAGCGCCAGGCCTGCCAGATCGGGGTCTATTGCAGGCACTCAAGTGCCGAAATCTAAACAACATTCCCCTGTCTGGTATTTGACTGTGCGATTTGGTTGTGACTGCAGAGTAAACAGATCTTGCACTTATCAGCGTCACTGCAGACGCTGATAACCCTTGTTTGATAGTCAATACATTGCGTGATATCTTCTGTAACAAGAGCTTGGTGTTTGACAACGTTCAACACAGGCAATATGCTTTATGGTATGGACCATAGGTTTATGTATCTCATGCGCCCGCCCACATGCAGTGGCTATGTCGACGACAACAACACGAATTATGCAAGACTATCGTTGGCGTGTGCAACAGGCTACCGCCGTCTAACAATCTTGTTCAGAACCAAAGAAACAAATTGATGTGACAGTTTCGACAGAAATGAAAGTCTTGGTCAGTCACGAACACTGGCTTGATCGCTCCAGCGTGCTACCTTATGGCAAGCTTGCATATGCATGCGCAGCTGCGTAAACACCTTGCCACACACTCTCTTGACCTGCCAGCTCTACCTCCAAACAGGGAAACTGCAACAAGTCAGCTAATTCAATAGGTTCTTCGCATGTTGTACATCCGAGATGTGGTGAGAGCCTCCATCAAGTCAGGCCTGACCTGCCATTGGCTGAAAGCTCCACCGCTGCTCTATTGCTGTGCTCGATCTTTGCAATGTGTAGTCAGATGCAAACCCACTAGCCCTCAGATACGCTTGTACGGTCATTGCATCCACTGCATCTACCATCAAAGCTTGCCTGCTTTGCAGAGCCCCCACACCTGAAGCAAATGCAGCTACGTGAGTCCTCATCAACCTTTTGAAACTAGAAGAGGTATGTGTACCCTTTCAAAAGATCGCAAATATACGTTCTCATGCTTGCTTTGCGTGTGCAATTGCAAATCCCCCCTCAGGTGCCAGATGAGGGGATACACGAGGCTCTGTTATAGGCCGAAGCCCACAATGTGCACCAGATGATCATCTGCTATAACAAATGCGTGTTACAGGCTGCAGCGTGTGCAGTGCATTCCTCTAGGCATGCTATGCTAGCTTCCTCAAACGCACAAGATTACAACACGCTTTGCACATGTGTCAGCTTGCTGATGGTGCTGATGCTGTTTGGGATTGGGCGTGCACACACCACTGATGCTACATCATACCCTAGCATGCAGAGTGGACAGACAGCATCACCAGATGTAATCTTTCGTATTTGACATACAGCACCACTACACGTAGTCTTGCATCTTGCCACTGGTACTTACACTTACAAACCACTTACACTTGTCAAAACATACGGCATCACCAGATGTGGCCCTGAACGCAAGACATTGCCACTTACCCCAGAGATTTGCAGGAGCCTCCATGCGCACTGTAAAGGCGCCTCCACCATTCAGCTTGTTTGCTGCTGAATTCTCAGCTGTGACTTGTGCCTGCAGCAAAGAAACATCTCTGTCAAAGTGACAATGACATTCAGGACCACAAGAGCTGAAGGTCATGTAGTCAAAACATCATATGCACAGTGTATGTACAGCATATGTACAGCGTGTAATGTCACGCAGAGTCTCTATGCTGCTGCTGATCACTGCTGCTTGAGACGCCTTTCAAGACACTCACATGGTTT
>JAABUV010005519.1_pt1 | contig 14375 bp, 18 predicted proteins | sample 5559971 | NCBI WGS metagenome assembly JAABUV01 (sample SAMN10711881, study PRJNA513362) | rock metagenome | isolation source: Antarctica rocks | place: Antarctica: Victoria Land, Knobhead nord | collected 2015-12-19
CATGACGGCCAAGGAGCTCAAGCCCATCAAAGCACCTGCATATTGCAGCATGCAACATCAGCATGCAGCGGTGAGTATAAGGCTGCACATGGTCGTGGAGAACAGCTCTGTACCCTCGCAGGTCGAGGGACTTGCTGCTGGACATGATGTCTTGCAGGTCAAACATCGTTGAATTGCCAACAAAGACAAGTCTGCCTTCACACAACCAATCACAAGACATCATCACCACATCCTCAGGCATGGCAGCTCTCAAGTATGACAAACTCGAGGCATGCAAGCAGCAAAGTACATTGCCACCAGCCATGTAAATAGTCAGCATACATTATGACCAGCTTCCGACAGCAGTCCAAACATGCTTCAAATGAAAGCACAGAGCAACTGTGACTTCTAAGACAAATGCAATGGTTTTGTTGCAAAGCTCCAAATGCAGTTGAACATAAGACAGGAGAAGTCTACAACCATCAGGTGTCTGCCAAGCGCCATCCATGTCAGCTGGTAGGGTGTTGCTCCCCCAATGGCCAAACAAGGCAGCTTCACCCCAGCTGCCATCTACTATCAACAGAGATGCTGCACTGCAGGTGCTGACTTTCTGTAGAGTGTCAATATTGTAGGCAGGTACGGTGCTGCAGGAGGGGCAAATGCAGTACCTGAGATGGAGGGGGTGAGGGCAATGCCCATGGAGGGTAGCAGGGCCCCAGCAGCCAGGGGTATACCCACTAGGTTGTAGCCAAAGGCCCACCACAGGTTTTGCCTGATTTTGTTGAAGGTGGCATGGCTTAGCTGGATGGCATCCAGCACTTGTGGAATCTGCATAACACAAACAGAGTTGGTACGTGTCTTAGCAGTCCTCCTAGCAGATGTGTAGGGGGGGGGGGAGAGGGGAGGGGGCAACAATGTTACTGTACATAGCAAGATCTAAAAAGCCCTTGTTACAGGGTCTGCATGAGACAATGGAGGCTGCTCTTCCATCAACTCGAGGGTTGACAAGGCAGCAAAGACTGCTCTAAGGATGCTGTTTACAGCAGCATTGGTGTGCACAGAGTGCGTTTTTGGGAAAATAAGCTGTCACTGTACAGGACATGTCTCTGCTGATGACCTGAGCATGTTGTATGTCTTTCTGTATTTGTCATCCTCTTGCAGCATAGAACTGTAAGACAGGCATAGCACACTGGTGTGATCGGCAGATCTCTACCTTGCCATGGGCCATGCATGTCTGCAGGAGATGCTGCTGCTGTTAGGCAACCTGACTTTGCTCATCACATCTTGCTGCGAGCAGAGCAACGCAAGCGACTCCCCTCAATGATATTGGAACTGCCGGTCACGGCAATGCTCAACAGCAGGGATCACTTGCAGCTGATTGCTCAGCCTTGTTGAACAGAACAAAAACAATCAACACTCCAGACAAACACACCAGGTGTAAGTACAGAGTGACAGTCTGTGACATTCAACACAAAGACAATGATGTTGTTCTGAGAACGCAATAGGAAGTTACTCAGCACTGACCTTATCACCAAGCAAGACAATGTTGGCGACTTCAGAAGCTGCATCCACGCCGCCAGCCATAGCAATGCCAACATCAGCCTGAGCCAGGGCAGCAGCATCATTGACCCCATCCCCCACCATGGCCACCCGCCGCCCCCCCTGCTGCAGCTTCTCTATCAGCTGGGCCTTGCCGGCAGGCTTCACACTGGAGTACACTTTGTTGCTCTGGATTCCCACAGCTGCGGCTACTGATGCTGCTGTTGCTGCCTGGTCCCCTGCATGTGCAAGGCTTCTTCTCAAATGTCAAGGGGAGAGTGCGCACATGGGCTCAATTCAATACCTATTGCGTATTCACCACTGGACAACACTCTTTGCTTGACATGCGCTTGCAGCTACAAAGACTAGTGTCCCTACATGATAGCCTGTGACATTCAGACCGAGGCAAGCATGAATTTCAAAACAGCACATGGGAGGAAACAGACTGATGACTTGAAAAGATTCTATGCCAACAAGTCATGCCTACAACTACAGGCCTTCCCATTGCTACATAGCCGTCCTCATGTCTCGACACAGCCTGCTTTACAGCCGTCGCTACATCAACCATGCGGACAGCCTATTCCAGTAGCAGCATCATACAGCGTAGGGCTGCTGCAGTTCCTTGACCCACAGAGAGACCACAACGGCATGGCGCATCACAAACGAACATTGAAAGGTCATTTGACCTGCAGCATGTGATGGCACAATTGGGAGCAATCATACCTGATAACAGGATGGTGTCTATGCCCTGCTGCTGCAGGCCCCTGATAGTGGCAGCTGCATCAGGCCTCAATTGATCCCTGATCTCAAACACGCCAGCCAAGCTACCGTTCACTCCCACATACACTGTCATCAAGCCTGTGTCTACCAGATCAGATCTGCCGCTAGTAGACGCCTGCTCATTTCCTGCCCCTCTTTGTTCATCTCCATCAGCATGGCTGCTATCAGCTTGAGCGCCACTCCTACTGCTGCTGCTACTGGCACTACTAGCGCTACTGTCATCACCGCTATTAGGGCTGTGACTCTGTCTGTTGTGGTCATCAGAGCCACTCTCATGCTTTGCATGACTGCTGCTGAGGCTGCTGTTCAGGCGGCTGCTGGGTGCAGTCACAGAAGAGGAAGCAGGGGAGCTTGTGCTTGGTTGGCTGTGGCTGCGGACCCAATCTAGGTTGCCCACTGCAATGGAAGCACCTTGAACCTGGCCACACACGCCACTGCCGGGCTCCTGCCGGAAGCTGCCATCTTGCACATCCAGCTGAGCCTCACCTGCAACACAGGCTCCTGTTCTTGCCTTGCTTGCACATGCAATCAGAAGAACGTAATTGTGCTTGTAACAGATGTAGTAGCAGAAACACCAGCATGAGATCAGATCAAGATCCAGCTGAGCCTCACCTGCAACCCCATTGCTGGCATTGGGTCAGATCAAAATGTCACCAAACTGTTTCTCAGTGCGCAAAACAAGCAACCACCATGCCTGAATGCCCTTAGTCATGTAGGACCAGCAGCAAGCTGTGAGCATCTTTGGGCTGGATGTTGATACGCTGTATGCAGGTACAGAATCGTAAGTAGTGAGAAAACACTGCATCGCTTGCTTACCTAACTGCAGGATTGCCAGAGGCGTTGTTGTTGATGCTTCGACAAAATGACACTGACAACAGAAACAACAGCAGAATGTACAGACCGGCTCCACAGCAGGGGGTGTGAACACATGCTCATGTGTTGACTTCACAAGAGCCGATGCCCCCTCATGGGGTAGGGCCTTAGCCTTGGCAAGGAATGTAAATTCATGCCGGCGACCAGCGGGGCATGCCATGTACAATAGGCCAATCACGACTAAATCAACATGTATTGACTTCTACCACATCGGATTCAAAAAGGTCCCCAAGCTGAGTCGTCAAGGTGCGTACCTGAGTTGTCAGCTGCTTGTACGATGGCTTGGGCTACAGGGTGACTAGTGCAGCGCTCCACAGCAGCGGCATACGCCAGCAGTTGGGCAGCATTCAAGCTGGTGCCAGGTGTAGGCAGCACTTGCTGAAGGCACGGTCGCCCCTGGGTCAGAGTGCCAGTCTTGTCAAAGACTACAGTGTCCACCTGGGATGCTGCCTCCAGCACATCACCCCCTCTGATCAGCAGGCCTCTGCATGAGCAGGAAAGTTGTCAAGCGTCTTGCAAGTCAACACGATGTTTTTCCGGTAGCAGAAGTGGGCCATCTGCAAGGAGCTGCTGGACAGGGACAGCTGAGATTCCCTAGTGAGCATGCAGTGAGGCCAATCTCTTAAGCTCTGAAGTCCACAGTTCCAGCCACAATGCAGTTGGGTCCTTAGCTTATTTCACAGGCAAGCAGGCAATGGTGAAAGTAACAGCAGACTGCAGTGCAACTCCACCAATAGCAGCAGCATTACAACACCAAAGGCTTCAGTCAAAGGCACAGGTGCTGCAGGCCGCGCAGCACGCCCTTGTGCATCATAGGCTGGTTGGGCCATAAAAGGCTCTACAGGTGAAGCATTTTGCACCACTAATGAAGCACATATTTTTAATGCAATACAAGTTTCCAAAACATGATTGTACTTCTCGGATCTGACCTGCGCGCGCCTGAGGAAGTGCCAACCAGGACAGCAGTGGGGGCAGCCAGGCCCAGGGCACACGGGCAGGCCACCACCAGCACATTGCATGCTAGCTGCAGGCTCAGCAACAGAGGGCCTGCAGCCCCTCCCACCACCCCACCGCCATACCTGCTCATCACCTGCACACACAAGCTCTTGGGCATTCAGAAATCTCAGTTTTTGTCAAGAACTGCCTGTTACATAGTGTAAATCTAAGCAATAGTCTATAGCAATATGTGAAAAACTGGTCAATTGCCATCCATGCAAACTAATTTATCAGATATGTGAAGGCCAATGCTCCTTCCTCTGCCCAAGCTTGCTAACCAACACAAGGTTTGACAGACAATCTGCCCAAGACTGCTATGCAGTGTGAGGTGTAACAAGCAAAACACATTGAGTTGGTCAGCAGCATCTGGACAAGCAGGCTGTGTGCACACAGCAGAAGAGCACCTGAGGGAAGATGCGGGTGCCCAGGGTTGCCCAAAAGGCAAACGTAGCAGCAGACACTCCCATGACTGCATAGGCAAACCTGCCGGCCACAGCGTCAGCCAGTCGCTGCACTGGGGCAGTTCTGGCTTGGGCTGTTTCCACCAGCCTCAGGATGTCAGCTATGGCCGTCGCATTGCCACTACGCAACGCTCTCACCTGTGAAACAAGATGTTGAATAGTCATGTCAGAGGATGCATCAGGGCTACCTGTGAGTGCCTCCCAGTCGTGCTAAGCCTTATGCTGTACAAGAAGCTGTTACTGCAACAGCCATTCAAAGGAGCACGCATACATGCAAGGAGGTACCATGTCGCCACTGTCAACAAAACACTTGCAATCCTTTCTGTGCCAATTGCACAGAGCAAATGCATAGCACAGGATCAGCAGGAACTGTAAGAATGTTGTGACTTACCGTCAGCTTGCCATCACAGTTTACTGTGCCAGCAGTGACAGAGGCCTGTTCCAGCTTGCTGACTGGCATAGGCTCTCCAGTCAGCGCTGACTCATCCACACTGCTGCAGCCTGAGACCACAATGCCATCTACAGGAATGCGGTCTCCCGGGAAAAGGACCAGCAGATCTCCAGGAGCCACATTTTCGGAGGGAACTTGGCGCCATTGGCCGTCAGCGAGCAGCAAGCGGGCTTTGGGAGGGAGCAAACCCTGTAGCAGCAGGCAGCACACGCTGAACTAGCTTCACAGACTCAACAGCTGTACATACTCAACAAGGCATGGGCTCCTTTTGGTGCAAAGCTCAGCATGCAAAGCCCCTACATGGCCTGAATACCGTGCATGAAAGCGCCAGGTCCATCACCATAATAAGAGCGAAGGTACTTGGCCACCTGACAATTCATTTTCTCAAACCCTAAACCCTATCCATTTTTTCAAAACCGTGACCAGCCTAAGCACATGGGGAACAACCTCTGAAGTGCATCTTTCACCTGAAGGCTCCAGCAATCAGCTGGCGTTGAAACCCACCGAGGACCAAACCACGGTCTGTGTGGCCTCAAAGCGGGGTTACCTGAAGGGCAGCCATGTCTGCAGAGGCCTGCAGCTTGGCCCTCTCCTCAAGGGCACGCCCCACCAGCACAAACCCCAGCAGCATGGCAGGCTCCTCAAAGAAGGTCTTCCACCCCAGACTGGGTAGCCCTGCCGCAATGCAGCTCACCCCAAAGCTGGCAGTGGCCCCCAGGCCCACTAGGGTGCTCATGTCGGGGGCGCCCCTGCGCCAAGCCTTCCAGCCATCCACCAGTAGCTCACGCCCAGGACCTGTGCCACATGCATTCAACTATGCTCAGTGTTTTTGACCAGGGTCAGCAAAAGTGGAGAGGGTTAGCAATACTGGACGGGATTAGCAAAACTGCCCTGACAACGTCAACAACTGGCTTGGCAGGATCAGGTTGAGACCAGCGCATGGCCTGCGCCAATACATGCTAACAAAGTTTGCACACTTGAGGTCCAAATTCTGGCTGGGCTGTATGCCTCACATATGCTTATGTGAAAATTGAGACCTTCAACATAAAAAATAGGCACAGGTCAAAGCACACCACAAATGCAAAGCCCAGATTGCGAGGCAAGGTATACTCCCAAATGCAAGCAATGTGCTACAAGAGTGCATGCAGAGATGCCATGATAATGGGGTAACAATACATGCTGAACACAGCCTGATTGCATGCTTGAGCAACCACACACATCAGCCATAGAGTTGCTGACAGCAGACTAGAACAAGTAGGACTATCAGCCTCAAGTGCTGCAGTTGCTCCCAAGGCAAGCACAGACTGCTGCATGACAGGACAGGACTGAACAAGGGCATGAGGAGGCAATGCTAGTATACTTGATAAACGCCGTGCATGACGTGCAGCAGGAGAACAGACATGCACTGCATTGACAGCAGGCATAAGGGCCAGAAGTGACTGACCCACGAGGGCAAGGGCTGACATGGCAGCATGCACAGGGGGGCGGCCCAGCAGGTGCAGCCAGGCTGGAGCCCCCTTCCATAGGTGGGCCAGGTGACCAGTCAAGCAGGCAGATGCCAGCACCCAAGCCACTACCAATCGCCCAGTTGCCTGCTTCAACCGCCTGCACTGTATACGCTGCTTTCAATGTGAAACAACAGCTAACAGCCGACGACTGACTTGTTACAGCCAGCTTGGTGTTACACAGACTGCTTACCAGCGCTCAGTGCATGCATGTAGCCAGACAGATGAAAGCAGGCATTGCCAGCACCAAAAGTGCAGGAAGATGCATGTAGATATGACATGCTGGCCATCTGCATGCCCTGTGAATCGACCTTCATTGTCAATGCAGGTTCAGAGGTGGCTAATTTGCAGGAAAGAAGAAAGGAGTCGCTGCATGCATGAAACCAATAAAGAAAAGCTGCAGGCTTTCCATGGCCATACTACAGCTGCTGCAATGCAAAGGAGCTGATATGCATGACCAGACTTAAGTCAGCAGCATCAGGGCAGTAGAGACTCCAGATGTTGAACCGTGCGGTGAGCTGCCATTTCTTGCCAGGAGATCACTTTGGACTGGAGAGTGCAAAGTCTGACACAGGCACAGGTTGTGAATCAAGCAATGAGTTACATCTTTGGTGGTGATGACGTTCCTTGTGTGTCAGTGAGGTGATCTACAAGATAGTGGAAGCTTTCTGCTGACACTGACACTTTCAGTTGCAGCGTCACTTTGCTAGTGGTTGGGACATAGATTCTGATCAGGCTCGTTTGCTAACAAACATGCGTCCACTTCCCCTGCAGTCAGATAGCTGTCATGATGTAACAAATCCTGGCGTCTCTTGGCAACTAATCTTTGACTTGGGCTGTCCGTATGACCGTCCAGTTGCTCTGATGACAATTGCACGGTGACTGTTTAACAAGCCATATTTTTGGTGGCGAGGACTTAGTCTCTTCTGCAGGTCTGCTGAACAAAGACTGAGCAGTAATGAGGTGCCGTGGGGAAAGCTTGCATGGCTGTGGAAAGCCCAGGCGCAGCTGCAGGCAACCAGCACGCCTCAGCCATTTAGCTGCTGTCCAATTCAACCAGCACTTTTGAATGAAATCATACTGTGGTCAACTGCACCAAAGATCCTCTAGACCTGAACTAGAGTCCTGGCATCTATCATACACAGCTAATGATGATGTGTCAACCCCAGCATACCCTTGCAGTGTTAGCCAAGTAAACATCTTGTTCCAGCTATGGGATAGGAAATGTGGATCGAGTCTGTTGTGGATATGATGATGCAGAGTGAACAGTATGACCACACGCCACTTTGTGAGGCAAAGCTGCTGCTCACCTTTTTCGCTCTTCCCGCTTCTGGCGTACAATGTTGTTTGAGGCGCCTGTTGCATCGTCCACGCTCCTCAAGGTGCTGCCGAACCCAGCTTCACCCAGTGCCTGCACCATTGCTTGCACTTATGACCACACAGCCTTGCAAGTTGTCCACCATGACATGCAGTGCATGCCTACAAGAGCCAATGCCCCCTTACGGGGTAGGGCCTTAGCCTTGGCAGGAATGTATATTTATGCCGGCAACCATTAGAGTATGCCTTGTACACTAGGCCAATCACGACTAAACTTGAACGCAGTGCATGCCTACACACCACACTCTATTCTCAAAGCTGCACATCATGTAGGCACATCGCTGCTTATGTCAGTGCAGAAGTCACCATAGAGTAAGGAGGCATTGAAGAAGACTTGATCACCTGCGTCAGTTGCTTGCCGAGCACCTCAAGACGCTCTGCATGCTTGCTTGACTCATCAGCCAGGGCTGCCCGCACCAGAGCAGTCTCTGTTGCTAGATTGACAGTAGCCTGTATAAGAGATTTACATCATGAGATTGTGCTGCTATGCTATGCTGTGGCAGCCCTGTCCATGTTGCAATGTAAGATGCCACCAGTTAAGCTTTGATCATACACGCAGCACATGAGCACATTCAGCCTGTGCTACAAGAACGTTACCTGAGTCACATTTGCATGACCTTCAAGTATCCTCTTGACCCGACTTACGCAGCCACCACACTTCATCCCTGCAGCACAACTTGCTCTGATATGTTTGTGCATGTTGAATTGCTCATTTGCTTAAGGGGCCGATGCAGCCCCTTCTGGACAGATGCAAACAGTGACCAACCTTGTACGTCCAGTAGCAGTATATCCTCAAGACCCTGTACTTTCTGTGTTTCTGTTAATGGTGACTCATGATGCTGATGATCATTGCTAGAATGATTGCTGCCATCACCTCCACTGCCTCCATTGCTGCCATCTCCATTGGGTGGACCACCGCTGCTGCCCCCACTGCTGGTTTGTATTGCTGGAGCAAGGGAGTAGCACCTGCTGCCAGGCCGTACGCGTTTATGTATAAATGACCTCGGTGGGCCATGGGCAATGGTGTGAGTATGTGCCAGGGGAGTGCGGCAAATGCTGCAGAGGGTTGTCTGCCTTGCTGGGCTGACAAGGGCAACTCTGGTGCTTGTAGATGAGTGCAGCTGGTGTAAGGTTTTGGCGATCCAGGTATGGCCTTCGGAGCTGACGGCATATCCAGTCTGGTGCCTCCATGAGCCTTTGACCGTTTGTTGCCTGACATTCAACTTCCGTTGCGGGGAACCCAAAGTGCAGGTTGGTGTCAAAGCGCTAGTCATAACGGTGAGATATGATCGACCTGTTCAACATATACAGGTCAAGCTTTGCGGGTTGCTCATCTGCCTAGTGTGACATGCTGTTTCTGTGTTGCGCACCTTCACATTGCGCACGAGACCGCTTAAGCAGGATGGAGTTTTGACTCACCCTATCCAACTTTGATCTCTGACATGTGCACGTGAGCTGGCCAAAGCATCTGCCAAAGCATGCAGGTCATCAAAGCATGCAGCTCACTGTAACCAGCTTTGCAGCTTCTATGTGAGCTGCTGCTACATTTTGCAATGCGTTACAATGGACACAAGTTTTTGGGATGATGACGAAGAACGACTTCACATAGTTTATGAGGACGATCAAATATTGCCACCAGTGCGCACTTCGACTGACAACCCAGGTCTTGCAGCTACAGCGGGTCAGTGTGCAGTTTTTAGGACATTAGAGACATGTCACTTGAGATGCAGTTCTCATCGCCACTTTTGTGCAGGGCGAAAGTTCGACCTTCGAGAAAGGTTTGCAGAAGCTGATCTTGAAGGTGGGCCCCTTTACCCAACTAGCATTGACGTTTCGGGGGGTCATATTCATCCAAAGAGCTGACCCTAGAATTTGCTTGCAGCTGCTGCTGTAGTCAAAGAATCTGAGGTTGATAAACCCAGACGGCAGGTATGTATTATGACTACACCTTCACTCATCTGTGAATTTGCCAAATGCACAAGCTGTGAACTGAAGCAGGCTCAGCAACATCATGACATACCTGACACCTTCAGGCTGATCCCAAAGCAGATCATGACAAGCAACTGCACCAGTATGCCAGCCAAGCACTTGAGGCTGCAGCAGCGTATGCGGAAAGAGGTGGCGCTGTGTCACCACGATTCGACACAGCAGCAACCCCCCAGGTTGCCATGACAGGCGCAGCTGATGCCTCAAGCTCCCATCAGCCTGAGAGGCATCACAGCTTCACAAATCACTATCCAGAGCATGACGATCCAGCAGACATACATGGCTCACAGGCTGCTCTTGCCTCACCCTATATGCCCGGCAGAGATCATTTCCTGTTTACTCAGGCTGCAGGCATGCAACAGGGCGGTCAACAGACACACAATCAAGAGAACACCAGACAGCCACCTGCGTTTCACGCCAAGTCTGGCAAAAAAAGCCATCCTTTGTATACGCCTGCACATCTTCCCCGTCAAAAACCAGCACAGCAGAAAAAGGCCAAACAGAGAAGTGGCAGTGGCTTTGCCATACGCCAGCCGCCTCAATCGCTAGCTTCAGCTTCCAAACCTGTCAGTACTGCTGATGCATTGAGACAATTGACTGGCAATCCTGCCAACAGTGTCCCAGCCAGCAATCTGCTGCAAAATCTACCACCAGGAGCCAGTGCGAGGCATCAGGTCGGCCCACAGCCAAGACACGGATCCATTGCAGAATTGCTGAGTGACATCAGGCCAGTCACTCATGAGGATGCCATTGAAGAGGTAGAAGCACAGGATCAGCAGCTACATCTGTTATCTCCTAGCCGACAGGACAATGCAAGGTCTCTTCTGAATAGCATGCTGGAAGGCGATCCACAGCATGACATTCAGAGGTCAATGCCACAGGCACCTGCGACAACTCCTTGGACTCCTGCAGTGAGACAATCAAGCGCGCACCCAACAGGTCATGATTCAGCAGCCACTCCAAGCATGACACTGCAGCGACAGTTCATAGCAAGCTTGCAGGACACACCGGTCGCGCCTGCCAGTCAGTTCACAGCTGGCAGATCCCGAGCTGCGCCAGGGTCTCTGACTGCCAGGCTGAACAGAGTCTTGCAGCTTGAAAAGGCTCAGCAGGCGCAGTTTGAAACAGCAGGTTCACTGGGTAGTCAGACTATGGAGGTCACAATCACTGAGCACAGGTTAGAAGGCCATGTCATCAAATGCAGGTGCTGCAAAGATGGCGACGAGGCAGCTCAGGTATTTGTGATGTTCAACAGCAAGCTGTCACGTGATGTGACTTTATCAGTAGGAAGTCGTGTCACTCTTCATGCGCCATGGACGGATCTGCAGTTGGAAGGGTGCAGCTTACCAGTCATTTTGTGTCCATTGGTCTCTGCATGTTTGTAGGCGCATCTGTATTGTACAATGATAGGGAAATTTTGCGCATCATGTCTGGCACAAATGCTGCGCTATGCATCTGTGCCAAATTGCGACTGTGGCAGCGCCCATGTCTTTTGCAGCTTAGCAGTATCTTTTGCAGCTTAGCAATGTCTTTTGCAGCATAGCAGTGTCCAGAGACGTAAACACTCTATGAAGTACTGCTCTTCATTTATTTTGTATATTATCTGTGCTGACATTTTAGACAGTGAACCGCATGACTGGCTGTTTGCGGGAAGTGAAAGGTCCTGAGTCATTTAAGCTCATGTTGTCTGCAAAGACACATACTTCATGCATGCCAGATATCCAATTTGCTTTGATTGCAAAGTGCAAATACTGGATTCTGAATAGATCGGATCTCGAATGCAGATTCCCTGCGGATACTGGATCTGAGAAGACTTGTAAGAATCTATGGCGTAAATGCTGCCTTGTCAACAGTTGCAGCAGTACACGCATCATGAGTGTTGCAGCTGTGGTAGCCTTTTCAAGCATTTGGTGCTAAAGAGAATTTGCTGGCAGGTCTCGCCATGTGTCCTGAACATGTCTCTGTGTATGCAAAAGCTGACTAGGCAAGACAAGCAGCAGTGCAATAGAGGCTGCATCAATCGCTCCAAGAATCTTGGTCATCTTTGTTGTCAGGCCCTTGAGTTTTATCTGAACCTGTAGGAGCGGCCCATACAATGATGTTGCAGTCATTGCCACCGCTGTACAGCTCCTGCTGGTAGCTGTTGTAGCAGCAGCAGTTGACTGTGTCCAAATGGCCTCTCAGAGTGCCTAGAGACTGGCCTGTCAACCGATGCAGGCATTGGATGATGCCTCCAGAGGGATGGAAAATGAGGTCTTCATCTCCAGCAACAGCTAACTGACGTGCCTGAAAAGCACAATCATCATGCCAATCGTTCCAGTTTGTCGCTTTGTGTCATGTTCTGAGACTTTCTGCTACACCAGCATCCACAGGCTTGAGCAGCATGCCAAGCCTTCACTATAGCTCAGTGCGTTCACCAAAGACTAGTGCGCTTGAACCACCCCTCTGCTTGCTACACACAGCAACAGCAACATGCGCATTCTGGTCAATATTAGGATGTACATGTTTGCTGGTATGTGTGACAGCACGACTTACCTTCATGGAGCTGTTGAATGTCTGAGGGTAGTTGACCAGCAGATGGTAGTTGTGGCGTGCATCCCAGAGGCGCAGTCTGTTGTCAGTTCCAGCTGTGAGCCAGTGTAGACCATCTGGAGTGGGCAAGATGCCCGTCACCCGACCATCATGAGCCACCGCTGCTGTAGACTCCTTCCTGGCAGCACCATTCCTGGATCGCTTCCTGAGCAATGACATGGCAGAAATAAGCCCAACCAAGACATGTCTTTTGATCTTTGCCAACCTGCTTGTCTGAGAAGTTGTTGCAAGCAGCAATGTTTGTATAGGTAAAAGGTGCGCTATGCCATACACTGCAGAAAGGCCCCTGTGTTACCAGATCCAGGCTATACATGCATTTGCTGAATTAATGATGCAGCCTCTTGGATGATGTCAAGCATTGCATACAGAACAATGCACATATCATCTTGATGCTGATACAAGCATGTATCATGTGTACATCTGCGCTGGAGAACTCACACATTTTGGTATGCAGATGAGCATGTCAAAGAATTTGTCGGTGGAGAGGTGCAGGTCACCTGCTGCCAGCTGACTCTGCTCTGGCAGGTTTGGGCCTCTGTGTCACATGCTCATCAAAGACGCGCAAGCAGTTATATGTTCTGATGTCCCACATTCTCACCTGCAGCAAATCACATGAGTGCGAAGCAAAAATTCTCTGCTTGTGTCTGGAAGCTGTGATCAAGCACCCACAGCGCAGTGTCTTGCAAACACTGTGCAAACAAATTAGTGCTGCAATGCAATGCACTTGCTGATACAAGACTTGCTTTGTCCATAACCCTTTTCCTTTCTGAACAGCAGCATCATTAGAACGGGCGAGAACAAAACATCTACCTGGCCATCACATCCGCCAGTGACAAGATGATACTCTGACTCTAAGGACCAGCTCACAGCCCATACAGGCTCCCTGTGTCCAACCAGCGAGTGTGTGAACCCTCCTGTAGCTGGATCACACAGCTTGACGTGAGGGTCACCGCCAACGACAGCTATCAAGCAATGTGTTGCAGCAATTGCCGACATTGCCACGCCATAAACGCGGTCTGGGAATGTGAAACTGCATGCTGCCTGACCAACATTGGCATCCCAGACCTGTAAGGGTACCAGAAAGGCATATTATCAAAAGTTGATGTGCACTTGATGACAGGGTGAGATGCAGCAGAAACTGCGCACCTTGACTTGATGGTCAAAAGAACCAGTGACAAATAGGCCAGTATCAACGGGGTACCAAGCTACGCTGGATACGCTGTATTGATGACAGTCAGAGTTTGCTGAGGTGATTTTCAGCACGCTTCCATAGTCCCCAGCGCCGCTGTTATGCTGTCCATTGGAAGTGGATGGCTGTGCCACATCGTACACAGCAACTGAGCAGTCTGCGCTGCCTGCTAAAAGGTAGCGGTTGTCTGCATGTTCTAAATCAAGCCAAGTGACTCCTCCCTTGTGTATGCTACTGATCTGCTTGGATGTGTCAAAACCTAGAGAGCGGGCTCTGCAAACACCAGAGCGTTATACAATAGCAATTTCAAATTGTTGCAGCACCACCGTCCGAGACATCAGCCAGTTACCTGTTCAGCTCGAGCTGCCTTGTAAAGTTGCGGTGACTCTGGTCATACTGACGCTGCAGCAGTCCCGACAGAAGCGGCAGGGTCATCTCTCATCCTTGCAATACTTGTATTGCATGCAAGCTTTCTCCCCTTGCACAACAGCACCTTCTGCGCATCGCTGTACACACACACAGAAGTCGCTAGGTCAAACTAGTTGACCAGCAGGATGCTGACCTATTCTTTGCAAAACGTCGAAAGCGAAGGATGGTCCTCAGGTCAAGCTAATGATTGCACAATAGGCAAGAAATCTCAAGCGCCT
>JAABUV010005520.1_pt1 | contig 14374 bp, 14 predicted proteins | sample 5559971 | NCBI WGS metagenome assembly JAABUV01 (sample SAMN10711881, study PRJNA513362) | rock metagenome | isolation source: Antarctica rocks | place: Antarctica: Victoria Land, Knobhead nord | collected 2015-12-19
GCGGCAGGCACGCCGCGGCGCTGCGGCGCGCGCGCAGCACGGTGGGGCCCCGCAGGCTGCTGGCGCACAGGAGCCATTGCCCCCGCATGCGGAACGCCGGTGCGCTGCTACGACTTTGAGTGCATTGCAGCAGGCTGCTAGGAAGCAATTTGCGTCATTCAGTGCGGGCCACCTGCCGCGGTGGCAGGCGGTGACGGTCCTGAGTGCTTTATGCAGCAGCCAGTGGACTGGCGCTGATTGTGAGTTGTGTGGGCACGTCCGGGTGTCTGATTTGCAAGCACATCAAACCCCCCAGCCTCCGGCAAGGTCCCTGGTTGCTGCGCCGCACCTGCGCGGCGGCAGCACGGCCATGAGCTGCACGAGCGGCCGCACGGGCCCATGTGGCGGCGCCCAGCTCTCGCCGTCCGCCTTGCGCCCGCCGCCCGTCTTGTGCTTCCCCAGGCCGCCCGCATTCTTGGCCAGGTCGGAGACGAGCGGCGCGTAGTGGTACGGGTAGTACCTGCGCGGCACTCCACGGTCCGTGCTGGCGCGCACACTGGAAAGGCGCGCCTCCTTGGCTGCGCCGTGCATGCCTTGCTGCCAACAAGAAACAATGTGGGCAATGTGCCAGGGCGGCATCCTCAGCCCGCTCGCGCTACGGCGGGTGCATTTGTGGACCTGCTCTGTCTGGCGCTCAGCGCCGCAACTCTGACCGCTCCAGGGCCGCTGCGGCGCGCGCACCACTCCCAGGACGCGCGGTCGGCCGCGCCCCTGGGCGCGGCTGCGGCCGGCTGCGCCGGGCCGCGCGTGTAGTACGCGAGCGACCAGGCCAGGCCCTGGACGAAGGCCTGGCTGACGCGCCTGGCCGCCTTCTCCACGCCCTCGCCTGCAACCTCCAAAGGGTTAGTACCCTAGTTTGGATGCTAGGCTGCGCGCGGCGAGGGGGTAAGTCAGCTACCCACAAGGGCATGCGCGATGGGCGGCATGGCGGTTATGGCGCTCAGGCCTGCCCCGCGAGCACACAGCCCGCCCCACTCATCGCCTGCGCACAGACGGCATGCCTGGACAGCGCATGGCCCACCACGCTCGCATGCGGCTATACAGCGCCGGACAGCGTCCAGCCGGGCGCGGCCGGATGCACGGCGCTGCGGCGCGCCGACGCGGCAGAGCTGGCCGGAGACAGGGCTGATCATGCGGGGACCACATGGCGGCAGCACGGGCGCGGGCAGGCCCTGTGGCGGCGACGAGGGCCTGAGCGGGCGGCGACCTGGAGACGCGCCAAAGCGCTGCTCGTACAGGCGCGCGCGGTAGCCGGGCATGGTGAAGCGGATGGGGTCCGCGTCGGCGCTGCCCAGCAGCTTCGCTTCCAGGCGCAGCTTCACCCGCCGCGCCACCTGCGCGTGGGTGCTGCATGTGTGCGAGCACTGCATGCGTTCTTCCTCTGCTTCCCGTCGGAGCCGCCCAGCAGCTTCTCCTCCATGCGCTGTGCCGTCCGCTCTGTCTCCTACGTCTTCATTAGTGCTTCATTTCAAGTTAGTGGCGGGTGAAGACGCTCCTACACATGTGTGCCATGCGAGCGCCGCCTGCGCTGCAAGCATGCGCCAGATAGCGCGCACAGGATGCCAGCAGACGGCAGGTGCCAGGCCAGCGAGCGCGCGCGCGCCTCGGCGCGCAGCTCCGCGGGGCCGGCGGTCCTCAGGTCAACGCGGCAGCCGTCGGGCCCGGCCTCATCTGCGCCGCGCCGCACGCGGGCTCATGCGTGGCGCCCTGGAGCGTCAGCACGCGGCGTGCGCATGCGGGGGCCCGCCGGCGCGCGCTTGCAGCACGGCCCGCAGCCGAGCAATGCAGGGAGCCGGCGGCGCGCGCCCGCCAAGCCCGGGCGAGCCCTCTGCCGAGAAGCGGGCCATGCGCTCTGCAGTGGCGCCTGCTCGAGGCAGGCGCGCGCACGCTGCCGCGGGGCTTTGGACACGCGGCCAGGCAACCCAAAGTGCAAGCATGTCCAGGCCGCGGCACAGACATGCGCTCAGAGGAGGATCGGAAACGGGCCACCAAGGGCGCATGCAGGCAGCGGCATGGATCCGCGGGGGGCACGCGGCCAGGCAGCCCAAGCTGCATCCGTGTCCAAGCTGCGACACAGGTGTGCGCTCGGATGAGCAGCGAGAATGGGCCACCGAGGACGCATGCCGGCAGGGGCGTGGAGAGCAGTGTGTACGGGCCGCCAAGCACGCATGCAGGCGGCAGCGGGGACCCGCAGGGGGCGCGCGCCGGGCAGCCCGCTGAGCAGCGCGTCCAGGTCGTCGTCCGGGCCCAGCTCGCCCACGCTGCGTGCGCCGCACCGTTGCCCTCACTAGGCAGCATCGTTACCCAGACCTAGAAGGGTTTGGCTGCCAGGCGGTTCTGCATCCCTCTGCCTCCGGCAGCTGTGCAACACGCTCGGAGCAGGACGCACCTGACAATCACAGGCATGCGGCTGCGGCGACGAGGGAACGAAATAGACGCTGCACAACAGCCGTAGAACACTTGAGTCAGGACACCATGGAACGGGGCAGGGCGCAGGGGCGCGCCTGACCCACTGCCCCGAGCCGTCCGGCCCGGCAAAGCCGCCGCCGGGGCCGCCGGCGCCCCTCTCCTCCCGGCCGGCCAGCTCCTCCAGCTTGCGGCGCTGCTCCTGCGCGGCGCGCGCTGCGCGCCGCGCAAACGCCGCCTCCTCGTCCTCGGCCAGCTTGGCCAGCAGGCGGCGCAGGGCGTCCGGATTGACCTGCACAGTGGTGCGTGTGATCGAGATTGTGTGTCGCTCCTCCCTGCTCTGCTGGTCTGAGCCGTTCGTGCTGTCTTGGGCCCCTTTTAGTGTGCTCCAGAACAGGAGCGCACTGCAGCTATATACGACACATGGCCATGCAACAACATGTGCCCAAACAACAGGAAGTGTGCCGAACATCAGGTCAGCGCGCTGAACTGTATATGGGCCCGGATGACACAGGCCAGGTCAGACCCTGCATGAAAAGACCTTGCCTACCAAGCCAAAACAAATTGCCGGCACGGGCAGCCGCGGCGGACCTTGCCGCTGGAGGTGAGGTACTTGCCGGCCGCGCGCAGCGACGCCTTGTACGTGTCCAGCAGCGTGTCCAGCGCGGACGGGCGGTCATAGATCTCCAGCGACGGCACGTTGGGCAGGAAGTCGTTGCCGGCCTGCCGCGCTTGGCGCTCGCGGGTTAAGCTGGCGAGCTTAATAGGGTTAGGTAGGGTTGGATCGCAGGTGCGCATGCTGTAACTGTGCGTGGATGCCCTCGGTCACGCGCCATGTCCCTGGTCACCACTTGATTCATACCTGCCAGGCCTGTGCCTGAGCAGGGCCCCACAACAGCCCTCCCACGCACTTGCAGGTCAACCTAATCCAGGCACAAACTGTCATGAAAACTGGCTGCCAGAGTCACATTGTAGCGAATTGCTGGAGTGCCGTACGAGACATGCGCCAGCAGTGCGAGCATGTAGGAGCCCCAGACAGACGGACCCAGGCAATCTTCAGACCTACACCTGTTACCCTGCAGGCTGAGACACTGCGCAACACGGGGAGCCCTGCCGCCCAGCCGCAGCCGCACCAGGAACGTGAGCAGCACAAAGTCCTCCAGGATGCGCTCAAAGTCAAAGCCGGCCTGGCCGCCCAGAGCGGCCTGGCTGTCGTCCCTGCCGGCGCCGGCGGCGCTCTGCGCCCGCGCCGGGCTGCTGCCCTCATCATTCTCGGCGTTGCTGCCGGCCTCGACATCCGGACAGTCCCGGTGCATGGGCGGCGGCGCATCGGGACCTGCGCAGCATGCATGAAATGTCGCGACCAGACCGCCCACGCCTACACTCTGCATCTCCTTCTGCATGCCAAGACCTCTGATGCCACTGTTCTTGCTCATGCAGCATTGCCTGCATCAAGTATAGAGTGTCTGACAAGAGCACACCTTTCCAATAGGTGATACTGTTTGCAACAGCTCATGGCACAAGCAGTATGCTGGCAGCCTCAGTGTGACAGCGTCGTATGTGCCGGCCGCGGCTCCACTCCCAACACGCCGAGAGCACGCCGCAGTGTGCAGCTTTTGGGCGCTCGCGGAGCGGCGCGCACAGTCGGTGGCCAGGTCGAGGCCGGTCAGGTCGGCGAACTCGAAGCGCAGGTACTCGCGCAGCGTGGACAGGTGCAGGTAGTGCAGCGGCTGTTCCTGGATCTGCCCGCCGCGCAGACGGGGTGAGTCCAGAGGTCGTGCACCAACGTGAGAATGGAAGGCACATGCCTAATGCGCGTGCCGATAGAGGTCCTATCGAGATGCACCAATTGAAGGACGCAGGTGCCCTCGCTCACACGTAGCACTCTTAACCAAATACGTAAGGGAAGGGGCCATCTCCAAACCACAAAGAAAGCAGGAAGCAGGCAGTCCTCGATTCCAGTGAATGCCAGAGCTGAGCAACATTCGCACGAAATGCTGGGTTGTCAGCGGAGCGCCACATGAAGCGTGGGCGCACACCGGCGAGGTGGTCAGGTCGAGCGTGTCGACCACGGACTCGAGCGAGGCGGCCTCGCGCAGCAGCGCAAAGTGCGGCTCGTGCGTCAGCAGGCCCAGCAGGATAAGGTCGGCGTCCTACCGGGCCGCACCGCGCTCAGAGCGCATGCGGGCGCATGCGTCGGCAGGAGCACCAGCCGCAAAGGCTGACGCAATGTGGAAGTGCCTGGGTCTGCGCATGCGTCTTTGCTTGACCACCAGTGGGCCACAGGAGCAAGGGTGGTCCTGCTGCATATGCTTAGAAAATAACACACAGGCCGCCAGCGCCAGCTAGCGAGACAGCTGCCGAGGCCGCCCGCGCGCCTGCCCGAAGATGACGTGGCGCGTGTTGGGGTCGAACGCAGGCAGGCTGCGCTGCTGGCGGATGAAGCGCATGATCTGCACGCATACAGAGCAGTCATCACTCGGGGCATCACTAACCAGGCAGACCTGGTGCACCGTCTCTTCCTAACCTGCCTGCCCAGAGGCGCGTGCAGACCAGGGGCAGCGCAAACATCACTTCAGCATGCGGCAGCCCCAAGGTCTCCTTCTGGTGCATGTCTGCGGCTGGGGGTTAAGAAGCGCTGTGCGTGCCCATGTGAGCACCCGCAGCGCACGGCACCGGCAGAGCCGTCCAGGCGCGCCGGCCATGCGCGCACCTTGTGTTCGCCCTCCCCAGGCTCGCCCGTATCAGAGAATAGCACCTGCGCGGGCAGCAACGCACCCTGCTTCACCACTGCAGCCTGCATGCTTCCACGTGAGCCCGCGCGTCAGCGCGGCACATGCTGGCAGGCGCGGGGCGATCTGCACAGGTTTGTGTCAATGCCGGACGGGGAATGTGTCCTCCGCAAGTCAGTGCACATGCGCGCACATGTCATGCAGTGCAACCAGGCACGCACACACCATGCAGTGCAACCAGGCACGCACACACCATGCAGTGCAACCAGGCCTGCACAGCTGCTGAGCTGGGTGCATGGAGAGGCACCGGCGCGCGCCTGGATGTGCTGCCAGTGGGGGTGCGTCGACAGCCTGCGGCAGAGGTACTCGCGCAGGCTGGCGGCCAGCTTGGCCATGAACACCGTGCCCGGCGTGATGACGTTGCTGTCCCAGTTGGGGATGGGCGGGATGAAGGCCCCCGGCACCTCGGCGGCCACCTCGCGCCGCACCTGCGCGCTGCCGTGGACCGCATCGACGCCCCTGTGCTTGCACCGCAGGCCGTGCGTTGTCCGAGCGTACAGCCTCCTCTTCGCGAGCCACGCCCAAACGCCGCCGCTCGGCTGCTGGTAATCTGCTTGCTGCATGCTGGGCTTACCTGGCAGCCGCATTCACGTAGTCTATGCCTAAGCACAATACAAGCATGGTACCATCCAGCTGCGGAGGCCACAGCATGGCCTGCACACTCCGCAATCCCCAACACTTGCGGCCAGCGAGCAGAGGGGCACAGTGCAGCAGCGGCGCCGCACCTCTGCCTCCAGCTTGGCGCGCATCCCCTCACAGTATTCGGCCATGAAGCGCCGCGTGCGCTGCTGCTTCATCTTGGCCTCGGGCGCGACCTGCCCAGAGGCAAGGCTGTGAGCAGGCTGCTCGCAGCTACTGTCTACTGTGAGTGCCTTTTTTGGTTCCGCACTCTCCCACCCTCGGCGGTCAAGCACGTTGGCAGCCACTGGCGTGCACGTCCTTTACGGCAATGGGCGCTGCGCAGCGCACCCCGTCGACTGCGACCATCACCAGCCGCGCCGGCCTGCGCAGCAACCAGAAATCTCAGGCCCTTGGCCCAAGCTGCACGGCAGTGGTACTCTTGCAGCAGACTGCAGCACAGCAGCGTACCGCGTCACGCTGACGAGGTTGTCGACGTAGAGGTGCATGTCCGCGAACATGTCATCCTCCGTCTCATAAGGCTCCACCCGCCAGCCCGGGTGGGAGCAGGCATGCACCACATGGTTGAGGTCTGCGGGAGCGGAAGCCTTCAGGCTCCCTTGCAGTGCAACTCGCAGGCATCAGCGGTGCTACAAGCTGGGCCGTTGCCTATGTACAGGTTGTCGCAGCTGCTCTGGTCGTCAGCCTCCAGTGCAGGCGCGGTGATAGACTCCACTATCAGCGGGTACCGCCGCCTCAGCCTGCGAACGGCGCCAAAGTGCAATCAGTCTGTTGAGGAAGCAGCGACAGGGCCGGTCCCACATGAGCGCATAGCAAGCGCGGACGCACCAGGCAAACAGGCCTGGAACTCCCATTGCGTCCCTTGCGCTTAATAGAGTAAATGCTCAGTGCTGGAAGACTTTGACGTGCCCGGGTGTTGTGCTCTGCATTGTGTGCGATCGGTCGCTTACTGGAGCTAACTGAAGCTCTGTTACGAAAGATGGAGCAAAGCTCGCTAGCTCCAGCTGTGAAGCGCCATCAAGTGCTGCAGCAAATGCTGCATGTCGGGCAGCATGCACCCTAGGTACGTTACAGCCTAGTTACAAGTCCCATGCAAGGCTGGTTGGCACAGCTTGGTTGCTGGGGAATGCCCTCACTCCCTCACACGCTGCTGCGCTCCCCGCCAGCCTCCTCGTCCTCGTCGTCTTCCTCGTCATCCCCTTCCTCTTCATGGTCCTGGCCTTCGTCATCGTCGTCCCCGCCAACCTCGTCGTCGTCTGTCTCAGCTTCCTCACCAGCGGCGCCATTGCCGGCCCCGTAAGCACTGGCCGGGGGGTCCTCCGAGCCGCCGTCATCGCCCTCGCCAAAGATCTCATACTCCTCCAGCGCCGCTGCCAAGGAGCGAGGGTCAGCGGCAGTGCAGGCCTCCTACTTAGAACCCAATCATGCCAAGGACACAGAAACAAAACACACTGCAACCCAGCAGCGCCACTCACGTCGCTGGTCTGGCGGCCTCTGTTGCGAGCGGCGGCACAGCACAGCATGCACGCGGGGCGGCGGCACAGCACAACAGGCGCCCAGGAATGACCAGGCCACAGCACCAGGGCGGCCTGCCTGCACCAGCTGACCATAGGTGCTGCGACCCGGCATGCGTTTCGAGCGCCTGTCCTGCTGGCATCGCAGCCCTGAGCCTAGCCCGACTCCCTGCCCCGCTGGCAGCACAGCCGTGAAAGGTCCGCACCAGCCATGGCCTCGCCTGTCGCCCGCTCGCCGCCCAGGCCGGCATGCAGCGCGCGCATCAGCGCCGGCGCCAGGATGCCGGATGCCGCCTCTGCGCCGGCCCTCCCAGCCGCCCCGTCCGCCTGCGCTTCCTGCGACAGGCGGAGAGCTCCCTTGGAACACACACCGTTGCCTCGTTGACACGATGACCCGTCTGCAGACACGGTGTAAAACGACATGCCCACCACCGAGCGCGCGAGTTCTCAACCCACACCGAGCTGTAAGTGGCCTGCGCGTGCGCTCCGAGCAGGTCCGCTTGCTGGCCATTGTGAGGGGCACCTGCTCCGCGCGCCCGGCCGCCTCTGCGCTGGCAGGCCGGGGCGCGCTGGGTGCAGGCGTTGCGACCGTGGCTGCGGCCCGGTCCGGGGCTCGCTCCGCCTCTCCAGGCGCCGCCGCGTCGACCTCCATGGCGGTCGCGCCCTCGCCGCCCGCGTCGCCGAGCGCCCTGCCCCTGCGCGCGCTCGCGCGGCCGTCTGCAGCCAGGCCGCCACAGCCGCAGCTGTGTCATGCAGGCTCCCGTTGCCGTCCGCCTAGGTGCTGCAGAGCTCGACATCCGGTGTTGCAGAGCACCGACACAGAGGTGTTGCAGAGCTTGGCAGCCGAGCTGAGGAGCATTGACCGCAGCCCGGGGCATGGATGCCAGCTTTCAACACGGCATGCGCGGAGCCTTGTGGTGCGTGCACAGACGGAGACGCGAGAAGGAGCCATCGACGGAGCGCGCGGCTGGCGGGGTGCATGGGGCGCACGCGGGGCCGGGAGCGTCCGGCCCGCGCTCCAGCAGCGCACGGAAGCGCGCATGGACGCGGCCCACAACCTGCTGCCAGGCGTCCTCCGTCAGCCAGCCTGCGCGCCGGCGGTTCCGCAGACCCTTACGTGCGCATGCTTGTGCGCGCGAAGCGACAGCAGAGGGCAGGGCTGTTCGCGCGCATGCGCGCCTGAGGCTCTGGCACACAGGCCCTCGCCGACTTGCGGCGGTGCTCTGTTTCACTGCACAGCTGCACGGGAGCCTGTCTAGCCTTGACGCGCGCACCATGCGGAACATGCCCAAGCTGTCTGCACGGCCACACTCGCCTCTCATCCGGTGTCACTGCACAAGACACGGAGACGAGGCCTGACGCGGGCTGTCAGGGCGCCGGGCGCGGCTCTGCGACACCCAGCCACCAAGCGACGCGAAAGATGTGTGCGCTGCCGGGCTGCGCGCGCGCCTGTGCACTCATCACAGGGCGGGCCGCGCGGCGGCCGCGCCAGCGCCGCCTGCACGCCCTCATCCGCCAGGTCGCCCAGCTGGAGGAGCGCCGCCTCGCCGTCAGGCATGCGCGCAAACCTGCGGGGCTCCTGGGGCTCAGCCCCTGGCAGCACAAGCAGGCGGCCTCTGCCAAAGCGTGTGCATCGCATGAGCGGGCAGCGTTGCGGCGTAGAGCAAGGGCAGGGTTGAGGTTAGCGCCGATCTACACAGCAAGAGCAGGCGGGTTGCAGTAGAGGACAGCCACTCCACCATCAATGGCGTCAATGGCGACCCTGAGCACCTGGCGTGTGTGCGGAACACTGACGGGAGCCATGTCTCGGTGCCAAACCTGCATGTGCACATTCCCAAGCGACATGTGTGAGAAGCAGTGCAACATGTCACCGGACAGTGGTGCACCTGTGCACGTCGGCAGCGCTCGCCGCAGGGCGCGCGGGCGCACCCGCCCCCGCGCCGCTCTGCGCTGCCGGGTCTGCGCTCGCGCGCGCGCGCCTGCGCGCCGCAGCGCTTGGAGCACTCACGCGCTGCCTGACTTGCGCAACGTACTTGGCACGACTGTTATGCATCCTGGGGAGGGTTCATCTTGGGCGTCGGAGTGGGCGCGCGTCTGCGCTGCGCGGGGCCTCCGACATGGGCCACCCCACCCGAGCACCACACATGGAGCATGGCTGGAGGCACATTCGCGCGTTGGCGCATGCACTCGAGGGGGGCTACACTGCGTTTGCAAGAGTGCTTGCAGGCCCACAGGGCACGCCCGGCTGGAAGACACGGCGGCGGGTCATGCATGCATCCCTTCGCCACAGGGCCGCACGCCGCGCACAGTGAAGTTCCGCCCACCTCGGGAATGTCAGCAAAGCAGGCATCGGCACCAGGTCGGCCGGTCTGGTGCTCCCCCAATGTCAGTCGCTCATAACGCGGCCCCCACCAAGGCGCGTCACAGTGTCATTATGCCAAGGGGTGAGCCTGGAAGCGCAGCGCCGCGCGACCTGGAGCCACGCCTCGCGCGCGCCTGCGGGTGCCCTCAGGGCGCGCACCACTCGGCGGGCACCCGGAGCTCCAGGACCTGCAGGCGGCGCGCGGCCGGGTCGAGCCGCGGGTCAAAGCCGCAGCGCACCCAGCAGCCCTTCCATGGCCCTGCCGCACCGTGCACACGCTGTGTTCTGGGCGCCCGGGCGGCGCGTGCACCGGCGCCGACGGCGCCGCCGCGCCTCCGAGCGCTGCCCCGCCAGAGCAGACTCCTGGCTATGCCTGTGCCTGGTTTGGGCGCGTGCCAGCGCACGCAGCACGCCCGCGCAGAGCAGGCGCAGCGCGCTTCCCAGCCGTCTGCACGCCTGCGGCCGCGCCAGGGACCGCGCAGCCCAACGTGCAGGCCTGCGCCCGCCCCCAGCGCGGGCCGCGCGCCGTTGCGGAACATGTAAGCGACACGCTTGTGCATCTCCGCGTCCGCGGCCGCGCCGGCCGGCACGCGCGCGGCCAGCAGCGCGGGCGCCCACACGGGCCGCGCCGCCAGCGCGTCCGCCAGCGCGCGCACGCTCGCGCGCCGCTCCGCGCCCAGCGACGCCTCCGCCGTGCCTGCGGCGCGCGCCGCGCATGGCTGCCGCGCGCCCCAGGTCTTCGGGCCCTGGTTGGCGCCTTGCGCCGGAAGGCCGGGCGACTGCGGTTGGGGCACGGGCGCGGCCGGGCGGGGCCAGCTCCGGCAGCGCGGGAGCGCGCTGCCGGCGCGGCGGCGGGCGCACGCGCACTGCGCCGCCGGCGCCGCCTGGGCCACGCCCGCGCTGGCAGGGACAGGGCCGCTGCGGCGCGCCAGCAGCGCGGCGGGCCGCACGCGACGCCCGCTCAGCACACCACGCCCCTATGCTGCAAAGGAGTAGGGTTAGGGAGAGGGCAGGGCGCCGACCTGAGGGGCCCTCGGTCGCCGCCTGCGGCACGGCCAGGCTGTAGAAGCTGACCACGTGCGCCGCCTGCCGCCCCGTGCCGCGCCCCTGCCCCGCGCCTGCCGCCGGCGCCGCCTTCCAACTTCTCAGACGTGTGTGCTGCTTCCTGCCCTGCTTGGCGCATGCTTGCGCCTGGCCGTGCGCAATTCGCTGTCTGATGGCAGAGCTGCCTGTGCCTACCGGGCGTTGTGGAGGCGGGCCGACGTCTTCGCCGCCCGTATCAGAATTGCACTGGCATGTACCAATGCTTCAAGACGGGACATGCGTGCAGCGGCGGCGCGGCGGGGCGCGCCTGACTTGAACTCGTCGGGGTCGGCGGCGAAGAAGGGCCGGTGGCCGTAGTCGAGCGGCACGTCCCCGGACGCCAGGCCCGACGGCACATGCAGCAGCGGCGCCCTGTCCGCGCCGTATGGGCCGCGCATGGACAGCGCCTGCGCGCCCCAGCCCGGCCACGCTGACCGTGTGCTACGTGACGTCGCACCTGCACCTGCACCGGCGCCCTGTCACTGCAGGTCCGGGCCACCAGATGCCGGTCGCTGCTGTCCGGCGCTTTGCCCCTGCAGCCCTGAGGCGCACCGCATTCACAGGCAGTAGCTGAACAGGCAGCCCGGGCAGCACCCGGGCAGAGGCAGGCCTCTGGGGGCCCGCGCTGCGCCAGACATGGAGCAGGGCGCTTGTGTTTGCAGCCCGCGCCGACCGCGCGAGCAGCAGGCTGGCTGCACGCTGGCTTGACCTGTCCAGCAGCGCACTGCTCTGTCGCCCCAGCTCGCTTAGGAAGCTCTGCGACCGGAGCCGGCGCGGGGGGCGCGCACGCGCTCCTCGGGCGGCCGCGCATCGCAGGCCGCGTACTGCATATCCGCCAAGCCCGTGAAGCGGAAGGCGGCCTGCACGCGCGCGACCAGCGCCGCGCGCGCCGCCCCGGGCCCCACGCCTGCGCCGCCCTCCGCGCCGCTCTCCCCGCACGCCGCGCCGGCAGCGCCGGCGCGCGCGTCGGCTCCGTGCGCCGCCGCAGGGCCAGGCCCATGGCCGTCGCGGGCCGCCGGCTGCGCTACCCGCAGCAGCCACCCGCGCGCGGGCTGCCGCTCGGCGGCGAGCGGGTGCGAGAGCGGGTCCTCGGGCCGCAGGCGCAGGTGCAGCGTGGCGCCGCTGGCCGGGCGCGGCGGCGCGGCGGCAAGGGCGCCCAGCATGGCGAGCGCGGCGCGCGCGTCGCGCACGAGCCCCGGGAACTCGACCAGCGTCGCCTCGGCGTCGGGCACGCGCTGCGTGAGCGCGCTCATCGGGCCGGCCGCGCGCCCGCCGCCGCGGCCGGCGCAGTCACGCGAGCGAGAGCTTTGCTGCCGGTAGGTGCTTGGGCGCTGTGCCCCGGCACTTGCCCCCCTTGTAGCTAGGCTTAGCTAAGCTTGCTCAAGCTATGAGCGCTCATGGTCAGGACAGACAGCAAAAGTCTGAGACGCCCTGAGGATCCACCAGTACCTCAGCGCGCACAGAGGCTGTGCATGCTACGGCGTGACACAGGTTGAGCAGGCTGCTTCAGCGGCCTTGGATGTGTGGTATTCACACTGTGTATGGAGACGGCGCTGCAGCACCTGTTCGGGATGCTGATGTCGCTCATCAAGCTGCTGCCTGCTTTGAAGCGCCAGGTTCTTGCAACCCCAGCACGCAGGCCGCGCCCTCGTGCAAGCAACGGGAGGACGCAGCTGTCACGCAGCCAGACACGCAGTCGCGCAGCAGCCATCCGGTGTGCACCTCGGCCTGCTTGCGCTAACTGGGGCCGGACCGAAGCCTTTAGCGCCCGCCAAAACAGGCTGTGCGGCTGCGCCGCTGCGGCAGGTTCGGCGGCCCTCTGCCCTGTCTAGCGCAGCGCCTTCAAGCCCAGCGTTGTCTTGCGGCGGCCAGCGTGTCGGCAGATGTGAGCACTTGCGCAAGTACAACTGCAGCTCTGCATAGCAGCTGCCCCTTTCTGTCGTGGTGAGCATTGGAGCGCTGCTGCAGTGAGGCCCGTCGCCTGAAGCGCCGCCTGTGCATGATCCGCCGAATCCTGCGCAGGCTGGCACTTGTTGCACAGAGTGTGCGCAGGCGGGTGGACGACCGCACTGTGTATGACGCTCCGTTGCTGGTTAAATCACACTCTCCAGTAGGAGGGCTACCCCAGCGCGAGACTATGTTCCTGGCAGTACATCAGCCGCTCACTCGCCGGCCCCATGCCCCGCAGCACTGCAGAGCTGCCCACTGTCTTGGCTGTGAAGACGCAATGTGTGCCGCTGACTAGCGTCATATGCGCGTGCAGGGCCGCGCCGGACACCAAGTGCGCGAGCGGCGCGCTGCGCAGCCCGTGCGTGGGCCGCGCGCTGCTCTGAGGCAGCCTGCGGGGCAGCTGGACGCTGCCGCAAGCGCGCACGCAGAGTCCTGCGGCAGCGGCGGCCATGCCGATGGGGCCAATGGGCCCGGCGGGCCTGCAAGTGGAGCTGTCTGCGGCCTCGTCTTCATCCTCGTCCGACGGCGAAGGGCCCTGGGGCGCCGGGAGCGGGGCCTCGCAGGCGCTGTGCCCGGGCGGCCGCAGCGGCGCCGCCGGCGCGCAGGCGGCCGGCGCGCCGGCGGCCAGCGCGCAGCCCGGCGGGGGTGGTGGCAGCGCGCCCGCCGGCGCGCAGGCGAGGGCGGCGCTGTTTGAGGCGCTCGTGCGCGCCAACACCGAGACCTTGATCACGGTGCGCGCCGCACAGGCGTGCGCAATTGCGGCTGGAGCAGCGCTGGAACCCTGCAGCGCAGGGGCTTGCCTGCGTATGTTTAATGTGGCTATAGACAGCTGACAGTGAGCGCCCGTTGAACGCTGTGGAGGGCGTTGCACACGGTAGGAGAGATGGGCCCGGGATAGGCCGACTGCCACAGATAGACACTGATAGACAGACTCTGCAAGAGGCCGGGAGTGCAGTGCACGCGCTGCGCGGCCCTTGTCAAGGAAGGTTGCGCGCCCCAGGCTGGCCCACCTGCCAGCCCCGCAAAGTGGTTGGCAGTTGTCGCGCGCGTCTGCGACTGACGCCGCTTCCGGCGGCCTCGCGCGCGCAGTGCGCGCACTCCGGCGATGCGGCGGACGGCAGCGCTGCCGGCGGCGCGGGGCGCAGCAGCGGCGGCAACGGCGCGGGCGTGTGGACGGCGGAGGAGCGCGGCGGCGGCGCCGGCGGCGGCGCGCAGCAGGCGCTCGTCCTGAGCGCGCTGCCGCACCAGGAGGTGGGGGGTCCCGATCCTCGGCCGGCCCGCCTCGGCACCTGTGGCTCACAGCCTGTCACCCCCATCATGAGGGTGCTGCCTAGCGCACGCTCGTGGCGCCGCTCCGGTTGCAGCGCTGGGCATTGGGCAGGGTATAGGGTAGGGTGTAGGGTATAGGGCGCCTGACGACGGGCCGCCCACGCGCCGCGCAGGGCCAGGAGTACAGCGAGGTGCAGCTGGTGCTGCGCGTGCCGCGCTGGGCGCCGCCGCCGGCGCCGCCGCCGCGGCGCGCGGCGGCCGACAGCGCGCTGGGCGTGCAGGGCCTCGAGCTGCGCGAGCAGAGCCACGAGGAGGCGCTG
>JAABUV010005521.1_pt1 | contig 14370 bp, 13 predicted proteins | sample 5559971 | NCBI WGS metagenome assembly JAABUV01 (sample SAMN10711881, study PRJNA513362) | rock metagenome | isolation source: Antarctica rocks | place: Antarctica: Victoria Land, Knobhead nord | collected 2015-12-19
TTGATCTATGTTGCTAAATCAGCTAATTGCTGAATTATGAAAAGTGTCTGTTCTAGTAGCTAGCATATGCGTCTCAAGCGCATTAAGATTCAGATGTCGTTGCTCACTAGCTTACAAGCTACTCAAGCTCTTCATCAAAACGTTGATGAAGTGAGATTATATATGATAAATCATCAACTTTCTTAAAGAACATTCATGCAACTTTTATAAAACTTCAACTGCTGTGTTGAATAATCTTTCTGACAATCATGAATCTTCAGAAGAAGAAAGTTATTAAGAAAATTTGAGAAAATGCAATTTATTTCTAAGATTGAAAGTATAATGAGTCTAAGTAATGAGTTAAATGACATAAAGATAATTGAAAATGTAAAGTTATTCAAGATATGAAGTTGAAGATAGTATCATGACATAATTTGAATAAAATTAATACTTTCAACATTATCATGAAAATGAAGTCTTTAATGAAATATTTTGAAGACAAATTCTCAGCAAGCACTTATTAATATATCTTTCATCTTATTAATGATGTTATTAATGTAAAGAAGAGCATAAAGATGAGCAAGAACTATTTATACTTCTTTAAGAATAAATTATTTTTATTAAATTTATGTAATATTGTACTAATTTCAAATATTAAACATTTTTGCAAATTTTGCAGTTTGAACAAAGCTTTCAATAAACTGAACTATTAATAAGATTCTATCAAATAATTATATCTACAATCATAATAATTTATTCAAGTAATTCAACATTATGATCAACTTATTGTAATATAAAATTGACTTGAACAGTTTTGTTTTAATAAAACAAAAGATTTCTTCAAAAAAATCATTCATCTTCAAATTCTCTTCTCTTAAGTTAAATGATGATGATGATTATGTGTTTCTGAACTAAGTTAATCATATGTAATTTGTTAACTTTGACTTCTGATTTCTGACTTATAACATGATTGAAAGTGAATACAAGTTGACTTTAACTTGTAATACTTAACTGATAATATTGCATGATATGATATTGAGATATTTGCTTTAGCACTTGAGAAAATATCTCATAGCATTGCTGTTGTTTGCAGTTATTCAGATACTTCATAACATTATTGTTGTTTATTACTATTTAGATACTTTATAACATTGCTTTTGTTTATCATGATTTAAATATTTTACATAGTTTAAACTTGTAATATTTTTTGACTTTTGCAAAAGATGAGTGATATGCTGAAAGTTTAAACGTAGATTCAGTTCATTCAACTATTTTTGCTTCATCACTTTGAATCATTGATATTCATAAACTTTCATTTCTTTGCAATGAATACTTTACATAGTTTAAACTTGTAATATTTTTCAACTTTTGCAAAAGATAAGTGATATGCTGAAAGTTTAAACATAAATTCAATTCATGATATTTTTGTTCTTCAAAATAAGCTTAAGAAGAAATTAATGAATGCTTAAAATTTTCTGAGTTCTGATTCAGCTGCATTCTTCTTCTTTCTGAGTTAAACTGTTTTAATTCAACGCGTTGCATGATTATAATTATATGTAATTAAAGTTAATAAATTATCTCTTTTAAAAAAGATTTCAAGCGATATTTTCAACTTGATTCTAATAATAAAGAAATCAACAAAATTTGATTCTGAATCTCTTTATCATATTTAAGTAGAATAGCACATCTCACTTATTGAATCATTGATGTTACATATTTGTCTGACGCTTGAACATTTCAAAGCAATCATTGTATTTATTTAAAATTCTAGCTCAGAACTCTTCTTCATTAAAAAAAGACTTTCTTCAGCTTTTGCAATTGTATTATCAATGTAAGAATTTAAATGTTCTTGATAACATAGTATTTAAAGTTAAGTTTGAATTTTTTAACTGTTAAGATTTGAATTCACTGATTAAGATATTTATCTTTCTAATATTTGTCAGATTTGATGAAAATTTTGTTTAAGACTTAAGTTTAATCTTTTATATTTCATTAATTTAAACATTTTAAAATTGATTAAATCATTTATCATAAATATTGTTAACAGATTGTTACAATTATTTTTTATTTTTTATTTTTTTTATTCTTATTCTTACTTGATTTAACACTCATTATAAATCTATGCAAGATTCTATATACTGTAGCGAACGCTGCGTTAGCACAACGCTCTTTTCGCATCAAAAATTGCTTCTTTCTGCGCTCTATACTATAACTGTTCTCAATGCAAAAACTCTATGAGTCTGTTTCTTCTTTATTTTCTTTCTCTTTCATCTGATTCTTTAATGACATCATGATCGACAATGAGATTTATCTGTACAAGATGCTGACTACGAATCTTCTGCAAGCTATGCTTGTCAGAAGAGCTGAATAATCTCATCAACATCGACAGAGCAGTAACAGCGCTTTACTCATGCGTTGAGTTTACACACAGTTGAAAAGCGAAGCAATGACAACGCGATCATCAGCGCGTTGAAGCTCGCATATACACAGAATGACAGCAACGTCTTTGCATACATGCTGCAGCTCATATACGACATATACACATATATTGCAAAGACACGACTCAGCTTTTGCACACATACAGACAGACGTGATGCAGTAAATCGATCAATTTTTCGCATTTTCAGATCGATTTACACGCAGCGCAATCACACACAGAGCAGTAACAGCGCTTTATTCACACGTTGAACTCATATACAACATACACACATATACTGCGAAGACATGATTCAGCTTTTGCACATCTACACGTCTGCGTGATGCAGTAAATCGATCGATTTTTCGCTTTATCAGATCGATGTACATGTATTGCAATCACATACACTGCAAAGACATGACACAGTCTTTGCTCATATACACAGAGCGACAGCAACGTCTTTGCGCATGCGCTGCAACTCATATACGTCACATACACATACATTGCAAAGACACGATTCAGCTTTTGCACATCTACACGTCTGCATGATGCAGTAAATCGATTGATTTTTTGCTTTATCAGATCGATTTACATGCATCGCAATCACATACACTGCAAAGACACGACACAGTCTTTGCTCATATACACAGAACGATAGCAACGTCTTTGCGCATGCGCTGCAATTAATATACGACATTCACACAATCATTGCGAAGGCACGACTCAGCTTTTGCGCACATACACATCTGTGCGACGCAGTAAATCAATCAATTTCGATTTTCTGATCGATTTACATGCGTCGCAAATACATAGATCAAAGCTCATCTAGTTTGTTCAGCTTAGTGATCATACAACAAACTCAAAAGCTCACGTCGAAGTGATCAGCTTTCATCTACATAGATCAAAGCTCATCTAGTCTGCTCAACTAAATGATCAAACAGCGAACGAAAGCTCACGTTGAAGTGATCAACTTTCACAACACATTGATCGCTCATCTAGCTCGCTCAGCTAGATGATCAAACAGCAAATTTGAAAGCTCACGTCGAAGTGATCAGCTTTCACAATTTCGATTTGTTTATATGATTACTTGATTATATAGACATGTCGCGCGCTCATATGCGCACTCTAACGATCTGACTGCTCAATGAGAAGATATACAGCAGCAATTATGACTAGATTACATGTAATTTAGCATACACACAGCGCTTCAGTGCTACTATTTAGATAAATAGCATCGTGTTTCATAGTCTTAGACTGCATAAGCATGTAAAACTTGAAGAAATAAAAAAAAATCAATGACATCACAGCTTGAAATTGATTCAGTATGCTTGTTGAGAGTATCATTTGAATGATTATTGTCGCTGCGCTCATGATTTTTAAGAGCTTTCTCAAGTCTGTGATATTCTCTTCTCATTGCATTACTTTTCATTCTACTTTTTATCTGAGACATGTTAATAAAATGTGCTTGATCAACATTCAATTTCTGTCACACTTGCATATCATCATAGCAACATTAAGTACTCATCTCTCATGTAAAAATTGATTGAAGTCAATTTTTCTCATGCGTAGCTGCATCAATAATGCACTGTGAGACTTTGCATGATTCTTGTGCAGTTAAAGATGTTGATGTATCATCTTTGATGTCAAATATCAAAAATAAGCTGCGTTGAATCTCTCTTTTCAGACTAATCTTCATGTTTATCTGATTTGTTTCTGTATGAGTGTCAGTCTCATCATCACTTCAGTGCGTTGATGCTCAGTCAGCAATAAAGACAAATCATGTGCTTCATTAATCATTTTGTTCATTGCTTCATTTTTGAGTACTTCTGCATGTTTTGTCACTCAATGTAACTTCAGCGTGACTTCTCAAGATCAAATGCTCTCATGTGCAATCTGAACTCATTACAGACGTGTTTGATCTTTTGTTGATATCATAACTTTTACTGTTTTCAAAGAAGTCTGATTATCATTGTATACTTTGTATATCTTTTCATGACACTCTTGATTCTCTGTTGCTACGTTTGCAAGATGTTTTGTCTTCGCGATCAATTCTTTCAGTTTTTCATGATGAGTGATGATTAAAGTCGATTCTTTCAGTCTTTTATCTAGCTTTCAGTTAGTTTTTATCACAATCATCATAACATTCTCTTTACTGTTACTATCATTCAAGTAAACTCTTTGCTTCAATGTAAATGTGTTGAGATGATGTTAACTTATTGACATTTTCTTGTTTGCAACTATAACTATTCTCAATGACTTTGATCAGAGAATCATTGTGTAAAGATGACTTCACTTCATCTTCATTTATTCAAGTGTTTCTTTCATTTACTTTTGCTTCAACTGCAAAGACGTCTTACACAGCTTTGATTTTCAACTTCTTTTAAGTATCAAGTCGTTGCGAATTTGATGCATTGTTATCTCAATAACTTCATCTGATTTTCAAAAGTTCATGTTCATTATTGACTTTTGTATCAACTTTCGTAAATGAATATTTATCAACATTGTGTTTATTTCTATCTGTAGAGTTTCTGTTGATGTCACATGATAAACATTGATGATTTGTTGCAATGCTCTTTCTTGTACTGATCTCAGCTTGACATTCAGATCTTTTTAATGATTCTTCACTCTTTATGACATGTATCATATGATGACTTCGTGACTAAGCAGAGAACACGTCATCGCGAAGTATATTTGCTTTTTCATCATCATTGATGAACTTTAAGTAAACTCGATGATTGTTTGCATGATCTTTTGTCTAATCACTAGTTTTGCTTCAACATGATGCATGTAAATCACTCATCTCAACTTAAAGTTCAATTGAACTCTCAAAACTCTGATATCTGATTTTAAATTATTCTGATGTTTTATCAGCTTTACATTGATGTTCATATTGAATCACTTAGAGATTCTCATAAAGTGAATCAACTCATGCTTTGTCTTTAAAAACTTGATGTTGTACATTTTTGATCACTGTTCGCATCTATCATAGATTTTGCTAAAAACTTTGCAGTTACGCTTTATGAACTTTTTGTATGTTAAAATATTGACATCATTTATGAAATCTGTGAAGTTTGTTCTTAATCTGATGTTGTCACATGCTTTCAGCAAGTTCACGTTGTAAAACAGATATAATATTAATGATAGTAAAGAGTTTTGTGATATGTTAACATTCACGTCGTGTTTCATCATCATGTAGCTATTGTTTGTGATTGTGATGCATTGATTTCTCAGAAAGTTCTTCACAAATTTGAGAAGCAGTTTGAGAACTTTTCTTTTTTTCATGTCATGCAAAAGTCTGCTATATATTACATTGTCAAACGCGTTCTTCTTATTCAGACTCAGCAATGAGACTACTCTTCTTCTTGTATCACTTCATACAATGTGTATTTTTTTTATAATTAGTTGCAAAGTCGTATTTATTGATTTGTGTTTACAAGCTTTCATCTGAATGTTTAATATCAAGTCACACGCTTCTACAACATTTTGCAGATGTTCAAATATAATGAACTTCAGTATTTTGCTCAGCATGTTGAGTAGCACAATTGATTTATATATCTTTGCATTAAAGTAGTTTTTCTTGTCTGACTTTCACATCACTATTGTGATTATGCTCTTGAACTGAGTTAACTGTATTCTCTTTTGCAAACATTTTTCAAAAAGAGAGTGTATTTGTTTTAACATGTCATTGACGAGTTTGCGCATTATTTTATTTATGTATTCTGTGTGTTTTGAAGTCTTGTTGAGCATTGTTTTGTAAATGACTCTCTTAATCTTGCAATGCATCAGCGAAGTATCATTCTCAATCAAGAGCAAGTACTTGAAGTTTTCTGTGTTCAACATGAGAATTTCTGAAGATGATGAAAAGTGAGTTTGAAATATCATTTTCATCTTATCTTATGCTGTCATAGCAATGTCGAAGCATTCTGACTTGATCAGAGAAAAAACTGTCGTTTGAGTCAGTATGTCTGCGACTGCATTTCTTGCTCATTTCGCAGTTTTGAACAGTCTTCTCAAGAATTGTTCAACATTTTGCATGATCTTTCAATATTCACTGCGTTTCTGTTTTCTGATGATTTTGCTCTTCTTATCATATGCTTGAATGTACTCTGTTCAATCATTGATGATTCGACAGCTTTTTCTCATTCATTGCATGCTCTTGATGATCTTCATACACTTCTTCGTTCATTCTGCTTTGATCATTTCATGTGATCTTGCTCAAAGAGTAGAAATCTTGATGATTTTCTTCAGTACATTCAGCAGTTGCTTAGTGTATTCATTTATGCGCTGACGTTTCATTTCATGATTCAACAGTGATTTTGACATTTATTCTCTCAAAATATTAATGAACTTCTCTTCATTCATTGTCTTTTAGTTGTGACGCGATTTTCGCGCTGACTTTTTGCAGACTCTGAAATCTATACTTGTCTGTATTGACAGATGATCTGAAAAGTTTTTCATTTCTTCATTGATTTTGCATCATATTAATTGATTCATAATGTCATCTGTCGTAAAGATCAGATCTATTATCATTTGAGATCTTTGATAATTTCTCGTAATCATGTCTTGAGATAATGTCAGCGATGCATTGACATTTGTGATCATTTCAATTAAATCATTTGACAATAAATGTTGTTTTGAGTAGAATGATCTCTTTCATGTGAAATGATGCAGATTGAAGTCTTCTACAAGAACGCATTCTTTCAACATGTGTAGCATCTTTTCAATGTCTGAAAGACTTTCTTTTTCATGAATGACTTTGTGATCTCTGAGTGACAAATTGTATGCTTCATGAATGTGTATAGCTTTCTGAGTTGTCTGTGTGTCGTTTATCAATGTTTGTAATGTAATCATGTTTACATCTTTGAAGTGTCATGTTGAGTGTCAAATGTTGCTGTCAATTCTCTTGTTTATGTAGAAACAAATTTTATTCTCATTATTCTTCAGTGTGAAGTTGACAGTTGCTGAACAGTACGCTCTGAAATTTTCATCAAATCGTCAGAGTTCTTGAAGAATCAAAATGTCATAATTCTTTATTTTTTTCTCATGTAATAATGTTATTATCATCTTTTTTCTGAACTTGTGAACGTTGTACTGTAATATTCAAAGCTTCTTTTGCTGAAACATTAAAGTTCACATTCAAAGCTGTTTGATGTTTTCTTAAGTGTTTGCAATATGCTTACTTCACTTGTAAAATCTTCAAAAGAAGATAATACTGAAATTAATATGATTGATGTTGACTTCAACTCATTTGTTTTTGACTTCTTGACTAGATGATTCAATATAGTGTTTTCGAATGTGATGATCACGCTGAGCAGACAACTTTCATTTGTTGAGCGTCTCTGTTTTCTCTTCAAGTCATTGTCTATCAATGATTTCAAACTGATAAATGTTGCTGTGAATGTCTTCAACATCATCACTTTGAGTTCTCTCTGTTCTCATACGACGTGATATAAAGATCTGGGTTTCATGACTCTCTTTATTCTCTCTTTTTCAATCTGTCATTTATGACATTGAGAGTTAAAAACTCTGTGTATATTTTGACATGCTTCACATTTTCACATGTCTTAAGTCTGTTTATGAAAACAGTGCTTCAAGTAATGATCTAGTGCGCAGTAAACGCATTTTTGCTTGTTTCTGCATTCATATGTCTTATGATTATAGTCTTGACACTTTAGACATTGATGTGTTTTACAATTCAAATCATAGAACTGCGTGATTTTTATGTCGATCTCATGACATACTCTCTCGTCAATTAGCTTGTTCATCATTTCAGCGCTGACTACGCGTATCATCAGCGAAATATATCTCTTCTGTTCACTATTCTTTGTGAGTCACTTGACTTTCTCAATTATCATCTTCAAATGTATGTCTTTATTGATCTTGATGAGTGCTTTCGCTCTCTTCTTCTTTATGTCTTTAAACATTTCTTCGACTTTAATTTCATGTATCACTATTTCAAAACTAACTTTGCGCAGACTTGCATTCAATGAAATCTCTTTGATTCAAAAATTATTTTTCTTCAGTATTCTTTTGCTGCTTTTCATCTTGATTCAAAATATCAGTAGATTTGATTATCTCTTCATAGTTTCTATGTTCTTGCGCATTGATAATGTCTCGTTGACGTTAATCTCTCTTGCTTATCTCACTATGTTCTCTGTTGTTGTCATCATGATTCTCTTGATCTTCTTTTCTTCTTTAACGAAGATTTTAATCTCAAATTTCTTGCAATAATTTTGCATTGATGATGCAACGTCAGCGATGAAGATAAAATAACTTTCAAATGATGTTGTCAACTTCTCGTTTACTTTCTTCGCTCAATTGTCAACGCGTTTCTTCTTCTTCATGAACTTCTTTTCAAGTTTGCTTATTATTTTTTTCAATCTCTTCAGCTGATTCTTCATGCATTGATTGACAGTCAACGCAATGACGCGTTGACGCGTCAGCTTTTCTATCATCTCTGTTAATCTTCTCATCTTTTCTCAGAGCATCAGCTTGTTGTTTCTACGTTCGTTGAACTTATAAAGTACTCGCAGCTTGTTTAATTTCTCGTGTATATTCTTCGTCTTAATTGAATTCTTCTGCAAGATAGCAATACTCGCTTCTCGCTCACTCACTGATATCACATTGACGATGCTCATCATTTGTTCTTGATGATCAGAATGAAGCGCGAACATCATGTCAATGATGTTCTATTCAATAACTTATTAATCAATCTCTTTGAAATCAAAAATGAGATTTATTTCAATTAATTATTTTGATCTGTTACAATTATTGATTATGATATTTTGTCTGATCAGATTTCTTACTAAGTTCATTAAATATTTCTTCTTTGTAACTTTAAACTGATTGATTATCTTGATTAACAACGAGATTTATCTGTACAAGATGCTGACTATGAATCTTTTGCAAGCTATGCTTGTCAGAAGAGCTGAACAATCTCATCAACAAAGCAGTAACAGCGTAATATGCGCATGTTACGCTCACATACACAGATCGAGCATCGCATTGCGATGCTCACAAACAACAAGATCATGTGATCAAATGATCATGTGATTAAACAGTGAACAAAAGTTCACGTTGAAGTAATCAGCTTTCATAATACACAGATCACTTATTTAGTTTGACTAACTAGATAATCAAACAGCAAATGAGAGCTTATGTCAAAGCGATCAACTTTTATAATACACAGATTACTCATTTAGTCTGATTAACTAGATGATCAAACAGCAAATGAAAGTTTACGTTAAAGTGATCAGCTTTTACAATACACAGATTCCTCATTTAATCTAACTAACTAAATGATTAAACAGCAAATGAAAGTTTACATTGAAGTGATCAGCTTTCACATACACAGATTGAGCATTGCATTGCAATGCTCACAAACAACTCAAAGCTCATTTAGTCTGCTCAACTAGATGATCAAACAGCGAACGAAAGTTCACATTAAAGTGATCAACTTTCACAATACATTGATCATTCATTTAACTTGCTCAGTTAAATGATCAAACAGCAAATTCAAAAGCTTACGTTGAAGTGATCAGCTTTTACAATACACAGATCGAGCATTGCATCGTGATGCTCACAAATGAATTGATCGCGTCAAGTTGAGTCATCGAGATCAAGTCAAGTTCTCGACTCATTAAGACTTGATTCAAGTCAGAATTTTGAAATCAAGTATTTAAGTTGAGTCAAAATGTTAGTATCAAGTATTTGAGTTGAGTCATGATGTTGATATTGAGTATTGACTCGAATTTTCAACTCGACTCGTCAAGATATGATTTACTACTACTAATATTTATCTGATAATGCAATAAAGTAATGCAATTGATTTGATTGCATCTTCATGATTCATGAAAATACTGACTACTACTGATAGAAATTTCCCCACGAGTATTGATCAGAACTCACGAGAATACTGATTACTATTGATACGTGTTTTCTCAGCTTAGTTATTACTACGTAGTCAAGCATAAGCTTTAATCAATTGCATTACTCTGTTGCATTACTCTGTTGCATTATCAATAGTACATTATCAATAGTACATTATTAATAGTGCTTGAGAAAGCTCTATCAGTAGTAATCAATATTCTCATGAGTCATTAGCTCTGAAGATGTCGATTACTATCTATGAATCATGCTCGAGAAATCTCTATTAGTAGTAGTCAGTATTCTCATGAATTCTGAAGATGCTGACTCTGCTCGAGAAACTTCTACTAGTAGTAATCAGTATTTCTTCTCATTGAATTCTGAATTTTCGATTGCTTGACGAGTCAAGTCGAGAACTCAAATTCTGACTCGACTCAAGATCAATATCGAGTCGAGTCACAAAATTGATATCGAGTATTCAAGTCAAGTCACGACATTGATATTAAGTACTTGAACGAGTCAGAAAGTAGGTATGAAAACTCGATTCAACGATTAGTTTACTCATAAACAATTTAAAGCTCATTTAGTCTGCTCAACTAGATGATCAAACAGCGAACGAAAGTTCACGTTGAAGTGATCAACTTTCACAACACATCAATCACTCATTTAGCTCGCTCAGCTAGATGATCAAACAGCAAATTCGAAAGCTTATGTTGAAGTGATCAGCTTTCACAATTTCGATTTGTCTATATGATTACTTGATTATATAAACATGTCGCGCGCTTGTATGCGCACTTTAACAATCTGACTGCTCAATGAAAAGATATACAGCAACGATTATGACTAGATTACATGTAATTTAGCATATACACAACGCTTCAATGTTACTATTTAAATAAATAGCATCGTGTTTTATAGTTTTAGACTGCATAAGCATGTAAAACTTGAAGGGAAAAAAAAAGATTGATTATCTCAAGCAAATCATCGAAAGATAAATAAAGAAGTTCAGAATAAGATTTGTTCAATTGCAAAATATTGAGTGAGAACTTTACTTGATGCTTACTGTTCAATTTATCTCTTTTCTTCAAGAATATAATTTAAGTGAATGATTTAAAAACTATAAAACAAAGATTAAACTATTAAAAAAATGAAGTATAATTATTCAGATCTGAAAACAAAGTTCATGTTAACAGAAGAGTAAGATGTATATATATATATACAAAAGAAAAAAGAAGAATGAATGAAGTCAAAGTGAGTGAAGAGTATATGCATGAGAAGAAAGAAAATGAGAAAAAGATAAAGAATGAATATAAGCTTTTTATCAACAAGATAAACATTTATGAATGAATGCTTGAAAATCTTTAAGTGATGAAGATCTTATTTATGCATGCAACTTTTTATTTATTGATAATAAATTTAATTCTGTTAAACACTTTCTTTATTAAAGTGACTAAATCTATGAAGTGAGTGAGTAAGATGAAAGTGAGTTTCTAGCTGAATCTTAAGAAATGAAGTGAGAAACAGAATGAAAAATCATCAAATTATTCTTCTAATTCTTGTTTAATAATTGATGATAACAAGATTGCAACTTCTTTTATCACTTTTCATATTTTCTTTTTACTTGTTGATTTTCTGTCAAGCTGACTCTTTTAAGACTGAGATAGTAAGATACATGTAAATTAAAAATTATATAAATGCTTTGATTTAAATAAACAGATTTTAGTTTGAGCAATAAATGACTTAAATAATGTTTGCAATGCATGCTAGTATTAAAGTACTTCAGTATTAAAAATAAGAAGTTTCAATATGTTGAATTTTAAATAAGAACTCAAATTAACTTTAATCAAGAAAAGAAGCTTTAATCAATTTGCAGTCAATCAGCGATGAAACTCATCTGTATGCAATGCTGACTATGAATTTACTGTTTAGCTACAGTAGAGTCTAAAGATTATCAAAAGTTTGAATGACATTGATGCGCTGCTTGATTGCGAAGCGCTGTGCATTAATTGCATGCAGAGTTTTCGTGATCACGCAGACTTCAATAATCTCAATGCGCATGCTATAAGCAATTTATACACAGATGAGAAAGTCAAATAGAACGCAGAACTACGAGAGAAATCGCTTATGAAAATTATTCAATTCAACATCTCATCGTCATGATGACAAGAACTGAGACAGAATACTCTTGCATTTGATTTGTTGAGAATGATTAGCAAAAAGAACTTGAATCATGAACATTCTTTAAATTTACATGCTAACTACATATAAATCTTGTTAAGACTGCGTGTCTGTTACTACGACATGAGCAACTCACAAGTCTCATTAAGTTCAACATGAGCAAACTTGAGAATCTCATTAATATCATTTAACAGACATTCAGATACAGACATTCTATATGTAAATGATACGTTGATGAGAAGACTTTGTTAAAAGAAGAGAAACACAAGCGAGTTAGTAAAGAATGATTGAACTACGTTGTCTGATTAGAAGTGTAGCATACAAACATTTCTGCAAGACATGATTAATTTGCATGAGAAAAATCTCTACAAATAACATGAAACAGATGAATTGCATGCTTTACAAGCGAAGCGAGCATCTGCAAGACATGATATACAATGATGATGATTGTTGATCTTAAGAATTTTATTTCTTCACTGAGTTTTGACTTTTGAATGTCTTGATGATAGAATCAATCTCTAGTCAAAGACATCATCTGTATAGCTTGAGAGAACAGTAATGCATGTTGATGTGATTAAAGAAGAAATTGATTGTGATATGCATGCATATTGCTGACGAAACATCTGCAACTTATGCTTAAGAAGTAAACTGTTGAAATCTGAGCAGTGAGAGATTTTGCTCATCTTGAACTGTGAATTTGTCATGAGAAACTATCTTTCGTTAAGAAGAAAATCAGCATAGAGATTGTGTTTTATGTATGTTGCATGCAACGTATGCAACATATTTTTGATAGAAACGTTATGTGATCAGAAAAGTTATTATGCAGAGTTTTCACTCATGCAACAACATTCTTTCTAACAGTCACAATCAATCTACGAAGAAGATTAATGACATGTCGATGTCAGTAAGAGATGAGAAAATACTACTAGTGAAAAAGACAACTCAGATGAAGAGTCTGCAAATTGTGATTACAAGTGATTGAAGAATTTGTGACTCGTCGACTGCGTTGATATCAAAACATTTTCATCATATTGACAATGTTATCAAGTAATTGATGAAAAGATATCAGATAGAATAATTGTCTTAAGTATTGAAAGACGTGACTACAGTGCTTGAAGAAGTAGTGACTCGTTGATCACGTTGATATATTGAAAGAGCTTGAACTCATCTTCTTTACTTGATGTCAAGTCATTCATCTATTCACATAAAAAATTGAGAGTCAAGAGAACGATCAGAACGCATTCTCTTTCATCAATCAGAGTCAAACATTGAATGATTGCAATCACATGTTTATACTAACAATTCATTCAACGTCTACGTGACATATGTCAAATCAAGAGAAGAAAAGAGTTACTCAGTACAATCACACTTTATCTTTTCATCGTGTGCATCTCTCTTTCATTACATATTTCTCTGCTCAATAAATGACAATCATTGAGTAAGAGAACATAGCTCTATGTATGTTACAATCATGAGCATCACGAATGCAAAGAAAACATCTTTCATCTTTGAATCAAGAATCAAATCGAGACATCATTGTATAGAATATCATCAATGAAGAGCAGAGCAAAGATGATGTGTCATAATTAAACAGCACAGACACTTTCATCAAGAGTTTACTTGAGCATCACATGCTGAATAAAAGCTATAGATTCATTACTTGATAACACAATGTCAATCTCATTGTTTCAACTGCGTGAAGCAATCGTATAGATGACGAGTGATTTTCTTTTTCAGAGAGTTTTGTTCACTCAATATAAATAGCATAAAGTTTCTCATGAGTTGAGTCTAAATCAATGTCACAAAAGTGTATGAATTACAATCAACAATTAATCAACAATCAATCAATTTGCAGTCAATGCTAGCAAGTTGACTGTGTATTAATTAAAGTTAAAAAGAATTTAATTGAAAAAAAAGCTTTAATTAATTTG
>JAABUV010005524.1_pt1 | contig 14362 bp, 15 predicted proteins | sample 5559971 | NCBI WGS metagenome assembly JAABUV01 (sample SAMN10711881, study PRJNA513362) | rock metagenome | isolation source: Antarctica rocks | place: Antarctica: Victoria Land, Knobhead nord | collected 2015-12-19
GACGACACCTGTCGGTTTGCCGAGCATGATCTGCGTGGGTTTCGAGCAACGATGGCCCGCTGCATATGCCGCTTTCATCTCTGCCGGTGACCAGTTGAGGTAGGTCGCCATGCCACCAGGGTTGCACAGTGACCCGCTCCTGACAAAGATTCCTTGATCATCGGCGGCCTCCTCAACCTCTTCATACGGTACCATGCTACCGTCCGCGAGCTGCACATTAAATGCAACGGTCGCACCTTGCACAGATGGATCGCCATATGTCGTGTTGTCGTCCTTGTATATCCGACAAAGTGGCAATCCATTGCTATGCGTGAGGTTGGAAAGAGAGTTGTATAGCTGCTTGCCCAGCTGCGAAGTGTGATGTGAGATGAACTTCATGGGGTTGGGGCCGTACAGCCGCTCGTGGACATTCATCCCATGATCCAGCGCGAATATGGAATGAAACGGCAAAGTGCCATCTTCCAGCCTGTCGTGTATTGATGAGTTCTTCTTCGCGTGCCACGTGTCGTTCACTGCGATGACCATGTCCACTGTGCCGCCACCAAAGTACTTGCGGCTCTCCAGCACATGCGCCGACTCCTTTCGGACGATGAGCGCGCCAATATTCGGAAAGCCGAAGATCTTGTAGAACGAGAGCGCCACAAAATCGGGCGCTGTCGCAGGGTCAGACAGATCTAGAGGTGCGGTGCTCGCAAGTGCGGCGGCGTCCAAAAGGGTGTATGTGGCGGCCTTGTGGAATGATTTGCGGATACGACCGCACCTGTGTCACGTTAGCGACTGCGCGGTCAATCTGGAGCGAACACAATGTGCCTCGTACCAGTTCAGTGGCAATCGCCGACCACTCATATTGGATTGCCCGGGATACGCAAAGAGCCCAAGTTGTCTTGCTCTTGGTCCACCCAAACCGCCACTGTTGATCCAGATGTCGACCTCCTCGTCCGTCGCGAAACACCTGTGCAGCTTCGTTGACTCTCTGACGCCCACCAACGACGTATGTGCATCCTTGTGGTACCCGTACCATACGGGCGTATTGCTGACCGCTGCGTAGTCTTTGAAGCAGTCGATGACCAGCTTGATCGCGGCCGTGGCATTGGCAACGAAGACAAGGTCAAAGTGTTCCGGGTCAGCGTTGAAGAAGCGCAGGGCTCGGTCCCGTATCGTGTCTACTCGATGTCCGGCCAAAGCGGACGGTGTCGACGCCGAGTGTGGGTTGCCGTACAGATTCGATATCAAGTCTGCAGAGAACTCCTCTACAAGCGATTTGGCATATAACTGCGTTCAGTGTCAGCTCCTTCCGGCTGAGCCCATTCTAATCATACGTACTGTCGTCCCTCCATGATCCAAATATGTCTTGCCCTTCAACTGCGGATACTCCCTGTCGCGGAACTCTTCAACATCGTCCGGCATCTCACTGGTATCGGGCGAAGTGTAGTCTGTTGCATAGTCTTCGGCCTCCAGGTCACTGTCGGAGGAATGATCGCTCACGGGAGTGGAGGGCGCTTGATAGTGACTGGAGAAGTGCACCGAATTCAGTGTCTTCCCCGAGGCGGCCCTTGTAGATTTGATGCGTTTCGGTGGCGATTCGTTCAAAGATGTATGTACAGCGTCGTTGATGTGTGCAGGAATGATGTCCATGGCGATGATGCGAGCTGTCAAAGCCGGTAAGGGGTATGGTTCAAGATCGTGGTCGGCTCATAGTCCAGGGAGGCGTGTCGTAGGTAGATGATGTTATTATTACTGGCCCAGGTCTTCCTTTGCGAATCTTCTCCTCCAACGACGCAGCACGACAAAGGTTTCCAAACCGGGCTGGGCGTGTATCAAAGACGGGATCTGAAGGACATGCAGAGAGGTGAAGCCGAACAAAGAGCACGGAATGGTGGTAGCGAAGATCCCGGAGAGGTATGGGTAGGGGATCGCTCGTCTGGTGCTACTGTAGATGGGATGAACCGTGTCGTGAACGTTGATTGGTGAAGAGATGGGCTATACCCAGGATGGCCACCAAACACTATTTCAGAGCTTTAGCGCCAAGGGGCTATCACTTTGCGGCCCACGGACGACCCAACTAATAAATCTATTCTACCGTATTTCTGGAGCCGATTTACAAAATTACAAACAGTCCCGGATGGCCAGAACGTCGACCGATCATGATGATCATGATGACCTATCCACAACCTCCGCCGCCGCCCGTCTTCGATTCACGGTCAGAAGCCTGGAGCTCCACGGCGTTGTCAGGCGAGCGTGGTGAGAAGTGTGGCCGACTCTGCGCGTACCCGGACACGGCGGTGGTACAGGAAGTGGCGTGCTGGTGGGGTGAGCAGTGGCACGTCGCAGGCGCGCGCCCTCCGCGGTGGCGCGACCGACTCACCACCCACTCTCCAAGTTGGGACAGAAGGGGTCCGCTTGTTATTCTTACCAGTCACCACTGATAGGGCTAATGACGCTACAAATGCGTGGACCGGCGTGGCCTTGAATCCACGATTTACGCCTGCATCTCCGGTAGGTGGTAGCCTGTAGGGAACGTACCTTAGTGATGATGATGTAGAATCGTGCGAGACAGCGTTGTCGGTGGCTGCATGCGCTGCCAGATACATGTACATACCCGTTTCAGCCCCCACTACTCCCACCTCTTCAGTCCTTCCACTCCTCCCCGCTTCCTTCGTCTCTTGGGCACGTCGTGTGTTGCGGTAGCCGCCGCGCGATTTGACATGCCTCAGAAGATCTCCTGATGACTCCTGAGTCCTGTTATTATCATTTGTTTTGTGATTTGTTATCATCGCTCTATTGTCGTCGCACAGACGCGCCCTAAAGCAGGTCCCAATTCTCAAACGCTGATCACCCTTCGCTAGCGAAGCCACTTTTACCGCCGAGCGGTTTCACCCGCAGGGATATGCCGGTGCGAAAGCACGTTAGCGCCGTAAGGGGCCAGAGTGCTGACCCCTGCGGATATGGACGTCTGGTCTTGGCAGGATTGGATGCAGACAGTGCACCGAGCCGCAACGGCACAACCACACGATAGGGGCAATGGGCGTTTGCTTTCGGTTCTACTCCGCGGCATCTCACGCCTTCTCGAACGGTCGAACCCGGGCCCTCGGCAGGGCAAGGTCTGGCTGCATGAAAGGGGAGGATGTGGGCAAGTCACAGGCGAGCGGCGAGCTGCCTCTCGTCCACACGAGCAGAGAGTGACGAGCAGCGCCCAATCCACCTCTGCACCCCCCCCCTGGTGTCAGCGTTTGATCTCGATATCACCCTTCGCTTCCGCACTGGCTCTCGTTCCTCTCTCGTCAACCTTTTTCCAAGCTCTTGCAACCTCTTCTTCCCTTTCACTTCTCACGCGGTCGACGAGTTCTTTGTCCCACCAGCTACCCATCCAACATTCGGAAGGGCTCGCCTCACTCACCCTTGACTTGCCGGTGTTTGCTCTTCGTCACGCGCCGCTGGAAGATCGTGATTCAGCAAATCCTCCGGCTCGACCAAAGCGCCGAGCTTAAGCTCCAATCTGGCGACCATCAACGCGATCCCGGATCGCAAAGGCTACGACAAGATGTCTGACATCGAGAAAATGATTGGAGGCGACTACGCTCAACTCACCAATACCAACATCCGAAGCTTCGGCTGGAAGGGTGTCACAGTCTCAGTCAAGGACCGGCAGACACAGCAGCCAAAGACCATCCTCTCGGACATCAATGGCATTGTCAAGGCGGGCGAGCTGCTCGCGCTTATGGGACCTTCGTGAGCAGCCACACGTGAGCAACTGAGATAGAGATGCACATGCTGACCAAGCCGTAGTGGTTCTGGGAAATCCACTCTTCTGAACGTACTCGCACACCGGACGGCGTCTCTCAACGCAAACGTCAAGGCCGCCATCTACATCAACGGCTCATCGGCTAACCCAAAGACCTTCCGACGAATCTCAGCCTACGTCGAGCAAGAAGATGCCCTCGTCGGCTCTCTCACAGTCCGCGAGACGCTCAGTTTCGCAGCACGCCTGTCACTACCAAGCACCGTCAGCAAGCTCGAGCGGAAACAACGCATCGAGTCGCTTCTCACCGCTTTTGGTCTGCAAGGTCAGGCGAACAACTTGATCGGCACACCCATCAGGAAGGGTGTTTCAGGTGGTCAAAAACGTCGTGTCAGTGTTGCTGCCCAACTCATCACCAGCCCAAAGCTGTTGTTCCTGGACGAGCCAACATCAGGTCTTGACTCTGCAGCATCATTCGAGGTCATTTCCTTCGTGAAGGACATTGCGAAGAGGCACAACCTGATCGTCATCGCTTCCATACATCAACCGTCGACTTCGACTTTCGCCATGTTCGACAAGCTGCTGTTGCTTTCGCAAGGAGGCACGGCATACAGCGGCCCGGTGGCCGAAGTGCAACCATACTTCGATGCGTGCGGCTTCCCAATCCCGCTCTACATGAACCCGGCCGAGTTCATCATCGACTTCGTCAACACCGATTTCGCGCGGGATCGCGGTGAAGTCGACCAGCAGCTCAACATGGTTCACTCGTCATGGCACAAGTCACGACTTGCCTCCGCAACCGTCACCGAGCTTACTGATGAGATGGCCCGCAATTCGATGGACACGGATGTCAACGCCGAAGCCAGGGACGAATCAGCCAGCAAGTTGGCCATTCCCATTGCCCTCATCCACCGCTCATTCATCAAGTCTTACCGCGATATCATCGCATACGGCATCCGAGTGGCAATGTACATGGGCTTGGCGGTGATGATGGGCACGGTCTGGCTCCGACTGAACCCAGACCAGGCGAACATCCAGTCCTTCATCAACGCCATCTTCTTCGGCGGAGCCTTCATGTCCTTCATGGCCGTCGCCTACATCCCCGCCTTCCTCGAAGACCGCGCGCTCTTCATGAAGGAGCGTGCCAACGGCCTGTACGGCCCGACGTCCTTCATCGTCGCCAACTTCATCACCGGCATCCCCTACCTCTTCCTGATCGCCATGCTCTTCTCCATCGTCGCCTACTGGCTCTCCAACTTCCGCCCCACGGCCGAAGCCTTCTTCACCTGGGTCATGTGGCTCTTCCTCGACCTCATCGCGGCCGAGTCGCTCGTCGTGCTCATCAGCTCGCTGATCCCCATCTTCGTCGTCGCGCTCGCCGGCACCGCCTTCGCCAACGGCCTCTGGATGTGCACCGGTGGCTTCCTCGTGCCCCCGCACACGCTCAACCCCTTCTGGCGCTACGTCTTCCACTACATCGACTACCAGTCCTACGTCTTCCAGGGCATGATGGTCAATGAGTTCGGGCAACGCAGCTTCACCTGCGCGCAGAGCAGCACCGCGCCCAATGGCTGCACATGCCTTTACGAGACGGAGCTGGCGGACCAGTGCCTCATTGCTGGCACCGGCGTGCTCAAGAACTACGGGTACTCGACTGGTTCGACGGGCAAGTGGGTCGGCATCATGATTTGCATCATCTTCGGCTATCGATTGCTCGGCTGGCTGGTCTTGTACCTCAGGCGGACCTAGAAAGCGGCAACGTATCTACCACTTGCTTTCTCGAATGCACACATTCTTATCAAACGCTGGAACGGGTACACAAACACACTCGCTTCGGTATTAGGGAGCTCAGAGGGAGCGAAGGGCTCGAATTTTTGACGAGCATGAAGCGTGACGAAATGGGGCACGCCAGGTCGTATAATCTTCCTCACAGCATAATCTACCACAAGAGCAGGATTTCTTTGTTGGTGTTTCTGGGTTAGGCGCACGGGGCATACTACGAATGGAGTGTGATCATCTTAAGGGAGCGTCTGGTTGGGCGTTGGGCACGGTGTTTCAATCGATACCAGTTATTAGCGATTTGTATATGGTAACCATCACACATTCACTGCTGCTCCTCCTCTTGAACACACATCTTTTTCGCTCAATGCTTTCCGTTACCAGCGATGATGTGGTCCGGGCAAGCGATAGATCTGGCTCCGCGTTGATATCAATGATATGTACACTTCAGGTACCCACCCTGGGAAGCCAATCGACGGAGCGTCTGACGTTGATGAACCATCAAGACTCGACCGAAGAACCCAATCTAAGTCCAATGTCCCTCCGGACCCTTCCGCTCACAGCCGAAGATCGCTACACCTCACCGCCATACGCACAAGTGTAAGCAGCCTGCAGGCCATCCGATAGCGACTCGTGGGCCGTCACGGCGTTCGCACAGCCCGCACCGCGCTCTCCAAGCAGCACCACATGAAGTCCGCCTCTGTCAAGATCGCCCGCGCAGTACCTTTCGGCTAATGCACCGGATGCGTACGGGGCATGCAGGTCCCAGGAGCTTCTTGCAGCGAGCTACTGCGCGTACTACGGAGAGGCTTCTTCTAGTGGACATCACTTTCGCGTGCCTCTTGGCAGGGCCGCAGGGGAGGAACTTAGGGCACCGGAGTTGTGGACAATGTGATTTGCAGGTGCTTTCAGTTTCCAGACTTCCAGTGGTGGGGAGGATGTACCGCAGAGGGGTACCGTTGTTTCGCAGAGATGGGAGAGTGATCTATCACAAGTCCTCGGTGTCTTTACCGATCACGTGCCGTGGACTCCGGCCGACGAGATCCACTGGCAAATTGGCCTTGCTCCTCACGTGGGGAGAAACGATACGAAGACCACATGGCGTTTCAGACCCTTCAACCAACGGGATCGAATACACATGGATGTCTGCTGCCAATGCCAATAATAATACCCGGCGTCATCCCATCACATGAATCCACATCACCTACTCCGTGGATGTGATGACTTGAGCAGCGATTGGAGAGACTACGCCACGCCACTCGCCAAACCCCGCCAGCCACCAGGCCATCAAATCAAATTTGGCGTGAAGTCTTGCGCCTGCAGCGAAGCGACCGGGGGCCACGTCCCGAAATTATCCTCCCGGGCATGCACAATGGTCGGCGCTGCAAATTACCACGCGGCCTGTCAGCGTCGTGTCACTCGTGTGACAGCTGTGACAGCAGGTGCCATGGCGTTGGTCAAGCGAGCGGTCGGGCGACGCGACGCAAAGGGATGGGGTATCCGTGGCGAGACCATGGAATGGCTGAAGTGCTTTGCGGAGGCTTTTCGCGGTATCAAGAGCGTCTGCCGATCCTGTGCGAATTGGAGGGAGTGTTCAGAAGTGAAACGGCCTGGGAGCTGAACATCATATATCTGGATTGTTCATTACATCCTGGGAGGCTGGGAACTATGTAGAAATATAAGTACACAAAACCGCTTCCAACCATCACAATAATATTGCTCGCCTCAATCAATCGACCAACCTAAATGCATCAAAGACATGAGAGATGAACAGGCTACTCCCTCCAACCGAAACGGCCAATGTTGGGCCGCCCTTGGGGCGACGGTCTGTCCTGCTCGTGGTTCCCCTGCTCGTGGTTCCCCTGCTCGTGGTTCCCGAACACGCCAGACAGCCAGCCGAGGAACGTCGCGATCGTAGATGGTGAGGGCCTGTTGTCCTCGCCACCGTAGCCTGGAGGCCTTCCGGGGGGCCGAGGACCTGGTGGCCTTGGACCGACCGGCGTATGTGTTGCGGTTGGCTCGCTTGATGTCGTAGACGTGCTTGAGGTAGTGGGCGTGCTTGACGTGGCGGACGTACTGGACGTGGCTGGTGTGCTTGACGGGGCCGACGTGCTTGATGTCGTCGGCGCGCCTGACGTAGCTGGCGTGCTCGACGTAGCTGGCGTGCTCGACGTGGCTGGCGTGCTTGACGTAGCTGGCGTGCTCGAGGCCGATGATGTACTCGTAGAAGTAGCGGATGCTCTCGTTGACGAGGTCAGCGTAGAGAGTGTAGATGTGCCATCGGACTGTGTCGAGAGACTAGGAGTCGCGGAGACAGTACTGCTCGACGTTGAATTCACGCTTGCCGTGACCGGTAGGACCAACGAGCTGCTACTCGACGCGCTGGCGGACTTTGCAGATGCAGAAGGAGTCGTGGAGACGGTGCTGCGGGACGTCGGAGTCACACTTGCAGTGACAGGCTGAACCAGAGAGCTGCTGCTGCGTACAGTGCTGGACGTGTGCGACGCGGAGGAGATCGTTATCGGCGACACCGATGTCGATGAACTGTGGCTCGTAGTATGGCTGCTCGACTGGCTTGCCGAGTGACTCGCGGACGAAGTGGTTGAGTGACTGGTCGAGGGGTTCGTGGAGTGACTGGCTGAGACGCTAGCTGTATGACTGGTAGAGTGGCTTGTCGAGAGACCCGTGGAGCGACTAGTAGCCGAGCTCGAGTGACCCGAGGAGCTGCTCGCCGAAGACCCGCGCGATGAGGACAGAGTAGTCAGGTTGGTACTACTCGTAGTGCTTGGCTTCAGAGTTGACGTGCTTGACTTGGCGGCAGATGTCGGGGCGGAGGATGTCGAAGCGCTCGCGGAGTGACTAGTGGTCGAGCTTGATAGCTTCGAAGAGCTGCTAGTAGACGGCTTGTGCGTAGATGACAAGGTAGATTGCTGGCTGATGCTCGAAGTGCTTGGCTTGAGGGTTGACGTGCTAGGCTTGGCGGTAGACGTGGAGGCCTTGCTCGTACCGGTTACCGATGAGGCTGAGTGACTCGACGAGCTTTGGGCGGAAGCTTGGCTGGAGCTGGAGGACGAGTTCGGACGCGAGGTGCTTGATGGAGGGCTGGATGAAGCGGTGCTGCTCCGAGTCGTCGCTGAGTGAACGCTCGAGCTTGCAGACGATGACGTGCTCGATTGCGCAGGCGAGGAAGAAGCCGTGATGCTCGAGACGGCGGAGCTCGATGTCGTGGAGGAAGCAGAAGAGCTCTGTACCGTGGTGGAAGCCAATGGAAGACTGCTCGTTGTCGTTGCGGACGCCTTCGAGGCCGATAGCACACTGGTTGACGTGGACGCAGATGCTGTGGAGGTAGAGAGCACGCTACTGCTGCCTGGTACGGGTGTCGAGCTGGAGGCGGACGTTGGCACTGGCAGCGGAACGACTGGTGAGCCCCCGGCCCATGAACCCTTGTATGCGGCCAAGGAGCCGTTAACCGTATTCTTCCCGGAGACAGAGCTCAACAGCGTGCAAGATTCGTCGACGTTGATCGCCACGCAGCCAGCTGTCGTGTCGCAGAGAGCCTGGCAGCTCAACATAGAGGCGACGGTCGCTTGTCGCTTGTAACTGGCTGCAGCATCTATCGCGGTTCCGTTGAAGGCGGAATCGCAAGACACTGTCCACGTCTGTCCACTCTCGTCGGAGCACTGAGTCGCGTTCGAAGAGGGGCAGGCATTCGGGCTCATCGAACAGGTTGGGTGAGTTGCGTTCGCCGGTGCAGTCGGCGTTGGAACCGCCGATGTGATGCTGACTGTCGTGCTGGATGCAGAAGTCGAAGTTGAGGGTACCGACACGGTGGATGAAGTGATGGAGACGTCCACTGATGAAGAGGAGGTCGTAACGCTCACTGAGGAAGATGAGGTCGGAATTTCCACTGACGAGGATGAGGTCGAGGGATCCACCGGAGAAGACGAGCTCAGAACGATCATGGAAGACGACGCGGAAGAGCTGAAGGTAGTGACAGGCACTGAGGATGGCGTCGACGTCACGGAGATTGTAGAGCTTGTTGTATTGGCGCTAGCGCTGGTTGACAGGACGATTGTCGAAGAGACCGACGAGCTCGTGGTGTTGCTGCTGGTGACACTTACAGTGCTTGTGCTGATAGAGGAGGACGAAGCAGATGTGGTGCTTGCAGTGACGGAGTCAACTGGTGTAGAAGAGGTTGTCTCGATGCTGACCGCGGTGGACGAGCCAGACGTGACGCTCGCGGTGATCGGATTAACCAGTGCAGAAGAGCTTGTAGTCTCGTTCGCAGGGGTCGGTGAAGTGCCAATTGGTGGTTGTGGGAAACCAGAGGTGCCGTTCGAGGGCGCACCGCCATACCACACGCCCTTCCATGCGGCAATAGAACCGTTCTTCGGCTCTGTGCCTGTGACCGTGGAAAGGAACGTGCAAGAGTCTTGAGCGTAGTTGAGGGCGATGCATGCAGACGACAAGTCGCAGCTCGCTTCACACTGCAACAAGCTCGGAGAGCTAGTCACATTCAAGTAAGTGCCATTGAAGGCAAGACCGCAGGTGAGAGTGTAGACTTGACCGGCCGCGTCCGTGCAGAAAGATTGTTGGAACGGCGCTGCGCAGTGGACGCTCGAACAAGAATTGTAGGTGCCGTTGTGTGGGGCAGAGCTATTGCCTGGAGAAGGCGCTCCTGTCGTTATCACCATGGACGATGTACTGCTTGCCGAAGTCGATGTGCTGTTGGCTGAAACCGACGTACTACCCACGGTGCTATTTGCTGATGAGATCGACGCACTGCTCGCTGAAGTTGTCGTGGCAGAGGCGGAAGATGTCGTCAAAGGTGCAGACGAGTTGCTGGAGGAGCTAAAGCCGCTCGCTGATGCTGTCGTCGTTGCGGTCGCGGTGACCGGGGCGACTGTGTTGGTGGACGACGAAGTCACATTCACAGACGGCGCGGGAAGGTGACCACTAATCGGGACCGACCCGTTGGAAGGTACCGGGAAAGGCGCGGACCCGTTCGTAGGTGCGCCACCAGACCACATACCTATAACGAGAAAGGTCAGCAATCGTATACAGTCGCAGGTCTCAAATCAAGCGCCACTTACCCTTCCACGCAGCAATCGACCCGTTCTTGGGCTCGATGCCAGTGACAGCGGACACGTAGGTACACTTTAGTCCATCGAAGTTGAGCGCGATACAAGCAGTCTCCGAATCACAGCCGGCTTCACAGTCAAGTAAGGAGGATCCAGCGGGCCCATCAACCGAGGTGCCCTCGAAAGCGATACCACAAGTTGTGGTGTACACTTGCCCAGCTGTATCCTTACAGTAAGACTGCAGGTAAGGAGCCATGCAGTTGCCAGTTGACGAGCATCGCGGGTAGGTTCCGTTACCAGGCGTGCCCGTGGAGGTCGGTGGCGTGACTGAGCCGTTCGTTGGAGACGCTGGGAAGCCGGACGAAGGCAGGACTGAGGTTGTGCTGGTGAATATCGGTGCAGCAACACTCGAGCTGGTGATGCTGGTGGTACTGTTTGAAGACGTTACTGGGAACGCGGATGATGCAGACGCCGATCGTGTGGATGTGGATACCGGCGCTGCCGATGCTGTAGAGTTGGCGATGGACGCAGTTTGCGTCGCTGAGATCGACGTGACATTTTGCGTAGGCAATGTGCTATTGCCGCTCGGAACTGGTAAGCCCGAAGGAGCGGTGCCGTTTGGTGCACCGCCGGCCCACGAACCATGCCACGCCGCCATCCAGCCGGGGGCCGGGTATTGTACGCCGGTCACGTCTGAGAGGAATTCGCACTGCGCCCCATCGTAGTTCAGGCCCAAGCATGGCTGGTGAGCACCGCAGTATTCCGCACACTGTTCCAGACCGGTGGGACCGTCAGCTGTGGAGGTGACCGTACCGGAAAACTTCAGACCGCAATTGATAGTGTAGAGTTGCCCTTCTGCATCGGTGCAGGAAGTGGCTCCTTGCGTAGTATTGCTGCAGCTTGTCTGTGCGCAAGACGCGTGGGTGCCGTTGAGAGGCGATGGAAACCCAGTCGGACGACTCGGGAAGCTTGTTGGACCAGCAGGGAGGCTGCCGTTTGCTGAGATGGTGGGAATGCCTGAAGTAGCGGTTCCAAGAGGAATCGAGACAGACGAGCTGAACGATGAAGATGGAGAGGAGCTAATCGACGCGACTGGGCTTGTGCTGACCTGGACGGGGCTTGTTCCCAGCGGGATCGAGCTCGTCGTTGTAGCGTTCGCGCTGTTTGTGGGCACGCTAGACGGCAGAGCAACCGGCGTGGTAGCATTAGCACTGTTCGTGGGTATGCTAGACGACGAAGCGACTGGTGTGGTAGCGTTCGCGCTATTGATAGGCACGCCGGACGACGGTGCGGCGGGTGCACCGCCAGCCCACATGCCCTTCCACGCCGCAGTCCACCCAGGCGCCGGAAAGTCGATGCCCGTGACAGCCGTTACAAGCTGGCATTGCTGGCCGTTGAAATTGGCCCCTAGGCAGCGTGGTTGAGAGTCGCAGGTCTGCTCGCAAACGTCGAGGCTGCTGGCGGACACGTTGTAAGATAATCCGGTAAACTTCATACCGCAGTTCAGCGTATAGAGCTGGCCTTGTGAGTCCAGGCAGTAGGCCTGACCATTCTGGCAGCTGGTGCGTGCACATGATGTGGCGTTGGTCGGACGACCAGTAGGAATCGGGGCATGGCCAGTCGGGAAGAGACCAGTTGGCCCACCAAGGGAGGAGGTGCTGTTTTTGGACGCGGATGGGACACCGCTGCCGATGGGACTGGTCTCTGGTCCAACAGGCGTCGCGCTAGGCAACGATATTGTGACCGTTCCGTTCGCAGATAGTGTCGGCGATGCACTGATACCAGTACGGATAGGGCTCGTCTCTGGTCCGACTGGGGTCGCGCTGGTGCCGTTGGCGCTGTTCACTGGAAGGCCAGACGTACCAGTTGGCGATACCACGCGAGTGCTGTTAGCGCTGTTCACTGGGATGCCCGAAGAGGGTCGAGGCGGCGCCCCGCCAGTCCAGTAACCTTTGTATGCTCCAGTGTAGCCGGGCGCCGGGAACTCGATGCCGGTCACGGCAGTGAGTAGCGAACAAGTGCTGTTAGAAACAGCGTAGTTGTAAGCCAAGCAAGACACGGAAGCATCACAGAAAGCGGAACAACCTGCGATTCCAGTTGCAGAGACTGTAGTGTTTCCGACAGTGCCCTTGAACAAGAGGCCGCAATTGACTGAGTACACTTGGCCTGTGCTGTCCGGACAATAGACTGCACTGTATGATGAGCAAGAGCCAGCTGCACATGCGTTAAAAGAGCCGTTGCTTGGAACGCCTGTGGTTACGGGACGAGTCGATGAAATGCCAGTAGGGAGGAACCCAGTAGGTCCAACGACGACACCTGTTTCGAAGTTGCATAGTCAGCCGCTGTTTGAGGAACGCATACGAACACAACAAGCCTTGTTTACTTGCACCGTGGTCTGACTTACTGCTGTTCACAGAGATCGAAGGGAGGCCGGAAGTCGCCACGCTGGAGCTAGTCGATGCGGGCACGGATCCAGTGCCAATCGGGGCGGAAGTCGCGGACGTGCTGTTGACGCTGATGACGGGAAGACCAGAAGTGCCCGTGCTGTTCGCGCTGTTGGCAGGAAGACCGGATGTGGCCGTGCTATTTGCGCTGTTGATGGGGAGACCAGATGTGCCAGTTGGGCCACCCCGAGGAGGTGCACCGCCAGGCGCGCCGCCTTGCCAGACACCTCGCCATGCCGCGACGTAGCCGTACGCTGGGTATTGCATGCCAGTGACCGTGTACATGAACTGACATTGGCCGAACCCGTAGTTGAAGCCGAGACATCTAGGCAGACTGTCGCACACACTCTCGCAGCTTTCTTGAGAGCCGGCAGCTGTGGCATTGTATCCAATGGTGCCCTTGAACTTCATGCCGCAGTTGAGTGTGTACACCTGACCCTTGGAGTCAACACAGGTCGCGGTGCCCCGTGCGTTTTGGCAAGAAGTCGCGGAACAAGCTGGGTAGGACCCACTTCCTGCACCGCCGCTTGGGGATGGGAAACCGCCAGTAGGGAAGGTTCCTGTGATCCCACCAGTGCCCGTTGGGCCGATAGATATGCCGCTGCTGTTGACAGAGATCGTCGGGACGCCAGATGTACCAGCGGCTCCGACGGATACAGTGGAAGACGTAAGGCCAGTGCCGAGTAGCACGCTACTTGAGATGGCAGTCCCGACAGGTGCAGTTCCGGCAGGTGCAGTCCCGATAGGTGCAGTTCCAGCAGGTGCAGTTCCGGCAGGTGCAGTCCCGATAGGTGCAGTTCCAGCAGGTGCCGTCCCGATAGGCGCGGTGCCCACTGGAGCGGTGCCTAACGGCGCAGTCCTTAAAGGAGCGGTACCAGAAACTTGCGGATGCACGCTCGGCCAGTACCCTTTCCACGCACCAATAACACTGGAGTCGCCAAAGTTGATCCCCGTAACCCCGCTGACCTCAGTGCAAGCCCCACCCACCCGATCAAAGTTGACCGCCTGGCAGCCCACCGAGCTATCACAGGCTTCCACACAGCTCTCAAGTGTGAACTTCCATTTCGGCACCGTGAACATCGTCGCGCCCATGAACGCAACACCGCAGTTGATCGTGTATAGCTGCATGAACGAGTCGTGGCAGAAAGGCGTGGAAGGCGTGCCGGTGAGCGAACAGGTCACGGAGCCGCAGGTCGGGAAGGAACCGGCAGCGGGGAAATCGGACGGTGGCGAAGCGCCTGCACCACCTGGCATGGCGGTGCCAGCTGGTGGCAACGGGATGATGCCTCCAGATGAGACTCCAAAACCTGCAGATGGGT
>JAABUV010005526.1_pt1 | contig 14360 bp, 5 predicted proteins | sample 5559971 | NCBI WGS metagenome assembly JAABUV01 (sample SAMN10711881, study PRJNA513362) | rock metagenome | isolation source: Antarctica rocks | place: Antarctica: Victoria Land, Knobhead nord | collected 2015-12-19
CCACAGTTCGTACAACCGGTCGAGCTGCTTTCCGCCCTCCGCCGCAAAGACCTTCGCCTCGACACACACCGTCCAGTCGCCTCCGTAAAGGACGAGATCGGCGCGGGTCGCTCCAGCATCGCGCGACTGCTCAGTCACGATCCGGACGTTGGACGCATCGACCTCGCCCAGCCCTACTGCGGACAGCAGCGGGAGCAGTAGCGCATCACCCAGCCCGTGGTGACCGTCGGGCTGGAGCAGCCACGCCAGGCCGGCGGTCAACCGGGTCTCGCGATACGCCAACCCCATCGACTCCATCAGGCTCCGCGGACCGCTGCGCCACTGGTTCCCGTCAACGAGTGCGGCCTGCTCTGCGCGCAGCTTGCTCATCCGCTCCGGCCAATGCTCTGGCAAGGCCTCGACGGCCTGAACCGCGAGCGGACGCCAGTCGCTACGCATTGCACTGATGCGCTGCTGCCAGCTCGTCACCCCTTCTTCCGCTGTCATCGCGACCGGGAAGGATGCCGGGGGCCGGAGCCGGGGAGCGGGTCGAGCGGGCTGGTGTACGGCGCGCCGGTGTCGGCGGCGGCGGTCATCGCGTCGTAGGCGGCGAGGACGAGGCGCTTGGTGCGGAACTCACCGGAGTCGCGCATCTCGTATTTGCGCAGCACGAAGAAGGAGTCGAGCACGTGCTCGGCATCGGAGCTGGACAGGCCGTAGAGGTGCAGCATCGCCGCGTCGAGCTCGGCGCGCAGCTGCTCACGGCGCTCAGGCTGCCAGCGGAACGGCGGGCCCGGGTCGGCCTGGCCCGGCACGCCTTGCAGCACGTCGACGGCGTACGGCGCGAGCCGGTGGCTGGTGTAGGCGAGCTCGAGCACCCGCGGCCGCACGAACGCGGCCAGCGTCACGTCCGACCAAGCCGGGACGGCCTCGAACGCGGCCGGCTCCGGGCAGGCCAGCTGCTTGACAACGGCGTAGATCATGCTTGTGCCGCTGAGCTTCTGCCGAGATAGGTAGTCGAAGGCCAGCGACGACCACACCGCCTGCAGCAGCGGCGCCGCCGCTGGATCCGCAGGCAGGGCGATCGGGAACTTGTGGTTCACCGCGGCCTGCGGCAGTACGCACGGCAAGAAGGTCCGGACATGCTCGGCGTAAGTGATGTCGCGCCAGCCGAACAGCCAACGGCGATCCCACCGTGCCGGGATGGACCCATCGACGTCGGCTTGCTCGACCCAGTACCGGCTCAGCACCTCCGTGTTGGGATTGTCAAGCGATTGGTCACTCGGCGTCGGAATGGCCCGGATACCCGTTCCATCTGTGATTGCGTAGCCCGCGTATGTGCCGAACCGGTGGTGGTATAGGTGCAGCATCTTGGCCTCGTACAGCGGCAGGAAGTGCCGCTTCCCGAGGCTCCAGGCCCAGCCGTCGAATGTCGCTCCGAGACCGGACAAGTCCTCATCCGTGCGGAACAGGCCGCTGTCGTTGGCCATGTGGAACATCGTGCCGAAGCGCAGACCCCAGGGGTTGCGGCCGCCGTCTCGGACCAGCACCGGGCACCGGCGATGGCACGCGAGGGCTACCTCGGCGTCGCGGCGGCTGCGGAAGACCGGCAATGTGCCCGTGTTGGGATTGAGCAGCAACACCTCTTCGGCCGCCAAGGAGAACCGCATTGCTGGCACATCGGCCGCCCGTAGGAGCAGGAAGGCGAATCGCGCCGCCTGTACGCGCTCCCCGCCGGTCATCGAGGTGATGGCGAAGCGCATGAGTGAGGCAACGCCATCGAACAACGACTCACGGTTGACGAAGTCGTAAAACGCCGCGAGCCGCTCGGCCGCCACCGTGTCGGCGAAGAACGCCGCCGTGGTGGCGTCGGTCGCTAGTCCCGGTCGGGGTGATGATGCCGCTGCGCCCGCGCGGGGCGAGGGTGGCCCGGAAGTGCTCGGCGAAGACGCTGTAGGTGTTGACGTCCCCGACGCCGCACAGTGGGTAGCGGCCGCTGCCGCGCAGGAATTGGCTCTCGGCCTCGCTGTCGCGCCGGGCGGCGCTGAACTCGGCGAGCAGCTCGGGCTGGGCGTCGGCGAGTGCGGCGATCGCCTTCTTGCGGGCGGCGGCGTTCTTGGCATTCGCGATCGCCGGGTCGCGGGCGGCGAAGAACTCCTGCTCCTGCAGCTTGATCCGCTCCCACGGCGGGTTGCCGAGCACGGCGTGGAAGCCGCCGGTCCAGCCGTACGGGCCGTCGAGCTGGCCGTCGTCGGGGAGGGGGAAGACGTCGGGGAATTCCAGGTGCCAGTGGAACAGCCGGTGCCGGGTGGCGAGCGCGTCGACCGCGACGGCGACGCGCTCGGGGGCGGTGCCGTCGGCGAGCGCGGTCAGGGTGCGGTGCGTGATCGCCTCGGCGCCCGTGGTCTTGGGGCCGAGGAATGCGGCGCACCAGGCGTCCGCAACCCGCCGGGCCCGGGTGGTGTCGGGGTCGGCCCGCAGGTCGGCGTAGCGCTGCGCGGCCCACGCCACATCGTCGACCGTCGTCGCGGCAGCGGCCCGGTCGGCGACCTCCGCGGTGCCCTTGCGCAGCGCGGCGGTGTCGACCTCGATCCCGGCGTCATCGAACAGATCCCCCTGCCCCGCCCGTTCGGCGGCGTTGCGCTTGCGCCAGGCCACAGCGACGCTCTTGTCGTCACCGGTCAGCGCGACGTAGGCCGCATCCGGGATACCGCCGTGCAGCAGCGCCGGGGTGGTGCCGAGCAGCGCGTTGCCGACCTTCACGTGATGGTCCAGGAACGACAGCGGCCGGCCCGGGCTCATCGCCGTCAGCCACAGGCTGACCTTCGCCAGATCAGCCGCCATCGGGTTGACATCGACCCCGTAGACGCAGCGCGCAACGACGTCGTGCAACGCATCCGAGTAGGCGGTCGGGGTCGGGTCGACCTCACCGGTGCGGACGGCCGCGAGCCGGGTGGCGATCCGCCGGGCCGCAGCGACCAGGAAGTGCCCAGACCCGACCGCCGGGTCACACACCCGCAGTCCCAGCAACGCCGCCGCGGCTTCCCGCCCGGTGCTCGCCGTCTTCTCCGCATCGTCCAGGACCGGGTCGAGCGCGGTGTCCAGGACCAGCTCGACCAGCTCGGTAGGGGTGTAGTAGCTGCCGGAGGTCTTGCGGTCGTGACCGGCCAGCACCTCCAGGCTGAACGCTTGCGTGGTCGGGTCGTGCCGCGGCACCAGCTCCAGCAGCGACTCGTAGATCGAGCCGAGCTCCTCCGCGCCCAGATGCGCGAAGTCGACCAGCCGCCGCGGCCCGCCCTTGGGCTGCACGACCGCCAGCGCCCGCACCGCCGACAGCAGCGCGACGTTCGGCAACCGGCAGCCGGCCAGCACATCGGCCGCCGACGGGGTGAACAACCCGCCCAGCCCGGAGAGCCCCAGCCGCGGTTCCCCCGCCGGCCGCCCCAGCGCGTTCAGCACCAGCGTCACGGCCTGCCACAGGTCATCGTGCGCGCTGCCGTGCCGGCGCACCGCCAACCGTCGCAGCCGGGCGGAGGAGAAGTGCTCGGCGTACCGCTGCCGCTGCTCCGCTGTCGCGTCCGGGTTCAGCAGCGCGTGCCGGTCCTCCGCGACCGACCAGAACAGCAGCCGGTAGGCCAGCCGCAGCAACGCCGCATGCACATCGGTCAGCCGCACCTGCCCGGACGCCAACAGGTCCCGCAGGTCGGCGTTCGCCGGGTGTTGCAGGAACCCCGAGCCGAGGGTCTCCAGCACCCGCTCCACCCCGTCGCGCAGCAACGCCAGCGCCCGCACCCCCTGGCTCACCGCGGTCGTGCGCCACCGCTCCAGCCAGCAGTCCGCCGGCCGGCCGCCCTCCGGAACCTCCACCCGCGACTGGTGGCACAGCAGGAACAGCGCGACGAAGTCGGAGAACACCTCGCCGTCGAACATCGCTTCCAGGTCGAACTCGACGTACGCCTGCCCGGTCAGCGTCGTGGAGTCGCGCAGCAACCGCAGCACCCGCCCGTTCGCAAGCACCGCCCACAGGTAGTCATCCGTGCGGTTCAGCAGCTCCTGCACCATCGCGTGCGGCGCCCGCTGCGCCGCCCCCGACACCCCCGCCGACCGGTGATCCAGCTCCACCCCCCAGCCCAGCAGATGCACCGGCGTCGCGCCCCACAAATGGCTCACCGGATACGCCTTGCCATCCACCGGCAACCCGCCCGCGGCGGTCAACGGCACTCGGCCGTAGCCCAGCTCGGCCAGCAGCACCGTCAGCCAGCGCTCCCGGGTCAGCCCGACCGCCGGGCCCCCCGCCGGCAACCGCGCTAGGTCGTCCCGGAACCGCCGGTAGACCCCGAGCAGGTGCGTCCACACCCGCGCCGCTGCCTCGCGCGGCGCCTCACCCCCCAGGTGGTAGTCGCCGCTCGACAACCCGTCGACGCCGCCGCCGAGCACCCCCGCCACCACATCCGCCGGCAGCAGCCCACCGGCGACCCGGACGCAGGACAGCGACCCGATCACGCCGCGCCACCCGGCTGACCGGGGAGCAGCACCTGCAGGCTCAGCACATCGACCGGGCTCTGCGCGGCCACCGCCAGTCCGCGCAGCGCGGCCCGCGCACCGGTACGGGCGCGGCGGTGCGAGGAGAGCAGCTGCTCGGCGTGCGCGTCCGCGACGGCGTCGAGGTGCGTCAGCAGCTCCGGCAGCCCCGCCAGGATGGTCTCCGCGGCGCTGCGGGCGGCGCCCGCGGGCAGGTTGGCTGAGGGTGTAGCGGTCAGCAGCTCCTCGGCGCGGCCGTCGGGCAGCCAGATCGCCGCGCCGGGTGCGCCTTCGAAGGCGACCACCCGGGCGTCCTCGGCGACGAGCTGCCGGGTGCCCTCGCCGGCCGGCAGGGTGAGTTGGAGGCGCAGCCGGACCAGCAGCAGCGTCGTACGGGTGGTGACGGCCGTAGTGCGCATGACCCCGGCCCGTCGGGCCGGTCGTTCGGTGTCGGGGACGGCGGCGTCGAGCGAGCTCTCTAGCACGTAGCGGGCGAGGGTCTGCACCGTCGGGTCGGTGCGGGCGATGACCGCCGCGCCGCGGGTGGAGCGCGGGTCGCGGCGGAACGGCAGCGGGTCGCGCAGCCCCACCGGCAGGCTGCCGCGCAGGGCGAGCGGCAGGGTGGCCAGCACGGCCGTGAAGCCGTCCGGTGTCGGCGTGACGGTCGACCCAAGGGCCTGCAGCGTGCGGGTGAGGAAGGCCGCCAGGTCGCCGTGCGCACCCAGCGCTGCCCGTACCTCGTCGACCTCGGCCGTCACCTCTTCGGGCTTGATGGTGTGCTGGGCGTAGCGGGTGCGGGACTGCTTCTCCTGCTCCGCGGCGCTAGCCCAGTCCAGCTCGAGCTGCTGGGCCTTCTCGTCCAGCCCGAGGTCGAGGGTGAGCTCCTCATGGGTGCGGCCGCGCAACAGCAGGCCCTCGGCGAGCGCGTCGAGCAGCGGCTGTCCGTCACCAGGCACGGGCACCGCGACACCGGTGGCCTGGGCGATGGCGCGGTGCCGGCGGATCAGCACCTCCAGGACGATCCCGTCGATGGCGTTGTCCTCGCCGTACAGCGTGACGGCGCGGACGACGTCGGTCATCTGGCCGTAGCGGTCGACGCGGCCTTCCCGCTGCTCGTGCCGGGTCGGGTTCCACGCCAGGTCGTAGTGCACGACCGCGGAGAACGCCTCCTGCAGGTTGACGCCCTCACTCAAGCAGTCGGTGGCGACCAGTACGCGCTGCCCCTCGGTGGCGCCCAGCTCGGCGACCCGGTGCGCCCGCTCGGCGGCTGGTAGCTGGCCGGTGACCGCGGCGACGGTGACCGCGGCTTTTTTCGAGCCCAGCGCGGTGGTCAGGTGCTCGGCGACGTAGCCGGCGGTGTCGATGAAGCGGCAGAACACGATGGGGGCGTAGCCGTCGGCGAGCAGCTTCTTCACCTGCACGGTAAGGGCGGCAAGCTTGCGGTCAGCGTCCGGCCCGTCGAGCTCGGCGGCGCGCCGGGCGAACTCCAGCAGCCGCCGCCGCTCGCCGCTGCTTCGCCCGGCGTTGGGGTCCTCGACCTGCGCCCCCGGGGTGGTGTCGAGACCTTCAAGCATCTCGTCGTCGGAGCTGTCCAGCACCCCGGCCTTGCCGAGCGCGTCGACCTCCTCGACGTCCGTGAGGCCCGCGTTGGCGGCCCGGGTGCGCAGGGTGGCCGCGGCCGCGCGTGGGCTGGAGGCCATTGCCCGTAGCAGCGCCAGCGCCGACCACCAGCGCACGCGACTCTGAGCGCCCCCGATGTCCCCGCGGACCTGCTCGCGGGCGTAGGCCAGGACGTCGTCGAACAGCGCCTTGTAGGCCGGGCCGAGCAGGTAGGGCACGTCCAGGGTGAGCCGGTCGCTCGGGAAGGGGGTGTCCTCGTCGAGGTAGTGCCGGATGTCGGCCCGGCGGCGCTGCACGAAGTGCCGGGCTAAAAGCTGCCGCCCCGCGGTGGTGCCGAGGTCGGCCTGCGCCAACGCCGGGTCGAGCAGGCCGACGAGATTCGCGAACGCCTGCTCGTCACCGGAGTGCGGCGTCGCGGTCGCCAGGATCAGGTGCCGAGTCGGGTCGCTCGCCAATCCCTTCAGCAGCTCGAAGCGCTGGTGCCCGGCCCGCTGGCCCTTCCCACCGCCGGCGACGCTGTTATGCGCTTCGTCGACGATGACCAGCTCGGGGCAACGCAACAGGAAGTCGTGCCGGCGGCGGTCAGACTTGATGAAGTCGTTGGAGACGATGACGTAGGGGTACCGGTCGAACAGCGACTCGTTGAGCATCAGGCCGCGCTCCAGCGACTTCACCGTGCTCGTCAGCACCAGCGCCGCGTCGAGACCGAACTTGTCCTGGAGCTCTCGCTGCCACTGCTCGGCCAGCGCCGGCGAGCAGATCACCGCCAGCCGCCGCACCGTGCCCTGTTCGAGCAGCTCCTTGGCGATCAGCCCCGCCTCGATGGTCTTGCCGATACCGACGTCGTCGGCGATGAGCAGCCGCACGACGTCCTGCCGCAGCGCCATGAGCAGCGGGACGTACTGGTAGCTGCGCGGGCTGACGCTGGTGCCGGCGAGCGAGCGGAACGGGCCGGCGCTGGAGGTGAAGCCGACCCGCAACGCGGTCCGCAGCAGGTCGGTGCTGCTCGCGTCGCCCAGGTCATCGGGGCTGGGCGGCGGGAACGACGCCGGCTCGACGCCCTCGTCGGGGAAGACGCCGACGACGTCGTCCTGGCCGCCGCCGAGCGGCTGCAGCAACAGGAAGTCCGGCACGGTGCCGGGTTGGACCACCCACTCGCGGCCACGGACCCGCACCAGGCTGCCGACAGCGACGTCCAGCGTCTGCATCACGTGCGTACGACTCCCTTGCCGAAGATCCACTCGAAGCGCCCGACGACGCCCGACCATTCGCCGGAGTCATAGCCGACGCGGACGACGGTCCAGCCCTCGTTCTCCAGCCGCTCGGCCGCGGCCGCGTCCCGCTGCTGCCGGTACGCGGGGTCGTGGTGCGGTCCGTCGACGAAGACGGCGACCGGGGTACCACCGACCTCGTACAGGAAGTCAGGCCGGGCGCGGGCGGCCTCGATGGTGCGTTGCGCGTCGTCTGGCAGCCGGTGGCCGCGCTCCTCAAGCCAGTCGACGAACTCCCGCTCCAGCCCAGAATCGGAGAGCTTCGCCAGCCAGTCCTGCTGGTCCTCGCGGCTGCGCCCAGCGGCGCCGGCGACGACGGTCGCGGTCATCAGTTGCTGGAGCAGCGGAACGATCGTGTGCCGGTCGATGAGGGTGTGCTCGTACTGGTTGGAGTAGGAGAGCAGGCAGTCGTAGCAGCCCTTCTCGCAGCGTTCGCGGGCGTTCGGGGCCTTGTCGAGGTCGGCGCGGGTGTCGGGGTCGTAGTGGATGATCGACATCGCACGGCAGGCGACCGCGGCCAGGATGTCCGGCTCCTCGACCAGCCGGCCGAGCACACCGGCGCCCCCCTCGGCGGCCTCGGTGAGCAGCATCCGGCCCCGCTCGTCCAGGTCGGGCAACGCGCGGCTGTCCAGCTCGGAGTCCTCCAGTTGGAACTCGGCCTCCAGCGCCCGCTCCAGCGCCGAGCGAAGCGTCACGGCGACGGTCAGCGGCACCGGGTTGACCAGCCGGAGGACGACGAGATTGCGCCGGTCCTCGACGTACGGCGTCACCTTCTCCTTGTGCTTGACGTCAGCGGCGTCGTCAAGATCCGCGGTGTCGACGGTGGTGTCACCGGCCTGCTTGTCCGACAGCCACCTGCCCTCACGCAGGTCGAGCCAGAAGCCACGCTCTGACGGGACCTTGCGGCGCCGGCGGCCGACGTTGGCGATGCGCATCTCCGCGGCGTCGCCGTGCACGACCTCCAGCACCGGGTGCCCGTCGACGAGCGCCTGCGCGGACGTACGCCCGGACCGGCCCCCGCGGTCGGCGAACCGGAACGACACCTCCAGCTCGAAGCCGCTGCGCCGCCGCTCCTCCTCGTCGCTGCTGATCCGTTCACGCCGGCGGGTGAAGACGGTCTGCAGCCGGAGCAGGCCGTACTGCGTGGCGCCGAGCGGGTGGTCGCACAGCTCGCACCGGTCGGTGCCGACCTGCACCGGGTGGTGGTAGCCGCAGCCCTCGCACCGCTTCGCGGTCTCGGTCACCGCGCTGGACGACGTCGTCTCCCCCGGGTCACGGGGCAGCTGCACGCGGGTGACCTCGTAACGCGAACCCTCGTGGTAGATCAGCGACCCGGGACCGAACTCGCTGATCGCCACGAAGCGCGGCCGCTGCAGAAAGTCACCGTCGACTTTGCCGCCCCGTCGGGCCGGGATGTAGGCGGCCAGCGGCAGCCGCGGGAAGGAGTAACCGGGCAGGAAGCCCTCGCTGGCCAGGTAGCGGTAGGAGTAGAAGTCGGTGGCACCGGCCTCCTGGTCGTCGTTGCGCAGCAGGGTGAGCTGGTTGCGCGCATCGGCGGCGCGGCGCTTGGCCTGCTCGCGGTCCCACTTGGTCGCCGAGGTGGCGATGGCGCGCTGGTTTTGCTCGCGGTACTCGCTCAGCGCCGTCCGGTAGAGCGTGCGCCACCGGTCGAACGCGGCGTCGAAGCTCGACCCGGCCCGCTTCACCTGGTCGTACACCCAGGTGTCGGTGAACCACGGCGGCGTGAGCCCGTCGCGTTCCCAGGTGGTGCGCAGGTCGGCCAGCACCCGCTCAGCGGTGCGCTGCGTCCGCTGGTTGACATCCGGGGCGTTGACCGCCGCCCACAGGTCGGGCAGCAGGGCCAGGGTCGGGTTGTCGCCGCCGGCCTCGAGCAGGTCGGTGATCGAGGACTGCATCGACTCGTCGGTCTCGGCCAGCCACATCGCGTGCACGTGCGACCGGACGAGGTCTTCGTTGGTGAGGTCCAGGCGGGGCGCGATGACCGAGCCGGCGACCATCTCGCGGCTGCGCCGGAACCAGTAGCTGTCATGGGAGTTGCCGGTGGAGCAGTAGGTGAGCACGAGGGCCTGCTGCCCGGACCGGCCGGCCCGGCCGGAGCGCTGCGCGTAGTTCGCCGGGGTGGGCGGGACGTTGCGCAGACCGACGGCGTTGAGGTCGGAGATGTCGACGCCGAGCTCCATCGTCGGTGAGCAGTACAGCAGCGGCAGGGCGCCGCTGCGGAAGTCGGCCTCCCGCTCCAGCCGGGCGGTCTGCGGTACCTGCGCGGTGTGCTCGCGGGCCAACATCCCGGCGTAGCGGCTGGACAGGTCGCGGTAGAGGTCGCGGAAGAACGGACTGACACGGGCCTCCTCCTCGCCCACGAACGCCTTGCGCAGCGGGTCCGCGCCGCCGGACATGCCGTCACCGGGCCGCCAGCGCAGCGCCCCGGCGTTGATTTGGAACTCCGGGCCGTCCGGGCTCTCCTGCCGCGACAGCAGGCCCGCGGTGGTGAGGACGGCGAACAGGCCGTCGATGACCTTGCCGCTGTCAGCAACGTCGATCTTGCCCGGCAGGCCCGCCTCGACCCGGCGCAGGAACCGACCAAAGGCGCCGCGTGGCCCGAACGCCACCAGGTTGCGGCGGGCGCCGGGCCTGGAGGCGCGCGGGATGGCGATGCCGACCGGCACCAGAAGCTCAGAATCGGGCAGGGCCCACGGCTCGACCAGGTGACGCTGGGAGAGCTTCTTGACCCGGTCGAAGCCCTCCTCGGTCAGGCACTCCACCTCGATGGCGCGGGCGCGGCGCAATTCGTCGAGCAAGATCCGGCAGAGCTCGGCTCGCTGCGCCGGGCGGACCCGGTCGAGCAGGTAGGCGCCCTCCCACGAGTCGGTGTCGGCCGCGACCTCGGCCAGATCGCGGTAATCCATCTTCAGCAGGCCGGTCTGCTCGAGGTTGGGCATGGTCACCCGCCAGCCGCGCTGCAGGTCGACGTACAGCTGGTATTCCACCACCGAGCGCAGGGCCCGCTCGGTGTCGGCTTTGGCCTGGAACTTGGCGTCAGGCGTCTGGGCGAAGTCCTTCGGCGCCAGCTGCAGGGCGGCCGTCACCGCAGCCGGGACCGTCTCGTGGCTCAGGCCATCGGGTCCGGCGGCGGCCAGCGCCCCGTGCAGGGCGCCGCGCAGTTGGGAGACCTGGACGAAGTCGTTGAAGTGCCCGGCCTGCAGGCTGGCGTCTTGGCGGTTGTCGACGAAGGTCAGCAGCTTGCGTGCCGAGAGGGGCAGCTGATCGGCGGGGACCTCGCGCAGGCTGCGGACGATGGAGGCGCTGAGCAGCGTCATGGCGCTCGACCGGCCCTCAGCGTCGAGGGTGGCGAGCTTGCCGAAGTCGCTGCCACGCACCTGCTCGTACGACACGCCGCAGCGCATGCAGAACGCGAAGGGCGTCGAGACGAACCAGGCGGTCAGGGCGTCGGCGTCGGTCGTCATGGTGCCGTCAGGCAGGAGCTGCACCCTGGTCGGGAGGTACTTCTTCTTGCTGTCCAAGATGCCGTCGACCTGCTCGGTCTCGGGGTCGGTGACCAGCCAGCTCGACGGGAGGCGACCGGCGACCAGCGGGTCGGCTGGCCAGGGGAAGGTAGTGCTGACGTAGAGGTAGCCGGTGACGGCGTCGCCGCCGCTGGCGTCGGCGTCGCGCCGGGCGACGAAGACCTCGTCACCGCCCTTGTTGACCTTGGCGACGACAAGGTAGTCCTGGCCGCACTCGCGGCAGAATCCCAGCGGCAGCAGGGCCTTCTCGGGGTGGTCGGGGACGCTGATCTGGTAGGAGCCGGTGATGTGCCGGCTGCCCTCCGGCGCCAGAGAGACGTAGACGGTGTCGCCCTTGGACAGGAACTGGTGCAGCCGGAAGGCAAAGACCGGCCGGCCGTTGTCGGGCTGCAGGACCGCTGAGCCCTCCTTGAGGATGGCCCGCAGGGCTGTCGTGGTGGTGCTCGCGTCGAGACCGGTGATCTCGGACAGCCTGGCGGCCGCCTCGGTAACCGTGGTGGGGGTGCGGCGGATGAGCCGGTTGGTCTCCAGCTCGACGTCCAAGCCGAAGGTCGACTCGGCCCAGGCCGCGAGCGGGTCCGTGACGAACTGATCGTGCGGGCGGGGCTCGTGCGGCTGGGCGGCGCTGGAGGTAGCTGCCGCGAGCTCTTGCGGGCTCGGGTCGAGGTCGGCGGTGCCGCGTACGAGCGTCTCGCCGATGACCCGCTCCGGCGTGACCTCGGTGCCGAACAGCCGGGTGGCGACCTTGGCAACGACGGCGTTGCGCTCGGCGATCGTGCCGGCGCTGGCCATGGTGGCGCTGGTGCCGACGATCTGCAGGTCGTCGGTGGCGCACTGGTCGCGCAAGCGACGGATGAGCATGGCGACGTCGGCGCCCTGCCGGCCGCGGTAGGTGTGCAGCTCGTCCAGGGCCAGGAACTGCATGCCCTGCGCGGCCCGGATGAGCTGCTTGCGCTCGTCCGGGCGGGTCAGGACAAGGTCGAGCATCACGTAGTTGGTGAGCAGTATGTCGGGCGGCTCAGCGAGGATCCGCCGGCGCTCGTCCTTGGACTCCTGGCCGGTGTAGCGGGCGAAGGTGACCGGCTCACCGCCCTCCGGGTAGCCGAACTGCAGGAACTTTTTCATCTCCTCGACCTGGCTGTTGGCGAGGGCGTTCATGGGGTAGACGACGATCGCTTTGACACCCGGCCGGCGTCTGCCGTGGGCATCACGGTCGCGCAGCACCGCGTCGACGATCGGCACGATGTAGGCCAAGGACTTGCCCGAGCCGGTGCCGGTGGTGAGCACGTAGCTCTTGCCGGACCGGGCGACCTCCGCGGCCTCGCGCTGGTGCCGGTGCAGGATCACTGGCTCGCGGCCGGTGTCACGGACATCCGTCTTGCGGCGGAAGATGCGGCTGCACTCGGGGTGGAGCAGTCCCTGCTCGACCAGGTCCGGGATGGCGCCACCGGTGGCGAAGGAGGGGTTGAGGCTCAGCCAGGGGTCGGGCCACTGCACGCCGTCGGCGAACTGCTCGTCGATGAAGGCGCTGATCCGCCGGTCGCGGGGCTGCACGAAGCCTGAGGTGAACGCGCGGTAGTCCGCAATCACCTCTTCGTGGACTTTGAAGACGTCCATGAGCTCCAGCCGTCGTCGGACCCGGGGGAACCTACCGAAAAAAGCGGGTCCTGCGGGTGAAACGGCCTAAACGGGTTGACGCCGGGCCACCCGTCCGCGCCTTCCTTCACCAGGCGCGGGCGGGCCACACCGGCAGGCTCGCGCGCTCCGCACCGAGGGTCGTGTCCGCGCCGTGCCCGGGTAGATCCAGGTCGCATCCGGCAGCGGTCCGAAGACCTTGCGGTCCTGGCTGTCTCCCGCCGCGTCGTCCCGAGCTGGTCTGATCGCGGCAGCGCCGAGAGCACCCGCCGGGCCTACGAGTCCTACCGGGAGCGCCATGCCCGTCTCGTTCGTAACGGCAGCACCGAAGTCGAGAGGCTCGAGGCGGCCGCGGCGGAAGTCAACGACACGGTGGCTGCGGAGCTTCTGCAACGCATCAATGAGCAGCTGTCCGAGTTCCTCGAGAAAGTGGTCCTTCAGCTACTCGTCGCCATAGGCTACGCCGGCAGCCTCGGACGGGCAGAACATCTCGGCGGTCGGGCGACGAGGGAGTCGATGGTGTCGTCCGCCAGGATGCGTTGGGCCTTGACCGGATCTACGTCCATGCCAAGCGCTACTCATCCGGACGCGTGGTCGGGCGTCCGGACATCCAGGGCTTCGTAGGTGCCTTCCAAGGAGCACAAGCCACCTGAGGCGTCTACATCACGACCAGCCGCTTCAGTGTCGATGGGCTCGAGTATGCTGACCGAGTCGCTCAGCGAGTTGTCCTGATCGACGGCGCTGAACTGACCAGGCTCACGGTCGAGCACGGGGTTGGAGTCCAGACCGACCAGACGCGCCGCGCACATGGTCAGGGAAGCTCGACGGGCCGACCGGCGGCGATGTCGGTGGCAAGCTGGTGCAACGTTCCAGCGGGCACTCGGACACCCAGAGGGCGCAGCGAGCTAGCAAGCACCCGCAGCACCTCAGTAGCCGGCCGCCCGGCGTAGGTACGGGATAAGGAGCGCAGCACCGCGCTGGCGTAGCGGCGTCGCTGCGCCCGGACCTGCGCAGCGGCAGTGCCCCGCGGCGCACCCGCCTTTGCAGTGCTCACGATGACGGCTGGCATCCAGTACCTCATCTGCTCGAACGAGTGTTCCCACAGCAGCGTAGGCCAGCAGGACCGTTGCAGGGCTCAGCCAGCCGTGACGAGCGTGTCGGCGCCCGGGCGCCTGGATCAGTGGGCCTGTGCTTGAGCGGCGGCGAGCCAGCTCACGTCGCTGGCCCACCGGAAGATCCAGATCCTCAACTCGGGCGCTGGGCAAAGGGAGGTCAGATCAGCATCGCGGGGGTGCGCTGGCGCGGAATGAGCACACCTCGTTGACGTTGACACGCTGCGGCCTTACCCCCGCCCCCGCCGTTGAGGTGTGGTCGCAGCCTCTGGCGTACGTCATCGCGAGGGAGGTTGCCTCAAGACAACACTTGCACATCCAGCTCCCCAGACCTGTGTGCTCGTCGCAACTCCTTTTTGTCGAACTTGCCGACGCTGGTCTTGGGCACCTCGTCGATGAACGCCCAGCGCTCGGGCAGCCACCACTTCGCGACCTTGGCGCCCAGGTGCTCCGACAGCTCGGCCGGCGTGGCGGTCGCCTCGGCGCGCAGCACGACGCAGGCGAGCGGCCGCTCGTCCCACCGCTCGTCCGGTACCGCGACGACGGCGGCCTCGAGCACGGCCGGGTGGCCCATGAGTGCGTTCTCCAGGTCGACCGAGCTGATCCACTCACCGCCGGACTTGATGACATCCTTGCTGCGGTCGGTGATCTGCATGAACCCGTCCGGCGTGACGCAG
>JAABUV010005529.1_pt1 | contig 14349 bp, 10 predicted proteins | sample 5559971 | NCBI WGS metagenome assembly JAABUV01 (sample SAMN10711881, study PRJNA513362) | rock metagenome | isolation source: Antarctica rocks | place: Antarctica: Victoria Land, Knobhead nord | collected 2015-12-19
TGTTTTGGCTATCTCCTTTGTCCTCGTGGATAACGAATTGAGCTGAGGGACGTGAACGAGCCGTCGGCGATCCGTTTGAAGGCAGTGCTGACATATTATCGAACTGGTCAGGCTTTGCTTCAATGGTACTTGATCGGGCTCGTCTGGTTTGTAGCGTATGTGTTGCTCGTAAGTGTTGTTTTGGTGCAAGACCGAGTGCTAGACACGCCTGTAGAGACGCTCCGGATGCAATAAATGCACAGTGTCTCCAAAAGTTCAGAGCAAGGTTTGATTTCGACTAAATTGTGGCAATGATGAAGAGATGCAGGACTCTAGAGAGAGGCAAGGGAAACTTGGTAGATGTTGGGTAGTAACCTAAATGGCAAGCGTGCTTCAAGGTGGGAAGGAACGTGTTGACTACGATGCCTGTTAATGAGAGGCAAGAGCTTTCCAACCAAAGGATTGCAAGGGAGGAGAGACTCTACACGAACGTACTTGAGGGAAAATGTTGTGTTTGGTGAATTTGAGTAGGAAGGGTAAGAGAACATGAAGTCGGATGTGTTGTTTATGTATCGTTTCTCATACGGGCAACCCCAGATCTCGGCTATCGTATGGCGCCAGTGAATCAACACGCCAGATCTCGATATGTGACGACATAGATGGAGATCTCGCGTGGCAGGTAAAGCATGACACGGTACAATAAAAAAGTCGATTTACCTCAAGCTGTCTTGTGTAAATTCGTATCTAGAGGTGGCGTATCGTTCAAGCAACGAAAGAATTCTCTGATACTTCCCATAGGCTGTTAAAAAACCCCATAGCATGCACTCCTCCTGCTCCTCTCCAAGCACACTTCTTACTGACAATTACAAAGTCTGGCTGCCCCACACCTGTTACAATTGGCAAGAGGCGAGCAGCATGGCGAAGTCCATGAATGTCATAACCCCAAATTAGCAGCTCCAGCCTCTCGCTTGGCAACGGTCTCAGAAGTAAGGCTCCGAGACCCTCTTGGAATTCAAAGAATCTCTTCGCGCCATACTTGCTGGAGACAGAGACTCCTCGCTCTTTGTCGATGGCTACAGGGAAGTTTGCAAGAGGGCAAAGTGGGATTCCTCTCCCCAGAGATACGGTGATGAGATTTCCTTTGTGTTCTCCGAGTGGGGCGTCTAATTGAACGATTTCTGAGTCCGCTCCGAAGTATTGGAAGAAGTTTCGAGATATCTGCAAGGCAACATTAAAGGCTTCTATGTGAGGGGTGTACACCAGGAAACGTCCGCGTGTGTGAAGTATCGAGGCTATGGCGCCCAATTGAGTACCATAACGTTGCTGTATTGATCGCCACCCCTTGTCATCCGAAATCTGATGAGATCAGCAACAAAAACGACATTGGATGGAATTCCTACCTTCCAGGACCCTTTGGCAGACCGGAGAAACCACAGCTCATCGAGGCAGCTCAAAGGTGGCACATCTAGCAAACACCCATCAACATGAAAGGTATGGGGTACAACACCTTCCATGCATCGAGTTGAGAAATGGAAACGAAGAATATTTGAAGTCTTACAACTCCAAGCCAACGAGGAGCTGCGCTCTACCTCTAATCTGCCAAGCTGGCCTGGAGATACCAATTGGTCTACAATAATACCTCCCCGCGATCCATGGTTTGCAGGGTTTGCAATCACGATGGTGAATCGACCAGGTAGGTCCGGCTTCATTGATCCTTTAGCGAGTACCTCATGATAGTATTTGCGGAGGTATGTGGTGGTCATTACACCATCAAACCAATGGCCCTTGCCTGGCAGTTCGACATACCTTGATGAATTTCCATGTTGGGATATCAATTGGCTTAGACGTCGAGAGTGGAACGCCGGAACATTGTCATCCGCACTCCCGTGCTGCTGCAAAATTGGTATACCAACAAGATTCTCGAGGAGTAATTCATGGCGGTAATCAGCCAGAGAGCTCTGTATGACAGAGACCAACTTCGGGTCTGTTTCGTTCCAAAGTTGGAATGGAACGTACGCTATGGAGCGAAACTATAAGAAAAAGTGCTTCCTCAGGGCTGCTGCAAGCGATCACTGACCTTGTATCGATGAATAGCCTGATACTGGGGCAGCTCCGATGATTTTGTCAGGTTTATGGGTCAGGGCATACCACGTTCCTTGTCCTGAGGATTTTCAGAAACCTCTTCTGGAGAGAAGACTGCTACTAACCTCCATTGGAGTGACCACTGACGAGCCATTTGTTGATGTCCACTAAAGGGCCTTTCCAGCCGTTCGTGTCTATCCAATCTGTGATTGCTCTTATCGCAGCTTCTATATCGGAAAAGCCCCAGACATCTAAGTTGAGTATCAGCACAGGGGCTTAAGACTGTCATTATGGAGAAACATACGCCAATCGTCACCACTCCAAGGAGTAACTCCTGTCGGGAATAAGACCCATCCACGAAGATCCGGAATAGAGTCAAGCATATGACGGACTTGTTGACTGTCTGCTTCGAGCCCTGCTCCATGCAGGTTCAGGATTACGGGTAAAGCCTGTGTACGATTCAAGCCATGGCTTGCACTTGGTGAAGGAGCCCTCAGAATGGCATATGAAACTATGTTTCCGGGATGACGGAAAGTAATCCTATGAGGGTCGTGAATGGTAAGGTTCAGAAAGGTATGAGAGATCGGGCCACTGTAAAGAACCAATGGGGATCCCTTTACTTTGAAAAGGATCTTCAAACACAATGTGTAAGCTTTGGGGCTCGACGTGACCAGCCGAAATGCTAGTGGTCTTGACTGACCCGGTGCCAGCCAAACGGAGTCTCCGCCTAGAATGGTAGTCTTCGAAGTGTCCTTTCTGGCCATTAGCAAGCCTTCCACACATGAGCCGCACAGATACATACGTCCATAGATATGATACACTCAATCTCAATCCAATCTTTGCTATCGTTGCGTACAGGAACAGAGGCTAAATCACTCGCTAGCTTGCTTCCAATCATATCCGGTACCAGAAGCTGTTCACAAATGACTGTCAGACGCCGAGTAGATATCTGAGCTTCGAGGCTGATAGAGATGTTTGGTTCGCCGACCCCTCCCATGATTCGAACATCTCGAATTAGTCTGAAATCTATCTTGTGATTTCCTGGTTTCAATTCAAGTACCAGAGGTGCCCTACGGTAAGCATATAGGTCTCCGCCAAAGAAAGGCTCACTATCAACCCAAAATTCAAGTACATTTTCCGTATAGAGTACGACCGATCGAGGGGTATTGCCTTCAACTACAAGGATCCCTCGTGCCCATGCTTGGTATTGGAGAGCAGCCCAGCCATATATTGACTGCAGAAATGGCCAGTCAAGGCCATCAAAACCGACGGTCAAAGTCACCTTCGCAGCGTTTGGCTCACTTTTTGAGCCATGTGCGTGATGAATTGACCATCCGACCTCACCATTCGTACCGAGTGAACTGTTGTACTTTGTCTGGCTGTCATACTCGAGGGAACGGAAACCTCCTATAGATTCAAGGGGATCTGCTCCCCAGCTTGCCTCTGGGGCTCATCAGAACAGCAGCGTTTACAGTATTGGTCTCAGATGTCAGGCTCACCTCTTGTACCAATTTGGAAAGGTCCAAGGACTTGCCATTCGCTTGAAGTGCGGAGTGGTGTAGTTTGCACTGCTTCGGGACGAAGAACTTGCATCGTTGACCATCAGCACTTGCTATTGAGGGATCCACGATTTCAGCCAGTAGCCAATCTGATTACATAGCATCTCTCGAGGTGTGGACGAGGGATTGGTGGATATTGTCACTCGGAGCATTTAGAGATCTTGACAGCCTTACGGATTATGTAATCACATCGTAAAAAGCCACCAATCAACCAGTTACGACGACCTTCCCATTGCTACTCTCTAGCTCAGTACATTAAGTTGCCAACACGACACTCGTTTACGCTTACAGTCTGAATGGATATCTGCACAAGTCTATATCTAGGTTCTAGGCACTACATATTCAGGCATCATCTTTCACTCCTTTGCATGGCTTAGCCCACACAAGATGTCCCCACCGTTCCTACTACCTTCAACGACTGTTTGGCCTTACGACCGATTGGGCAACCCAACGCTTGAAATAACCACATGCGCGACGAAGAAGCCTGATAGTTGAAAGACACTTCGATCGAAGCTGAGCATCTTGCTCTCGAGCTGCGCCTTCTGCGTTGAAGATGAAACCTTCAAATAGCGGGCGTCGGCGTTCTTCCTCCACGAATACTCGCACAGAGACCTTCAAATTTCCAGACTTCGAGCAGCCAGCACCACCAAAAGACCTCCTAGAGACGCACCATGAAGAAGCCCCTGCAGGCGGATTGTCAGCCAGGACTTCGAGCCCTAACACCTTCAAGAACGCCAACGGGATTTTACTCAATGGAAGGTGGCACGCTCCAAGAAATAGCCATGTAGCATGGAACGACGGGCATGTCAACGGGACTGGCAGGGGCCATGGACGCCAGAAGAGCTTAAGTGATGCATTCAGAACAATAAGAATGCGGAAAGGTAGCGTTGGTGCCAATGCTCATGAGATTGCGGATGCTCTGAAAGCACCAATTTCCATAAAACTCATAGTATGAGCCTCTGACCGCTGCGTGATGAACAAGTCTGATCGGAATAGATCCTCTGTCTCGTCTGGTACATGAGCTCCGCCCTGACCAATACTTCCTCCAAATCCATCCTCAATGTCTTTCCGAAACCGATCACCCTCACTCTCATCCAATTCGCCTTTGTCTCCTCCTGGTGCATATTCTTCGCCTATCTCGCCCATCTCTTTCCTCCTCTGCAAGACGCCATTCCAGCGCTCAAACACGGCATTCGTTACCCAAGTCGAGACGTCATAGCCACCACCCTGCCCCTCGCGCTTTTCCAAATCGGCGGCCACATCCTCTCCTCCACCGCAACGGAGAAAATCCCAGTCTCCCTTGTCCACACCATTAAAGGCCTTTCCCCGCTCTTTACAGTTCTCGCATACCGCTTCCTCTTCCACATTCACTACCCAACCGCCACATATCTCTCCCTCATCCCCCTTACAATGGGCGTCATCCTCGCCTGCAGCGTCGAACTCTCCGGTAATTTCTTCGGCATCCTCTGCGCTTTTGGCGGCGCTCTCATCTTCGTCACCCAAAACATCTTCTCCAAGAAACTCTTTAATGAGGCCGCGAGAGCAGAAGCTGACGGCGACTCCGCACATGATAAGAAACTTGACAAGCTCAACCTCCTTTGCTACTGCTCCGGCCTCGCCTTCCTTCTTACCCTCCCAATTTGGCTTTGGACCGAAGGTTCTCCCCTACTCTCCTCCACATCAATCATGCATCCTGGGACACTCTCCCCGATCCCCCCTAGCATCCCGTCAAACCTCCCCCTTGAATTTCTCTTCAACGGCATATTCCACTTCGGTCAAAACATTCTCGCCTTCGTTCTGCTCTCTCTTGTCTCACCCGTCACCTACAGCGTCGCTTCATTGATAAAACGCGTTTTCGTCATCGTTGTCGCTATTGTCTGGTTCGGCTCTCGCACCACGCCGCTCCAAGCCGCCGGCATCGCCCTGACTTTCCTCGGCCTGTACTTGTACGATCGTACGAGCACATCTACCAAGGCCGAGAAAAGGGCGAAACTTGAAGGCTTGCGAATTGAGCAACCCCTCCTGCCCGTGGCAGCTGATCACGCCATCACCAACAGCTTATTTACAGAATCCCCTGTGTCAGCCTCCTCTGGCAATATCTTCGGTCATACGAACGGCTACGTCAACGGTGGCGAGAAGAAAGCGGATGCAGCAGGACCGGGCAGACCAGATGACGGGAGGTGGAGCTCATGGTTACCGCCAGGTATGAGACAAGAAGAGACGTGGAGGCCGAGGGATATGGGTGGAGGGGGAGGGATTGTGGTTTCGTGAACGGTGTAGATGGGTGATTTCTTCTTTTACAGGGTTTACATAGAGGTATATGCTGACAAGCTATTGCATATGGGGCGTATGTGGATATCGTACTAGCTTTTTGCGATGGATGTCTGTACTGTAGATAATATACCCTTTTGGCCACATAGAATCTATACATGGAGATTGCATAACTTTGTTGTGCCGGGAATTTGTGATCTGGTATTTTAAATATATTCCTCCTGAATGATTGCAGTACGCATTACTTCTACAAGTACTTTGCACTCCGCGGCGCAGATGGCACGATAACCCTGGTCATTCATACAAGCCACCAATCAACTCGGCAAAGCGCACACTCCTCAGCAACTTCATCCCGCAGCCGATGATCTTCTGATGATCTTCGCTATGATAGTTTGTACACAGGAATACGATATCTACATTCCCCCATACGCCTCCAGAACGCCCCCTCCCCCTCCCCTCCGACCTCCACCTTATGTATGCGCATTATGCTGTATCTGCGGCGTCCCGTACCCAACCTGACTGTTCGGCTCCCCCGGTGCCATGAAATTCGTCTCTGGGTTCCCCGTCGCCTTCGCGGCCGAGCACCGAGCCATTGTTGGTGAACTGTAAGAACTTATGTCAGCCGTTGAAGTAAGTCACCAGTGGTGCACGGGTACTCGAATGATGTATTGGGGAAGTGTGGAGAAGAAGACACACCTTCTTGAAATCGCATCTGTGAAATAAAAGTCCTCAATAACTTTTGTAAAGGGTGTTCCACTTGCTTTGGCCCCTTTATTCTGATCCACCAACTCCACCTTCTGCAACGCCGGGATACCTGTACCTTCCACGACATCATATCTCCTCAAGGCAGGGCTAATTTCTTCCATCCGATCTCTCAGGGCCTCCACATCGTCGTACGGCAACGGTACCCCCAGGTATTCGCTTGCTGCCCTGAGGATCTTCCAGTCATCACGTGCAGCACCAGGAAGCGACGTCGCAGCGCGCGTCATCTGTACCCTACCTTCGGTATTAACGTAGGTAGCGTGTTTTTCCGTGTAAGCGGCACCGGGAAGGATGACGTCTGCGAGCTGGGCGCCCCGATCACCATGGTGGCCTTGGTAGACGACGAAGGCATCCTTAGGGATGTCACTTGATGATATTTCATCGGCACCAAGGAGCCAAATCATCTTGGGGACGGTAGCAGCGACGGCGGGGGAGGGAACAGTGAAACCGACGTCGTAGGCTCCGGCGCGGGAAGCAGCGCGCTGGAGGACATTGTAACCTTGCCAGTCGGGGGTAAGGAAGTTCGCAGCGTTTTTGTCGACAAATGCGCCAACAGTTTCGAAGATGGTTTTTGCGTCAGGGTGTTCGACGGCAGAGCTGCCGACAATGATCATGGGGCGTTTTACCGCCTGGAGTTTCTTGCCCCAGGGACCGGAGAGGGCTTTTTTTAAAGAGGCGGCGTCAGCGCCTAGGTGCTCGAATTCGAAGGTCGATGCGAAAGGTTCGCCAATGAGCGCAACTTCGAGGTCTGAGCGGAGCCATTGTTTTCGGATGCGGGCGTTTAGGCCCGCGGCTTCGTGGCGAGGGTTTGTGCCGACGAGGAGGATGGCGTCGGCTTCTTCAACGCCGTATATTTTGGAATTGAAAAGGTAATTTGAGCGGAGGTCGATTCCATGCGCGACTGGTTGGCTGCCTTGTGGCTGGTCGAGAGCGAGATTGTCAGATCCAAGCTTGTTGGCAAGGTGTTTCATTGCAACTAATGTCTCGGTCTCAACGAGATGGCCTGCAATAGCCTTGAATTCGTTTTCTTTGGGGCCTATTCTTTGAAAAGCAGTGCCGATTTCTGCCAGAGCTTCTCCCCAGGACGCTGGCGCAAATTGGTTGTCCCGCCGGATCAACGGTGTTGTCAGCCGTTGTGTCTTCAGCCCGTCGCAGGCAAATCTGGTCTTGTCATTGATCCACTCCTCGTTGATATCGTCATTGATCCTCGGAAGAATCCTCATAACTTCCAACCCTCGTGCATCAACTCGGATATTCGACCCAAGTCCATCAAGTACATCAATGGACTCGAAATGCTGTAGCTCCCAAGGTCTCGCTCGAAAAGCGTACGGCTTTGATGTAAGGGCGCCAACAGGGCATAGATCGATAACGTTTCCTGACATCTCGGTGTCCAAGGCCGTCTCCAGATATGTCCCAATTTGCATATCGTTTCCTCTGCCCGTCGACCCAAGCTCTGGCGCACCCGCCACGTCGTTTGCGAACCGTATGCACCTTGTACAATGTATGCATCTGTTCATGGATGTCTTGATCAAAGGCCCCATATTCTTGTCCTCCACAGCACGCTTGCCACCCATCTCATGAAATCGGCCTCGGTCGGCACCGTAGCGCATTGACTGATCCTGCAAATCGCATTCTCCTCCTTGATCGCAAATTGGACAGTCGAGAGGGTGGTTTGCTAATAGAAATTCCATTACGCCTTCTCGAGCTTTATGGGTGAGGGCGGAATCCGTCTTGACCACCATGCCGGGTTGCACGGGCCAAGCACATGACGCTACAGGCTTCGGTGCTCTCTCGACTTCCACCAGGCACATTCGACCTGAGCATCATCAGCTTTCTAATCAATCCTAACGTAGTCCACAGATCACTCACAGTTGCCGGCAATCATAAGTTTCCTAAAAGCTTGGCTTCAGATGATCCTTGTTAAAAATTGTGGAGGGGCGACCTACTCATGATAGCAGTATCTGCAAAGAGCAATCAGTCATCTCTAGCAAAGCGTAATATGTGAGGGACGTACCTTGGTATAGTAACGCCTGCCTTCTCACAAGCCTGTATCAGGGCCGAGCCCGCTGTGGCAAGCATCAGAAACCTTCCGTATCACCCCACCCTTAAGATATCGCGTACCTTCTATTGAAACTTTTTTTCCATCTGAATGCGCAGTCAGAATATCATCGCCTGGGGACGTAGGGGCTACCAACCAATTGTGAGTTCCACCTCCGCCCGCCTCGAGGGCGTGGCGTAGAATGTCCTTGCGACATTAGGTTTCGCATGCCTTCCCGCTTGAGCTGCAGACCTCGTAAGCTGCGTCCGCAGCATCCTGGCAGACGGGAAAGAAACAAAAGAGAAGGTATATCTGTGGCGTGACTTCGAGGTCTTGACGTTCACACCAAATCCTTACCTCCGGCCAGCCTTAGCGCTTGATTTTAGATTAGCGCTTGCCGCTGCCCCCATGTGTTAACGACTTCCATCGCAGATTGAACTTTCCTCCTCATACTTATTCCGGGCACAATTTATTGTAGGAGATTTTGGCAACTGTGCTCTTGTGCAAGAAACCTACCATGTTTTCCTCTACAGTGTGGTCCAAGAACACGAGGCTTTTCGAAGGCGCCGTAGCTGGAGCGAACGAGGGTTTTCCCCATGAAGTTTTGTTCCTTACCAACGGCCGCTACATTTCCATTTGAGGGTTTTGACAATGCGATGTACACACAAGCAGCTGAAATCTCTGCTGCAATACAGTGTTCTTTATTAGCAATGACTTAGGTCAGAGATTTGCAACGGTTGAATGTTGACATACGGCACACCTAATATAAGTACTGTGTGCACTAGACCCCAGTAAGACAGCATTTCTTTGAGGTTCTAAATACTCCCTAGATGCAATTCAGTTACTTGATTGCTGAAACCGATGCAGAGATGCAGTTATATAGGAGCTAAAGATAACAGGTAGGACTCCAAGGTCCTAACAGAAGCGTACATCTCTGTAATGACGAGCCTCTATGCTTCCACTTTTTCTTCTATCTAAAAACTTTGACCAACTTATATATTATCGCATTTCTAAGATTACATAACATGTAAGAGATGGCGAATGTACCTTACATAGGTGCATGGTACAAAAATGCAAAAAGCTCGGATCGACTCGGAGTCGAACCTACGAAAACTTGGAGTTTATCCTCGTTTATCAAGGTTACAGGACTTGACCCTAGTGCTTTGTTTGTGGCTGGTCGCATTCAAGTAACCGCATACCACTGCACCATAGGTTCTAATCCTTAAATAAGTATAGTTGCTGGGGTATATATATTACCATCTTATATACATCTTTGCACTTTCCTCCTCAGGCCATTTGTCTTTTTTTACGCTTTGCTTCTTCCTATATTTCACCTTGATTCTAGAAAGTAAGAGAAGCCCTTGTTGGTTGACATAAAACGAAAACTGATTCAAAAAGTGCAAAAAGCTCGGATCGACCAGGAGTCGAACCTACGAAAACTGGGCAAATTTATAATACCGCGTTTATCAATATGGGACTTGACCCTAGTGATTGGCTGGCCGCATTCAAGTAGCCGCATACCACCCACCATAGGTTCTGATCCTTGGTATATAAGGGAGCATTAGCATATATAAACAACAAAAGTGAACAAATACCAACACACCACCCGACATTGCCCACACAGAGGTACTGCTATACCTGCTGTCTGTGTGCCTCGATTGATGTCACGGCATGGGGATCATTAATTCTTTTAGGTCAACCGAGAGGTTTCTTCCACCACAGCGAATTCCACTCTGCTTCCCCTATCCCCTAGTCCACTGGAATACCCAATCCATCCGCAGACTTTCTCAAGCTAAACAGTAGTCAGATCAAGCAGCTTCCTATACTAAGACTATGAGCTGTTCTTAGCTACCACCTTACCACGTCTTCTGAACCCATCTTTCGAGAGTGTTGAGAACTCTTAAGTCCAGTAGAGGGCGATTAGGCTAGATATATGCCGTCTGTCCCAGGTAGTGGCTCTCGTGAGGGAATCTACGAATTGATATATTATTGCCATTTCGACTCCTGGATCAGAATTACCCGACTAAAAGTCAAGTCATGTACCACTTTTCAAGAACTACATCCTCACAATGGCAAAGAAGGAGCAAATGATCTTAATCCCTAAATTTTCCTAGCTAATGGAGCAACTATCCTGAAAAAAACCCCTACCTAGATCCTTCCACTTCCCGCTTATCAACACCATCGCTCAAACGTGCTGCACAGCTTTAATCAAGCCATCTCGTAGTCCATCATAGAATTTCAACTTTGCCCCGAATAGCCCACCTCCAATCCTCTCCTTCTCCTTCATCTGCTCCAGTCCGAATACCTTCTCCCACCCAGCCCTCCACCTTTCGCCTCCATTTCTCCTCCTCTGCTCGCTGCCTCCTCACGAACTCTGGACCAACGTCGAACTCCTCGCCAACAAGCCATTCCTCATCTGCTGTTGCCTTTTTCATGCCGGAGGGCATATCATCGCCGTTGTTGGAGTTTAGACCAGGAACAACCTTCTTAGTGTCATCTAGATCGTCCAAGCCAGCGAATGGATCTTCTTCCTCTTCAATGGCGTCCGGTGACATGGGATTTGAGTAGGTACCGGAGGACTGATGGTGACCCTGTGATGGGGCCATCTTCAACCAGCACATACGTTGTGGATCAAACACCATTCCACCGACAACCTGCACGCCTTTTGTAACTCCCACGCTTGCAATCAGTGCTGGTGCTGCCTTCATACCACTGTTTCCTGTCACGGTCTTTGGAGAATGTGGTGCGGGCAGAGGCGCATCGAAAGGTGCAAGGGCATTCTCGTTTCCTTCCCACCGGTATAGAATAGGGTTCCATTGCATTCCCTTCAAGCTCTTCGGGTTATTGACGCCTTCGCCCATGGGTTTAATGAGTTTCGGCTTCTGGGGCGGGGCTCTGCCGCGTTTTGTTCTCTGTACGCTGGGTGATGCAAGTCCTCTAGCTGCAACCTGAGCCTTCCAATTGGTACTTAGGGGGGCGAGCGGACCGCTCTCTCGAATTGCTGGGAGACTCGAAGGACCGTGGAGAGCTGCGCCAACAGAGCCAATGCGATGCTCGCGAGCTGAGCGCGACGCATTGGTGTCGCGCGCAAAGCGTGGAGTGTTTTCCATCTTCGTAGGGCTCATAGGAACAGATCCTTTAGGGATTGGAGATTTGGCGGTCGATGCGGCAGGCTGATGAATTTGGGGCAGCCCGAGCTTGCTACGCAGCTGAACAGATTTCGGGGCGCCATGAGCGATAGGCTGCCTAACGAATTTAGACTCTGTAGAGGCGGAAGTGGGAAGATCGTCAAAAGCTTCGAGCTCTGTGCCATCGCCAAACGCCCGACGCCGTGTTGGTTTGGTAAGCGTACGCTTAGAAGCAGCTTCGCGAGTCAAAGCTTCAGGCGCGACGTCTCGGCGAGACGTCGGTGTAGTGGGACGATGGTGGGTATTAGAAAGCCGAGATACTGGTCGATTGTTAGGAGCGTTTTCATTCGAATCGGAAGAGCCGGGACGATGGAAATGGCGCGAAGATTTGATGCTGATGTGGTGAGACTGGGCATGAGATGTACCTGCTGGGAGGAAGGGAACAGTTGGTTTCCGAGAAATACCCAGGCTAGATTCAGCCCTGTCAACCGGTGTCTTCGGTCGAGAGGGGAGCGCTTGGCGACTGGTATAGTCTCCTCCTCGGGAAATAGGACGCTGGTAGGAGGGTTGGTTCCGGGCTGGTGATGGCTGGCTCCCCATAATCGGCATTGAGCGTTTAGCTCTCAAGTATTGCGCAGGATTTGTTGACGAGTCCGATCTCAGCGTCTCTCTGGATACTGTACTAGTGAGGCCACGACGGCTTGGTGTGGAGGGTGCTATGGTGCGTGAAGAGGAGGGCGTGGAGGGAGTTGGAATATTAGAAAACGAGGACTGTGCAGAATGACCTCCCATTCGTGACTGGGGCCTATGATATTTAGGAACAGGGCCTCCACTCTCAGACACGGGCTCCAAAGTAGAACGAGCTCGGTCATGGATTTGGGGAGGTTTCGGTATTCGCGTTGTACCAGGCTGCAGCTTATTTGTGAAGGTCAGTGACGTTGCTGGGCGCCTCGTTGGGCTTGTCGCTTTGGCGGCTTTGTGTTTGATATTACGGTTCAATGTGAGCTTTCCGGAATCGAATACATCCCCGTCACCGATGTCGATTCCAGCGAAGAAGTCCTCTTTTGCCGCTGTAGGTTCCTCTACGGTTTTCTCCTTCAGATGGTCCTCATGATCTGGGGATGTATTCTCGAGGCGTTTCTTGAGCACTTCCTCGAATTTGAGAGGACCGTCCGGAAGTACTAAGCCCTCTAAGCCTTCGTCTTCGCTCTCGGCAGTTAGGCAGCTGGAAGTGCTGGGACTGAAAGCCGATATTGAAGAGCTATGGTTTGATCTTCCATCTCGTCGAGTACCCCCAAACCGGGTACCGAGACTACCTTCAGCCCATTCCATATCGAATTCGTCGTGTAGTTGCGAAGCTGGAGTTCTTGGTACTTCCTTCCGGGCCGAGAGCTTCAAAGGCTCACCGTCCGCTGGGAACTCCAAGTCTTCTTCCATATCATCTGAGTTCTTGATTTCTTTGGTTGGTGGAGGAATGAAGTGGTTTGGTTTCTGGGATGATCGATTTTTTGCAAGCTTGATGGTAGGGATATCTCCAAAAAAATCATCGTCTTCGTCATCTCGAAATTTGTCTAGAGCAGGAAGCTCGAGCTTTAGCTTCCTACCGGACTCCATGCGTTCCATGAAAGTCATCCCAGTCTGTGGCTTGGATGGACTAGGTGGTGTGTCAAAGCCGGCGCTGAACTGTCTTAATGCTTCTGGGAACTCTGTTTCGTCTTTCTTCTTCAACTTGAGACCACCGTCTTCAGGCTTTGGTAGGTCCAGATCTTCACTCCAATCGTCGCCCAGGACCCTCTTAAGCCGCCGACCCCCTAGTCTCTTGATGGTACCACCCATAAGCGCAGAAGCTGGCACATTAGCGGGTATTGGGATACCGGCAGTTTTCGCAGACGCAATAGCTTTGGTGGTGGAGCTCTCATCGTCGGTTGGGAGCAGTACCTGCCAATCCTCATCACCACCACCAATAGATTCCCGGTCGGACCTTGTTGACACGTGAGACGAGACCGAATCTCTATGCTGAGAGGTGTAAGTAGAAGCTATGGTAGTGCTAGATACGTTGCGGAATTGGAGATCGTCAATGCCTTGGAGGTCTCCGTCGTCATCCCAGCACTCAACGTCGTCCTCAACAGGTTGCCGAGCTTTCAAAGTTAATGATTCCATATTAGGTATTGCGATAGTAAGGAAATTCGTGACCGGTAGATGTGTCTCACACAGTGCAATTCTCACTTCTTACTCAGAAGCTCAAGCTCAATAAAAAGAAAGAGCGTGTTTTCGCAAAGATTGTCGAGAATGGAAGGTCGTGAGTCGTAATCGTAAACGCTACAAGCTCATTTCGTGACTGCAATAAGGCTGTATGCAGTGTTCACCCGGTTGCGCTTTGAGGATCTTGAGGCTTCCTATGTCGTGCGATAGATTGGGGCAGCGAGGTGACTCCTGACGAGCTCCTAGAAAGCAACTTCCTGACCCGGTGAACGGGTAGGAGTTGCAGCGGTCAGTTGCGTGCGAAAGGTGCAAGATGCGAGAAAGATTG